>Ga0209292_1001455_pt1 | contig 28919 bp, 30 predicted proteins | sample GOMGulsemesocosm_2_FD_184634 | JGI IMG/M metagenome (GOLD analysis project Ga0209292, IMG submission 184634) | Methane-oxidizing microbial communities from mesocosms in the Gulf of Mexico - GOM9C Gulf of Mexico (SPAdes) (version 2) | ecosystem: Environmental > Aquatic > Marine > Cold seeps... | reverse complement strand
CAAGAGCGTTTTCCGAATATTAGAACGTGTTTTGCACATGGAGGTCAATTGGCACAAATGAATTTAGGAAGAAGAATACAAGGATTTGATGGGAGACCAGATTTGTTCGAAGGGAAAACACATCCTCGAAAAGCGGTTGGGCATCCAAATATTTATTTTGACACCTTGGTTCATGATACTGACTCCTTAAAATTAATGATAGATCGTCAAGGATCTAATCAGGTAATAATGGGCTTAGACGATCCATATCCGTTAGGAGAAATGGAAAATGATGCGCAATCGTCATATCCAGGGAAGTTATTGGATTTAGCGATTGAACGAAACTTAATCAATGATCAAGAATACCATGAGATTTGGGAAGACAATACCTTGCGTTGGTTGTTTGGTGAGGATGAACAAGCAAAGAAAGATTTAATTTCTAAGATATTATCATAAAAAAAAGCCTCACAATAGTGAGGCTTTTTTTAGTTGTTTAAAAGGATCTTATTGAAAAACAGAAGTAATATTGATTGCTACTTCGCTCCACGTTTTTGAGATGCCATCTGTCGCTTTGTGTAATTCTTTACAAGCGATATTTAAAGAGTCTATCGCTTTTTGAGCATTCCAATTGTCTAAGTGCATTGTTGAGGTTAACTTAAACTCTTTTCCTTCTATGGTATACGTAAAAGCTAAGTCGGCAGTAATTCCATTCATTGTAATAGATGCAATTCCAGTTGTATCATCCGATAAGTTTAATGTTCCTGATACTAGTTTTGTGTTATCCATAATGCCAAAGAAATATTTCTTTAATTTAAAATCTCTACTTGCATCAGCAGTAAAGAGGCTGCTAACAGGAATAGAGAATTCAGTGTTATTAATTGCTTCTTTAGCAGTATTTCCTTCTCCATTTTTAGTAATGGTTACTTTTTTAAATTTTCCTTTTACAGGAAGTTTGTCGGTAGTTTTATAGGCAATCCAATCAATTGAGTTTTTTGCTGTTTTTAAAGAATATGGATATGCCTTAACTTCTTTTTTTGCTTCTACTTCTTTCTTCTTTTCTGTTTTACAAGAGGTAAGCTGAAAAGAGATTCCAATGATAAAGGCAACTATTAATACTTTTTTCATGATTGCGGTTGTTTTATATTTTGTTTACAATTTTAATGTACTCTTTTTTTGCAGTATTTATTGGCATTCCTCTTAACTGAATCCAAGCATTCAATTTAAACCCATTTCTAAGATCTAATTCGTTCGTTTCAATATATTCGGGATTGTTGTCTCCGTAAGTAGCTTGCTTGTAATAGGCGTACAGCTTAAGCATAACATCAGGAGCAAATTGATCTTGAGATAACTTAGAAATTTCTTTATATGCTTCTTTAAATTGTATGTCTAAAGTGGTTTGGTTCATTCTTATTTGCTAGCAACTAGTTGTTCTCCTCCTTTTACTTTATCTCCAATTTTTAGATTCATTTTGATGTCTAAAGGTAGAAATAAATCTACTCTCGAACCAAATTTAATAAATCCAGAATCATCTCCTTGAAGCACAGAGTTTCCTTCATTAGCGTAATTTACAATTCTTTTTACGAATGCTCCTGCAATTTGCTTGTACATTAGTTCTCCGAAATTTTTAGAGTCAATAACAATTATTACTCTTTTGTTTTCTTTTTTTTGAAGCTTAGTCACTGCATTTTTTTCTGAGTGATATTTAACGTATTTAATCAGACCACTTATCCCATATCTAGTAACATGAACATTAATTGGTGAAGTAATAAATGAAACGAGTAGTCTTTGGTCTTTAAAGTATTCTGATTCGTAAACTTCTGCAATTGCCACTACTTTTCCATCTATTGGAGCTAATATATGATTGTCGTTTAATACCGTATTCCTTTTGGGATTTCTAAAAAAATGTAATACGCATAAAAACAGTGCGATTAATACTATTTGTACGATTTTTTGAAATAGATATGTTTCTAGGAAATTATCTGCGACTATTATAGTAGCTACAAATAGTATTGAAGTAATTGTTATGATGTTAAATCCTTCTTTATGAAACATATTTAGGCCTAGATGAAAAAGTATAAATATAAAAATACAAAAGGAGCTGCAAAAAATATACTATCTAACCGGTCTAACATTCCGCCATGACCAGGCATAATAGTACCGCTATCTTTAACATTAGCCTGTCTTTTAAATTTAGATTCAACGAGGTCTCCAATAGTTCCAAAAATAGATAGAATAGAAGCAATTATAATCCAATCTACCAAGTTAATATTAGAATCGGTGTGCTGCTGAGAAATGAAAAAAGCCGCAATTAAAGAAAAAGCCCATCCGCCTAAAAATCCTTCAATGGTTTTTTTTGGAGACACACTTTCAAAGAGCTTTCTTTTTCCGAAGTTTTTACCCACTATATATGCAAAACTATCATTGACCCAAATAAATATTAAGATACAGATTACAATTTTTGGTTGATAATCGCCAAATACGAATGGTATATTGATTAAAAAACAAAAAGGTAAAATGATGTATCTAATTGTTAAATCAAACTTGTCAATATTAGTTGAAGGGTAATTTTGAGTTTTATTATATAGATTGTAAATTAATCTGACAGCGCATAAAAGTGTCGCAATTAATAAAAACACTAATACGTTCTCAGGCACTTTAAAAGGGAAATAATATATAGATGCGGCTAGTAATATATAAGGAATTACATTTTTGAATTTTACAATTTTAGAAAACTCCCAAATACAAATAGCAGCAAATATACTCGTTATAGCAATATAACTTTTTGCATCAAAAAGGATTGCAAATATAAAAAGAGAAACATAAACAAATCCAGAAATCAATCGGGTTACTAAGTTGGGCATACTATAAATCTTCAAACAGCAGCAAATATAAGTTTTTTGAGTTACTGTTGCCGTAATTTAGGAAATTATCGTCTTTTTTATTGATTGAGTAACTTTTGACGGCGCTAATATTAGTAGGGATATTTCCCTTGAAGTTAGTTTTGATTCCGGTTAAGCCTTCACCTGTATTTTTAACTAGTTGACTGGTAGTCGCAAAAACAATGAAGTGATCAGAAAGAGAGGCGATTTTTTTGCTTCTTAACTGGTTTGATGAAAATAAAAGATCTCCGTTATCGGCAATTAAATGTTCGCAAGATGTCAAGAAAGGAGCAGAGTAATTGATGTCCTCTTTTATAGAGATACTCTTTTTATTCGTTAATTTGGCGATGTTTTTATCAACACAAACTAATTCTTTCCAATCATTTTCTAGAATAATGTTTTCTAGATGTGATTTAATTTCTTCTTTCTTAGTACAGTATAAAAATTTACCTCCTTTTTCTAAGAAATAATGAACAAAAGAATCATCCAAAGATAAGTTGACCTCTTGCTTTTGAGCTGTCTTCTCTTTGGATGATTGGTTAGATATTTTAAATACTTTTTTTAAAAAACTCATTCTAAATAAAAAAATAAAGGTAAAAAATTATTCTTCAATTTTTTTTGCTGCTTCAGAACTTTTTTCTTCAGCTATTTCTTGTTCTTTTTCAAATGGTCTTTCTCCAAATACTTTTAATAAATCATCTTTAAAGATCACTTCTTTTTCTAAAAGTAATTTGGCTAGAACAGTTAACTTTTCTTTATGCACTTCGAGTAGTTCAATTGCTCTTAGGTATTGAATTTCAATCATTTTAGAAATCTCTTCATCAATTGTCTTTGCAGTATCTTCACTGTACGGCTTTACAAAAGCATCATTTCCTGAAGAATCATAATAGGTGATGTTTCCTACTTTATCATTCAAGCCATAAACAGTAACCATCGCTCTAGCTTGTTTGGTTACTTTTTCTAAATCACTTAATGCTCCAGTAGAAATTTTATTGAAAATTATTTTCTCTGCTGCTCTACCACCTAAAGTAGCACACATTTCGTCTAGCATTTGCTCAGTTTGCACAATCATTCTTTCTGCAGGTAAATACCAGGCGGCACCCAATGACTGTCCCCTAGGTACAATAGTAACTTTTACCAATGGTGCAGCATGCTCTAGCATCCAGCTCACAGTTGCGTGACCAGCTTCGTGAAAAGCAATTGTTTCTTTCTCTTTTGGAGTTATTACTTTGTTTTTCTTTTCTAAACCACCAACAATTCTATCAACAGCATCTAAGAAATCTTGATGCTCAATAGCTTTTTTATCAACCCTCGCCGCAATTAAGGCAGCTTCATTACACATATTTGCAATATCTGCTCCTGAAAAACCTGGAGTTTGTTGTGCTAAAGATTCAATATTAACATCATTTCCTAATTTTAAAGGTTTAATGTGAACATCAAAAATAGCCTGACGCTCGTTAATATCTGGTAGGTCGACATATATTTGACGGTCAAAACGACCGGCACGCATTAATGCTTTGTCTAATACATCGGCTCGGTTTGTAGCGGCCAATACAATCACATTTGTATCTGTACCAAAACCATCCATTTCTGTTAATAATTGATTTAATGTGTTTTCTCGTTCATCATTACCACCTGTCATGCTGTTTTTTCCACGAGCTCTACCAATAGCATCAATTTCATCAATAAAAATTATTGAAGGAGATTTTTGTGCTGCTTGTTTAAATAAATCTCTTACACGGGATGCCCCAACACCTACAAACATCTCTACAAAATCAGAACCTGATAAAGAGAAAAAAGGAACGCCTGCTTCACCTGCAACAGCTTTTGCTAATAATGTTTTACCGGTTCCAGGCAATCCAACGAGTAGGGCTCCTTTTGGGATTTTACCACCTAAAGCAGTATATTTACCAGGGTTTTTTAAGAAATCTACAATTTCTTGTACCTCTTCTTTAGCACCTTCTAAACCAGCAACATCTTTAAATGAAGTTTTTACTTTCGTGTCTTTGTCAAACAATTTAGCTTTAGATTTTCCAATGTTAAATATCTGGCCACCACCTCCACCAGTACCTCCACCAGACATTCTCTTCATAAAGAACAACCAAATAGCAATAAGGATTATAAACGGCAAGAATGCAAATATTTGATCCATAAAGCTAGTTTGCTCTACATGTTTTTGATCGAAATCTAAATCATAAGTTTTCTTAGATGTGGCTAATTGATTCTCGAAATTTTGCAAATCTCCAAAATCATAAGAAAAGATTGGAGCACGCTGATTAAACAGTGTTGTCTTTTTTAAATTTTTATAGGCTTCTTTATTTAGCGCTTCTTCTGTTAAATAAATTTGTGCACTTCTTCTGTTTATAATAACAATTTCTTTAATGTCATTGCTGCTAAGTATTTCAGAAAATTTATTATTGGTAATATTCTTAGAAGAAACATCGCCAGAGTTGAAGAATTGAAATGCAATTAACAAAACGAAAATTGCTCCATATACCCAGTAAAAATTGAACTTAGGTATATTTGTTTTATTTTTTTTATTAGAATCGCTCATGTGTTATGTGCCTATAAAGTATTATTAATTTGATGTGCTAATTGAAGTTATTTTAGCATCTCCCCAAAGACTTTCAATGTCGTAATATTCTCTAATTTGTTTTTGAAAAACATGAACAACTACATTCACGTAATCCATTAAAACCCATTCAGAATTTGCTTCACCCTCTATATGCCAAGGTTTGTCTTTTAAATTTTTACTAACATTTTTTTGAATTGAACCAGAAATGGCTTTTACCTGAGTATTTGAACTTCCAGAGCAAATAATGAAATAATCGCAAACTGTATTTTCTATTTCTCTTAAATCTAATAGTTGAATGTCTTCTCCTTTTACATCATCAATTCCTTTTACTATTTCAGCAATTAAATCGTCTGTGTTTATTTTTTTTACAGTCATTAAAATTCTTTAATATTTAAAACAAAGTTATTATTTTTTTATGAGTATTTTGCGCAATATTCAACTTGTTTGTAGAATATTTAACAAATGAAGATAATCAAACTTGATGCCATCGACTCTACCAATTCTTTTTTAAAAGAATTGGCACAGAATACTAGTCTCGAAAACTATACAATCGTTACAACTAAAGAGCAAAAAAATGGCAGAGGCCAGATGGGGACCCAATGGGTTTCTGAACCAAATAAGAACTTACTTTGTAGTGTTTATGTGGCCTTTGATAAATTACCTATAGCCAATAAGGTGTTTATTAACTATGCCGTTTCTTTGGCTGTAATTTATACTTTAGAGAAGTATAAATTACCTCGGTTAGCGATTAAGTGGCCAAACGACATTTTGTCATCTAATCAAAAGATTTGTGGTGTATTGGTAGAGAATGTCATGCAAGGCATAGAGATAAAGTCATCAATTATTGGAATTGGGATTAATGTAAATCAAGAATTTTTTCCGAGCCACTTAAAAAATGTCACCTCCATAAAAAATGAAGTAAAACAGGATGTTGATTTGGATGAACTGCTTCATGAATTTGTAGGAGAGTTGAAAAGGATGATTGCTTTTATTACAAAGTCGACCCCTGAGGTTTTAAAGGAGAATTATTTAAAATTGTTGTATAAAAAAAACATCCCTACTATGTTTAGAAATAGCAAGGATGTTTTGTTTATGGGTAAAATAGTTGGTGTTTCTCTTCAAGGAAAATTACAAATTGAGTTTGAAGATGAATCCATACAAGAATTTGGAATTAAAGAAGTTTCTATTGCTTAAAGATTAGAAATATTTTCAGCCAATACTTCAATGAATTTCGTTAATGGTTTTTTGACCATCATGGCCATCATTGGATTGAAATCTCCACTAAATTCTAATTGTGCCTGAGATTCATTTTCAGAAACCTCAGTTAAATTTCCAGATAAGGTAAAAGGTAATTTGCTACTTGCTGCTCCTAGAGTAATATTAGAAAATGCCGTTTTCTCTTTTAAAACCAATCTAATTTCTGGCATCCCTTTTAAAGAAAATAAAAAAGAATCACCATCAACTTCAAATTTCTGTGTGTTTTCTGGCATCAACTGCTCAAAGTTTTTTAAATCTGATAAAAATTCAAATACTTCCTTTGAAGATTTTGAAACAGATACTTTTGCACTTTTTAAATTCATAATTTTATATTATTGATTCCACTTACTTGGGTTTGATCTCCAAGCTTGTAAAGTGTTTAATTCTTTTTCTGAAATGTACTTGTTATCTAAGGCCTGTTCAAGTAGGTGTTCGTAGCTGCTTAAAGTTGTTAATTCAATATTTTTCTCTTTAAAGTTCGTTGAAGCAATGTCAAACCCATAAGTGAAAATGGCAACCATTCCTTTAACATTCACATCGGCTTCTTTTAAGGCTTCTACGGCTTGTAAGCTGCTTTTCCCAGTGCTAATTAAATCTTCAATGACAACGACATTTTGACCTTTTTCAATATGCCCTTCAATTTGGTTTTTTCTACCATGCTTCTTCGCTTCAGGTCTAACATATACAAAAGGAACACCTAATTCTTGGGCAACAAGAATACCAATGGCAATAGCGCCAGTAGCAACACCTGCAATAACATCAGGTTTTCCATGTTTCTCTTCTACTAATTTAGCAATTTCTTCTTTTAAGAAATTTCGAACAGCAGGGAAGGATAGGGTAATTCTGTTGTCGCAATAAATAGGAGATTTCCAACCAGAAGCCCAATTAAAAGGTTCTGTAGGGTTTAGTTTTATCGCTTTTATCTGTAATAGAAATTCAGCTGTTTTTTTTGCTGTATCTTTGTTTAAAATCATGTCGCAAATGTATAAAGTTTTTGTAAATGATAAGCCAATTATCTTAACAGATTCATTAAAAAATGATAACAACTATCCTGTTTATATTTTTAATGAGGTGGTGATTGATGAAATTATACATAAATTGAAAAGAGGAAATACGAACGGGGTGAATCTCTTCTGTTCAAATTTGACTTCAGATTGGGCGACTTTTAAAAAAGAATTTAAAGTTGTGTATGCCGCTGGAGGTTTAGTAACGAACCCAAATAAAGAAATACTTTTTATATACCGATCTAATGTTTGGGACCTGCCTAAGGGAAGAACTGAAAAAGGAGAGTCCATAGAAGAAACGGCCGTTAGAGAAGTGGAAGAAGAATGTGGTGCTGAAAATTTAGAGTTGATAAAGCCTTTGTTAATTACGCATCATTTATTTTATATGGATAACATTCAACAAATGAAAATTACACATTGGTTTTTGATGAAAGCTGATTTTCAAAAGAACTTAAAGCCACAATTGGAAGAAGGGATTACTAAGGTCCTTTTCAAAAATAACCATGAAGTGCAACAGGCAATGAAGAATACCTATGCAAACATCAAGTTGGTTTTAGATGCGTATTATAAAAACTAAATCTAAAATTAAACTTATCTTTGCCGACTTTCAGAAAACTTATATGCCATGATGAAATATATTAAAAGTAAAACGTTGAATATAAAAGACGATACTTTTGCCGGAATTACTGTTTCTTTAGCAATGATCCCAGAAGTAGTAGCATTTGCTTTTGTAGCACAGATAGACCCACTAGTAGCACTTTCTGGAGCTTTTATTATCGGGTTGATTACTGCAGTTTTTGGTGGTAGACCAGGGTTGATTTCTGGTGCAGCTGGTGCTGTTGCAGTTATTTTTGTAACCATGATTTCTCAAGGTCATGCTAAAGGAATGTTAATGGATACACCTATAGATAATATGGGGTATTATTATCTGTTGGCAGCCGTTATTTTAATGGGTTGTTTTCAAATAGGTGCTGGATTATTAAAATTAGGTCGTTTTGTACGTTTAATTCCACACTCTGTAATGATGGGGTTTGTAAACGGATTGGCAATTGTAATCTTTATCGCTCAGGTGAAAATGTTTACACACAAAGAAGCAACCATGTCTGCTGAAGGTGTAAAGAGTTATATAAATATTGCAATGAATGGTAGCGAATTGTATATAATGTTGAGTTTAGTTGGGTTAACAATGGCAATTATTTGGTTACTTCCAAAATTGACAAAAAAGATTCCAGCGGCTTTAACTGCTATTTTGGTAACCACTGGAATTGTGATTTTTGGAGGTATTGACGTAAGTACTGTTGGGTCTTATATTATTGAAGGTGGAGGAGATGGATTGTCTGGGGAATTTCCAACCCCCAATGCAGAATTATGGCAAAACTTACCAATCAACTTAGATACGTTTATGTTTATTTTACCTTATGCTTTTCTAGCAGCTAGTGTTGGTTTGATAGAATCATTAATGACCATGAACTTAGTAGATGAGTTGACTGAAACTAGAGGGAATGGAAATAGAGAATGTGTTGCACAAGGAGCAGGGAATATTGTAAGTGGATTGTTTGGAGGAACTGGTGGTTGTGGAATGATTGGACAAACAGTAATTAATATTAATGCAGGTGGAAGAGGAAGAGTCTCTGGAATTGTAATGTCCTTAACTTTGCTAACATTTATTTTATTTACAGATAAATATATTGAGCAAATACCAATTGCAGCTTTGGTTGGGGTGATGTTCATGATGGTTATCGAAACCTTTGCTTGGTCTAGTTTTCGAATTTTAAGAAAAATTCCGGCTTCTGATGCTTTTGTTTTAATAGTAGTTTCTGTTGTAACAGTTTTATTTGATTTGGCAATTGCTGTATTTGTGGGAGTTATTATTTCTGCATTGGTTTTTGCATGGGAAAATGCCAAGAAAATTAGAGCAAGAAAGCGTGTTAAAGAAGATGGAACCAAAGTATACGAAATATGGGGGCCCTTATTCTTTGGAAGTATTTCGGCATTCAATGAGAAGTTTGATGCCAAAAATGATCCAAAAATGGTGGAGATAGATTTTGTCGAAGCACGAATTAGTGACCATTCTGCAATTGAAGCTATTTTTGCTTTAGTAGAAAAATATCAGGCACAAGGGAAAACAATTAAACTAAAACATTTAAGCGAAGATTGTAAAGTGCTGTTGTATAAGTCTAGTCCTATTTTTAAAGGGGTAATTGAAGAGGCAATTGATGATCCTAGGTATCACTTAGCAGCAAACCCAGAAGATTTTCCTAAGCCATTATCAGAATATAAATTTTAATCAGAAATAAACACTTGCCAATCTTTTGGGGTGTTTAAATTTTGAATACATGACCCATCAGAAACTTTTATAAAAGAAATTTCTGATGGGTTCTTTTTTTTGATTTGAAAATCTAATCTGGCATTCGGGTCAGAAAGGTTTACGTTTAAAAGAGATTTCCAAAATGTTGGAGTTGTTTTAATTGGGTGTCCTTTTTTTTCTTGGTACTTTGGGATAACAATTAGATTCTGTTGTGTATTTAGTTTTTCTTGTTCTTTTTTATTGAAAAGAGGAACATCTACTGGTAGAATTACTATTTGTTTGTTTGAATCTACATGTTTTAAAACGGATTGTAGATTAGAGAAGAACCCCAATTCGGGACTTGGATTTAGTACCACTCTAATTTTCTTTTCTTTATAAGTGATACCAGTTTTAAGAGCCTCTTTTAGCCAAGGAATTGCATTAAAATACAATTCACTGTCATACCCTAGGCCAATAAAAACCTCTGTACCAATAAAGGTTTCTATTTGTGATACTATCCAAAAGGTATTATTGTGCTTTAAGAGGCCTTTTGGTTCTTTCATTCTAGAAGATTTTCCTCCAGAAAGTAGGATTAAAGTTGATGAATTAAAATTTTCATTCATGAGGCTTTTATACTAAGGGGACGTTACCCAGAAAGTAAAATAAAAGATAATACTGAGATTTAGAAATATCAAAGTCTTGTAATATGCTGTTTTTTTGTTTTTAGAAAAGTACTTATAGATGCTATAAAATAGCCATATGATACCTGAAAAATACAGCAGTAATATTGCATAATGATATGGAGAAAAGTCTTGGGTATTAGAATGCCCAAAAAGCAAGTAAAGAATATAAATGAATCCAATTCCTGTAGCATAAAAGCGAACAATGTCAATAATTCCTTTTTTCATAAAAAAAAGCTTCCTGCCAAAGCAGGAAGCTACGTGTTGATTAGATGTTATACAATTCCGTGATCAGATAAAGGTAATGTTCTATAGCGCTTTCCAGAAGCATTAAAAATTGCGTTTACAATTGCGGGTGCAATCGGAGGAACACCTGGTTCACCAACACCAGTAGCGGCTTCATTACTTTCTACAATTGTAATATCTATTGTTGGCACTTCATACATTCTGGTCATCGTATAGTCATGAAAATTACTTTGCTCTATGGCTCCATCTTTTGCCGTAATTTTTCCATGTAAAGCAATCGACATTCCAAAGACAGCTGCGCCTTCCATTTGATTTAATACATTATCTCTGTTTAATACCATTCCGCAATCTATAGCGGTCCAAATATTATGAACTTTTACTTTGTTATTAATTACAGAAACTTCTACAACAGAGGCTACATAGCTAAAAAAACTATAATAAAAAGCAATTCCTAATCCATGTCCTTCAGGTAGTTCTCTTCCCCAATTTGCTTTTTTAGCAGCAATATTCATCACGTTTTTTAAGCGTTTTGTATTTAAAGGATGTGGAGATTTTTCTTCCCGAATTCGATCTTTTCCAATCAAATTTAATTTAAATTGTAAAGGGTCTTTTTCTGCTTTATTGGCCAACTCATCAATAAAAGAGTTGATTCCAAAGCTATGGAATATTGCACATACTGAACGCAACCAGCCAATTCTGACAAAGGGTTCTGCTTTAGCGTTCTCATAACGTGTATTGGCAATTTCAAAAGGATTGTTATTCATTCCTTGACCAATTTCCCATCCAGCAGCATAATTTGCACCTGGCATAAAAGTAGAATTAATTGAAGGGAAGGCAGTTCTATGAAGCCATCCTGTGACATCTCCATTTTTGTCTAGAGATGCTTTAAGGTATTGAGCGTTTGTAGTGTGGTAGTAACTGTGTTGTATGTCATCTTCTCTGGTCCAAACCACCTGAACAGGAGCCTTCATTTTTTTTGATAAAGCAACTGCTTCAACAACAAAATCAGGCTTTGATTTTCGTCCAAATCCACCGCCTAAAAAAGTAACGTTAATGGTTACATCTTTTACGTCTATTCCTAAGTAAGCGGCAGCTTCTGCTCTGGCAGATTGAGGCGATTGTACGGGTGCCCAAACTTCACATTTTCCGTCATGAACCCAAGCCAATGCATTTGGCGTTTCCATTGGAGCATGTACTAAATGAGGTAACTGATATGTCGCTTCAACTGTTTTAGCAGCTTTTGAAAAAGCGGTAGCTACGTTCCCTTTTGTAGGAGGGACAACTTTAGCTCTTGTATGTACTCGATTGGTTAATTTTTGTGTGTATCTAGCACTGTTGTATGTTCCATTTGTTCCTTTGTCCCAAGCAACTTCTAAATTGTTTCTTCCTTGAATTGCTGCCCATGTATTATTGGCAACGATGGCAATACCGCCCATCATTCCAAATGGTCTTTTTACGCGGTCTACTTCGAAAACAGCCTCGACTCCTGCAACTTTTACCGCTTCAGATTTATCAAAACTTTTTACAGTCCCAAATGCAGAAGGACAACGTGCGATCACCGCAAATTTCATATTTGGCAAACGTGCATCTAATCCATAAGTAGCAGCACCATGAGTAAACTCTTTTATGTCGATGCTTTTTAATGTTTTACCGATGTATTTAAAATCTTTTTTATCTTTAAGTTTTACGTCTTTGGGGATTTCGATGAGCATCGCTTCTTCAACTAAATCGCCAAAAAATATTTTTGTACTATTATTTTTATTGTGTACATAATGCATTTCTGCGGTACAATCTGATGGTGAAACTTGCCATTTTTTTGCCGCAGCTTCAATTAAAATAGCTTTCGCAATAGCACCCATTTTACGCATTGGTCCTAAAATAGTTCGTACACTTCTAGAGCCATCGGTGTTTTGATTTCCAAATTTTTTATTACCTGTTGCTTGTTCTACAGATACATATTCCCAATCTGCTTCCATTTCATCAGCAATGGCAGAGGTTAATGAAGTTCTAATTCCTTGTCCCATTTCAGAACGAGCACATAATAAAACTAATTTCCCATCTTTTTTAAGCTGCACAAATAGGTTAGGAGCAAAAGTGGTTCCGTCATCTATTCTAACAATTTCTTTTTCTGAGGTGAATTGACAACCAATAATTAATCCCCCAGAAGCCAATCCAAAAACTTTAACGAAATTTCTACGGCTCATATTTTGTATCGCTTCCATATCTATTTGTTTTTAAGTTTAACAGCTTTATGTATGGCTTTTCTAATTCTTGGATAGGTTCCGCACCTACAAATGTTTCCACTCATTGCAACATCAATATCTTCATCTGTAGGATTTGGATTGCTATTTAGTAAAGAAGTTGCAGCGATTATTTGTCCTGATTGACAATATCCACATTGTGGAACATTGATGTCTTCCCAAGCTTCTCTTATGTATTCTAGATTGTCTGTTTTGCCTTCAATAGTTGTGATGTTTTTACCAACTCCATAGCTAACCGGTAAACCACAAGATCGTACAACTTCGCCATCTATAAGTATAGAACAAGCACCGCATTGACTAACGCCACAGCCGTATTTTGTTCCCGTTAAACCAATAATGTCTCTAATTGCCCATAGCAAAGGCATGTCATTTGGTGCCTCTAGTGAATGGTTTTTTCCGTTGATTGTGAGTGTTTTCAATTGCCTGATTTTTTTAGTGCTCACTAAGTTACCATTTTTTTATACGCTGTAAAAAGATTAACATTTTTTAACGTTAATAGGATGCAATTTAAAGAGGTGAAATTAAACAGGTAATAATTTTTTTTGTTCTAGAAATTTCAAAATTCTAGTTAATAGTGAGGTCGCACCAACATATGCATAGGCAATTGCAACTGGAGGGCTTAGGGTAGGGATGTACCCAAATGCTTTGGGTTTCCATGTCCAAATGCCAAAATAGGTGCCTATATATTCAATTGTCAGTACATAAAGAGCAAGGTAGCAATAGAAAGGACTCCATTTTTTTCGAATTAGGGAATGAAAGAATAAGATACCTAATATAAGTGTTAAGTAATCTCCGAAAAACAGTATGGCCACTGAAAAAATGAGGCCAAAGAAAAATGGAGCAATTTTTTCTGTATTTCTTTTCGTGTTAAACTTACTTGTTACTTGATATAGCATATATGCTGAAGCAAGAACAATTGCATGCCCGAAAGGAACATAAAAAGGAATTGTATTGTCTCTATAGTCATACATGTTTAGCCAATTACAAAATAATTGTTCTCCAAAGATTGATAACAATACCATACCAATCATCAGTTTCTTTAATTTCAAATCGGCTACAGTTAACATCCATAAAAAATAGCTAACTATAATGAAGTTCAACATGAGTCTTCCATTGAAATAATGTGTTGAAAAATAGTCTGAATCCCAATATAGAAAAATGCTTAACATAATGGGAAAAGCGAACCCGAAAAAAGTTCTTGTTTTTTGTGCCTTCAAAATGTTGTTTATGTGTAAAATATGAAACTTTAAAATTAAGGAATTATCTTTTTAATTTGTCTTTTAAATTAAGAAAACTGAGTAAATTAAAATGAGAAAAATGGTTGCTTATTTTTTGATGCAGTAATAAGCGATTAAATAAAATTTCTATAGTTTAAAGACATGATATGGTTTTTTAAATAAGAAGCTGTAATGTGTTGGTTTTTAGGTAGTTTTGTGGCTATTGTTGTGTATGGGTTTTATTTTGGTAATTTTTTTGAGCTTATATATTTCTGAAAAATTCGTTTTGACAACTCTAAAAATGTATCTTAGCGATAAATTGGAAAATAGAAGTTTTCTTTAATTTAATGCGAAAAAACATTCAAAAAACCCTTGGAATCCACAAAAAACACTCAAAAACCCTTAGAAACAATGTCAGAGCTAATTCAAGTTCTTGATGAAGAGGAGAGGACAAAGTACACTACTATTTTAAAATCTATGAAATTGCCAATTGCAGAACTTGAAAAATATGCAACTTGGTCAGACACCTGTTATACCCGTAATTGTATTGTAGAAAACGAAAACTTTGAGCTGATTTTAATTTGCTGGGAGAAAGAACAAATTACAGCAATTCATGATCATGGAGGAGAAGAATGTTGGGTGTATTTTGTAGAAGGAGCATTCAGAGAACAGGTCTATGCTCAAAATGAAAAAGGGAAATTAATGAGTGTCAAAACCACAGACACTAAACCTGGGGACGTAGCTTATATGATTGATTTCATGGGGTTTCATAGTCTAGAAAATAGATCAAAGAAAAGAAGCATGTCGTTGCATTTGTATGCCAATCCAATTAAAAATTGTAAGGTATACGATTCAAAAGAAAATGAATTTATTCGTAAGGAACTATCATACGATAACGTCGAAGTGATTCATCAATAAACATTAATAAACCATAAAAATATATGTCTGAATTAAGTAATGATTTAATGCTTTTTAACGAGTTGGTTGAAGTTTTGTTAAATGAAGAAGAAAATCATCCAGTTGCAAAACGCATTGATTCAAATGTTCTATATACTACCATTGACTTATCGCTTAACGAAACTGCAATGGTAGATGGTGCCTTTAAAAAGGTTCTCAAAGATGTACTAGTTGCTACTCCAAAAACAGCAACTAGTTTATTTTTTAATCAGTTATTTGGAGGGAGACAGTCAAAAGCTGTTTTAGGAGATCTATTGGCGGTTGTACTAAATAACAGCATGTATACCTATAAAGTAGCGGGCCCCCAAGTTGGTATTGAACAAGAAATAATTAGACAATCTTGTGAAATGATAGGATATGGATCTCGAAGTAATGGGACGTTCCCAACGGGTGGATCTATGAGTAATTATATGGCCTTAATTATGGCTAGAGACGCAAAAGACCCTGGCTGTAGACAAAATGGAATGACAAAACCTTTGGTAATGTATACTTCTAAAGAGTCTCATTATTCGAATGCTAAAAATGCAAGTTTTGCAGGATTAGGTAGGAATAATGTTAGGTATGTAGAAGCGGATGCTAAGGGGCGAATGATTCCTGCTAAATTAGAAGAACAAATCAATATTGATATTCAAAATGGGTTGGTTCCAGCTTTTGTTAATGTAACTGCAGGAACAACTGTACTAGGCGCTTTTGATCCAATTGATGCCATTGCTACAATTACAGAGAAATATGCTATTTGGTTGCATGTTGATGGAGCGTATTGTGGTTCTGTTATTTTTAGTGATGCAAAAAGACATTTGCTAAAGGGAATTGAAAAATCTGATTCATTTAGTTACAATGCACATAAAATGCTTGGAACACCAATGACTTGTTCTATTATTTTAGTGAAGGATAAAAGGCAATTGCATGATTCTTTTAGCAATGAGGCAGATTATTTATACCAAACAGACGGAGATGATTTTAACTTAGGGAAGACATCTTTTCAATGTGGACGTAGAAATGATGCTCTAAAGTTTTGGACTTTGTGGAAATCGGTTGGAACCACTGGATTAGAGAAAATTGTTGACCAACAATTTGACTTAGCAGATGTTGCCAGAAACTATGTAGCAAATCACCCAGATTACACCTTGTATAGTTATGAGGATTCTATTTCAATTTGTTTCAATTATAAAGGTATTGATCCTAAAGTGTTGTGTACGTTATTATACGAACATCAAATAACAGTAGTAGGGTTTGGAGCTTTTAACGAAGACTCTTTTGTGCGATTGGTTACCATAAACGCAACAAATACCAAAGAAGATATTTTAAAATTCTTTAAAGTATTGGAAGGATTTGTAGCAGAAAACCAACATGTGTTGGAAGCTGTTTGTTAGAGTTTTATTTTTTAATTAAAAAGTCAGAAACAGATTTTGGTAATAAGATAGAGGCATCACCGCCATTTTTAATAACATCTCTAACAATTGATGAGCTTATAAATGATGTTTCGGCGCTGGTTAATAGAAATACAGTTTCTATGCCAGATAGTTTTCTGTTTGTTTGGGCAATGGCTTTTTCAAACTCAAAATCTGCAGGATTACGCAACCCTCGTAAAATAAAATCGGCATTGATAGTTTTACAATAATCTACGGTTAAACCGGTATATGTTTCAACGGTTATTTTTTGTTCCGCAAAAAAAGCATTCTGAATAAATCTTTTGCGTTCGTCAATTGAAAACATATACTTCTTTTTGGCATTGATTCCAATTGCAATTACAATCTCATCAAACAGCGGTAAACTTCTAGAAATGATATCTACGTGTCCTAAAGTTATTGGATCAAAAGAACCTGGGAAAACTGCTTTTTTCATAGTGTTATGTGTTTAGTGCCGATTCTATTGCATTGTCAAATAAATCTGATAAGCTAATATTGGCTATTTTTGCTTGTTGTGGTAATAAACTTTCTTCTGTTAAACCAGGTACTGAATTCATTTCTAAAAAATGAGGTTCTCCGTTCACGAAGATGTATTCTGAGCGAGAAAACCCACTCATTCTTAATATTTTATATACTTTTTTAGCAAGTTCTCTGACCTTAGTTGCAGCAACTTCAGAAATTCTTGCAGGCGTTATTTCTTCCGATTTACCTTGGTATTTTGCCTCGTAATCAAAGAAATCATTATCTGTTGTAATCTCTGTAATTGGCAATACTGTGACTTCTCCTCTGTATTCAATAACACCAACTGAGACTTCTGTACCGTCTAAGAAACTTTCAATGAGTATTTCTGAATCTTCTTTGTACGCTTTTTCTATACCAGCGATAATTTCATCAGCAGTATAGGCTTTTGAAATTCCGAAGCTAGAACCCGCGTTATTGGGTTTTATAAAACAGGGAAGTCCAACGGTATCTATTATTTTTAATGGTTCAATTTGATCCCCTTTATTTAAATAAATTGAAGTAGCTGCTGGGATTCCATAGTGTTTTATCACACTTAAGGTATCTCTTTTGTTAAATGTCAGGGCCATTTGATACCATGGAGCAGAAGTGTGTTTCAGTCCAATTAAATCAAAATAAGCAAGAATTTTACCATCTTCACCTGGAGTGCCATGTATGGCATTAAAAACACAATCAAAAGTTGTTTTAATGCCATTGATAAGAACAGAAAAATCGTTTTTATCTATTGGGAATTCATTTTTATCACGATCAATATATACCCATTTTTCTTGTAAAATATGAATTGAATATGGCGTGTATTTTGTGATGTCTAAATTTTTATAAACGACACTTCCGCTAGTTAAAGAAATAGCTACTTCAGAAGAGTAGCCTCCCATTATGATGGCAATATTTTTTTTCACTGGTACATACTAAATTAGAACTGGTCTTTTTTTTAAGCCTTCAAAGAAGGTTTCATTTTAAAATTTTCGATACTAAAACAAATTTATCAAAATATATATAGAAAGACTAACGTTTGGTTTTATATCTTTGTCCTCAGTTAAAAAATTGACCATGAGTATATTTCAATTTATTAAAAGTAAATCTTTTTTCAAACAGGTTGCTATTGCAATCGCTGCGTTTTTTATCATAATTTTTGGTTTAAAGTGGTGGTTTGGTTTTACAACAAATCACGATCAGAAAATACAAGTTCCAGATTTGCATAAGATGGAATTATCTGAAGTAGAAAGTGTTTTAAAAGAGGTTGATTTGTATTTCGAAGTAATCGATTCTGCAAATTACAACCCTACCTATGTAAATAGATCTGTGATAGAGCAAAATCCAGAGGCTGGAAGTTTTGTGAAAGAAAATAGAAAAATATACTTAACAATAAACCCTTCAAAGTACAGAGATGAGATTTTACCTAATTTAAATGGTAGAACCAAAAGGCAAGCAAGAACTCATTTGTTGTCCTTAGGTTTTAGAATTGGAGCATTTTCTTATGTGCCAGATATTGGTAAAGATGTTGTAAGAGGGATGAAACATAACGGAAAGAAAGTAAAACCAGGAGAAAAACTGCCTAGAAATTCTGTAATAGATTTAATTTTAGGAGACGGTAAAAGATAATGAATATGCAGGAAGAACAAAATACAGATATAGAAAACGAAGAATTATACGAACATCACAGATTCATTGCAAGTGAAGGGCAAGAGCCTTTGCGTGTAGATAAGTTTTTGATGAATTTTATCGAAAATGCGACTCGTAATAAAGTACAACAAGCAGCCAAAGCAGGTAATGTTTTGGTAAATGATGTCGCTGTGAAATCGAATTATAAAGTAAAGCCCAATGATGTTGTTCGTGTGGTTTTAACGTATCCACCAGCAGAGAATTTATTAGTTGCAGAAGATATTCCATTAGATATAATCTATGAAGATGATGCTGTAATTGTAGTGAATAAAGCACCAGGGATGGTGGTGCATCCGGGGCATGGAAATTATTCAGGAACCTTAGTAAATGGATTAATTCATCACATAGAAAATTTACCAACCAATAGTAATGAGCGTCCAGGGTTGGTGCATAGAATTGATAAAGACACAAGTGGTCTGTTAGTGGTAGCAAAGACAGAATATGCAATGGCACATTTATCAAAGCAGTTTTATGACCGTACAACAGAACGATTATACCACGCATTGGTCTGGGGATATGTAGATGAAGATGAAGGGACGATTGAAGGAAATATAGGACGTAGTTTTAAAAATCGTTTGCAAATGGATGTTTTTCCAGAAGGAGATTTTGGAAAACATGCAGTTACTCATTATAAAGTTCTAGAACGATTAACCTATGTAACTTTGGTTGAGTGTAAGTTAGAAACTGGTAGAACGCATCAAATTAGAGCTCATTTTAAGCATATTGGTCATACATTATTTAATGATGAACGTTATGGAGGGGATGGTATTTTAAAAGGTACAACGTTTACAAAATACAAGCAATTTGTGCAAAATTGTTTTAAAACCTTACCAAGACAAGCGCTTCACGCAAAGACACTTGGTTTTGAGCATCCAACTACCGGTGAGTTTATGCGTTTTAACTCTGATATTCCTAAAGATATTGTCGAATGTTTGGATAAATGGAGAACCTATTCTGAACATTCCAACCACGAAGATATATAGTTTATTCTAAACTCATTTTAGAATCTATTTATTAGTTTAAAAAAAAAAGCGAGAAATAGTACTTTTATAAGTAGACTTTTCGCTTTTTATATGGGAATAACTACTGATTTTTAGAAAGAATAAAGTCACGCAGCCTAAGCAATGCTTTTGCAGTGCCTTTTTTAAAAATATTTTTAACAAATAAAAATATCACTAGTTTATTTAGTGGAGATTTCGCTTCAATATATACTTCTGTTTGTACAGAGCACAATACATTTGTTATAGGAGTAATTGTATGGAATTGATATAAAATATCAACAGGTGGTGGACTTGTCGTCATTTCGCCATATACTAATTGCCCAGGGCCACCCCGTTTGGTAATTGTAGTAAAGTTTAGATGTTTGTCTTTAATGACACAAATATGTTCTGTGCCAACTCTATTTACTTCGTTGGGATTAAACTCAAAATCAACGATTGCATCGACCCAGTGTTTCCGGTAATTAAAATTGGTAATGTATTCTAATAATTTATTCGCTGCAATTGGAAATTGGTTTTCAATAACAAAAGCAGGTGCTTTGTCGAATTCAATTTTTTTAGCGAGTTGAAATGGTTTTAGCTTCAATTCTTTTTTATCAATAATAGCATAGAGGTATTTAAGCTCTTTTCCATCATATGAGTTACTACCTGCTTTGAAATTGTACAATTTGGTTTTGTACGAATCTGACAAGTGTATGTGATTTGTCAATTCTTTACTAAGCAGTACATAATTATCACTGTCAACAGCATTTTTCATCAAACGATGTGCTTCTATTACTTGAGTGCCAAAAGGTTTTCTGCTATTATGCACACTGATAAATTGCAATTTCCCACAATGTGCAATAATTTTTAATTGTAATTTGGGTGCAGAAGAACAGGCATTACAAGGACAGATTCTGTTTTTCTCTAATAATTTTAAATGACTGTAAAAAGCCGTAAACATATGTTCAACTTGTGCTAACAGTTTTTCTGAGGACGGAATTTCGTTCTCCTTATAAAAAAATAAAGCATCTCCTTCGATTTCTGCCAATTGCAATTGCTCTGTATTGGCTTCTATCAAAACTTCTAACAATTCAGAAATAACATGTTGACTATGCTCAACTTCTGTCGTTTGAACAAATTCTGTAAATCCAGAAATATCAGGTAAGAAAAGTAATGAAGAACTCATGTGTGGATTTGTCGATTTTACAGTTTAAAACTAACTAAAATTGTTGAATTAACTTTTTTTGTTGTTTATTTCTATGGCTTGATGTATATAATATAACAGCACAACTTCGTGATATCCTTTTAATGACAACACTCTTACTAGTTTTCCTTTTCCATGAAGTAAAGACGGTCTGTCTTCTAAATGGATTCCTTTTAGAAAACCAATATCTACTCCTTTAGAGGTTGTTCTTAAATGGCAAATACTACCGTTTTTATCAGCATATGTTGTGATTCTTTCTTTTTTTGTTTCAGTAATATTTGGATTTAAAAGCACTAGATTTCTCACATCTAGAAATAGGTTTTTATATACAGATTTTATATCTATATCGTATTGCATGATGAATTTGTATTATTTAGTTATCGAATTTAGTTGTTGGTGTTCTGAATTCAAGATTAGTGTAAGGGAGCTACTTTTTACAGTATGGATCAGAAGAGAAATGATCTTGAAAAGTGAAATTTCGATCTTCAAATTTTTCGGGTAATATTTTAAAATGTTTGATTCTGTCAATTCTAAAAGCTCTCATTTCATTACGCAAATGACACCAAGCAATTAAAATCCATTTATGATTTGTAGAATACATGGCACAGGGCTCTATCTTTCTAAAAGAAATTGTTGGGTCGTTGGCTTTTTGGTAATTAATCTCTACAAAATTAAAGTTGGTAATTGCCAATTGAATTTCAGACAGTACATCGCTTGAGAACTCTTCATAGTTCCAATTTAATACTTGAATTTTGTCATGTAATAATTCGCTTTTCTCTTGAATAGAACTTTTAAAGACCGACTTAATTTTTGTCAATGCTTCGTTAAAATCATTTACAAAAGAGGCGTCTTTAGATTGGTTTACAATATGTTGAGCTGTAATTAATGCGTTTGCTTGCTTTTCTGAAAACTGAACTGGTGCTACCGTATAATTATCCATCAAACTATACCCTCTGCCTTCAATAGTGTATACAGGGATGCCAGCTTCTTCTAACTTTCGAATGTCCCTGTAAACAGTTCTAATACTTACATCGTATTTTTCTGCCAATTCGGTTGCCGTTAACAATCGTTTGGATTTTAACAAGGTAAGAATTGATATGAGTCTTGATAACTGCGACATACGCAAATGTAACTGAATTTTGATTAAATAATTATCTAGAAAGCTTATTTAAAACTTGACATTTAGTGATAATGTCGCCTCGAGCAAAGTAAAGAAGTCGTTAACTATTTTACTATGTTAAAAAACCTCTACTGCGCTCGACCCGACACTATTTCCTAGATTGTTCTACTTTTTGATTAATTCATAGAATGCAATGCAACTCTATTGCCTTCAGTATCTATAAACTGAGCAATAAACCCGTTTTCTCCAATGGGCATTTTAGGAATAAAAACTTTTCCTCCAGCATCTACAACTTTATTTAAAGCGATATTTAAATCATCTCCACCATTTAAGTACACTGTAGAACCATCTGTAGATGGATTCATTTCATCCATTCTCATGATTGCTCCACCAACGCCCATGCCTTCTTCATCATGTGGGAAAAAACCATATTCTACGTTTTTTTCTGGCATGTGAAAATCTGTGATTTCTAGACTTAAAATCGTTTGGTAAAAGGTTTTCGCTCTTTCGTAATTTGTTACTGGTATCTCAAACCAGTTTACTGCATTTTTCATTTTGTAGTTATTTATAATTTATAATACCACAAAAGTAAAACGGAGAATGACAGATGGTGTCAGAGGTGAGAAATACCTTGGTTTTTTTTTGTAATGCGTGTTTGTATAGTGTATTATGGTAATGCGAAGAAAGATCGGGTCTTAAAATAAAACAGCACCTTTCTCTGATCATTTGAAAGGGTATTGTTTCATCTTACTTTTTCCGTATGGCCAATTGCTCTTTTTTAAGGCTTCTATAAAAATTAACTCTTATCTCTCCACTATCCAGGCCAATTCCATACCCTAAATCATCATATTCTTTAGTGAGGCTCGGGTCCGCTTTAATTTGTGCTTCTGTTTTTCCCGTGGCTATTGCTGCTTGAATATTTTTTTTAAGTGTTTCCAACATTTTTAAATAGGATTTATATTCTTCTTTGTTAGATAATTTTCCATGTCCAGGAATAATTTGGGTGTCAGTATCAATAAATAGCAAAGCACGTTTAGTGGCTTCAATGAAACCCGAAACACTTCCGCCAGAATTTATATCAATATACGGGTAACGTCGACTAAAATAAGTGTCACCAGTATGCAGTACATTGCTTTTTGTAAAGTACAACATCACATCACCATCGGTATGTGCATTAGCAACATGAAACGCAAGAATATTTTCGCCGTTAATCGTAATCGCCATTTTGTCGTTAAAGGTAAGAACCGGAAGTGACTCTTTTGGATCTAACTTTCCATTACGATCTGGTGCAGAAAGACGTTTTTGTACATTGTCATGAGCAATAATGGTTGCCCCTGCTTTGGCCATGTTTTCATTACCTCCCGTGTGATCACCATGGTAGTGGGTATTCACTAAAAACTTTAAGGGTTTGTCACTGAGTTTTTTAATGGCTGCTAAAATCTTTTTAGAAAGTGGCGCAAACTGGTTGTCAATGATAAATACTCCGTCGTCTCCAACAGATACTCCAATGTTTCCACCCGCTCCTTGAAGCATATACGTATGTGCTGTTAATTTTGTGGTGGTGATGTTAACATTGTCAAAACGTTGTGCATTGGCTATGATAGATATACAAATTAGTAAAATGGATAACTGAGGTTTAAGTTTCATGTTTGTTATTTAAATGAAGTTTTAAAAATAAGAGAATTTAAAATAGATCATCATAATATTTTGCCAATATATGTGTTGGGTTGATACCTAGCTTTTTAAGTTTCGCTAGGTATAGGGATTTCCAATGTGAACGAAGGTTTTAGTCGTGTTTTGTTACAGCAGGGATGTCCACAAGAGAGTGGCCAATATATATGGGGTGGAAGTTTTGTTTCATCCAGCAACTTATCGAATCGGCTTCTCTAAAATATAATCATCCATAACATGGCCATTGCCAATATCCTGTATCACAGCGGCTGTATTGATAAATCCCATTTTTTCATAGGCTTTTATGGCGATGGAATTGTATTTGTTTACCGTAAGTTGAATTTTAGCCAATCCCAGTTGTGTTGCTTTAGATTCCATAAATGACATGGCTTTTTTACCAACACCATGGCCTCTAGCCGTACTAAGGACATACAATTTACTTAAAAATAGATGCGCCTCTTTGAGGTGAAAAGAGAAATAACCAACAGGAACTTCATTGTGTAATAAGAGGTAGTACAGAACCCCTTCTTTTAGTTGATTTTCGATGGCCATTGCAGATTGAAATTTATCGAGCATATAGCCTACTTGTGCTGTTCCAATAATAGGGGTATAGTGTTCGGTCCAAATATTCTTGGCTAAACGAACTGTAATCTTTACGTTTTCATTTGTGAGTACTGGTGTAATTGTAGTCATTGATAAAAAGCGTTGATTAGGCTCTACCAAAATATAAAAATAATAGATATCAATTCTCTTTATAACAACATCAATTTTAAAGTTTTTAAAAACTTGAATGTTCTGCGTTTGAATTGTATTTTTACTCCATTAAGAAAACGATACAAATGAAAATAATTATATCTCCAGCAAAGTCCTTAGATTTTGAAACTCCAGTAGCTACAAGTTTACATACACAACCACAATTTTTAGAAGACTCAATAAAGTTAAATAAGAAATTAAAAACCTTGTCAAGAAAAAAAATAAGTGAGTTTATGAGTGTTTCTAATGATTTGGCAGCACTCAATTATGAGCGCAACCAAAATTGGAGTTTGCCTTTTACACCAGAGAATTCAAAACAAGCAATATTTGCATTTACAGGAGAAGTTTTTAGAGGTATAGATGTGACAACTTTAGACGCTTCGAAATTACCAGTCCTACAAGATCGTTTACGCATATTATCTGGATTGTATGGTTTATTAAAACCGTTAGACCTAATGCAAGCCTACCGTTTAGAAATGGGTAAAAAACTAAAAGTAGGGAGGACTGAAAACTTGTATGCCTTTTGGGGAGATAAAATAGCAAATGCATTAAATGAAGAATTGGCAGATGATGAATTGTTGGTAAACTTAGCCAGTTCAGAATATTTCAAAGCTGTAAATCAGAAAGTTTTAAAAGTGCCTATGATTACACCCGTATTTAAAGATTTTAAAAATGGGCAATATAAAACCATCATGACCTTTGCTAAAAAAGCACGTGGGTTAATGGTGCGCTATATTATAGACAATAATAGTACTACTATTGAAGGTTTAAAGGGGTTTAATATTGATAACTATCGATTTTCTGAAGAGATGTCTACAGAAACAGAATTGATGTTTACACGATAAAACGGTACATCGATTTCAGTAAAGGAGAAATAGTTGTCTTTTTTTTTATGCCTCATTGTCATTTTGTTATGCAATGAGAAATCTCAATTTAGGAGTAGATTTCTCAATTGTAGCTCATTTCGAAATGTCAAACTTTGGCAGGCAATCACTTTTGTCTTTAAAATTTACTACGATGCCATTAAATTCTAACAGTCTGCAAGTCCAACAGTAACAGCCAATCCTCCTTCAGAAGTCTCTTTGTAATTGCGGTTCATGTCTTTTGCTGTTTCCCACATGGTATCAATAACCTTATCTAAAGGAACCTTAGTTTCTTTCGGGTCAGTATCCAGCGCCAATTCGGCAGCGTTAATTGCTTTAATAGCGCCCATTGCATTGCGTTCTATACATGGAATTTGAACCAAGCCACCAATGGGATCGCAAGTCAAACCTAAATGATGTTCCATAGCGATTTCTGCAGCGACTAAACATTGGGCAGGACTTCCACCTAATAACTCTGTTAAAGCGCCAGCGGCCATTGCAGATGAAACGCCTATTTCTGCTTGACATCCACCCATTGCAGCAGATATGGTTGCATTTTTTTTAAAAATACTTCCAATTTCTCCCGCAACTAATAAAAATCTTTTGATGTGTTCAAAATCAGCTTCGTGATTTTCAATGACTAAGTAATACATTAATACAGATGGAATCACTCCAGCACTACCGTTTGTAGGAGCGGTAACAACTCGCCCTAATGAAGCATTTACTTCGTTAACAGACAATGCAAAACAACTTACCCATTTTAAAATTTCTCTAAACTTAACCTCAGTAGTTCTAATTGCATCTATCCAATTATGATAGTTTGTGTACTTGGCATCCTTAATTAGTTTATTGTGCATTGCTAAAGCTCTACGCTTTACTTGTAATCCACCGGGTAAAATACCATCGGTATGACAGCCTGTATACATGCATTCTAACATGGTATCCCATATTCTGTGTAGTTCTCTGTCAATTTCCTCAGCCGACCGAAGTACCAATTCATTTTGAAAAACGATTTCAGAAATTAGTTTGTTCTCTTTTTCGCAATATTCTTCAAGTTTAGTCGCTCGCTTAATTGGATAGGGAAAATTCTTCTTACTAATTTTTGTCTTTTCAGGTTTCAATATTTCTTCCTGAATAACAAATCCACCACCAATAGAATAATACGTTTCTGTTGAGATAGTGGTTTCGTTTTTGTAGGCAATAAATGTCATTCCATTAGAATGAAAAGGCAAGAAATCACGATTAAACACCACAGTAGTGTCAGTATAAGGAACATTTTTAGTTCCGTCCAATTGCAATGTGCTAGTTTCTTTTATGGTAGAAATAATACCCTCAATAGTGTCAATCGGAATGTATTCAGGGTCCGTTCCGCTTAAGCCTAATAATATGGCTAAATCTGTAGCATGCCCTTTTCCTGTTAATGACAAAGAACCATATAAATCGATATGAATATGGGTGATGTCATTAAAAATAGTTTCGTTTTTTAATTTTTTAATCCACTGTTGCGTTGCGCGCCAAGGACCTAGCGTATGTGAACTCGAAGGACCAACACCAATCTTTAACATATCAAAAACACTAATAAACTGCGACATACTTTATTTTTTGGCTAATGTATGAAAATACGGCTCTTAAGAAATGAGATTCTTTTGAATTTTTACAGTTAATTTTTATTGTAATTATGTCATACTGTCACTTTATTTCCTCCAAAAAGAAAAGAAACTGACAATTATCTTACCGATAAAGTAATGGCATACAAATTGACTATTAGTGAACTGTAAAATAGAATTAACAATTATATAAATAAGTATTATGAGTAAAATTATAGGAATTGACTTAGGAACAACCAATTCATGTGTTTCTGTTATGGAAGGAAATGAGCCAGTTGTTATACCTAACGCAGAAGGGAAAAGAACAACTCCTTCTATTGTAGGTTTTGTTGAAGGTGGAGAAAGAAAAGTTGGAGATCCTGCAAAAAGACAAGCAGTAACAAATCCAACAAAAACTGTCTATTCTATCAAACGTTTTATGGGAAATAAATTCTCTGAGTCTTCAAAAGAAGCAACTAGAGTTCCTTATAGCGTTGTAAAAGGAGACAATGATACACCAAGAGTAGATATTGATGGACGATTATATTCGCCGCAAGAAGTATCTGCAATGGTATTACAAAAAATGAAAAAAACTGCTGAAGACTATTTAGGACAAGATGTTACTGAAGCAGTAATTACGGTACCCGCATATTTTAATGATGCACAGAGACAAGCTACAAAAGAAGCTGGTGAGATTGCAGGATTACAAGTTCGTAGAATTATAAACGAACCAACTGCTGCTGCTTTGGCATATGGAATGGACAAAAAAGGAGTAGACCAAAAAATCGTTGTTTTTGATTTTGGTGGAGGAACACATGATGTTTCTGTATTGGAATTAGGAGACGGAGTTTTTGAGGTATTAGCTACAGATGGAGATACGCATTTAGGTGGTGATGATGTTGATGAGAAAATTATTAACTGGTTAGCTGAAGAGTTTAAATCTGAAGAAAATATTGACTTGCGTAAAGACCCAATGGCTTTACAACGTTTAAAGGAAGCTGCAGAAAAAGCGAAGATTGAATTATCTAGTACTGCAACTACAGAAATTAACTTGCCTTATGTTACCGCTACTGCTAGTGGACCAAAACACTTGGTGAGATCTTTAACAAAAGCAAAATTTGAGCAGTTAATTGACGATTTAGTAAAAAGAACGATTGCACCATGTTCTACAGCATTGAAAAATGCAGGATTGTCTACATCAGATATTGATGAGGTAATTTTAGTAGGAGGATCTACGCGTATTCCTGCTGTACAAGAAGCAGTAGAGAAATTCTTTGGAAAAACACCAAGTAAAGGAGTAAATCCTGATGAGGTTGTTGCTTTAGGAGCAGCGATTCAAGGGGGAGTTTTATCTGGAGATGTAAAAGATGTATTGTTATTAGACGTTACACCTTTATCATTAGGAATCGAAACAATGGGGAATGTATTTACAAAGTTAATCGATGCAAATACAACCATTCCAACAAAAAAATCTCAAGTATTTTCTACAGCAGTAGACAATCAGCCATCAGTAGAAATTCACGTATTACAAGGTGAAAGAGCAATGGCTGCAGATAACAATACAATTGGTCGTTTTCATTTAGATGGAGTACCACCAGCACAAAGAGGAGTTCCTCAAATTGAAGTAACTTTTGATATTGATGCCAATGGTATTATTAAAGTTTCTGCATTGGATAAAGGAACAAACAAATCTCACGAGATTAGAATCGAAGCTTCATCTGGATTGTCAGAAGAGGAAATCGAAAAAATGAAGCAAGAAGCTGAAGCAAATGCCGATGCTGATAAAATAGCAAAAGAAACTGCTGAAAAA
>Ga0209292_1001452_pt1 | contig 28941 bp, 20 predicted proteins | sample GOMGulsemesocosm_2_FD_184634 | JGI IMG/M metagenome (GOLD analysis project Ga0209292, IMG submission 184634) | Methane-oxidizing microbial communities from mesocosms in the Gulf of Mexico - GOM9C Gulf of Mexico (SPAdes) (version 2) | ecosystem: Environmental > Aquatic > Marine > Cold seeps... | reverse complement strand
AACATTTATAGCTGGAATTGGTGATATCTCTACAGATTTATTATCTCCAGGTGGTGATGCACACTCAAGATCAGACAGAGAACTACATGGTCAGTGTTTATTTGAACACAACAAAGACATGCAAAATGAATTACTTGCTCTACAAGAAAAACACCCAGGTAAACGTGTAATGCTAATTGCTGACAAAGGAACAATGGGAGTTGGTTCATCAAGAATGTCTGGAGTAAACAACGTAGCTTTATGGACTGGGATTAAATCTAGCCCTTACGTACCATTTATTAATATTGCTCCGGTAATCGCTGGAACAAATGGAATTTCTCCAATTTTCTTAACTACAGTAGGTGTAACTGGTGGAATTGGAATTGATTTAAAAAACTGGGTTCAACAAAAAGACGGAAACGGTCACACAATTGTTGATTCAGAAGGAGACCCTATTTTAAAGGAAGAATATTCAGTAGAAACTGGAACTGTTCTTACAATAAATACAAAAACTAAAAAACTATACAACGGAGATAAAGAATTAAAAGATATTTCTACAGCATTAACTCCTCAAAAAAAGGAATTTATTAAAGCTGGTGGTTCTTATGCGGTTGTTTTTGGTAAAAAAATACAAACTTTTGCTGCTAAAGTCCTAGGTGTTGAAGCTCCTCAGGTATATGCTACCTCAAAAGAAATTTCTATTGAAGGGCAAGGATTAACAGCAGTTGAAAAAATATTTAATAAAAATGCAGTTGGAACTACTCCAGGTAAGACATTACATGCTGGTTCTGATGTTAGAGTTGAAGTAAATATTGTAGGTTCTCAAGATACTACAGGATTAATGACTTCTCAAGAGTTAGAAATGATGGCTGCTACAGTTATCTCTCCAATTGTTGATGGAGCTTATCAATCAGGATGTCACACAGCTTCAGTTTGGGATGATAAGTCTAAAGCTAATATCCCAAGATTAATGAACTTCATGAATGATTTTGGGTTAATTACAGCTAGAGATCCAAAAGAGGCCTACAAGCCAATGACTGATGTAATTCATAAAGTATTGAATGATTTAGTTATAGATGATTGGGCGATCACTATTGGTGGCGATTCTCATACTAGAATGTCTAAAGGTGTTGCTTTTGGTGCTGATTCAGGTACTGTTGCTTTAGCTTTAGCTACAGGAGAAGCATCTATGCCAATTCCACAATCGGTAAAAGTGACATTTAAAGGTGAAATGAGAAGCTACATGGATTTCCGTGATGTAGTTCATGCTACGCAGCAACAAATGTTAAAGCAATTTAAAGGAGAAAACGTATTTCAAGGGAAAATTATTGAGGTTCATATCGGTACTTTAACATCTGATCAATCTTTTACTTTTACGGATTGGACTGCTGAGATGAAAGCTAAAGCTTCTATTTGTATTTCAGAAGATGAAACTTTAATTGAATCATTAGAAATTGCTAAAGGTCGTATCCAAATCATGATTGATAAAGGTATGGATAACGAAAAGCAAGTTCTTCAAGGTTTATTAGATAAGGCTAACACAAGAATTCAAGAAGTTAAATCTGGAGACAAACCTGCTTTAAGACCTGATGCTAATGCTGATTATTATGCTGAAGTGGTTATTGATTTAGATGAAATTGCTGAACCAATGATTGCTGACCCAGATGTTAACAATGATGATGTTTCTAAAAGATACACTCACGATAATATTAGACCATTATCGTACTATGGTGGTACTAAAAAAGTAGATTTAGGTTTTGTTGGATCTTGTATGGTTCACAAAGGAGATATGCAGATTTTAGCTCAAATGCTTAAAAATATTGAAAAACAATACGGTAAGGTTGAGTTTAAAGCACCTTTAGTTGTTGCTCCACCAACATATAATATTGTTGATGAATTAAAAGCTGAAGGAGACTGGGATATGTTAGAAAAGTACTCTGGTTTTGTATTTGATGACAGTCAACCAAAAGGTTTAGCGCGTACGAAATATGAAAACATGTTATACTTGGAACGCCCAGGATGTAACTTATGTATGGGGAACCAAGAAAAGGCTGAACCAGGTGACACAGTAATGGCGACTTCAACACGTTTATTCCAAGGAAGAGTTGTTAAAGATTCTGGAGAGAAAAAAGGTGAATCATTACTATCATCTACACCAGTAGTAGTACTATCTACAATTTTAGGAAGAACACCTACAATGGAAGAGTATGAAGCGGCTGTTGACGGTATTGTGTTAACTAAGTTTAAACCATCTCAAAAGCAATTAGTAAAATAAAACTTACTAACTATTAATATTATAAAAAGTCTAAGCTGTCGCTTAGACTTTTTTTTGTGCCAATCAATTTAATATTTTGTATGGTGGAAACAAAACCTTAATATTATTTTTCCAGCCAGTTAAAATTTTTTCAATAACCCTATGAATAATCATGTTCAACAACCACAACAAAACACCCCTTACTGCCTAGATATCAGAAAATTACACAAACAATTGTAGTTTAGCTCCAAATTGCTTATATTGTTAATAAAAAAGAGAGATGGCATTTGATATAGATATGATTAAAAAAGTGTACAACAGATACCCTGAAAGGATAGCTATTGCACGTAAAACCGTAAACAAACCACTAACACTATCTGAAAAAATACTATACACCCACTTATGGGATGGAAATGCAACAGAAGAATACCCAAGGGGTAACTCATACGTTAATTTTGCACCAGATAGAGTAGCTATGCAAGATGCTACTGCTCAAATGGCATTGTTACAATTTATGCAAGCTGGTAAAAAGAAAGTGGCAGTACCTTCAACCACACACGCAGACCACTTAATACTAGCAAAAGACGGTGCTGTTGCAGACATGGCGCGTTCTAACCATACAAACGGAGAAGTATTTGATTTCTTAAGTTCTGTATGTGATAAATATGGAATAGGATTTTGGAAACCAGGAGCCGGTATTATTCACCAAGTTGTTTTAGAAAACTATGCATTTCCTGGTGGTATGATGATCGGAACTGATTCACACACTGTAAATGCGGGCGGTTTAGGCATGGTAGCTATTGGTGTAGGTGGAGCTGATGCTGTTGATGTTATGGCAGGAATGGCTTGGGAATTAAAAATGCCAAAATTAATTGGCGTTAAATTAGTAGGTAAATTATCTGGTTGGACCTCACCAAAAGATGTTATTTTAAAAGTAGCTGGTATTTTAACGACTAAAGGTGGCACTGGATCCATAGTTGAGTATTTTGGAGAAGGCGCAACATCTATGTCTGCGACAGGAAAAGGCACTATTTGTAATATGGGTGCTGAAATTGGCGCTACAACCTCTACATTTGGATATGATGACTCAATGAGAAGGTATTTAACTGCGACTGATAGAGCTGACATTGTTGAAGCAGCCGATAAAATTGCCGAACACCTAACTGGTGACCCTGAAGTTTATGCTAACCCAGAATTATATTTTGATCAAGTCATTGAAATTAACCTAGACACCTTAACCCCACATTTAAACGGACCATTCACCCCAGATTTAGCCACACCAGTTGCTGAGATGAAAATAGCAGCCGAAAAAAATGGTTGGCCAACTGACATTGAATGGGCCTTAATTGGTTCTTGTACAAACTCTTCTTATGAAGATTTATCAAGAGCAGCATCTATTGTGAAAGATGCAACATCTAAAGGAGTTGAAGCTAAAGCAAAACTAGGAATTAACCCTGGTTCAGAGCAAGTACGATACACTGCAGAAAGAGATGGGTTAATGGACATTTTCAACTCTTTAAACGGAACGACAATTTTCACCAATGCATGTGGACCTTGTATTGGACAATGGGATAGAGCAGGTGCAGAGAAAGAAGAAGTAAACTCTATTGTCCACTCTTTTAACAGAAATTTTAAAAAGAGAGCAGATGGAAACCCAAACACTATGGCTTTTGTGACTTCTCCCGAAATGGTAGCTGCAATTGCGTTGTCTGGTAAATTAGATTTCAACCCTTTAACTGATACATTAACAAACAAAAAAGGAAAGCAAATTAAATTGGCTATACCAACTGGTGACGAATTACCTGAAAGAGGATTTGACGTTAAAGAAAATGGATTCCAAGCACCAGCTAAAGATGGCTCTGCAATTGAAGTAAAAGTATCACCTACATCAGATAGACTACACTTATTATCTCCATTTAAACAATGGGATGGTAAAAACATAATGGGAGCCGTATTATTAATTAAAGCTTTTGGTAAATGTACAACTGATCATATTTCTATGGCTGGACCATGGTTAAAATACAGAGGTCATTTAGACAATATTTCTAACAACTGTTTAATTGGTGCAGTTAACGCATTTGGAAAAGAATCAAATAAAGTTAAGAATCAATTAACTGGTAAGTTTGGTGAAGTTCCTACAACAGCAAGAGCATACAAAGCTGCTGGATTACAATCTATTATTATTGGAGATCATAACTATGGTGAAGGTTCTTCCAGAGAACATGCAGCAATGGAACCACGCCACTTAGGGGCAATTGCAGTTATTGTAAAATCGTTTGCTAGAATCCATGAAACAAACCTTAAAAAACAAGGAATGCTAGGTTTAACATTTGCCAATGAAGCAGATTATGATTTAATTCAAGAAGGTGATAAGTTTAATTTTGTTGATTTAGTTGATTTTGCTAAAGGCAAACAATTAACTGTTGAATTAATTCATACTGACAATTCGGTCAACACAATCATGGTTAACCACACTTACAATGAAGCTCAAATTGAGTGGTTTAAATTTGGTTCTGCCTTGAATTTAATTAAATCCCAAGCTTAAAAAGCTCCATTCTTTCAATCCATTGAAAACGAAAAAGCTCAACAAATTTAATTTGTTGAGCTTTTTCGTTATTCGCATTTAAATTATATTTAAAAATGTTCAGCAATATACTTGTGTATTTTTTCCATCAATATTTCATCCTCTACTATTCCATGAATTTCAATGTCATTATGAATTAAGGTCATTTGATTAAACAATTCATTAGCGACTGGATGACTCATTAAATCAGGATCTTTGTTCAATAATACTTTTTTTATGGTTTGTAAATCATCAGCTACGGCATGACTGTGGGTTTCTAAAAAATGATTCAAAACAAACATTTTTTCAGTTTCAACATACACACCTTTTAATAGCTTTTGCACAAAATTATATAACACCTTCTCCTCAAAATTGATATGATTATTTAATTCATTTGAATAATTTACCAAAAACGAATGCAAGGTTAAAGTCAAGTCATTTACACCAACTTCCTTTTGAAGCTGCTTTGCTAACTCCTCAATTTTAGGGAACCATAATGTTAAATATTCTGTATGACTTTTTTTAAGAAAGTTTAAAATAACATCTAAAGGTAACGCTTTAAAAATATCTCCATCAAAATTTTCAGGAGATAATATTCCTTCATAAAATTCAGAAAAAAAATCCTCTTTCAATTCAGAAGGATTGTCAAACCTTAGCTTAACAATATTTTTATAGTCTTGAGTTAATTCCATATTACAAAGTTAGTAATTTGAAAGTAACTTATATATCTAAAAATGAAAATAATTAACAGTCACCTTCTACAATAATTCAGAAGTACTTTTTTTTGTTTTACGCTTCAAGTTATATCTCACTCCAGCATAAAAACGCCTAGTTTGAAGTGGACCATAAGCATAAGATGTATCAAAAGTAGCATCATAAGGATTCTCTGGACTCACTAGTGGAGACGATTGTGTATAATTAAAAATATTTTTAACACCTGTATACACTTCCCACCCTTTCTTAAACTCTTTTGACAATTGTACATTTTGAACCGTGAACCAAGGAGATATTTCAGGCCTTTCATTAGGTGCATCATAAATAGGTAACTTTTGAGGTCCAACAATTTTACCTGTATAATTTAACTTAGTCTTCCATTTTTTAAATTCATAAGACAAATTAAAGACACCTGAAAAGAAAGGCGCAAACAATTGTGTTTCCTTCACCATATCACCAACTTCATTTTTTGACACTTCAAATACATCTTGTAGTGTTATTCCTAATCGCATTCTAAAGGGCACTTTAAATTTATGATTTACTGAAAACGACATCCCTCTTGTCACCCCATTGCCATCTAAATTGTCATAGATTATTAAATTAGGATCCGTATTATAATCAGGAATAATCTTGTTTAGAAAGTAAGTATAAAACATGTCAAAATCAAAATTCCCATATCCTAATTTAGTATATGTATGGTTAAAGTTAAGTGTCACATTGTGAGAACGTTCAGGTTGAAGTTCATTTTTAATTAAAACTTGCCTTGCTCCAGTTAAAAAAGCATGATCTTCTGTAAACAAATGAACCTGACGAAATCCGTTACCGTAATTAAACCTAAAAGAAGTATATGATCCAAAATCTTTTTTAAGACTTAAACGCGGAGATACAATTAATCCATGTTTACTATGGTAATCAAATCTAACACCCGTTAATAAAATCAAACTTTCAGTCCAATTAAACTCATCTTGAGCAAAAACACCTGGCACAAATGTTTGCTCCGAAATATTAGATGACGAATTATCTTTATAGAATTGTAAGTTATTAGTGTAACCTGCTAAAAATTGGTTCCTTTTTCCAAATTGTTTATTCCAAATTAAGTTGGTAAAAAATACTTGTTGGCTTGCTTTATAATTTACATCACCATAGTGTGAGTTTTGGTTATGTGAATTTGCAGAAAAGCTCAATTTAAAATCTCTACTTTTAAATGGTAATATATAGTCACCTATTAACTCCACTCTATTGGTAGATATATGTTCACCATACACACTATCTGACCCTAAATAAGAATCATTCCATTGTAAGGTTCCTCCAAATCGATCTTCATCATAATAACGCGCTGCCAAGTTTAAAATATTTTCATTTTTTTTATTTTTAAATTGCCATTTATTGAAAATCGAAATTCTATTATTTAACGGGATATCAGTAAAGTTATCATTATTAAAATCAAGTCTTTTCTGATTGTATAAATAATCAGTACTAATTGTTGTAAATACTTTTTCACCAATTTTTGGTGACCAAGCTAAAGATGTTTTATACTCTTCATGCGTATTTGCATTTGACTCGAACTCAATCAAACTAGACCTATCCGGTGACTTTGTGATAATATTAATGATACCTCCAACCGCTTCTGTACCATACAACGTTGAGGAAGGTCCTTTTATTATTTCAACACGGTCGATTAAAGAAGTTGGTATTCCATTAAACCCATAGGCTGATGACAATCCACTAACAATAGGCATTCCATCAATCAACACCAAGGTGTAAGGCCCCTCCATTCCGTTGATGTGAATATCGTTTGTACCGCAAACCCCACAATTAACTTGTTCTTGAACACCATTAACAGTCTCCAAAGCCTCAATCACACTATTTACAGGATTTGATTTGAAAAACTCACTTGTTATTAACTCAATTTTAACTGGTGATTTAGATATTGATACTTCACGCATAGCACCCGTTACAACCACCTGGTCTAATTGAAGATCTATTTTATCTAAAGTGATTTTTCTTTCAATAGATGAATTTTCAAAATTAACTTCTATCTGATATCTACTATGAGATGATGAAGTTACCAGCAGTTGATACGTACCATTTGGAATATTATTAATTTCAAATTCACCTTTTAAATTAGTAGATGTATAAAAATCAGTATTTTTAAGCCAAACTTTAGCAAAAGGTATTACTTCAACTTTATCAACAACGACACCAGACAACTTATTACTTTGTGACCACAAAGCGGAACCAATAGTAAAAAAAAGAATTGTAATTATTGACTTCATATAGATAGTTATTATTTAGATTTAATATAAACAAAGTGCAAATATACAATTTGAATGGAAAACTAAACAATAAAATCAATACTTTTTAAAACTATTTTTAGGCTAACCTAAAAAGACAGGGTTAAATAACCAAAACTCAATATTTAACATTATAGATTTTAATAAAAACCAACCAAACTTTAAGAATTAAGTAGTAAATACCATTATTATCTATCAACAACTTAAAAACCCCTTATTATTGTACTACTAATTAACATAAAAGTTAATATATATATAAGACATTACGCTTACCCTATGGATTATAAAAAACAGTTTATTAACTTATACTGTTTTTTTTATTCAAAAAACAAATTTACTTTGATAGTATAGTTTTAGAAAATTATATATTTACACCAATTGAATTTTAGTAAAACTATATCAACTATAATAGTGTTCCTTATTGGTATTCAAATAGGCTACACCCAGAATTTCTCTCCAATATTCCATAATATATCTGATAAACTTCCAAGTTCAGAAGTTCATAACATATATCAAGATTCTATTGGCTATATATGGTATGCCACTGACAGAGGCATTACAAGGTATGATGGCCAAAACTTTTTAACCCCTAATACGGAACAGTATTTTACTTCAAGTGTATTCAACTTTTTTGAAGAAAACAAACATAAAGTGTGGATAAGTACAGGTGAAAATGAGCTATTTTGGTTTAACCCTGCAGATAATACATTTAAAATGCATCCATACATTTACAATGATGTTCTGGTAGAAACTATTAAATCTAAACATAACAAAACATTCATACGACAGATATACCTTTCAAAAAACGACTGTAAAGTAACCTTCTTAAAAAAAAGTGGATATGTTGAGGTGAAAAATGGAAAAGGTATAAAAATCAACACCCATTATTCAAAACAATCCTACAAACAGTCTGATTTGCATATTAAAATAGAAAATAGTTTTATTTATTCCAAATTTCACAATAATACTAACACTATGGGAGGTTTATATCTATCTATTGACGGTAAAGATATACTCATTGATCCAGTATTCAATTATAGTACACATATCATGTATGGTATTTCATCTATAGTTAAGCAAAAAAACACCACCTACCTGTCAATTGGTCAATACCTTATCAAGGTTAAAGACTCAAAGATTTCATTCAAGAAATTACCTAGTGAAATATTAAGAATTCATACTCAAAAAAAACTGCTTTTAATTGGTACATTTAAAGGAGTCTATCAATTAAACAGTAAGCTTGAAACCATGAATTTTTTCTTAGAAAACAGCACCATCACAGACATTAAAAAAGATATTGACAATGGATATTGGTTTTCTACTACTGACAATGGAGTCTACCATACAATAGATCTCAGTTTCTTAGAATTAAAAAATTCACAAGAAATAAAGCCTAGTTATATATTTACAAAAAATAATTATTTCTATGCGCTTCAAAAAAACAATAAACTTTATGCATACACAAAGCAAGGTCGTCAAGTAGATGTTTTTTCACGCGTACATGAACATCAAGGTGTACTTTCGACTTCCGAAAGAAAGTTAGATCGTCATTTAGAACACCCAATAGCATTCAACTCAATAACAAACTTCTTTTCATACAATACAGACAACAAAATTAACTTCTCAAATTATAATAAAAATGGAACTATTATAAACAAAAAAAGAAATGTATTCATTCCAAAAATAGAAAATTCTACAGAAGTGATCGATAGAAAACTACTAAATGATTCCACTTTAATAGTTGCAACAAAAAACAAGATGTACTCATATCACATAAAAAAAGAAATCTATACTGAATTAAGTATTCCTAGTGAAGAGATGATTATGTTTGAAACTATCAGTAATACTATTCTCATTCAGTACAAAAATGGAACTTACACATATAAAAATGGTAAATTAAAATTACTACCTATTAACTCAAAATTTAACAAATTACACATACAAAATGACACTACGTTTTGGACATATGGCTACAACGGTTTACATAAAATAATTTACAACGATTCAATGGTGAAGTCCGACTGGATTACAAAAGATAATGGTTTACCTACCAATGAAATCATTTCTTTAACTACAGATAAAAATCACATTTGGATTGGCTCAAAAAAGGGTATTATAAAACTTAACACAAACTATAAACCTATAAGAAAAACCTTAAAAAAGGAAAATTTCATTATTGATTCAATCCATGTAAACCGAAAACGAGATAATAATAATAATAATAATAGCCAAAGACTTAAAACAGGAGAAAAGTCCACTATTACAATTTATTTCAAGTATATCCAATTTACAACCCCACACCCAATTCAATTTGAATATCAGATTAACAATTCAGCCTGGTTAAGTTGTAACACAAATAATATTATTTTACAAAATTTAAACTCAGGTTTACAAACTATAAAAATTAGAAAATATAATGCCCCGCTTCAAACCATACTATTTAAAAAATCAATTGAAGTAACTCCCCCATACTATAAGAAAACATGGTTTATTATACTTATATCCTTAGTCAGTATTTTCATTTTTTATTATTTAGCGTATAGAATTAACATCTATAAAAACAAAAAGAAAGAGAGTCGATTTCACACACTTCAACTCGAGTTAAAACTATTAACATCACAAATGAATCCACATTTTACTTTCAATACTATCAATTCAATTCAATATTATATTTTGAAAAATGAGAAAAAAGAAGCTATACAATATCTTTCAGATTTTGCATTACTAATGAGAAAAACACTTGATTTTTCAATGAACGACCAGGTGAATATTAAAGAAGAATTGGATTACATTGAATTATATATTGCTTTGGAGAACAAGCGATTTGATAAAAACTTTATTTTCGAAAAACACGTTCAAGATTCAATTAGCGCCAATTCAGATAAAATCCCTTCACTATTAATACAACCGCTTATTGAAAACATCATTCTACATGCTAACTATTCTAAGACTCAAGACAAAAAGATTATTTTATCAATAATCAAAAACGAAAATTATTACATTCTTAAAATTATCGATTTCGGAGTAGGAATTTATAGTAACAATAATCTAGAGAAACATAAGTCTTATGGGATTGACATCTTAAAAAATCGCTTAAAAATATACAACCGCAAAAATTATTCTCCCTCTGATATTCAATTTAAATTTACGGATGAGATCAATAAAACTGGAACCTCTGTAATAATAAAACTATACATAAATGAAAGCAATTATAATTGATGACGAAATAAAAGCTATCGAACTTTTAGATTACTATTTAACCGATTTTTTTGAAAACTATGAAATTTCTGGTCGATATACCAATATAAAAGATGCTCTACATCACATCAATAATAACAAAACGGATGTGATATTCTTAGACATTAACATGCCCGAAGGATCGGGAATTGACCTACTAAATTTAATTCAAGACAAAGATCTTTGTACCATCTTTACTACAGCACATTCAGAATATGCAATTGATGCAATAAAACTTTCAGCCTTTGATTATTTATTAAAACCTATTAATATTACTGAATTACAAAGAGTACATCAAAAACTAACAAACCATTTCAATACAACACCCAAAATAAATCCACATAAAAAGATTAATATAAAAATATCCGCTTCCCATTACATTTTCAACATGGATGAAATTACCCATGCTTCTTCAGAAGGAAATTACACTACAATTTACTCTACAATTAATAAACCTTTACTGATATCAAAAAACTTAAAAAAAGTTGAAGAAGATTATTTTCGAGACGCACCATTTTTCAGATGTCATCAATCTCACATTATCAATATAAATCATGTTAAAGAATATAACACTAATGAATTGACTTTAATTTGCAATAATAAAATCCCTATCTCCAATAAAAAATATGCTGAATTTGTTGAAATACAAAAAACTGAATTTTAATAAAACCGCTTTGAATTTTAATAAGCAACCACTGTTTACATAAAAAACTATCTAATAAATAACATTTGCCTAATATTGAAAAAAAACTCAATATGATCAAAATATTATTTAGTTCAATTATTCTAGTATCCATGTCTTCAAAATATTTTTATCAAAACCATTTTTTGCAGTTTAATGGAATTAATGATAATGTAGAATTAGATCTTATTGCGCCAACTATCAAAAATTTATCTGATTTTACCTTTATTCACTAATCTAACAACTAACCATTCTTTTAGTATAGACTAATAATGCGACATTAACTCTTAAGATTAGCGGTTTAAATGGCACACTCAACTACTTAACCTTTAATGATTCAAAATTAAAATTAAATGAGTGCAAAGAATCAACAAATTCAACTCAACAAATGACACAAACAATTCAAACTGAAACATTAATAATTTACCCAAATCCTTCATCAACAGAAATATCATTTAATTTAAATATTTCTAACACAGAAAATGTTAAACTTTTTGATATAAATGGAAAATTAATTTACGCATCCTCAATCATTAACCAAAATAATACTGTTACAATTAATATTGAAAATCTTGACAATGGTTTGTACTTCATCAATGTAATTGATAACAATGGAACATTCAGAAGATCAAAATTTACAAAAATTTAATAATATTACTTTTATCCGTTGAATTAAAAAAAACAGCTCATTGATTTAAGCTGTTTTCTTATTTTAGCATACATTGTTAAAAACAAACCAATTTTGTTAATCCATATTCAGAATTTTATTTTTAAATTTGCAGTCAATTTTAACAGTGTCAAAACTTAAATTTTATGCCAAGAGATAATAGTATTAAATCAGTATTAATTATTGGAAGTGGACCGATTGTAATTGGTCAAGCGTGTGAATTTGATTATGCTGGTTCTCAAGCCGCTAGATCTTTAAGAGATGAAGGAATTGAAGTAACTCTTATCAATTCTAATCCTGCAACTATTATGACTGATAAAGTCGTTGCTGATAACATTTATCTTGAACCATTAGAACCTGCGTCAATCGTAAAAATTCTTCAAAAACATAATATTGATGCTGTTTTACCAACAATGGGTGGGCAAACAGGATTAAACCTTTGTATGAAGTGTGATGACATGGGTATCTGGGAAGATCATAATGTTAAAATGATTGGAGTTGACATTGAAGCTATTGAAATCACTGAGAATCGTGAAGATTTCAAAAATTTAATGACAAAAATTGGTATTCCAATGGCACCTCAAACTACTGCTAAATCATTTTTAGAAGGAAAAGAGATTGCACAAGAATACGGTTTTCCTTTATGTATTAGAGCATCATTTACTTTAGGTGGGACTGGAGCTGCCATTGTATATGACGAAAAAGATTTTGAAAAACATTTAACATCTGGTTTACATAAATCACCTATTCATGAGGTGATGATTGATAAAGCTTTAATGGGATGGAAAGAATATGAGTTAGAGCTTTTAAGAGATAACAATGACAACGTAGTTATTATTTGTTCTATTGAAAACTTTGATCCAATGGGAATTCATACAGGAGACAGTATTACTGTTGCTCCAGCTATGACTTTATCAGACACTACCTTCCAGAAAATGAGAGACATGGCCATCAAAATGATGCGTTCTATCGGTAATTTTGCAGGTGGTTGTAATGTTCAATTTGCTGTTTCTGATGATGAAAAAGAAGATATTATTGCCATTGAAATTAACCCTAGAGTTTCTCGTTCATCTGCATTAGCATCTAAAGCAACTGGTTATCCTATTGCAAAAATAGCTTCTAAACTAGCCATTGGTTATAATTTAGATGAATTACAAAATCAAATTACTAAAACAACTTCAGCATTATTCGAACCAACATTGGATTATGTTATTGTGAAGATACCACGTTGGAATTTTTCTAAATTTGAAGGTGCTGATGACAAATTAGGACTTCAAATGAAATCGGTTGGTGAAGTTATGGCAATTGGTAGAACATTTCAAGAAGCTTTACAAAAAGCGTGTCAATCATTAGAGATTGGAAGAAATGGACTTGGTGCTGATGGAAAAGAGTTAACGGATCAAAATAGAATACTAGAATCTTTAGGAGCTGCATCATGGGATAGATTATTCCATATTTATGATGCTATGAAATTAGGGATTCCTTTCAAAACTATTCAAACTAAAACAAAAATTGACCCTTGGTTTTTAAGACAAATTGAGGAAATGATTGGTTTAGAAAAAGAAATTGAAAAATTCCATATCGGTAACATTTCAACAGAAATGTTATTAGATGCTAAGCAAAAGGGATACGCTGACAGACAAATAGCACACCTTTTAAGATGTTTAGAATCTGAAGTATATGCTAAGCGTGAAGAATTCAACATTAACAGAGTTTATAAGATTGTAGATACATGTGCTGCTGAATTCCCAGCAGAAACGCCATACTACTACTCTACTTTTGAATATGAAAACGAATCAGTAGTTACTGACAAAAAAAGTATCATAGTATTAGGTTCTGGACCAAATAGAATTGGTCAAGGAATTGAATTTGATTACTCATGCGTGCACGGTGTATTGGCCGCTAAAGAAATGGGGTATGAAACGATAATGATTAACTGTAATCCTGAAACTGTTTCTACAGATTTTGATACAGCTGATAAATTATATTTTGAACCTGTATTCTGGGAACATATTTATGACATTATTAAGCATGAAAAGCCAGAAGGTGTAATTGTACAACTGGGAGGTCAAACTGCATTAAAATTAGCTGAAAAATTAGAACGTTACGGTATAAAAGTTTTAGGAACTTCATTTGATGCTTTAGATTTAGCAGAAGACAGAGGTCGTTTTTCTGAATTATTAGAAAAAAATGAAATTTTATTCCCTAAATATGGAATTGTTGAATCTGCAGAACAAGCATTAGTATTGGCTCAAGATTTAGGTTACCCATTATTAGTAAGACCTTCTTATGTATTAGGTGGTCAAAAAATGAAGATTGTATTAAACGATCACGATTTAGAACACCATGTAGTTGACATTTTAAATGAGCTACCAAATAATCAAATTTTATTGGATCACTTTTTAGGTGGAGCAATTGAAGCGGAAGCTGATGCGATTTGTGATGGTGAAAATGTTCATATCATTGGTATTATGCAACACATTGAACCTGCAGGGATTCACTCTGGAGATTCTTATGCTGTTTTACCTCCTTATAATTTAGGTGACATGATTATTCATGAAATTGAAGACATTACACGTAAAATTGCTGTTGAATTAAAAACAGTTGGTTTAATGAATATTCAGTTTGCTATTAAAGATAATAAAGTATATGTAATTGAAGCTAATCCAAGAGCCTCTAGGACTGTTCCATTCATTGCTAAGGCATATCAAGAACCATATGTAAACTATGCTACAAAAGTAATGCTTGGTGCTAAGGTTACTGATTTTGATTTCAATCCAGTTAAAGAAGGGTATGCTATTAAAATTCCAGTATTCTCTTTCGATAAGTTTCCTAATGTAAATAAAGAGTTAGGCCCTGAAATGAAATCAACTGGTGAAGCAATTCAATTCATTAAAAACTTACGTGATCCTTTCTTTAAAAAGATTTACAGTGAACGTAATTTATACTTAAGTAAATAAAATCAATCACTATTGAATAGTCAAAAGCTTAAGTGCTTTTGGCTATTCTTTTTTAAACTCAATTTTTATGCTTTTATTCATCAGTATCAAAAATTTAATTTTCATTTTAGGAATAATTCTTTTAATGAGACTAGTTGGTAAAATGATGTCTGCTAGACGAAATATTAATGAGCAAACTAAGCATAAGCAAACTCAAGCTGATATTTCAATCGAAAAAGAAAAAGCTAAACAAAATTTTGGACGCACAACAATTGAAAAAATGGATAAGCAGTCTGAAAAGGATTCGGATTACACAGATTATGAAGAGGTAGATTAAAAACACAAGAACGCTTCGCTGTTAGATTCAAGACACAAGACTAGTGTATATCTTCACAACACTTAACTCTAACATATAAAATAACGGAGCAGTGCTATCAACTTTTCAGGAAATGAAATATCAGATGAACCTTTTGGCTTAAATGAAAACTATTGGAAATTAATCGGACAAAAAGGAAAAATAATTGAATTGAAAAACCTAATACTCCTTGTATCGTATTATTTGATTTCGAATTTCATATCTCTAAACTACTAAATCAAAAAAAACTATTTCCCAATTTTTTCTGATTTTAACTCTGGCCATTTAAGATCCATATCTTTCAATGCACTAAGAATTGTTTTTGCCACATAATTTACCTTTTCCCAGTTCTTATCTGCAGGAACTATATGCCACTCTGGTTTATCACATTTCTTAAAAATCGTTTCGTAAACATCTATAAACTCATCCCAATGCTCTCTTGATTCCCAATCTCCATCATTATGCTTCCAATGTTTTTCTTCTACCTCTATACGCTCATTCAACCTTTCTAATTGTTCATCTTTAGACGTATGTAAATAAAACTTTAAAATAGTAGTTCCATTTGACTCTATTTGCTTTTCAAACCCATTAATCAAATCAAAACGTTCTTCTAGCTCCTTTTTTGATAGATAACCATAAACAGTAGGTACTAAAATATCTTCATAATGCGAACGGTTAAATACTTGAATCATTCCTTTTGCTGGAGTATGAGGATGCACTCTCCATAAAAAATCATGCGCAAACTCTTCATCTGTAGGTTTTTTGAATGATTTTACTGAGATTCCATTTGGATTTACACCACTTAATGTTCTTCTCACCGCACCATCTTTACCAGAAGCATCCATCCCTTGAAAAATAAGCAGTAAAGAATATTTCCCTTGTGCATTCATCTTATGTTGCAGCGTTATGATTTCAGTAATCATTTTCTCATTCTCTAATCTAATTTCCTCCTTTTTAGATTTATCAATTCTTTGAGTACTAATCTGAGATAACTTAATCATAACGTTTCTTTTTTAATGAACCCTTTAAGTATTTATAAAGTTTTCAATAAAGATAACACTTTTTCTAAATCTTCTGGTGCATCAATGTTAGGTGTTTCAATTTCAGTTTCTACAGTAGCAATTTTATAACCATTGTATATCCACCTTAATTGCTCTAATGATTCTTGTCGTTCTAAATCAGTTTTTGGCAATGCAATTAATTTTGACAACACATCTGATCGCCATGCATAAATACCAATATGCTTCCAAAAATCAGCCTTTTGTAGCCACTCACTTTTATCCGTGTTTGCAATAAAAGGTATTGGACTTCTACTGAAGTACACTCCATTTCTATATTTATCTAATACAACCTTAATTCTATTTGGATTTAAAACATCCTCAACAGAAGACATTTTTTTTATTAAAGTTGCCAATTTTATATCAGAATTCTTGAATACAATTAATAATTCATCTAACTGCTCAGGTCTAATTAAAGGCTCATCTCCTTGAATATTAATTACAATATCAAAATCAGAATAAGTTTCAATCACCTCACCACATCTATCCGTTCCAGATGTATGTATATTTGAAGTCATCATCACATTACCACCAAAACTTTCAACATGGTCAAAAATACGTTGATCATCAGTAGCAACAACCAGTTCATTAATTAAATTCGATTTCAATGACTGCTCATAAACACGTTGAATCATGCTTTTACCCGCAATATCAATTAATGGTTTACCAGGAAACCTACTCGATTCATATCTTGACGGAATTATGCCTAATATTTTCATAGTTATCGTTTATGAATTTAATACTATAAGAAACCTAATTCTAATTGAGCCTCTTCACTCATCATATCCTTATCCCAAGGTGGATCAAAAACAATAGCGACAGTACATTCTTTTACATCCTCAAGTACTTCAACTTTATTCTTAACATCTACAGGTAAACTTTCAGCAACCGGACAGTTGGGTGAAGTCAAAGTCATATCAACATCAACTAACCCATCCTCTTTAATCCTAACTTCATAAATTAAACCTAGTTCAAAAATATCTACTGGAATTTCTGGATCAAAAATTTCTTTTAATTGCGCAATTATTTTTTTCTCTAACTCTTTTACGCTTTCCTTATTCAATGAAATCATCTTAATTTATTTATTTTTTAACGCTAACGCGTAAATTTTCATTTTCTTTACCATAGCCACCAATCCATTCGAACGTGTCGGAGACAAGTGCTCTTGCAACCCTATCTCTTTAATAAAATCGAGCTTAGCATCAATAATTGTTTCTGCCGTTTCATTTGATAACGCTTGAATCAATAAAGAAATTATTCCTTTAGCTATAATTGCATCTGCATCCGCAGTATATTGAATTAATCCATCCACTTTTTCAGCGTGAAGCCAAACCTGTGATTGACACCCAACAATAATATTGTCTTTAATTTTAAATTCATCCTTAATTTGTGGCAAATCTTTACCTAATTCAATGATATATTCATACTTCTCCATCCAATCATCATAAATGGCAAAGTCTTCAACTATTTCATTCTCTTTCTCTACTAAATTCATTATTTTAACATATTTACTGCACGCTTTAGTGCTTTAATAAATGCATCTACATCTGCCATTGTATTATACAAACTGAATGACACTCTAATTGTTCCTGGAATCTTATAGTAATCCATTATCGGCTGAGTACAATGATGACCTGTTCTCACTGCTATACCTTGTTGATTTAATAGTGTTCCAACATCATACGGGTGTAATCCATCAATTAAAAATGATAAAACTCCACTTTTATTATCAGCTGTACCATATAATTTAACACCTTCTATCATACCAATTTCTAACGTTGCATAATCCAACAACTTATCTTCATACTTTTGAACTTCTGTTAAATCCAATTCAGACAACCATTTAATCGCAACACCCAAACCTATTCCTCCTACAATATTTGGAGTACCCGCTTCAAACTTATGGGGCAACTCATTATAAGTCGTTTTTTCAAATGTCACCTTTTTAATCATATCTCCACCACCTTGATAAGGTGGTAATTCATTTAATACTTTTTCTTTCCCATACAAAACACCTATACCAGTTGGCGCAAATAATTTGTGACCAGAAAACACCATAAAATCACAATCTAAATCTTGAACGTCAACCGAAAAATGCTGCAATGATTGAGCTGCATCAACTAAAAACAATGCACCAACTTTATGCGCCATACTAACCATTTCCTTTATTGGATTAATAGTTCCTAAAGCATTTGAAACATGAGTTACAGAAACAACTTTTGTTTTATTAGATAAAAATTCCTGATATGCATTCAGGTCCAACTCACCTTTTTGATTCATTGGTATTATTTTCAAAACAGCACCTTTCTCTTCTACTAAAAATTGCCAAGGCACTATATTAGAATGATGCTCCAAAGCTGAAATTATAATTTCATCCCCCTTTTTAATTGTTTTACCAATTGAATGAGCTACTAAATTTACCCCATCAGTTGTCCCTTTTGTGAAAATACACTCTAAACTTCTAGAAGCATTTATATGCTTTTGAATATTCTCTCTAGCCCCTTCATAGGCTACTGTCGCATTTTGACTTAATGTATGGACACCTCTATGAATATTTGAATTTTGAGTTGTATAATATGCAGTAATTGCATCAATAACAACTTGTGGTTTTTGAGTTGTAGCCCCATTATCTAAATAGACTAATGGATACTTCCCCATGGTCTGCTTCAATATTGGAAACTGTGCTCTTATTTTATCTACCTCAAATGTCATTTCTCTAATTTTCATACAAAGATAAATGATGTAAACAGATAATTCAGTCCTTATTTAGAATAAATCTACATAACGATAGATTCTATGAATAGCAAGAAATTATTAAGATGTAATACTGGGTATTAATAACCAGCCCAGAACTAAACACACCACGATAAAACATTAATATTCAACCTATCTTACTCTCACCCCACCTCTATTAAAACATAAAATTCTTAATGACACATGCCTCATTAAAAAGTTATAAGAAGTCTCTTATTATTAACCAGTGAACTGACTAAAACAAAAAAACAGATATCATACGAAAATGATATCTGCCTTAACAATAGTACGTGCACTAATTTGAATTATTTATCTAAATTCAATTTAGTAATGTCAATTTCAAAAATATCTCTACCTCCAACTCCACCATCTCCTGTAACTGAAATTTTACTGAAGTATGCCTTTCCAAGTTTAGGATAATATTGAAAGTGAGTTTCATCTGAAACTGTATTAATAGGATACCCAATGTTTTTTGGACTTGACCAAATGCCATCAGTATTAGTTGAATAATAGATGTCATACCCACCTAAACCTTCATGACCTTTTGAGCTGAAAAACATATATTTTTCGTCAGGTGTAATATACACTGACGTCTCATTGTACATAGTATTTACTGAGTCCACATTTTCAGGCTTACCCCAAGATGTTTTTCCAGTTTTTCGAGCAACCCATATATCAGATTTTCCTTTACCTCCTGGTCTTTCACTTACAAAATACATTGTATTACCGTCAGAAGTGAATGTCGGTGAAACTTCAAAAAACATGGTGTTTATTACTTTCTTTTGCATTGGTTTAGGCTTACCCCAAGTTCCTTTAGAGCTAATTGTTGATTTAAAAATATCGACACTTTTAGTTTTAGGTTTTGGTTTATCTAACCCATCAGTATTAATTGCTATATAGGCAATTGTTCCATCACTAGAAAAAGCACTAACAGCATCAAATCCTTTCGAATTTAATCTTTTTATTGTATCGTTATCATTTGAAGCCGCACCCCATTTATTGGTTTTAGCATCCCATTGTGACACATAGATATCTGAAAAGTATTTTCTATCACCTTCACTTATACCCCCACCTAGGTTGTCTGCACGTCTTGCGCTAAAGTATATAGTCTTTCCACCATTAGTTACCACTGGAGCATACTCATCATTTCTGGAGTTAATCTCTCCAACTAATGCTGTGACTTCAATATCCAATGGATTTTTCATCATATATTTTGCTCTTTTACATTCTGCAATTCTCAAATCTACCCTTAATAATTCTGCTCTAGTTTTTGAAAGTACACCTTTAGCTTTTTCATAATTAACTAACGCTAAATCAATTCTCCCCAATTTATGATTACACAACCCCATAATATAAGTAGCTTCATCACTAACCTCAGGATTCCTCTCATATGCTAATTCAACGTATTTTAAGCCTTTTTTATAATTACCCAATGCTGTATGGCATTCCCCTACCCAATAAGTAGCAGTATTATTATTTTTATCTTTTGCTAACGCATCTCTAAATTGCACTAATGATTTTCGAAAATCACCCTCATTATAAAATTTTTTCCCTTCAGAAATAAGATATTTTGCAAGTGCTCTATCCTTAATAGAGTTAGTAGAATCAGGTGGTAAGTTATTCATTGAAAATGAATTAAAACCGACCATAAGAATCACTACTGTTGTTAAAAATAATTTCATAATTATTAATTAAAATTTATATACTTCTCAAATATATTAATTTGAGATTTGTTTTCCCCTAAATTTGAGAATTGTTTTTATTTATTTTTTAACTCTTCTCTTTTTTTAAGAGTTCATTCATTGATAAGGTAGCAGATGTTATTGCTAAAACGGGCGTTAAAGCCGCTACAATAAGTAAGGCTACCAGCACAATACTCCAACCAATTTGCATGCCAGAACCTGCGATTTCATTAAAATTCTTATACACGTAAAAATACATTAAAAAGAAAATTGAATAAACACTACCAATTGAGATAGCCAACCCTTTATGCTTTGAAACAAAAAATATGCTTTGCTGAATATTCAATCTTCTTCTTTCGTTTACGTAATCAATAAAACTAAATCCATAATAATAAAACCCAACAATAAAGGGAATTGCGAATACAATAAATGACTTAGCTGATAAATTAAAAAAAGAAACAATTCCTAAAAACAAACCTACAAATAAATAAAACCAAATTAAATTTCTAAAAGCTATAATAGCACCTCTTTTAATATCGTTAATCAACATTTTAAACGAATAATCATATGATTTTCCAGTAATAATTTCTTCAATTTTTTCAGACAACATAGCTAATATTGGCGACAGTAAGACAACAACTATGTACAATGTAAACTGAGTAAACACAATATACATTGCATCAAAAAACATCATTTCAAGCGTTGTCCAAATTAATTCATTTATTGTTTCTATCTGGTTAGATGTTTGCTCTAAACTAAAACTCATTTCATTCTCTAATGACTTGAAAAACGTGCCTAACCAATAAATACATCCAAACAAAATAATTGGAAAAATAAAAAACCATTGCAACTTATGCTTAAAAAGAAAAACCGCCCCTTTTATATAGTTTTTATATCCTAAAAATAAGAGTTGAAAAAAATTCATGTTTTATTATTCTTAGGCTAAAAATACAAATGCTATTTCAATTATAGTGTTTATCCCAAAAGTATTTTTTATTTTAGCACAAATTTACTATTTGGACTTAATTTACTCATATCACCCTGCTTGGATTTTTATTGCTTTTTGCATTGCAGGATTATATTCCTTCATATTATATAGAAAAAGCAACAATTTAATTGATGTTTCAAAAAAAATAAAACTAATACTAGCAAGTATTCGTTTTGTATCAGTATTCATTATTTCAATTTTATTACTTGGAATAATTTTAGAACACTTTATTTCAAAAACAGAAAAGCCTCATATTTTCATTGTCCATGACGTTTCTGAATCAATAGTTCAAAACAAAGATTCTAGTTTTATAAAAAATGAGTATCAAAAAAACTTAACCCACTTAAACTCAAAGTTGGACGAGAAGTTTGAGGTTATTAACTATCGTTTCTCCAACACTGTCACTACTAATTTAAAATCCAACTACACAGGGAAACTTACGGATATCTCAAAAGCTTTAGATCAAATTTATAGTCAATATTCAAATAAAAATATTGGTGCAATACTATTATCAACTGACGGAATCTACAACACAGGATCTAACCCCATATATTCTGCAAACCGAAAAAGGTACACTCCCATTTACACTATAGGGTTAGGAGATACAAATGAAGTTAAAGATTGTAGAATAGAAAATATTTTTAATAATGATATTGCATTTTTAGGAAATAAATTCCCAGTTGAAGTTTCTATTTCTCAAACTGATTTCAAAAACAGTAAAGTAAAAGTAGGAATCTACTTTCAAGATAAATTAGTTCAAAGTCAAACCATTGAATTAAAAAGTAACAAAGAACAGCATAAACTAAACTTCACTTTAAACACAACAAAAGTTGGTTTTGTTAAATATACTGTTAAAATTGAAGAACTTGAAGGAGAATTCACTTACAAAAACAACACCTCCAATTTTTACATTGACATTATTGACGGTCGTCAAAAAATTGCGCTTGCACACTCTGGGATCCATCCAGACTTAGGCGCTTTGGCATATGTAATAGAAAACAACAAAAACTATGAAGTTGATCTAGTTAACTATAATGAACTAACTGATATCAATTCATACGACCTAATAATATGTCATAATTACGAAAATCAAAACAAAACATTAAACAACTTTATAACAGCTGGAAAGAAACCATTTTTGTTTATTATAGGGACTTCAACTAACTTCAATGACTTAAATAAATTAAACATTGGTTTATCTGGTTCAAGTAACAAATCTGAAGATGTAACATTCTCAATGAATGGCCAATTCAACACCATTATTTACCCACCTTCTATTTCAAACTTATTAAATAATGCCCCGCCTTTACAGTCTCCTTTTGGGAGCTTTAAATTCTCTAAATCAATTGACATACTAGCGTATCAAAAGATAGGTAATATTAAACTATCTGATCCCATAATTTACTTTAACGAAAAAAACGCTACAAAATATGGTGTTATTATGGGGGAAGGTATTTGGAGATGGCGTTTATTTGACCAATCAAGAAATAACACTACTGAAAATTTCGAACTCCTATTCTCCAAAATAATTTCATTTTTAGCAGTTAAAGAGAATAAGACGCCTTTTAAAACACACCTAAATAACGAATACAATGAAAGTGAAAATATTACTATTCTATCTGAATTTTACAATTCTTCATACGACTTAGTTAACACAAGTGAGGTTGACTTTGTATTAACAAATGAAAACAACAAAGTATTTAACTATAACTTTTTTAAAACTACAAATGCTTACAAACTGGAATTAGGGCGTTTACCTCAAGGTATATACTCATGGAAGTCTTCCATTATATTTAATGGAAAGACATACAATAATACTGGAAGCTTCTTAGTGAAAGAAGTTAAAACTGAATTACTAACAAATAAGGCTAATCATAGATTGTTGCGTAATATTTCGGAAAACACAAATGGCTCTTTTTACTTTCCTAATGAACTTGATCTACTTGTATCAGATATTAATAATAGAGCTGATATTGTAGCTACTAGTTATAATGAAAAATCATTTGAAGATTTAATTGATTACAAATGGATTTTGTTTTTAATTATTACCCTATTATCAACTGAGTGGTTTATTAGAAAATTTAATGGAGGATATTAACAATCCAACTTCAATTAGTCAATATTTTTTAGCTTAAACTGAAACAAGGTTCCTTCATCATCTGATATTCTTTTAAGAGTTCCATCCAGTTGCTCAGTAAAAGTCTCAATTAACTCCAATCCAAATGATGTTGGTTTAATTTTAGCCTTCCATTTTCCAGAATCAAAGTAATCCAAAGTAAAACAATCCTCTGTGTCTAATTTAATTTCAATCGAAATATTACCCTCATCAACATCAATAAAAGCATGTTTCAATGAATTTGTAATTAACTCATTAAAAATTAATGCTAACGGAACAATTGTTCTATTTCCAATAATTTCTAACTCTGATTTAATTATGAAATTAATTTTAGTTTCATCAAAATAACTTCTAAATATATCACTTGCCAATCCATTTAAATACTCTTCTATATTTATCTTAGACAAATTTTCACCTTGGTACATTTTTTCATGTATCAACGCCATAGCCTGTATTCTATTAACACTAGTTTCAAATAACATTTTTGCATTTGTATCTTCCGTTTCTCTCGACTGTAATCTAATTAAACTTGAAATTACTTGAAGGTTGTTTTTCACCCTGTGATGTATTTCTTGTAACAACACTGTTTTTTCATTTGATTGAGCAATAACAATCTCATTTTGATTATGCAACTTAATATTGGCCTTTTCAAAATCTCTATTTGCGATAACAGAAGCCTGTGTAATCCTATGTATTAAATAAGATATTGAAACTGATGCAACAATCACATTTAGGACTGCATTCGTTTGCGACACACTTCCAGCGTATATTAACTCATGATTTTCAACGAATGGTATATAACGCCAAACAATAGCTGATATGTTAATAATTAGAATTACCCCACCTGCAATTGAACCTAAAGTATAAAAGGCAAACAATGACACTAACACTACCCACAAAATATCAGAAATTGAAGAATGATCTGCTACAAACAATATACTGAATAGACAAAAAACTGAACCCAATACAGAACCAAAAATACCCGGTAATTTATAACGACCTGTTTTCTTCAAAATGATTAACGACATTAATGACATCAATAGCGCTCCAATAAATGTTAACAAATTAGGGTTGTCTGACATGAAATGCTTTATTGACATTACTAAAAAGAATATTGTCAGAAACAAGAAGATATTCCATATCGTTTCAAACATAGATTGCCCAAATAGATACTTATATTTTGATTTTGGCGCTTTAAATATCACATTATACAGTTTCATAGTCTTTTTTAAAATTCAAATCACTTAATCTATGTTTTTCAAAATCTTATTTTTAATTGTACTTTAATATCAGATTTTAAAGACCCTTCCACTTTTTCAAGTCCAGAAGAAATTTCACTTGTATGCGCATAAGAAAACATTCCCCAGCGTACCCATAAATCAATTTGTTTCCCAATATCATATTTTGCCATCAAATAAGTTCTTACCCCTTTTCCATAATAAGACGGAATACTGAATAAATATAGTAAATCATTTTCATATGCATACAGTCTAGTGTCATAATTATCTGTATCAAAAACTGCATAACGTATTGATAGCTTCAATGGGATTTTTTTAATCTTATAAACTAAATCTTGATATACTAGTAGCCCTTTAGACCTTTCACTATCATATGAAAACAGAACTCCTTCCACCCTACTTTTTAAAGTCACTTGCTCTGAAACCCGTTGACTATAGTGTAACCTCAAAGTAGTTTTATTAATAAAAACCTGATTATCAATCCCAATCACATCCTCTTTCGTATCTCTTTGCGTTATTTTATTCTTTAACCTAATATACACACTTGAATTATAATTTATTTTATAATCAGCCTGTATAAATGCTTCTCTACCAAAAGAAGGACCGTCTGTAGCCCATTTAAGCCAACTATGCGTAAACTGATCATAATAAACTGAAAGATTGATTTTTTTAGTCAATTTAGCTTTAACTCCAATATATAATCCGTTTTCGTTTGAAGTTGCCCCTCCAAAAGGAGCAGAATAAATGGCTTGATTTTGTTTATCTATATACCTATGTAAAACAACAATATCTAATCTTGGATCTGCATGCCAAGTCATTCCATTCAACGCTGCTAAACTTAAATTTTGAGACATTGTGAATTCACCAAAAAAAGATGTTTTACCTTTAAAATATAAATAATTTGCACCAGCACTAAATCCAGAAGTACCATTAAAATTGTATTGCGTATAAGTTTGGGTAGAACCTTTTAAAGGAATATCGTACTGTGTAGATACCCCCACCAATCCAATTTTTAAATTATCTCCAGTGAAATGAGTTGCCCCACCTATAATTGTTTGTTTGACCGCATCTATATCTTCAATCTCTCCAGGTGTCCTATGAAAACCAGTTGATTGAAATGATGTAATACCTCCATCCCCATTATTAAATAGTGTATCTGAACTATTAATATTCGCGTCTATTTTTTTATGAGAGCCAAAAACAGTTAAGTCAAATTTATCTTTTTGCAATTTCACACCAATACCACGCATAAAATTAGATTCATTTACAGAAGAATATTTTTTTAATCCTCTAGCATATCTCTTAACATCAAGCACATTTGCAGACTTTCCCAGATTAAAACCTGACCACATAGTTAAACCTTGACCAAAATTTGCATGATAATCTCCAATTACAATTGTTTTTATTATACCTATATCTTTTACCATTACATGTGCTGAATAAAAATCAAACCCTTTAGATTGGGCTCCTCTAAAAAACTGCTCCCCAGCATCTTTCTCAGCTGTGATACCCCAACTAATTTTATCTTTATATGAAAACTTATATCTCGCATATAATTTGTCTGGACTTCCTAAATACTGTTTATTTGGATTCAAAGCTAATATTGAATCAGATTTTGGTACGTAACCTTCTTTTGTTTGCAATCCTCTTTGATACCTCAAAATAACATCATTTCTTCCGTACTTTAAAACGTTTTTCCAATTCATTTTATATTTTCTATACTCTCCAACAGTTACAAAAGGAATAACTCTTGTAACAGCCTCTTGATCCAACTCTTCAATAGCTCTTAATTCATAGATTGTTAAAATCTCACCGAATTTTCTTTGATAATCAAGAATGGAAATAATCTGCACATCAGTAATTAAATTCAATCTAGACAATTCGTCAAAATTGGTTTGATTTAAATTTATAGGATTCTCGTAGAAGAAATATAATTCTTCCAAATAAGTAGTAAAGTCGACATCAGAATCTTCTAGGTTTTCACCAATAAATTCAATTCTTTTTTCTATAATAACATTTCGCTCATCTTCTTGTGAAAAAACTAAAACGTTTACAAAAGCGAATATGTATAGTAAAAAACATTTCATTTAGAACTGATATACTAAACCAGCTGAAGGATTAATTCCTAAAGAAGAATGCCAATTAGCCGCCAAATCCAATCTCCATTTTTTTAATTTTATACCTACTCCAAAGGCCGTTTGAAATGGATAACTATTAACGCCTATTCTTAACACCAACGCTTCATGAGCTTTTATCTCTAGTCCAGATTTCAGATTTAAAGGATGAATAATGTCTTTTTCAAGTTCAAATGACCAAAAGGCTTTTTCACTAAAAACATACCTCATTCCCAATCCAAACACCGTTGGAAATCTTTCATCTTCTACTTCAGTGATTTGAGTTCTATTTAAATTTGAAACATTCGCTCCAAATTCAACGCTTTTATTTAATCTATACTTTAGTCCTGCAGAAGCTGAAATTGAACTCTTTGCTCCATAAATATCACCAAATGAAACCCTATGATAATTCAATGATAAACCTGCTGAAAAATTACGACTCAATTTCATTCCATATCCAATACCGCTTGTAATTTCACGATACAAATTAAATCCCGCCTGTTGAAAATAAAAACCAAAACTACCCTTTTTATAAGCATAATTCACTACTAACGATTGATTTGAAAATTCTTTTAAAAAATATTTATTTTGATACCCTAAGCCAATTTCTGTTTTATCTAATTCTCCTATTGCTCCAATATTATTTTTAACTGCCCACACATCAGACAAAGTTAGTGTTGAATTAGCTAAACCGTTAGCTCGTGCACCTATTTGATAAGGTACTTGAGCAAATATAAACATAGGGCTTAGCGCAAATACTAAAATTAATATTTTTCGCATAGTCTAAATATACTCATTTTTATTACTTTAATTCGTCTTAAAACAAAAAAACTCTCGCCAATAAAGACAAGAGTTTCTTATTATAATGATATACTTTTATCTATACATTGTAGATTTTATAGCTGCAATGATTCGTTTTACATTTGGTAAAGCCTCCTCCATTAGTGGTGGAGAAAATGGGAATGGTGTATCCGATTGCATCACTCTTTTTACAGGCGCATCTAAATAATCAAACGCGTAATTTTGTAAATGATATGCAATTTCAGACGCAATTGACGCTACTGGCCATGATTCCTCAACCACAACGCATCTATTTGTTTTCTTTACTGAATTTACAACACATCCATAATCAATAGGACGAACTGAACGTAAATCAATTATTTCTACAGAAATCCCTTCCTTTTCTAATTCATCAGCAGCCTTATGTGCTTCTTTGATAATTTTACCAAATGAAACAATAGTTACATCAGAACCTTTTCTCTTGATATCAGCAACTCCAATAGGAATTATGTATTCTCCTTCAGGAA
>Ga0209292_1001451_pt1 | contig 28978 bp, 27 predicted proteins | sample GOMGulsemesocosm_2_FD_184634 | JGI IMG/M metagenome (GOLD analysis project Ga0209292, IMG submission 184634) | Methane-oxidizing microbial communities from mesocosms in the Gulf of Mexico - GOM9C Gulf of Mexico (SPAdes) (version 2) | ecosystem: Environmental > Aquatic > Marine > Cold seeps... | reverse complement strand
TGAAATTAGCAGGTAAACATGTTTAAAGGATTAAACTTACGTAATTTTTGCGTTGGACTACTCATTTTTTCACTCTCCCCCCCATTTTATACCTCAGCTAAAGAGGAAACGGGAAAAGATGAAGGAAGACGTTTTGCCGTATTTTCATTAAATGATTCTTTTCCTAAGTTAAGTAAAAGCAAGGTAAGAATGATATATAAAGGAAAGGTAAAACGTATTAATAATGAAAATATTGAACTTATTGATTTAACAGAAGATAACGATGATAAGGCCTGTTTTTATCGAAAACTACTTGGTAAATCGCTCTCGCAAATGAATGGTTATAGAGCAAGTTTAGCATTTTCGGGAAAAGGGAATCTACCAGTCACCATATCAAATAATGATATTGCATCCATACTCGATTGGTTGGAAGAAAACCCAAACGGTATTGCTTACGCCACCATAAAGTCATTACCAGAAGATGTTAATGTTTTATTCGTTTTAGATTCGGAGGAATAAAGCATGTATATATCAAAGATTTGCTTTATAGCAACAACACTATCAATAAGTACATTCGCAGTACATGCAAAATTAAATCTTACCGATAACATTTCGTTAAGTGGTTTTGGCTCAACTTCCATAACCCAATCTAACAATGCAACACCACTCTATGTTAACCGAGAGATCACAAATAACACTTGTTATGATTGTGATACAACGTTGGGGTTGCAAGGTGATATTCGCTTCAATGAGAACTTTAACACTTCGATTCAGATTGTAAAACGCCCTCAAGATAACTGGTCATCGCCGAGGCTAGAATGGGCCTACTTAGGTTATAGCGTATCCGATTTCAACTTAAAAGTTGGGCGCTTACGCTTACCTTTATTTTTAAGTTCTGAATACTATTATGTTGGACAAGCATATACGTCAGCCAGACCTCCACAAGAAGTATATAACTCGACCTTAGGCCTCACGTCTTATGATGGGCTTTCTGGGACTTGGGATATAGAAATAAATGATGAGAGTTATTTAGCGGTAACACCCTATGTTGGTATAGAAAGTAATGGTGAGGTTGACATAGGTGACAATCAATATGGTTTTAATATAGAGAAAACTGTAGGTATACACAGTGAATTAAGCGGATTTGATTATCGCATTATGTTTAATTATGCGTATTTCGAATATGTCGTCGATGTAACAACACCGCAAGGAACTATGCAACTCCCTGCAGACAACATTAGTATTTACACATTAGGCACAGAATACTCACTTGACCAATGGCTACTGACGGCTGAAGTACTTATCGATACGATGCATTTCAATTGGTATTCAAGCTTAGCCTATAATATTGATAAATATACCCCTTACGTAACCTATGCTGAATCACACCATAGCCAAAAAAATAATTCTCTGTTAATCGGACTACGTTATGATTTAACGACAACGGTATCACTTAATGCTGAATGGAAATATACAAATGCAAAAGATGGTAGTAATGGTGAGTTGATCAGTGCTCCTGCCGATGGGGATACAGATGCTCAACTGTATACTATAATGCTTAATGTTATCTTCTGATAAACAGTGTAATTTGAATAGAGGACTGAATAACTCAAAGTCGTTATGAAAAAGGATCAAGCACGGCTTTGAGTTATTATAATTATTAACAACAGAAATTAGGACTGGTTTTCTACTATATCAGCGATTATCTGCGTTCGCTCTGCTGGCGATATATTTAAATAAAGACGACTAACGCGAACAGCATAACCAAACTTATCTGTACCCAATAATTTAACGAGTTCGGGTAATAAAGCATCGTCAAGATGAAAGGTTTTGATGTAATGTTCAATTGCGTGTTCAACACTGACAAACTCTGTACCATCAAACGTAAATCCACCAGCTTCATCATCGGCAGCAAGTGGAACCCCTTCAAGACATAAAGGCCAACCAGAGTAGTTAACCCTTTCCTTTGCAATGGTAAACATCATCCACGCACTACGTTTAAAACCTTCAAACGCAGCACCTTCAAACTCAGATTCTTGCAATTCTTGTTCTGTCCAATTTGAACCAATACTTAATGCTTTTTGATACTTCCGTGTTAACGCTGCTTTTACGGCATTACGATATTGATAGATTGAGTGGCAGCGGGCTTTTTTTACAAAAGACAGGCACTCTGTGCATGCTGGTACAGATAAAGGCTCATGGGGAGCTTTATTCATATCATCCACAGAGAACGGTATGTTGATCGTAGCATCTGATGGTTCACCACAAAATAAACAGGTGTAGCGAACATCAAAAGGTATATCGATCTGGGGGTAATTATCGACAGACATTTATCGAATTACTTCTTTTTCAACGAAAGAGTACCTTTAACACGAGGCGCAGTTGGGCTAGCCTTGGCATTAGCCAGTTTCGCTTTTTCGCGTTCAGCTATAATACTAAGTCGAGTAGCCGGTTTCTTTCGTTCTTTTCTCTTTTCTGCAGAGTCGAAACGTGCTCTTGATGAAATTTGTTCATCAGAAAAAGACGCCGGTTTATCTTGCTGAACCTCATCTCGTGAAACATCAGCATCAGACGATGCTGTATTTTGCGTCCAGAAATTAGATGTCGGTTCATCGTCCTTATCTAGATCAGCGGTTGTTTCATCTTTATCCCAAACATTTGAACTCGCTTCTTCATTCAAAACTTGTCCAGGTGTTGCTGCATAGTCACCGTAGCCGAAACGCTTCTGACGTGCAGCACTGTTAACACCACGTTTTGAATGTACACCTTTTGTTTTTGGCTTTTCTTGACCATAGTCAGACGCTTCTTCTGTACTGCTTGAGCCTTCAACCATACTATTGATTTCAGCCATTTCTTTATCAGTCAGTAAACGCCATTGACCCGTTGCTAAACCTTTCATATCAATATTCATAATACGCGTACGTGTTAGTGATTTTACTTGGAAACCAAAATGCTCACACATGCGTCGAATCTGCTGATTTAGACCTTGTGTTAAAATAATTTTGAATTCAAAGCGACCTTCACGCGTGACTTTACACGGTTTAGTCACAGTGTCTAAAATTGGAACACCGCGTGCCATACCCGTTAAGAACTTATCTGTTACCGTGCTATCAACTTTAACAATATATTCTTTTTCATGCGCATTACCAGCACGTAAAATTTTATTAACAATATCACCGTCATTGGTTAAAAAGATAAGCCCTTCTGATGGTTTATCAAGACGACCTATCGGGAAAATTCGAGTGTTGTAGTCAATCAAATCAATCACATTACCTTGAATGTGACGTTCTGTCGTACAGGTAATACCCGCTGGCTTGTTTAGGGCAATATAGATACGTTTTTGTTTTTCTTTAACGGGTTTTCCATTAACAGAAACCATATCGCTATCTGACACTTTTGTTCCCATTTCTGGGATTTTACCATTAATGGTTACGCGACCTTGCTCAATCAAGCGGTCTGCTTCGCGGCGAGAGCAGTAACCTGTATCGCTGATATATTTATTAAGTCGTGTTAGTTTGATGTCTTGTTGCGTCATGATAATTTATACTAATATTAAAGGAATTAGGAATTGCGAAAAGGTTTTGAGAATTTATACTTCAGAAATACCGCAATTAAGTGGCCGGAGTATAACAGAAGGCATTATTATCAAGCAATATTAGTGCATATTTTTAACCTTTCAAGTAATTAATATTAATTCACCCGCAAATATTGGGTTTTTTTCACGCTTCGTGGTACATTGCCCACATTATTGGGTTAACTATAATAACCCTCATTATTTCAATACAGAGCAAAGAAACATGGCAGAATTAGGTAAGTTAAATACCTTAGAAATTATCAAAGAAACTGGATCAGGCTTCTACCTGGACGGTGGTGTATTAGGTGAAATACTTTTACCTTTTACAAACTCACCATTAAATGCAGAAATCGGTGAAGATCTTGAGGTATTTGTCTACCTTGATTCAGAAGACCGTATCATTGCAACAACGCAAAAAGTATTTGGTGCAGTTGGCGAATTCGTCATGCTAAAAGTAAAACAAGTAAACAATGTGGGTGCATTCCTTGATTGGGGCTTAGACAAAGATCTTTTAGTTCCATACAGTGAGCAACGCATCCCATTACAAGTGGGTCGTGAATACCTTGTCGCTATTTATTTAGATCGTATTCACGGTCGTATTACAGCAACAACAAAACTAGATCGTCATGTGGATAACATCCCTGCGCGTTACAAAATACACGAAGAAGTTGAGATCACCCCTGTAGATCCAACAGATCTTGGTTATAAAGTAATTGTAAATAACAGCCATTGGGGCGTTGTTTACAAAAATGAAATGTTTAAGAAATTAAACCGTGGTGAAAAACAAAAAGCATACATTCAAAAAGTACGTGAAGACGGTAAAATTGATATCTTACTTAATGAACCTGGTCATGGAAAAGTATCTGATTTTAGCCAAGTACTATTATCAGAACTGAATAAAAATGGTGGTTTCATGGCGGTTACAGATAAAACAGACCCTGAAACAATCTCTCGCTTATTTGGTGTGAGTAAAAAGACATTCAAAAGCGCTGTAGGCCAACTATTCAAGAAAGGTATCATTGATATCGTTAAGACAGGTAACGTTGGCTTACAAGTTAAAGACAGTGAATAATGTATACTATCAGTCGTTGATTACGAACAATAAGATATAAAGAGTAATCAAACTAATAGTAATAAAAATGGAAGCCAATTGGCTTCCATTTTTTATGCTTAGTCATTTTAAATTAATGAACAATTTGCGAAATAGCAACATTAGCTTGTTTGTCCATCTCAGCAGAGCCCAACATCATAATTAACTCATCGTCAGAATAAGCAGATAAATCGTTAGCTTGTTCAATAATATCTTCCATGACCGCGTTGACGTCACCATTCTGTACTCTGTGCCACTGATAAAAACTGATAAGTAATACTTGTAATACATAGTCTTCATCTAATAAAGCTACATCAATACCACTTTCTAATGCCACTGCTTCCAATGTTTCAATATCAAAGGAAATACTGCCATCATCATCAAGTTCAAGTCCTAATGAATCAAAACTAATCCCATCTGGGATGCTAATTTCGACCCTAGTTAATGCGGAAATATCCATTTTGCATTCCCTCTTTAAGTCAAGCATAGATACAAAGTAACACTAATACGAAAAAAAACAACCTTCTAACACTATTCAAAAATTAACTTATTCTGTTTCTGTCGCTGTCACTTTCACATCAGTAAACGTAAATGCGAGCTCATCACCCTTCAATTGAATATCAACAGCGCCACCATTTAACAATTTACCAAACAAGATCTCATTGGCAAGATTACGTTTAATTTTATCTTGAATAACACGTGCCATTGGTCTTGCGCCCATAGTTTTATCGTAACCTTTGTCAGCTAACCATTTACGAGCATCGTTTGATACATGCAAGGTAACTTGTTTGTCATCTAGCTGTGCTTCTAATTCAACCAAGAATTTATCAACAACCATATGGATAACACTCATATCAAGATGATTAAACCAGATAATGTTATCAAGACGATTTCGGAACTCAGGCGCGAACAGTTTATTGACTTCGCCAAGCGCATCACTGTTATTGTCTTGTTCTTTAAAACCAATGGATTGACGAATAGTTTCAGTAGCACCAGCGTTAGTTGTCATCACTAAAATAATATTACGGAAATCTGCTTTACGACCATTATTGTCCGTTAATGTACCATTATCCATGACTTGTAATAACAAGTTAAATACGTCTGGATGGGCTTTTTCAATTTCATCTAATAGTACAACAGCATGTGGTTGTTTGATAACCGCATCCGTTAACAGACCACCTTGATCATAGCCAACATAACCAGGAGGCGCGCCAATCAAGCGAGATACTGTATGACGTTCCATGTATTCCGACATATCAAAACGGATCAGATCGACACCCATGATTTTTGCTAAACGCTGAGTCACTTCTGTTTTACCAACACCTGTTGGGCCAGCAAACAAGAAAGAACCTATTGGTTTTGTTTCAGCGCCTAAACCAGAACGTGATAAACGAATTGCATCAGTAAGAACTTCAATCGCAGGGTCTTGCCCAAACACAACCATTTTCAAGTTACGTTCTAAGTTTCGCAGTACATCACGATCATTAGAAGAAACTGATTTTTCTGGAATTCGAGCCATTTTTGCAATGATAGATTCAATTTCACCAATGCCGATCGTTTTCTTACGTTTATTTGCCGGTAGCAAGCGCTGTTTAGCCCCCGCTTCATCCATGACATCAATCGCCTTATCAGGTAATTGACGTTCATTAATGTACTTAGCAGACAACTCTGTCGCAGCTCGTAGCGCTTTAGCCGTATAACGTACATCATGATGATCTTCGTAGCGTGACTTCAAGCCTTGCAGAATTTTAACCGTATCATCAATAGAGGGTTCAACAATATCTACTTTTTGGAAACGGCGCGCTAACGCACTGTCTTTCTCAAAGATTTGGCTATATTCAGAATATGTAGTCGAACCAATACAACGTAACGAACCATTACTTAATAATGGCTTAATTAAATTTGCTGCATCAAGTTGACCACCTGACGCTGCACCAGCCCCAACAATAGTGTGTATCTCATCAATAAATAAAATCGCATCGTCATGTTTTTGTAACTGTTTCAGTAATGATTTAAAACGTTTTTCAAAATCACCACGGTACTTAGTGCCAGCAAGCAGAGCGCCTAAATCGAGTGAGAATACCTGCGTATTTTTCATCACATCTGGTACTTCTTCATTGACGATTCGGTATGCAAGGCCTTCTGCAATTGCCGTTTTACCCACACCGGCTTCACCAACTAATAATGGGTTATTTTTACGACGACGACATAATATTTGAATTGTACGATTTAGCTCTTCATTGCGTCCAATTAATGGATCAATTCGCCCTTCGACAACAGATTTATTGAGATTAGTAGAAAAGTTCTCAAGTTGAGTTGATTGATCTTCACCATCATTAATTACTTGTTCCGAAGCGTCATGACTGTCTTCAACACCCGGTTCTTCATCATTTTTACGAATCCCGTGCGAAATGAAATTAATTACATCTAATCGACTCATACCTGCTTTTTTCAATATATAAGCAGCTTGTGATTCTTGTTCACTGAAGATAGCAACAAGTACATTAGCACCTGTCACTTCGTTATTACCTGAAGATTGCACATGGAACACAGCACGCTGTAACACACGTTGAAAGCCGAGCGTAGGCTGTGTTTCTTTCTCTTCATCTGATTCTGGTAAAATAGGTGTCGTTTGTTCTAAAAAAAGCAATAGTTCATCGCGAATAGCATCGATATCACCTGAACAGCCTTTAATCGCTTCGCAAGCAGATTTATTGCTCAATAGTGAAACCAATAAATGTTCGACCGTCATAAACTCATGACGATTTTCACGTGCAGTTTTAAACGCTTCATTTAGCGTTACTTCAAGATCTTTGCTTAACATAGGCATCTCCCTATAACTACGTGTTGCGTAATATTGTCAGCATTACGTTTATGCTTGTTCCATGGTACATAATAAGGACTGTTCGTTGTCTTTTGCATATTGCATTACCTGTGATACTTTTGTCTCGGCTATATCAGCCGTAAATACGCCACAAACACCTCTGCCCCGATAATGAACAGTTAGCATGATTTGGTTAGCCTTATCTATATCCATAGAAAAAAACTTTTGTAATACATCTACAACGAAATCCATTGGAGTATAGTCATCATTATTCAAAAACACTTTGTAAAACGAAGGCGGTTTAAGTTCTTGCTCACTTTCTATACTTGTTTTGAAATCAATCAGTTCATCTAACTTACTCATAATTCTATCTTAGTACCTATCACAGATTTGGGCTAATAACTTTCAACCTTTCGTCTAAGTTTACCTCATTTTAATCATTTTTAGGAATATTAACTTGACTATAGTAGCGAATAAACTAAATTTATTAACAAGATGCGTTGAAATGATTAACATTTCAGTTACCTTGGTATGTATTATTCTAACCATCTTATAACCCATGAGTTAAATGGGTAATGTAAGTTCAGTAATCAAACAATTTGCAATTACAGAAAGGATGCAGAGGTATGGCAACCGGTACGGTTAAGTGGTTCAATAACGCGAAAGGATTCGGCTTCATTTGCCCTGAATCTGGTGGTGATGATGTGTTCGCTCATTTTTCAATTATACAAATGGATGGATATCGTACATTAAAAGCAGGACAAGTCGTTGACTATGAAATAGACGAGGGCCCAAAAGGCTCCCATGCTGTTTCTATTTCAGCTCATGAAACAAGCGAAATAAAATAGCTTGTCAGCCTATTTTGATAAAAAGCAGCTTAGCTGCTTTTATTTTTATGGCGATTAATTAAAGATCTTAACGACTAAATTTATAATATAAATCGACTGCACTATCAACACCAGTTGCTAATTCTATATAGAGTTTCGGAATAATTTCATATCGCACCACAACCTCACTCAAAGCCGAGAATAAACCAATACCATAACGGATTTGAACACCTGGTAATACATAGCCACTCACTTCAACTCGAGTATCATTTCCCTGTCCTCTCGTATCGATGGCAAAATCTTTAACTCCGAGTGTATCACCTAAGAAACTAATGACATCTTTACCTTGACCAAGACTAGAACCAACAAGCATTGTTGTTATCACAACGTCTTGACTTGTTTCATCTTCCGAATTTATATCTCGCCCACGTAATAAATAGGAGATCATACGAGTTTGCGGCATTTCAGGCTCTGAAAATATCGTAAATAGTGGTTTTTTAACTGGGCCAATTAAACGAACGCCGACAATAACATTATCTTCGGTTAGCTCAGTATTACGGATTGCTTCTACATTTATGTAAGGGTTATCGATTGAACCAGAAAATATAATCTGTCCTTTTCGGATATAGAGATCTTGGCCAAACGAACGATAACGGCCCTCTTTAAATTGCAGCATACCATCAGAAAATAAATTGCCATCTTCATCAAGAATTAGATTTACATCACCTATAATATTCGATTCAAGACCAAAGGAGTCAATTTTAACATCATCTAATAGTTTTATATTCACTTCGACATCGAGTGGGTAGTTCTGTTTTTCGTTGACATGCTCAGCATCAACAATAATAACATCTGTTGAAACTTGGATTGCAGTTTGTGGTAATTGTTCGACTTTAATTCGTGCATAAGGTATGACGATATCACCCGAAATCTTCGCGCCAACTTTGTTACCTTTAATTTTTATTTTAGGACTAAAATGTAATTTAACCCCCTTATTATCATCGAATTCGAAATTATCACCGTGAAAAAGCATTTCGTAGTAAAATTCATTACCCCAAGTAACATTACCGACAACTTTAGCGAGTCCTTTCCCCGAATTAGCACTACCTGTAATATTCGCTTTTTGGCCACTAGATTCAATATTAAATTGAAAATTTTCTAGCGTGACAGGAAGTTCATCTCCAGCTAAATAACCATTATTTACGTTGAACTGCCCGATGACCTCTGGCTTGTCTAATGTCCCATCCACAATACCTGCACCGGAAACAACACCGTTGAGTACATCAACCTGATAAATAAGCGGTTCGATAAACGCAAGATCAATATCAATAATGTGAATATCACCACTTAATTCTCGTTTACCAAAAATATCATCCACACGAATATCACTTGTCATTCCACCCAATTCATGAGAGTTGATATTAATATCCGCTATTAATCTCGATTCATCTAACCCTACATCCATTGTTAACGTATCAAAGTTAGCAATACTACTTTCTTCTTCATTATAAATAAGTAATGATGCATCGGTTATTTCTACCTTCGATGTTAACTGTAATGGTGTCCCCTTACGCCACGTTACTTTACTGATAATATTAAGCAAACCTTCAATCTCAAGGTTTTTTTCCTTTTCTAGACCTAATTTATTTATGTCATAATCTTGTAATTTAAATTCGAAATTGTCCGTTTTCTCAAGGTTACCTTCAAAGCCTAAGCACAGCGTGGCCACTTTTTCATTCCAGCAGTGCTGTGCAATAGAAAGATAATCATCTTGATTAGAGAACGTAAAATTCACATTAGGGTCAATTATCCAGTTACCATATTCAGAATTAATGCGCCCTTTAGTCACATTTCCCTGCCAAATATTGTCTTGCAAAAAACTGTTTATTTCTAATTTCGCATTATTTTTTTCATTTTCAATACTTACACTAATACTATTGCTATTTAGGCCCGCAATATAATCCAGAGCAACCTTATTAATGACCTGTTCACCAATCATTAACTCTTCACCTGTGAGCGATATAGTACCCTCTGGACTTTCAGATAAGCTAATTTTCCCAGTAAGGTCTGCACGTTGCAATTTATTACCTTTAAATAAAACATCATCAATGAATAAATCAAAGTTAAACCAAGGTTTGGTTTTCTGTCCTATAATAGTAAAATAACCAAATGCACTGCCCTTACTCTCAGCAAGATAAGGCGTTAGGGCTTTAATATCAATTTCACCCGCGATCTTAAACTGTTCGTTAATAATACCGTCAAGTTTGACAGCGTCGTTTCCACGAGAAAGTGAAAAACCATCTAAATTCCAATACAGATCCTGATCTAACGTTAGCTTGCCCTGTAAAGTAAGTGGGTAACCTTTAAAATCTGCGCCTACGTCAATATCGTAAATGGCAAGTTGCCAATCATTATCTGCTTCAGGCATAAGGTTAAAATCAACCGCAGCATTTCCATTTGGTTGTAATTGAATGTCTGGCCAAAATTTATCTAATTGTATGCCTTTTGCTGCGACTTTACTTTTTACCGTAATACCATCTGTCCATTTTAGTTGCCCAGATGCTGATACTTGTCCACTCAGCGTTTTAGCGTTAATCCGAGAGAATGATAAACCTTGTAGAGTCCCTTTTCCTTTTGCATCAAGATCCAACAGCGGTGTATTATTAATATCTAACAGCCCTGAAACAGCTATAGTATAATCATCAAGATTACCTTGCATTGACAGTTTTCCATCCGCTGAATTGATATATGCCGGCGTCAGTAATGGCCAACTTAATTGTTGCCAATTAGCATTGATAGTAAAGGGTAAGGCTGGACGTAACGGCGCGAGTAATGCATCAACATGGGTATTAACCGGCCCTGATGTATCAATAGCTAAAGTCATACTATCAAGGCTACCCGTCGCGTTGACATCGACAGCAAGTTGCTTTAACAACGCTGGTTGTTTTAATGTTGTGTTAACCGTCGCATACAAGGGGTAATCTTTTTGTAATACAATTTGCCCTTTAATACTGGTATCAGCTTGTGGCATATCAACGATAAGCTTATCGATCCTCACTTCTCCAGAATCAATAAAACCGGTCAAATCTATGGAATTAAAATCAAGAGATAAATCATTCACGTGCAGTTTAGATTGAATAAGCTTTGCATCATTCACATCTACACGTAGTGGAATTGAAACCTGATAAAGTTCGAACTCATTTAAAAGATCAGTAACGATATCTAATTGTTTATTTGTTTCTTCAGCAGAGGTCATTGGTTGCGAGTTTATAACACCCTTTGTTACTTGTTTTCCTGATGATGCGGTAAGTACTTGAACATAAGCGTTATGCGTCACTAACTTGATAACCGTAATATCTCGCCCTGATAAATTAACCGTACCTTCAAGACGATCGACAGTCACGCTCGTATTAGCAACCACGACATTAATATCTCTAATATCAATATTTGAAACACTAATTAAACCAAGGATATCTAATTGCTCGTTATTCTTGGAAGTACTATCATCGAATTTCGCAATACGTGTTAGAGCCTCACCCAAATCGATACCAAGCAGTGTTTCAGGTTTATTGTCCAGCGCCATAGAATAACTGACAGAGCTTGCATTCAATTTATTGACACAAACCTCAGCACTCAATAAACAAGTGAGATCGATATCATAAGCTAAATCCGTAATCGAAAACTGAAACAGCTCTCCTTGCCAGTCAATTTTTTGCCAACGCGCTTGATGAAATAAAGAACCTTCTTCTAGCACTAAGTGTAGCGGTAATTCAGCATTATTTAGTTTCTTAATTATGTACTGGTTGCCAACGTGGCTACCGAGTAAGGCAATAAAAGCACCAATAATAAAAATAAACAAAATAAGACAACATTGAAAAAACCGCATTACAATTCAGGTCCAATATACAAATGAAAAGTATACTTAGTATCTCTATCTGAATTTACAGGTACAGCAAAGTCAACCTTGACAGGGCCAATAGGTGTCATCCAACGGATACCAGTACCAACACCGACGCTGAGAGGTTCAGAAAAATCATTGGTTGATGTACCCGCGTCAGCAAATAGCCCAACACGCCATTTTTCAGCAAATTGATAACCGTACTCAAACGAGCCAACCGTTAAATACCGACCACCTATATATTTTTTATTGTCATCAACAGCTGTCACAGTTTCATATTGATAACCACGAATACTTTGACTACCACCAGCAAAAAAACGCATTGATGCTGGCACACTCTCGATTTTATCGACATAAATAGCGCCTAAATCAAAACGCGTTGTGAAAAAATGAGTTCTATCGATAGAGCGTAGATACTTTGTCCGGCTCTGTATTTTAGCCATATTAATGTCAGCCCCCCAATCACGATTCGCAGCCTCAAAACTAAATAGCTGTTGATTCCCCCAATAAGGATCAACTCCCCCACGTTGCTTCGTCTTTGCAAAACTAACCCCAGGTAATATCATTACACTATTACCGACTTGACTCGCCTGTACAAAATTTTCTTGTTCTACTCTAATAAACCAAGTGCGCAGCCACTTAGATTCAAGCTCAAACTGACGTTGTAACTGCAAAGTAAACAGCCGACTCTTCGTATCTTTATTCTCTTTACGCTGAAAACCAAATTGGATTTTGGCAACATTCGTAATTGGGTCTTCAATCGGTATGTCATAGTTAAAGGTAAACTCTTGTTGTACTGTTGAATATTCAAACTCAGCAGAAACACTATCACCACGATTGTTAATCCAAGGTTTTTTCCAGCCTAATGTACCTCTAACACCAACATCACTGAGATAACCAACACCGACTTCATACGTATTGCTAGGATGATTTATAACTGTGATTACCATCGGTATTTTACCATCGGATCTACCATTAATATTAGGCACAACAGATGCAGACAGGAAATATCTACTATTAAATAATGCTAAACTATATTCAGCGACCAAGTGGGACTCATACGCTTGCCCTTTTTCAAATGTTGCTAGCTCAGAAACTATCAATGCCGATTTAGTTTGGTTGGATAAAACGGACTCACCAAATACATAGCGCTGTTTACTATCAAAGATAAGATCGATTTCTGCACTATTTTTTTTAACACTAACCCGGACTTCACTTTTTAGCCATTTACCATCAAAGTAACCCCGTGCTAACGCAAGTTTACTGATATCAGCTTTAAATTTGTCGTAGTCCGCATGTGATAAATAGTCACCTCTGTGCAATGGTATTTCATTCAATAAATGAATAAAATCCGTATCATTTTTTGCATCACCATTAATTTCAACATGAACAACGGATAACGTTACCCTTTCCCCTAATTTAATATCAATAAATACGAGAAGTTCATCATCATCAACGGTCAAGTGAACCGTGATTTCGGGGCGATAAAAACCAAAAACTTGAACTGATTCGATAAGATTTTTACGAACCTTGGATTCGAAATAACTGTAATTCTTACCTTTAGGAGGAGAAATCGTCGATAAATAAGCACTGACGTTGTCTTCGATATCACCTGAGACGCCTTTAATTTCGAAATCAATACTTGAAACAGCAAACACGGAAGGAGAGAAGATTGAAGAATATAAAAATAGAATAAATGTGAATAAAACGGGTAATTTCACTAACTGATACCTTACTTAGCACAGTTCAAATATAGAATCGTACTTTCCATAAAAGGAAATGATGAATAACAGATTAGTCTAATTAGAATCGAAATTCAATGACGCAGTATCTACCACGCCATTGAATAGCAACTAAATACCTTCGCTAATGATACGTTTCGCTAATGTCGTTGGGCAGCCAAAGTCCGTCCAATCTTCAGTTAATAAAACGGTGTTATATTTACGGCAAATATGCGGTAAAAATGTATCGTGGCAGTCCGATATTAATTGTAGATAATCACGAGGTGTACCTTGCTCTGCATCACGAGCACGTGAAAGCATACGTGTATACGCCGTTTCCGCATCGGAACGTAAATAAACAACGGCAGATACACGTGGGTAATCTTTTAATTTAGTTTGAATATCATAATAATAATCAAGATCTTTACCATCTGGGCGGCATGCTTCAGCTAAGTTGGCTTGACAGAAAACAAGATCAGAGAACAACGAGCGTTCAATAATGTAATTAAATTTAGGATCTAAATCTTTACAGATATCCGCTCTTTTATTGGTAATGTAGCGTTGGAATTCAATACGGCGTGTCGAGTCTACCGTAAACGCTTGTAACAATCGTTTAAACTCAGGATCTGAATCAACATCTTCTAAAATTAATTGCCACTCAGAATTATCATGTTCAGTTAATTTCGCAGCGAGTAAGGGCAGTAATGTTGACTTACCAACACCAATATTGCCTTCAATTGCGACTAGCTTAAACGTTTGCTTATTACTCATTATGAAACCTATGATGCTAATAAAAGCAGACGATTATAGCATATTGACCGCTCTATCCAAGATCAGGCGCGTTTAAAATATAAGCAATTTAATAAATTAAGTCTTATTTTTTTACCTGTTAACGTAAATCATACATTCACCTAAGTTATTTATTACTGTATAATATGCCGCCTTAATGAGGCATATTGCCGAACTGCTAGGATATCCAATGAAATTTTCATCATATAGTTTTACTCCCGAAATTTTACGCGCGCTAGATGCTTGTAATTATGACCAAATGACGCCTGTACAACAGCAAGCTATTCCAGCAGCTGGTCGCGGTAAAGATATTCTAGCAAATGCACAAACAGGTACTGGTAAAACAGCTGCGTTTGCTTTACCTATCTTGCAACAAATCGCAGATACACCAAAAGACATTCACTCAGGAAGCGTGCGCGCACTAATCTTAGTACCAACGCGTGAGCTTGCAGCGCAAGTAACAGAGAACATTCAAGCGTACAGCCAATTCATGTCGCTTAACATAGTGAGTGTATACGGCGGCGTTAAAATGGAGACGCAAACTAAACAGCTTAAACAAGGTGTTGACGTTTTAGTTGCTACGCCAGGTCGTTTATTAGAACACCTACAGCTTAACAATACCAACCTTGCTAACGTTGAACACTTAGTACTAGACGAAGCCGATCGAATGCTAGATATGGGCTTTATCACCGATATTCGTAAGATCTTAGAATCGATATCGAATGATTTCCAAACAATGCTTTTCTCTGCAACGTTATCTCAACAAATGAAGCACCTAGCAAATGAATTACTGTCTAACCCAGTGATTGTTTCTGCTTCAAAAGAAAACTCGACAGCGTCAACAATTAAACACGTTATTCACCCTGTTGAGCAGCGCCGTAAACAAGAATTACTTTCTGAGTTAATCGGTACTAGAAACTGGAAACAAGTATTAGTTTTTGTTAACACTAAAGAAGCGGCTAATAACATCGTTAAGGAATTAAAACTTGACGGTATTAAAGCTGACGTTTGTCACGGTGATAAAGGCCAAGGCGCACGTCGTCGTGCATTAGGTGAGTTTAAAGAAGGTAAAATCCGCGCGCTAGTTGCAACAGATGTTGCTGCACGTGGTCTTGATGTTCAAGGTCTTAAGTATGTAGTTAACTTTGATTTACCATTCCTAGCAGAAGATTATGTTCACCGTATCGGTCGTACAGGCCGTGCAGGCGAAACAGGTAATGCTGTATCATTTGTATCGCGTGAAGAAGAACACGGTCTGGCTGATATTGAAGCGATGATCGGGTATAAGATTGAACGCCAAGTTGTTAAAGGCTATGAAGTAAGTAACCGTGATCGTCTAATTGCAGACATTAGTGGTCGTGCTTCGCATGAGCGTCGTCAGCCTCGTCGTAACAAAGCGGTTGGTGAAGAAAAAGTTGAGCATAAACCAAAAACAACTGCGCCATCGAAAAAAGCAAGTAAAGGTAAGCACCGTAAAACAAGTGCTAAGCTACACCGTAAAGGTAATGTAGCAGCGCCAAAACAAAAATAACAATTAGCTTAGCTATTCGTTAAAATAACAAAGGCCCTATTAAAAACCAACTTGGTTTGTTTAAATAGGGCCTTTGCTATATCTGTAATGACGCCATTAACCCGGCTATTTAAATACCATATCGTTAATCAATACCTTCAATAATGTGATTGAAAGGTACTGCAAGTAAGCTATCAATAATATGTTGTTTTTCATGATCTGCACGACATACGATATATAATGCTTGCTCCATTACTGGCGCACCTTTCACTAAATACAATAGACCACTATCAATACTCTGTGCAATAACCGGTGATGGTAAATACCCGACACCACCATTACCAATAATATGGTCCAATGCAAGACGACAAGAGTCGGTATGTATCACTGCGGTTCGTTGTAATGCCTCAATTTTATTGTGTTGGATTGAAAAGCGAGTGCTCCAGTCCAAATAAATTAGAGGCAAATCATTGATATTATCCATATCACGATTCGGCTTATGAGTAACTAATTGTAACTGATAATCACGTACTTTTGTCGTATTTAAAAGTTCATGAATTGGCGGTTCACTGGTAATTGATATATCAATACTCTTATCAATTAGACGCTTAGACATATTTTGACGCGGTACTGATTCTAAACGTAAAGCAAGACCAGGGACAGCTGTAGAAATTCGATTAATCCAGTCTGAAATACCATCAAACTCCCAAAATATTGCCGATGCACCTAGGGTTATTTGCACCACCAAATTTTCAGATAATGCGATATCATGTTTAGCCAGACCCCACATTTGTAAAATAGATTCAGCATAAGGTAGTAAACGTTCTCCAGCACTTGTCAGCTGCAAATTACCACGCTGACGTGAAAACAGTTGATTAGCTAATTGTGATTCTAAATGACGGATCCTAAAACTTACTGCAGATTGTGTTAAAAACAAATTATCTGCCGCACGACCAAAATGTCGAGTTTTAGTAACCTCTAAAAATGTTTTAAGTAGTTCAGTATCCAAGATTTAATCTTCATTTGATAAAAATAAACACTCATATAATACAATATTATTCACATTTCCAATAACAAAATTTTCTTATCGTCATCACCAAAATTGTTCGTTTTACACAATCTCATTCTCCCCCTACCATCGCCGAAAAATAACCCCTAACCATATTGGTAAATGACGATGAAAATTTGTTTTATTATGTACCCATGGGAAAATATTTCCCCAGAAACAGATTCAACATTACGTATAATTCATGAAATTGCTAATCGTGGACATACTGTAGCTTTAACAACGCCAAATAATTTAACCATGCGTGACAGTATGTCGATCGCTTTTTGTAAAGTGCTAAAAAAAGACAACGTATCTCAAAATATTCCTATTTTTTATCGTAATGCTAAGTTTAGTGAAGCACAGCTACCACTGGCAGGTTTCGACGCAATTATTATGCGTGCAAACCCACCACTAAACACAATGGCATTAAACTTTTTAGACTCTGTCCGTAATGATACTTTTATCATGAATGACATTGATGGTTTACGTGTGGCAAATAACAAACTTTATACCGCATCACTACCCGACACTAATAATGAGTTTATTCCAGTTACCCATATATCAAAAAAACGTGATTACTTAGAGTCAGTATTCGCAGAAAACCAAAATCAATGCATGATCCTTAAACCATTAAATGGCTACGGGGGGAAAGGCGTTATTCTGTTAGATAAAAGTGCAAAATCGAGTATTAAATCATTACTGGATTTTTATATTGGAGAAGACCAAAACTATGTAATTCTACAAGATTATATTGAAGGTGCAGAACAGGGAGACGTTCGCATTATTATGCTAAACGGTCAACCGATTGGAGCAATGAAGCGAGTTCCAGCTGAAGGAGACATACGTTCAAATATTCACGCTGGCGGTAAAGAAGTAAAACATGTATTAACTAAGCAAGAATTACGGTTATGCAAATATATTGGGCCTAAGTTAGTTCAAGACGGTTTATACCTAGTTGGCTTAGATGTAATTAATGGAAAGTTAGTCGAAGTAAACGTATTAAGTCCAGGTGGCATCACCCGAATTAACCGTTTAAATCGAACTAAGCTACAAGTTGAGATTATTGATTTTGTTGAAAGTGTTGTAAACGCTAAAAATATCAGTGTTGCCCGTAAAAATGATTTTCGTAAAGAAATTGAAGATGCAGAGGCTTACTGAGAAGGCAATACTCAATAAAATTCGTAAACAGATCCCATTCACAGCACAATTAGAAGATGGGAGCTTAACATTACGGATCAGTGAGTATCAGCCACATATAGCAACAGCGATTCATCATGGTCATCAGTTACGTGAATCATTAAATGCACATATATTACTAACAGAGGAAGAACGCTACTTCGAGGAAGATCCATTTACAGGTGACTTTATTTCTTCGCAACCAATTGTTTTGCAAGTTGAAGATTCACGTTATGAATATGATCTTAACCGGCCATTAATTCATTGTGTCTATAAGACTGCGTGGGGTAAAGATATATGGTCTCCATCCTTACCTGAAAGCGAAATTGCATTAAGTAAAGCAAAGCATAATCGTTACTATCGTATTTTAAAGTGTTTAATTAGCACAATTGAAGCAAAATTTGGACTGTGCTTACTCTATGATATTCATGCTTATAACTACCAGCGGATTGAAAAGAAAACACCGACATTTAACATTGGAACGGAACAGCTTAACAGTCGACACTGGCGAAAAGAATTAGATAACCTACAATACCAATTAAAGCATATTGAGTTACCTAATCTATCGGTATCAGTAGCAGAGAACGTTGTTTTTAAAGGCATGGGTTATCAAGCTAGTTTTGTGACTAAACACTTTCGTAACACATTAATTATGCCGATTGAGATCAAAAAGGTATATATGAATGAAATTGGTGGTGAGCATTTCCCACTTGTTATCGAAAAGCTAAAAGAAGGTATAAAAAAGGCCATAAATGAACATGCCGCGGCTACGATCACACGCTTTACAAAAGGAAATCATAAACTAGTAACCCATGTTTTATCTTCCGATTTACCAGCTCAAGTTGTTAAGCTGGATAAAGATCTATACTCACTAGCTCGTGGAATTAATACACTTAATTATATTACACCGAAAAACTTAAAACAGGAAAAAAAGCGTTTCTTACATAATTCGTTTTCATATAAACCCAGATTTACGTATCGGCAATTAGACATTGATCCGTATAAGTTCAAGGAACGCTTATACCGATTACCTGTTGAAGATGTGCTAGATGTGGATATTCAAAAATTATATCGCACCGTTATCGAACAGCTAGCTATGCGAATTGAGTTATTAACGAGTATTGGTACGGACAAATTTTTATATAACTCTCTACGTTATTATGGGGCGCCAAATGAAGAAGATATTAGCAATGCAAAATTCATTTTACATGCAAGTGAATACTTTTCTACTGTAAGTACGACCGTTGATGCAACAAGTGCGGTAATGTCATTCCAACAAGCCGCCTCTGAATATGGGGTAAAATGTAAAGTTGTTGAAGCTAAAAATATGATTGCCAGAGCAATGGTAAGTGGGCGTACAATTAAAATTAATACGAACTGTGTATTTAATCAAACGGACCTCAATGCACTTATTCATCATGAACTCGGCGTCCATTTGCTAACAACAGCAAATGCAGAGGTGCAACCACTGAACATATTTAGACTAGGTTTACCTGGTAATACTCATGCACAAGAAGGCTTAGCTATTTTATGCGAATATTTATCCGGTAATTTACCACTACACCGGTTAAAAACACTCGCACTGCGTGTTATTGCAGTGGCAAAAATGGTGGCTGGTGAGTCATTTAACCAGTGTTATCTTGATTTGGTTAATGATTATACGGTTACGAGTGATGATGCTTTTACTATTACACTAAGAGCATATCGAGGTGGTGGTTTTACAAAAGATTTCTTATATTTAAGAGGTTTAAAAGAAGCACTACATATCTATAAACAAGGTGATATTAGTAGCTTATTTATTGGTAAGACTGGATTTGATTCAAAAGGATTATTAGATGAATTAATCGCCAGAGGAATTCTTAAAAAGCCAATGTACTTACCTAAAGCGCTCAATATGAAAAATAAGGAAGATCCAGTAATGAATTTTATTCTTAGTTCTATTTAACCTAAATTAACAACAGCAACGGTGTTTCAATAACAGCCATTTCCGTCAATATACAAAATGTACATTGACGGTTATTATTACCAACCCACGCTGGCTATGCTATTTCCAACGATCAGCAGCTGTAGTATCAGTTTCTCGAGCATCGACCCAATGAGAACCCGCTTCCGTTGCTTCTTTTTTCCAGAATGGTGCTTGGGTTTTTAAATAGTCCATAATGAACTCGCATGCTTGAAACGCATCACCACGGTGCATACTTGCCACACCAACAAAAACAATCTGGTCACCTAATGCTAATTCGCCAACACGGTGAATAACTTTAACACCTTGAATTGACCAACGAGTTTCAGCTTCAACCAATATCTTAGCCAGTGACTTTTCAGTCATGCCAGGATAATGCTCAAGTGTTAAACCGGATACGCTATCACCTTGGTTAAAATCGCGAACCTTCCCGATAAAAGTAACAACAGCACCAGTACTGTGACTTTTACCTAATGCCGCATACTCTGCTGCGAGGTCAAAATCTTCAGTTTGGATCTGAATCATATCTGTATTCATTTAACCTCCAGTAACAGGTGGAAAAAATGCGACCTCGACACCGTCGTTAAGTGGCGAATCTAAACTACAAATTTCTTGATCAATAGCCACCAGCAATTTATCAGAATCAAGCGCTAGCGCCCACTTATCGCCTTTAGCAGCGAGTTCGGCACGTAATGCATTCACAGACTCAAACTGGCCAGCCACGTCTAACTCCGCGCATTCAACCAATTCTCTAATTTGTGCAAAAAATAATACTTTAATCATCATAATACCCTGCGCAATCTAAACTTTAAAATGACCTGACTTGCCACCTTTCTTCTCAAGCAGCTTTACACCATCAATAATGATATCTTTTTGGACTGCCTTGCACATATCATAAATCGTTAATGCAGCAACAGATGCGGCTGTTAACGCTTCCATTTCGACGCCAGTTTTACCCGAAAGCTTACAACAGGTTTCGATACGTACGAGGTTATTTTCAGGCTCGGGCGTTAATTCAACCGTTACCTTAGTTAACATTAGCGGATGACAAAGTGGGATTATATCGGATGTTTTCTTTGCAGCTTGGATGCCAGCAATTCGCGCTGTTGCAAATACATCACCTTTATGGTGGTCGCCCGACATAATTAGCGCAAGCGTGTCCGCAGACATCCGCACAATAGCTTCAGCTCTTGCTTCACGTTGCGTTACTGTCTTTTCGGTAACATCAACCATATTTGCTTCACCAGAAGCATTTACATGAGTAAATTGTTGAGACATTAATAATTCCTATTACTTAAATACTATAGCTTAAATATGTGGCATGAAATTGCATGGGCGATGAGAATTATTTAACTGCTCACGTAAAATCTTATTCCAACCCGTTTTGCACGCACCAGTTGATCCTGGCATACAAAAAATAACAGTTTTGTTTGCAAAGCCACCAACAGCACGACTTTGAATTGTCGACGTTCCAATCTCATCATATGAAACCGCACGAAATAATTCACCAAAACCTTCAATCGCTTTATCAAACAATGGCTGTACCGCTTCAGGCGTTGTATCGCGTGCAGTAAAGCCTGTGCCACCGGTAATTAGAACACCTTGAATATCTTCGTCAGCAATCCATTGAGATACAATGGCACGGATCTTATATTTATCATCAATGACGATCTTTTTATCTATTAAAATATGACCGTCAGCAACAAGAGCTTCTGCAAGAAAGCGCCCTGAAGTATCTGTTTCTTCATTACGGGTATCAGATACGGTTAATACGGCAAGTTTTGCGGCTTTAAACCCTGATTCAGCATGGCTCATTATCTTTCCTTTCAATTCAGTCATGTTAATTAAGCAATTATAAGACATTGAGCTCATCGTTCGTTGATCTTGATCAGCTAGTAAATAACGTAAGTGCTAGCTGCACCATAATTAAACAAGCTCAACGCTAAGAAGATATTTACACGTCGTTATTAATTGTTATTTACTACTTACAGCCACTTTTACTTTGTTGTTATTATCACGGCTGTCGCGTATCAACGCATCATTAGCAATAGTATCTGCAGATTTAGCAAGACGATCGTATAAAAGTACATTCACAGTCGCAGCAAGATTCATACAGCCAACGGTAGGCACATAAACAACCGCAGATGCACGATCAATCACTTTTTGATCTATGGTGCCGTCTTCAGGACCAAAGATATAGATAACGTTATTTGGATGCTCAAACGCGGGTAACGGGATTGCGCCTTCAGCTAATTCAACACAAACAATATTGGTTGATTCAGGAATACTATCAAGCCAATTATCAACACCCGTTAATGGTGTTTTAGCCGCGATGTTCTGGGTGTCGGTTTGAAAGGCTGAAGCACGATCATATCTTAAACCAGTATAATAAACCGCATCCGCTTGATAACAACCAGCTGCGCGCATTACGGCTCCGACATTAGTAGGACTTTTAGGATTGGTTAAACCAATAGATACATTTTTATTTTTCATTCAATGCTTATTTTTATCAATAATAAACGGGATCTTGTCGGGTTATAATACAGGGATATGTGATCTACCTCAAGGCTACACTAGAGAACAAAAAAGGCCGCATTATATAAATACGGCCTTAACATTACTCATTTAGTTTACGCAGCTATTATTTATTTTTATCTGCAGTAAGCGCCAATGCCCATACCGAAAACCCTGCTACTCCAAGAAAACCAGCAAGTAAAATAACCGGTATTGCTGTGTAGCCTAGGATATGCCAAATAACGTATTCTAACGTACTCATAATCGTGTTTCCTTTTTCTATCTACCAACCAGGTACATCAGACATATCTGGTAGTTGATGGGCAATACCCTTATGGCAATCTACACATGTTTTTTCACCATTCGCTAATGCTGTAGAGTGTTGCTTTCTACTACGCGGGCCTTGCTCAGAGAAATCCATGTATTCAAAGTTATGACAATTACGACATTCCTGTGAATCATTTTCTTTCATTCGTTGCCATTCGCGAACAGCTAAGTGTTTACGACGCGCTTCAAATTTTTCTTGAGTAGAAATTTTACCCATTAAGAACGCAACAATTTCATTACTCGCTTGTACTTTACGTACAATTTTGTCTGTCCAATTATGTGGTACGTGACAATCAGAACAGATTGCACGAACACCTGAACGGTTCGAATAGTGAATTGTTTCCCTTAATTCTTTAACAATAGGCGCGTGACAAGCAGAACAAAATTCTTCTGTATTTGTCGCTTCCATCCCCATGTTAAAGGCACCCCAAAAAATAATACCACCGATAAATCCCATCGCGAGGACAGTACCAACAGCCGCTTTACTTGGTGTCGTTAATTTACGCCAAAAATTTAAAATTAGTTTCATTTTATCGCCTCTTTTTGTTTAGGCTAAATTAGCGCAATGAATCTACACGTTTAAAATCATTGTCGATTAACGGTGATGCGTCTGCTTGTGTAACATGGCACTGTAAGCAGAAGTAGCGACGTGGTGACACATCAGATAATACTTCGCCTTCACGTGATTGATAATGCGTTACACTAATTTTAGTCGCTCCCATTTCACCCGCGTATTTCCAGCTATGACACGACAAACATTTGTTCGCATTTAAAGACACTTCATAATGGCGTGTTTGATGCGGGATCAGTGGTGGTTGGTATACATAATCACGATCGATCGGACTACGATCTTTGATCACTCGTTTCAACTCATCCGCTTTACGAGTGGTGTCTAATTCAGTGATACCACGTAATGATGCAACACCACCGTTATTTACATTTTCAATTACAGCAGTTTCTGTACTTTGTGCTGATACAGAGAATAACGTCCCTGCAGTTAGCAGCACAGCCAATAATTTTCTCATATTATGTTCTCCGCCTATTGGCAAATAAATCTGTTGTTTACCAGTATCATTTACTGGCAAACTCATTCAGTAAGATATGCAATTTTTAATTACACTTTGGTAATTTTAATTGCACATTTTTTATAATCCGTTTGTTTTGATAACGGATCCGTAGCATCTAGACATACTTTGTTAATTAATACTCGCGCATCAAACCAAGGTACAAATACTAAGCCTACTGGAGGGCGGTTACGGCCACGTGTTTCCACACGACAGCGCACTTCACCACGAACAGATTCAATTAGAACTTCATCACCACGACGAACATTACGTTTTTTAGCATCATCGGGATGGATATAACAAAGCGCGTCCGGCATTGCACGGTATAATTCAGGAACACGACCTGTCATCGTACCTGAATGCCAATGCTCTAAAACACGGCCTGTACATAACCACATATCGTATTCTTCATTCGGTTCTTCAGCTGCTGGTTCATAAGGGGCAAAAATAATGTTTGCTTTACCATCCGGTTTTCCATAGAACTCAAAGCCTTTACCTTTGCCTACATACGGGTCACTACCTTCAGCAAAACGCCATTTTGTTTCAACACCATTTACAACAGGCCAACGTAAACCACGCACTGTATGGTAAACATCATAAGGGGCTAGATCATGACCATGACCACGACCAAAACTAGCATATTCTTCAAATAGGCCTTTTTGTACGTAGAAACCTTGATCATGTGCATCATCATTTAGCTCTTGCGCTTCGCTTAATGGGAATGCATCAACATTACCGTTACGATAAAGCACATCGTACATCGTCTTACCACGATGCTCTGGCATTTTAGCTAAAAGATCTTCACCCCAAACTTCTTCAATTTTGAATCGTTTAGCAAATTCCATTAACTGCCAAAGATCCGATTTCGCACCTTCAACAGATTTAACTTGCTGGTACCAAGCTTGCGTACGACGTTCTGCGTTACCATATGCGCCCTCTTTTTCTACCCACATTGCTGTTGGTAAAATAAGATCAGATGCTTGAGCAGTTACCGTTGGGTATGGGTCAGAACAAACAATAAAGTTAGCTGGATTACGGTAACCTGGTAAGCCCTCTTCCATTAGGTTTGGTGCTGCTTGCATATTGTTATTGCACATGGTCCAGTACGCATTTAAGGTACCGTCTTTTAATGCTCGATTTTGAGCAACGGCATGCAGACCTGGCTTAGGTGGAATAGTCCCTTCTGGAAGTTTCCAAATTTTTTCTGCAATAGCACGATGCTTAGGATTTTTAACCACAAGATCAGCTGGCAGACGATGTGAGAATGTTCCCACTTCACGTGCAGTACCACATGCCGATGGTTGACCCGTTAGCGAGAATGGGCCATTACCCGGTTGTGATATTTTACCAACAAGTAAGTGAATGTTATAAACAAGGCTATTCATCCACACGCCACGAGTGTGCTGGTTCATACCCATTGTCCATAAAGACATTACTTTGATGTTTGGATCTGCGTATTGCTTCGCTAGCGCAATCAGTTTTTCAGCTGGTACACCTGAAATTTCAGATGCTTTTTCAACCGTATATTCAGCAACAGACGCTTTGTACTCGTCAAATGTCATTGCAGACAATTTACCCGAGTTAGGATTTTTCGCTTTTTGTTGTAGCGGATGCTCGTCACGTAGACCATAACCGATGTCAGTTGCAGTACGTTTAAAGTGAGTGTGTTTGTTAACAAAATCCCAGTTTACTGCATCGTTTTGGATAATGTAGTTAGCAATAAAGTTAGCCATTGCTAAATCAGATTGAGGGTTGAAAACAATCCCCATATCAGCAAGTTCGAAAGAACGATGTTTATAAGTAGATAATACATTAACTTTAACATGCTGATTACTTAAGCGGTGATCAGTAATACGCGTCCATAAAATCGGATGCATTTCTGCCATGTTTGAACCCCAAAGTACAAACGAATCTGCATTTTCGAAGTCATCATAACAACCCATCGGCTCATCAATACCAAATGTACGCATAAAACCACCAACAGCAGAAGCCATACAGTGACGTGCATTCGGGTCAATATTATTTGAACGGAAGCCTGCTTTCATCAATTTAACTGCAGCATAGCCTTCCATAACAGTCCATTGACCAGAACCAAACATACCAACAGATGTAGGACCATTAGCTTTTAGTGATGCTTTCCATTTATCAGCCATGATATCAAACGCTTGATCCCATGAAATTGGAGCAAACTCACCGTCTTTAGCAAATTTACCATCTCGCATACGCAATAAAGGCGTTGTTAAACGATCTTTCCCGTACATGATTTTAGACAAGAAATAACCTTTAACACAGTTAAGGCCTTTATTTACAGGTGCTTCAGGATCACCTTGAGTTGCAACGACTTTGCCTCCTTGTGTTCCCACTAATACAGAACAACCTGTACCGCAAAAACGGCATGGCGCTTTATCCCATTTAATTTTAGTCTCATCACTACTTGCAATCAGGTTTGTTGCACTCGCAGGAAGAGTAACGCCAGCAATTGCAGCCGCAGAGACTGCAGCATTTGCTTTAACAAACGCACGTCTGGTTAATTTCATAGATCATCCTCACATGATAGATCGATAGTTTCAATTTGGTGAAAAACAAGAGAAGTACTTAAGACATGTTCGAAATTATTAATTTTATCAATAATATCGGTAACAAATTTTTGATTACTGGTTTCTAATACGACGATAATTTTACCCTCTTCACTATCACCGTAAATTTCAGCATCTGGGAGAGCTGAAATTTTATGCTTCACGTCGACCAAAGACTCTGGTTTTACGTGAATAATTAGACTCGAGATATGAACTTCTTGTTTTGCCATTTTATGACCTTATAATTATTATAAAACGTATTCTTAATAGCTAAACCTAACGGTCAGGGCTTACTGTAATCGCACTTACAGGGCAAATAGATACACACGCACCACAACCGTTACAATCATCAAATACAACATCCGGGCTCACGAACGTTGTATTAATGAAATTAAATGCTAAAGCTTCTGACTCACATGATTCAGTACAACTTCGGCAATATACAGATTCAATATTCAAGCACCTATCTGACACAACGGCTTTATTAGCCCATGCTTGTGATTGATTTAAGTCGAATAAATCTTCTTTACAGTGATTTACACATTCTTTACAAAAATTGCATTCTGATACGCTAAAATCAATTTCAGGAAACCCGCCATCGCCAACTATTATTATTTTCTCTGGGCAAGCGGCAGTGCAATCACCACATCGAGTGCATTTATCTGTAAATTCTAAATCTGCTTTTAACCAAGGTAGACGTACAATGTTGTCTTGTTCTTTACGACGAAATAACGAACGTCGCGCTAGATTAATACTCATTAAAACTACCTTATGAAAATAACTTTTTTAATGTGAAAAACTAGGGCGCACACCACTCTATAAAGATATTCTATTCATAATGATATATATAATACACGCCTAAAATACTCACAAATAGGTAAGCTAAACAAAAGTTATTTTAGATCAATAAATAAAGGTGAGGGATGTCACATTTTGTGTTTGTACTAGGTTGAATCTACCTATTGAATTAATAGGCAGATATTTCTAATATTATAGACAGCAGTAATAATATGTGCATATTTAAAGCGAGATTAAATATAACGTAGTAACTCACTACGTTATATTTTTAGAGAAGGGATTAATATTTAAGCTTGTATAACTTTGAATTAGCCGCCAATAGAAGCTAGGTGGGGTGTATTTGCAGTGATGCCTTGTTGAAGAAAATGAGTCGATTTTTTATCGGACATGTGTTCAAAAACACGAGCAATCAATTCCGATTGTTGGCTATCTTCTTGTAATAAATCACGTAATTCAACACCTTCTTCACCAAATAGGCATAAATGTAAACGACCTTTAGTCGATACGCGCAAGCGGTTGCACGTTGAACAAAAATCCTTTTCATAAGGCATAATCAAGCCAATTTCACCGACATAATCAGGATGAACGAAAACTTGTGCGGGGCCGTCAGCTTTACCTCTCACTTTACTTACCCACCCTTGTAATCTTAACTTGTCACGAATACTCTCACCTGATACATGGTGTTTATCAAACAAAGCTTGGTTATCACCAGTCTGCATCAATTCAATAAATCGTAACTGAATAGGTCTGGTCTTGATCCAATTTAAAAAATCACCAAGCTCAATATCATTTAAATTACGCATTAGCACCGTATTCACTTTTACGGTTTCAAATCCAGCAGTAAAAGCAGCATCAAGGCCTGCCATTACTTTATGGAACATATTTTTACCAGTAATTTGACGAAACATGCGAGCATCTAAACTATCAATACTCACATTTAATGCATCTAACCCCGCATCACGCCATTCTTGAGCATATTTTTCGAGATTGAAACCATTTGTTGTCGTGGCAACTTTATTAATTTTGGGGATAGATGATATATCTGAAATAATATCAGTAAAGTCTTTTCTTAGTGAAGGTTCACCACCTGTGATACGGACTTTTTCAGTGCCCATTTCAGCAAAACCTGTCACTATGCGTCTTAGTTCATCACGCGCTAAAAATTCAGGTTTACCTTCCGATTTATAACCATCAGGTAGACAGTAGTTACATTTGAAATTACAGACATCTGTAATTGATAAGCGTAAATAATAAAATTTACGCGAAAATTGATCTTGAAGTTGCATAAACACCTTTCCAA
>Ga0209292_1001448_pt1 | contig 29010 bp, 25 predicted proteins | sample GOMGulsemesocosm_2_FD_184634 | JGI IMG/M metagenome (GOLD analysis project Ga0209292, IMG submission 184634) | Methane-oxidizing microbial communities from mesocosms in the Gulf of Mexico - GOM9C Gulf of Mexico (SPAdes) (version 2) | ecosystem: Environmental > Aquatic > Marine > Cold seeps... | reverse complement strand
TACTGATAAAGAGTTGTATGAGCATCAAAGAGATAAAGTAACAAAAGATGTTCAAAAGCTATTCGATTATCAAATTAAATTGAGAAAAATACTAAATGGAAATAAAATCAAGATTTGGCATTTTACTACACCGTTGATTAAGTCTAAGGAATTACTACTTCATTGCAACAACAAAGAGAACTTAGTAAAAAGTTGGGATTTGGACTTTATTGATGCTGATTTCGAAATTGGATTAAAAGATTATGAATATTTTCTACCTGAGATACCTAGTGTTATTGACTCTAGTAAATTCTTAAAACCAATTACATATCAAGAAATAGATTTCACAAGTACTGAACCAAGTAATCAAACATTAGTAGATTTTAAAGCAGTTTATGAAAACAACGCTTTTGTTGAAAATGGATTAAGAAAGAATGCAAAACTTTTCCCTGACAATCCTGAAAAGGATTATGCTGACAATATAGTTCGATTAACTGATTCTCAGATTAAGGACTTTATAGTAGGTGAAGATATTTTGGTAAAGTGGTCAAATTTTAATAATAAACTCTACGAAAAATTTGTTCGTGCAAGAAAATCGCTTGGAAGAAGAGTTGCTAAAGAAAGTCTTATACCAGTAAATGATAATAGAGAAAAGCTAAAAGAGATAGACAACACTGTAAAAACTCTTATCAACAAAGAGTTTCACTTTTTATCAGAATCTAATAAAGAAGAACTTACAGCTTATTTAGTTTCATTTTGGATTTTAGAATGCTCATTAGATTTTAGTTAAATGAAAGAGAATAAATATATATCGTTCACCGAAAGAGAAATGCCTTTGTATGTAAATTATAGACCTATGTACAAGGTTTCTCAAATTCTTTTAATACTTTATTTCAATGGTTATGCAGGAAAAGCTAGCTTACTAAAGCTTCATTTATTTTCTTGGGCTCTAAAGTCACATGACAATTTAAATGTATTAAAAGATTTCGTTACTTCAAATTATCAAAATAAGCTTGAATTTTTTGGAATTGATTCAACCTTAAATAGAGCTTTAAATTTGGCCTACGCAGAAAAATTAGTTGATTTCGATAAAGGTAATTATAAGCTTTTAGAAAAAGGACGAAAGTTCGTGGAGCAAATAAATGAAGACGAAACCTTGTTTGTAAATGAAAGACAAGTTTTAAAATTAATCGGAAAGAAAATGCCCGAAAAAATTATTAACGGATTAATAAATCAATGGAAGAATGCTTAAAATAAAAGCCTTAAAAATAACAATTAATACTGACAAAGGTGTTTACGGGACACCACTTCTTCGTTTTAGTGATAACTTAACAATAATCAAAGGTTTTAATTCAACGGGAAAGAGTACTCTCTTCCAATCAATTATATATTGTCTTGGTCTAGAAGAACTCATTGGTGGAAAAAATGAGAAGACAATGCAATCTGTTCTTAAAAGTGAGATTCTAAATAATCAAAATAGCATTGAAGCCAATGTAATAGAGTCAAATATACTCTTAGAAATTGAGGGTACTTCTGTAGTTACTGTTAAACGTTATATTTCTAGTGAGTCAAAGAGCTCAGGCTTAGTCGAAGTCTTTAACGGCCCATTATTGACTGCCCCTAAACAGTACGACTATGTTCCTATGTATGTTCACGATAAAGGAGCTGCTGATAGCAAAAACGCATTTGGTTTTCATTCATTTTTAGAAACACTGGTAGGTTGGGAGTTACCTCAAGTACAATATAAAGACGGTAGCTTTAGAAAATTATACCTTCAAAATATTTTTCCAAGTTTCGTAATTGAGCAAAAAGCAGGTTGGACAGATTTTTTAGCTACAATACCATACTACTCCCTACTCGACAAAGAAACAAGAGCTTTAGAGTTTATTTTAAATTTAGATTCTTGGGAAATTCAACAGCGAAAATCAAAATTAAAACAAGATAAAAACGATTTAATATTTGATTGGAGAAATAAATTTAATGAATTTAAGTCTCTAGCTAATCATATAGCTTGTGAAATAAGAGGTGTCGGTATTCAACCAGAAATCATAGAGCTACCTAATTCAGTTTATTTGGCTTATGTAACAGAAGACAGAACTTACAACATAACGGAATACATTAATAAACTTGAAGAAGAATATGAAGAACTAATTGAATTAGAAATCCCTAATACTGGAGACCAAGCAGAAGAAGCCGAATTGAGGATTAATGAACTAAATGAACGATTAAGCAATTACTCTATTAATCTCTCATCAACAATCAATAAAAAGAATCTTGCGATTAGCAAGTATAATTCTTTTAAAGAGAGATTACTAGAGCTTGAGAATGATAAAACTCAAAACGAATACCATCTTAAGGTCAAAAAGAAAGGTGCAGAACAAGGCTTTGCAATTGCACACGATAATTGTCCATTCTGTAGCCAAGGATTAAGTGATTCATTACTTCCGAAAGACATTGAAATAGTACCAATGCAAATAGAGGAAAATCTCGAATATATTAAAGCCCAAATTAATCTAATCAAGATTTATATGTTAAATCATCAAAATGACATATCTGATTTAGAAAAAAACATTGAGCTATTAAACATAAGGATTTCAGAAACAAGAAGTAATATCCGAACACTTAAAACACAATTAACGAGCGATAACCGTTTACCATCAATCGAGTTAATTGAAAAGCGTTTAAAATTGAAAGCTAGATTAGACTTGTATAGAAGAAAATATGAGGAATTATCATCTTTCCAAGAAGGGTTTAAAAGCCTATCTGATGAATGGGTGCAAATATTAAGTGCGGAAAAGGAATTGCCAAAATCGCTTTCTGCATTCGATTATAAAAAAATATCTGAATTAGAAACAGTATTCAAACAGCTACTTAGGGAATTTCATTATCGAAGTAAGCCTATTGAAAGTATAAGTATATCAAGAGATACTTTGTTGCCAGTAGTAGATAGATACTCTTTAAAATTTGATTCATCCGCAAGTGATTTCACCAGAGCAATTTGGAGTTACACTATTGCTTTAAAAGAAACTTCCGAAAAATTCGGAGGAAACCATGCAAAGCTATTTATTCTTGATGAGCCAGGACAACAAGAAGCAGGTGATAATGACCTTCGATTTTTATTGAAAAGATTAGGAAACTATGGAGATACTCAGTCAATTGTATTTTCTTCTTTTCATCAATCTATAAGTACTTTTGAGTCTTGTACTAAAGATGTTGAATTTGAACTCATAGATTTAGGAGTGGAGAAATTTATAAAAAAAATAGAAGTAGTTTAGAACAATAGTGAAGCTAAAAGAGACATGTTTTAAAACAACAAAGCTCAACTGATTAATAGGATTAGTTGAGCTTTGTTGTTTTGTGACCGCTAATGTTTCTAAATATTGTGTCTAGTTTCTCAAGAGTACTAAGATATAAGCCTTGTAAAACTTATAAGTAAAATAAGTGGTGTTGGTAATTTGATTCTAGAAAGTAAAAATATGGCAATGAGGTTATTAGGATGTTTAAGAAAGAATGTAGTTTTATTGAAAAGTGACACAAAAAGTGACACGCTAGTAGAATTAAGAAACCCAACCCATTGATAATCAATGAGTTGGGTTTTTGTTTTGTGACCTCGGAAGGATTCAAACCTTCAACCTCCACAGCCGTAATGTGGTGCACTATTCAGTTATGCTACGAGGCCGTTAAGCGTGTGCAAATATAGTGCTTTTCTGTAATTACGAAACTAAAAAGGAAGTTTTTTTATTCTTTTTTTGATAAAAATTGTTGCAGGATATTTTTTGCTGTTATGGCGTCTTCTTCAAAGATAAAAAGATCGTTGTCATTATCTCCAGCAATGAAGCCTGCTAATCGTGAAGATTCGGTATTATTCTTAATAATGCAGCTAATATTAGCTTTTTCGAGCTCGTATTTTATGGCGTTAAGAATAATATTTGAACCTTGGTGTAGTTTGATATGTTTTGAGTGGTTGTCCATAGTACGTTGATTTATACTAAAGATACAAAATATTTGTAGAAATTAAGAGGAGGGAAGTATAAAAACAGCAAATGAATTTAATCAAAAAGAGTGTTAATCTATAGCTCTTTTAGTAACATATATTCTCCAGCCAAGGATGACTAGCTGAACTTTGTTTGCTTTGCTTAAATCAAGTCTTCTTTTTGAAAAACTTGGTAACACAGCCTTATTGATTTTTGCTAAAATTTTAAAAAATTGTTTTTTCAAGGGAACCTTATTTTGTGCAAAAATAAAAAACTCGCTCAAATTGAGCGAGTTTTTTACTACTATTTAAAGGAGTTACTTTTTTGTGGTTGCTATAATAGCTCCGTCTTTTGCTTTTTTACCATACAAACTTTGGGCAGTATCGGATTTTAAAAAGTCCACTGATTCTAATTTGTTTGATTTTGCCAATTCATCTAATTTTTTAAAATTAGCTTTTTTGCCATCAATCATAATTAGTTTTTCAATTTCAGGGTCATCTACAAAATGAAATTTTTGTGTGTGATGTTTGTTCACCCACTTACGTGTTTTATGTTCTTCGTTTTCATTGTTATCATCATCAAAGTCGAAATCAAAATTGTTTAATTTAATAACTACTCGTTTGCCATCGGCATCTTCTTCAAATACAAAAGCATCTTTAATTTGATCTTTGATGTCATCAAAATCAAATGTTTTACCGTTGATGGTCAACATGTGTTCATCATCATCAAAAGAAAAGTCAAAATGTTGAGAGAGGGAGTGAGTCCCGTTAAAACTAAAGTTCTTTGAATTAGATGAGGTAATGAATAGTGAGTTTTTTTCAGCTCCTAAGGTAATAGTACTAATAGGATTGTCACTTGACAAAGAAGTGCTAGACTCATTACCATTATCATCTTTTAATTTGATTTTTATAGCAATAATTTCATTACTTTTATTGCGTTTGATGCCTAAAAATTTAGCCTCAATGTTGTGTTCTTTTAATGTTTTTATAATTGTTTTAAATTCACTGTCTTTCGTGTTTTTATCAATGGAAACTTTAATTTTACCGTTTTGTATGGTGTGAATTTCGCCATTATTAGGTGCTCTATGCATACCAAACGTAGGAGCAATTAATGCTGTAGTAAGTGCTAGGGTTAGTAGCCCGTTTTTTAAAATTGATGAGTTCATAATGTGTTTTTTAGTTAGTATGACTTATTTGTAAAAATCATTGATTACTATAAAAATACATTAAAAAATAATTGATTTATGTTAATAATAACCAGTTTAGTATAGTTTTAACGTTTTAGAAATTACTAAAAAGACTATTAATACCATTTATAAATTGAGTAGGATTAGTAATAAAACTAACCAATACTTTTGGTAGCATTAGTGATATTTCAAGTGAAATAGCCATTATAGGTAATAGTAAATACGTCCAAACAGGGAATTTAAATTTGGTGTTAGTATTGTTCCAAACAGCATCCCAAATAATTTTCATTTTATCTTTATAATACCATAAAATTAATAAATCTAATATAATATATGAGGATAGACGCCAAGCAAAGCCCATTGCCATTTCGTGTTGTATTATAGTTAAATCAATTACTAATATTACTACTACTATTGGTAAAAAAAGAAATGCTCCTAAAATTACTGTTCGGTTAATAATTAATAGTACGCCGCATATAATTTGTGAAATACCAATGAAGGCTTTAAATGGTTGGTGACTGAACAAGTGCCAAGCTATTTTTAAAAGACTAACATCTTTAAGAGGTGTGTTTAGAACTTCAGGGCTTACTCCAAACTGAGTTCCTGTTAATTTTCCATAGCCATAGCTTATAAAAGTGTATGCCAATAAAATTCGAGCAATAAGTATGAAATAATCCCAATATTTTTCTTTTGAGGTTTTTCTGAGTTTTGTTATTATGTTCATGTATTGTTTTAAGCTTTATTTTTTACGATTGTGCTTGTTGCATAAGTATTTGGTTTTGTGTTTTACCAAAATAAGGTTTGGTATAAACTTTTTGCTTTAATAGTAGTTTTGCCATTATAAACTAAAGCCCCATCTTTTGCTGCTATACCGTATTTTTCTATAGCTTGTATAGGGGCTATTTTTGTGATTGATCCTTTACCCGAAACTATTTTATCTTTTAAATATTTTTGAGTAATTTTTTTGTCATTGATAATATGTACAGGATTTGGTCCAAGCAGATCATCAGGAATCGTATGGTCATTCGCATGACCAATACTACCATCTTTTGTTATCAAAATTGATTCCTTGTTAGGGTACTCTATTTGTATCCCTTGTTTTTTCTCATTGTAATAAAAAGAGAAAATTTCATTTGTTTTGTTACTAATTTGTATGTCAAAGTTTTTGAAAAACCTTTTTTGATTCTTAAACTTTGAAGTAAATGTTAAACCAGTGATTAAGTCTTCTTGGTCCCTTTTGATTTTAGTTAGTTTTACTTGTACTTCATCTTGAGTTGTATTGAATAACCTACTATTTTCTGCTATTAATGAATTTGAATAACTTTTAAAGATATGATATTTAGGAAAGAACCCCAATGTGGCTTTTGGGTTAATGTATTTACCGTTTTTTAATAATTCATAATGTAAGTGTGGACCAGTTGAAGCACCAGTCATACCAACTGAACCAATTTTAGTTTTAAAAGTTACTTGATCGCCAACGGTAACATGAATATCTTGTAATTGCGCAAATCTAGTTTCGTACCCATTTTTGTTTTTAATTTTAATTAAGTTTCCATAACCACCTTCTTTTCCTGCAAAAATCACTTCTCCAGATATAGTTGCATATACAGGGGTACCAATTTTTGCTTTTATATCGATACCGTTATGCATTTTCTCAGTTTTTAAAATAGGATGAAGTCTCATTCCAAATCCAGAACTAATGTTTAATTTTTTATCAGTTTTTATTGGTAAAGAAAATTCCTGATAACTACCTTTTCCGAGAGCTTCTTTGTAATACTCTTCATTGTGTAAAGCGTCTTTCTCTTTTTCTTTAACCACAGTTTCGGTACTACATGAATAGATAAAGCCGGTAATTAAGGGTATTACAAGTAGTAATTTCCAAAGCTGTTTTAAATTTGTTTTTTTGTGTAACATGATGATTCGTTTTTTGATTAATGATTGATGAAAATTATTGGTAATTGTATTTGGTTGTACTTGAATTGTGATAGCTTTTAATAGTACATTCTGATAATTCGACACGCTAACATTTTGATGAATAGTTGCGGCATCAGCTAAAAATTCTAAGTTTTGTTGTATTGACTTTTGGTATAACCATGCAAAAGGATTAAACCACTGTAATGTAATGAGGATATGAGAGAAAATAATATCTATAGTGTGGTACTGGGAACAATGCGCTTTTTCATGAGTAAGTATTACTTCTTGCTCCTCATTTGTATACATACTTTTGTTATAAACGATAGTATTGAAAAATGAAAATGGCGCAATATTAGTCTCTGTTTCTATTATAGAAATAGAGTCTGTTTTTTTTCCTTCCCCTGAATTGATTATTTTATTTACTGACCAAAATTGTAACATAAATCGAGCAAGGAAAAATAATACTCCCGTACAGTAAATAAAAAGTAGTATTGCAAACCAGTCGATTGGAGTTTCGATAGTACTTGGTAAAGTGTTTTGAACTTCAGTTAAATTAGTTGTTTGTATTACTGTGTTTGTAATTAGAGGAGTACTAATTGCTTCAATCCAAATAATATTTTTTATACTAATAAATGGAATGCTTAGTGAAGCTAGTATTCCACAAAGTAAGAAGTGTCTATTGGCTGTAAAGTAGGTTTCGTTTTTAAGAAACAGTATATAACAACAATAGAACAATCCTAAAACAGTCCCTGATTTTAATAAATATAGTAATATAGCTTCCATTATTTATTCTTTTCTAATTCCTTGATAATTTCTTTTAACTCGTCAATGCTAATCTTTTCTTCTTTGGCAAAAAAGGATACTACATTTTTATATGAGTTGTTAAAGTAGTTGTCAATAGCTTTACCGATAAACCCTTTTCTGTAATCCTCTTTATGTATAATAGGGAAGTATTGGTGTGTTTTACCGTAAGCATTATAGGAAACATACCCTTTCTCTTCCAATTTTCTTACAATTGTAGATAAAGTATTATAGTGAGGTTTGTCTGTAACTATTTCTTCTAATATCTCTTTTACAAAAGCCTTTTCAAGCTTCCATAAAATGTGCATCACTTCTTCCTCTTTATTTGTTAATTTTTGCATGGCATGATTTTATTGTACAAATCTATAACTATTTTTATAGTTATGCAACTCCTTTTTTAGTTTAACAACTGTATTTGTAGTTTTAAAGAGGGTGGTCAGGTGAAAATTGGAGGTTCTAATATCTGAAATCAAAATTCGTAAATCTTATTTCTTATGGTATCTTCGCACAAAAATTAAAGAGATGAATAGTGTACTACTGTTAATAGGAGGATTAGTATTATTAGTTATTGGGGGGGAGTTTTTGGTGCGCGCATCAATAGGATTGTCGTTTAAACTAAATATTTCTAAAATGGTAATTGGGATGACAGTGGTGTCCTTTGCTACTTCAGCTCCTGAACTTTTGGTTAGTTTGCAAGCAGCACTTGATGGGTCGCCAGCCATTGCTATAAATAATGTAGTAGGATCCAATATAGCTAACATAGCACTGGTATTGGGGGTAACAGCTATGATTGGGCCTATTGTAGTAGATAAATCTTTTTACAAATTAAATTGGCCAGTAATGGTGGTTTTCTCTTTGTTGTTGTACTATTTTTTGTGGAATGACAATGAATTAGACATATTAGAAGGGGCGTTTTTATTAATAGGACTTATTATATTTTTAATTGTACTGATACGATCTTCTAAAGCAGATGATGTGTCCGACGAGGTAGATGATGATTTGGCAAAAGTATCCTATTTGAAAATTTTTATTTGGTTAGCAATTGGTGGTTTAGCTTTATATTTTGGATCCAAATGGTTAGTTGATGGTGCTGTTAATCTAGCTGAAGCGATAGGGGTTAGTAAAGCAGTAATTTCGGTAACTATGATCGCAATTGGAACTAGTGTACCTGAATTAGCAGCATCCGTAATAGCTGCCTTAAAGGGAGAAAAAGCATTGTCATTGGGGAATTTAATTGGTTCAAATATATTTAATATTGCTTCAGTTTTAGGCATAACTGCAATGATAAAAACAATACCAGTAACCGAGTCACAAATATTATCGAGAGACATTTTTTGGATGTTAGCTATTGCTATTTGTTTGCTTCCTTTGGTCCTGTTTCGTGAAAAGTATGTGATTTCAAGAGTTAAAGGAGGATTGTTATTAGTAGCATATGCTACATTTATTTACTTGTCGTTTGCGTTTTAATACTTTAAAAAGATAGTAATATAAGCCTATATAAATATCTAATTACTAATACAATTTCAGGCATAAAAAAAGTCCCTTAAAGTTAAGGGACTTTTTTTATTTTGTTTAACTAATTATGCTTTTACACTAGCTAATTTATCACAAACTGGTTTTACAGTTTTAATAATTCTTGATGCAATTTTATATGGATCTCCATTTGAAGCTGGTCTTCTGTCTTCTAAATATCCTTTCCAACCGTTATCAACGGTTAAGATAGGGATTCTAATTGAAGCACCTCTGTCAGAAATACCATAACTAAAATCTGTTATAGAGGCTGTTTCATGAAGTCCAGTTAATCGTTCATCATTGTGTGCTCCGTATATATCAATATGTTCTTGAGTAACAGGTCTGAATGCTTCACAAACTTGCATGTAGATCTCTTTTGACCCACAAGTTCTCAATACTGTATTAGAGAAGTTAGCATGCATTCCAGAACCATTCCAGTCACCTTTTACAGGTTTAGGGTGTAGTTCAATATAATATCCGTATTGTTCAGTTAAACGCTCAAGTAGGTATCTGGCAATCCATATTTCGTCACCAGCTAAACGTGCTCCTTTGGCAAATAATTGAAATTCCCATTGTCCAGAAGCAACCTCTTGATTAATTCCTTCAAAGTTTAATCCAGCTGCAATACATAAATCTGCATGTTCTTCAACAAAATCTCTTCCATGAGTATTTTTACCTCCTACAGAACAGTAGTACATTCCTTGTGGTCCAGGATATCCTCCTACAGGGAATCCTAAAGGAAGCATTGTTTTGGAGTCCATTATGAAATATTCTTGCTCAAAACCAAACCAGAAATCATTGTCTTCGTCATCAATAGTAGCTCGTGCATTAGACTCATGTGGAGTACCATCTGCATTCATAACTTCTGTCATAACTAAAAATCCGTTTACACGTGCTGGATCTGGATAAATAGCAACCGGTACTAAAACACAGTCAGAAGAACCTCCTGAAGCTTGTTTTGTAGATGAACCATCAAAAGACCAATTTTTTAGCTCTTCTAAAGTCCCTTGAAAATTTTCATGTTCTTCAACTTTAGTTTTACTTCTTAAGTTCTGAGTTGGTTTGTAACCATCTAACCAAAGGTATTCTAATTTTATTTTAGCCATAATACGTAAAAATAGATTGTGTTGTGTTTAATCAATTTAAGGTGCAAATATAAGCTTTTTTTGAGATAGCAATATGGTTTTAGGGTAAAAAGTTGTAAACTTAGGTAATTACGTGTGTTGCCCTGTATTTTTTAGGGGTAAATGTACTCCAGGTGCGTTTTGTGGTAAGTTAGCCGTAGTTTTTTTAGGGCTATATTTTGTTTTATTTGTTTTTAGGGGTATTTTTACAAATATGTTTAATTAAAAACTTGTGTATTATGTCAACATTACGATTTCATGCTATCAAAGAAACATTCAATAGAAAAGCAATAACTATTGATGAGAGTATCCGTAGATCGGAATTATTTGGTAATAATGTATTTAATCAAAGTACCATGCGTCAATACCTTACTAAGGATGCGTTTAACAGCGTAATGAGTGCTATAGAAACTGGTACTAAAATTGATAGAAATATAGCTGGGCAAATTTCAGCATCTATGAAAGAATGGGCCTTGTCCAAAGGAGTAACTCACTACACACATTGGTTTCAGCCATTAACAGGTATTACTGCAGAAAAGCACGATGCATTTTTTGAAACAATAGAAGGTGGAGGGGCAATAGAAAAATTTGGTGCAGGAGAGTTAGTTCAGCAAGAACCTGATGCATCATCATTCCCACATGGCGGAATTCGAAATACCTTTGAAGCTCGTGGATATACCGCATGGGATCCTACATCTCCAGCATATATTTGGGAAACAACTTTATGTATACCAACAATATTTGTTTCTTACACAGGAGAGGCGCTAGATAATAAAACCCCTTTGTTACGTGCTTTACAAGTATTAGATAAAGCAGCAACATCAGTTGCTAAATACTTTGATAAAAATGTAAGTAAAGTAAATGCAACTTTAGGATGGGAACAAGAATATTTTTTAATTGATAAAGCTTTAGCGAAATCAAGGCCAGATATTACATTAACAGGTAGAACTTTGCTAGGGCATGCTCCAGCAAAAGGGCAACAATTAGATGATCATTATTTTGGTTCTATTCCTGTTAGAGCATTAAATTATATGCGTGATTTGGAAACTGAATGCATGTTGTTAGGGATTCCTGTAAAAACAAGGCATAATGAGGTTGCTCCAAATCAATTTGAGTTAGCGCCAATTTTTGAAGAAGCTAATTTAGCAGTAGACCATAATTCATTACTAATGGATGTGATGGAAAAAATTGCTGATAGACATGATTTTAAAGTACTATTTCATGAGAAACCATTTGCTGGAGTAAATGGCTCAGGTAAACATAATAATTGGTCATTATGTACTAATACAGGGGTAAACCTACTGAGCCCTGGGAAAACTCCAATGCATAACCTAGAGTTCTTAACTTTCTTTATAAATACAATTAAGGCAGTACATGATAATGAAGAATTACTTAGAGCTACTATTGCTAGTGCAAGTAATGATCATAGGTTAGGGGCAAATGAAGCACCCCCAGCAATTATATCAGTATTTATAGGGTCTCAATTAACCGAGGTTTTAGATACTTTGGAAAAAGTGACTAAAGGGAAGATTTCACCTAAAGAAATGACGGATTTAAAATTAAATGTAGTTGGGAAAATACCAGAAATATTACTTGATAATACAGATAGAAATAGAACATCTCCTTTCGCTTTTACAGGAAGTAAGTTTGAGTTTAGAGCAGTTGGCTCCAAGGCTAACTGCGCAAATCCAATGACTGTTTTAAATGCTATTGTAGCTAAACAATTGCAAGAATTTAAAATAGAAGTAGATACGTTGATTAGTGATACTAAAATGAAAAAAGACGATGCAATATTTAATGTATTAAGAGAGTATATAAAAGTATCTAAAAAAATTCGTTTTGAAGGAAACGGATATGGTGAAGAATGGGAGTCCGAAGCAAAAAAGAGAGGTTTAAGTAACCATAAAACAACGCCTATTGCCCTACAAGCTAAAATTTCTGATAAAACAATTCAATTGTATGAAAGCCTTAATATTATGAATAAAATTGAGGTAGAAGCACGTCATGAAATTGAGATTGAGGAATATACCTTACGTATTCAAATTGAGGCACGAACAATAGGTGATATTGCTAGAAATCATATAGTACCTACTGCAATTAAATATCAGAACATATTAATTGAAAATGTTAGAGGTTTGAAAGATATTTATGGGAATGATTTTAAAAAATTAGGAAAAGAACAAATGAATATGATAACAGAAATATCCAAACATATCGAAAAAATAAATGAAAGAGTATCAAGTATGATAAATGCTCGTAAGGAGGCTAATATAATTCAAGGTTCTGAACAAAAAGCATTGGCTTATTGTAATACTGTAAAACCATATTTTGATGAAATAAGATACCATTGTGATAAATTAGAACTTTTGGTAGATGATGAGTTATGGCCTTTGACAAAATATAGAGAACTGCTATTCACTAAATAAAAGAACATTCAAATCACTATTGTGATAAAACAATAGTGATTTCTCCCTAAAGAAAACAAAAAAGCTCAATTCAAAACCTAAGATAATAGATATTGAATTGAGCTTTTTACTATATAATTAAATGTGTTTTTCCTTAATCAATTTTGTATGATTTTTTCATAATTAAAACATAGTAAAAAATGTATTGCTCAATTCACCTGTGAAAAATGTCTTAGAGTTTTTTTGAATTTAATTAAAGAAAAATTATTAACCCTTTTTAACGATACTAATCAAAATCGTTATCTAAGGTTTGGTCAACATACCAGCAATTGATAAATAAAATTAATTAAAAGGTATAATAGTAAGATTTATTACTATAAAATACGAAAAAATAAATAAGCATAAAATTATGATTATCAGCGTGTTGTGATTACCTTTGAGGACGGCTAGAAACATTTTTAGTTTTTGCCATTATGACTTAACCCATACTTCACAATTTCATAATTATTCTCTTCCCTATAAGAGGACTTATTTCTCAAAAAAAAAGTACTTCCCCAAGTATACATGAGCTAAATTGTTTTATGCAATGAGTTCATTTTTAAGATGTATTTAATAACCAATAAATATTTTAATTATGAAAAAAGTAATTTTAACTTTAGTATTTGCAGTGTTTACTGCATTCGCATTTGGGCAGAGCGCTGCCAATTATTGTGGAGGTGGTCATGATGACCATCAAGGACGTCGTTGTGTTGAAATAGACCAACGTAATGATTCGTGTGATCCAGAGATACGAAACCCAGAAATTTGTGTTTCTGACAGAAACGCAGCATTAAATGCTGGAGCTAGTTATTCTGATATTCGACAGGCTGGTAAAGGTAATATAGCTACTGTTACCCAGAAAGATGCAAATCAAGCCGTAATTGTTCAAAACGGTAAAGATAGTAATAATAAAAATGAAGTTGTAGTAGATCAAGAAGATGGTGGATCATTATTTTGGATGAATACAGCTTACATTACTCAGGATGGTGAGGGTAATTATGCTGAAGCTATTCAGTCTGGAAAACGTAATGAGTTAGATATTGACCAAAAGGGAGATGATAATTCATCAACGGTTAAGCAAAGTGGACTATTTCAGGATGCTGAAGTAGATCAAGATGGTGATGATAATACAGCTGATGTTAATCAAAAACATTTCAAAAATGAAGCAAAAGTAGAGCAAGTTGGTTGTAATAATACTTCTGACCAAGTGCAAGAGAGGAATTTAAATAATGCATGTGTTGAACAAATAGGTCATCGTAATGATGCTACTCAGAAACAAGATTTATCAAGTAGTTTTTTAAGTGGAAAAAATATAGCTATGATAACTCAAGGACGAAATGGTAGAAAAGCGTATGATAGTGAGGCTACACAAACACAAAATGGATCATTTAACAAAGCTTATATTAGTCAGTACAGGGATGATAATAAAGCTACACAAACTCAATCTGGATGGTCTAACTATGCTGAATCTCGTCAAAATGGAGCGTCAGGACTTTTAGGGCTTGGAAAGGATAATGAGTCTATTCAAATTCAAGTTGGTGTTGATAATGAAGCTTTAGTGGAACAAGATGGTTGGAATCATAAAGCTACTCAAGATCAAGATGGTAAAGATAATACAGCTATAAGTATTCAACAGAACGGTTTTAGCCTTTTTGGTGGAGACAAAGGAAATACATCTATGCAAATACAAGTTGATGATAATAACTATTCATATATTCATCAAGGAGGTAGAAGTAATTACGCTGAATCAGATCAAGCTACAGGTGATCAAGTGAGTTATATACGTCAAAATACTACTGGACTTAGTTTCCTTTTTGGAGGAAATAATACAGCAATAGTAAGCCAAGGGAAATAAAGTAAATTAAAATTGTTGAGCCCTATCATAGGGCTCAACTTTTATTATAGTAAAATAAAGAAAATAGAAAAATGAAACAGTTATTAAATTATATAATTATATGTTACTTAGGGATATGTTTTAGTTTTGCTCAAAACTATGTAGATAATAAAATTATTCTTGAACAAGAGAAATTGATGCATATTGATTTGTTAAATCACGATGGGATTAAGAAGTCATCTCAAAATATGGTTTTTATAAATCAAGAGGGAAGTAATAATTTTTCAGAAGTAAAAATAAAAGCTCAAAAGAGTGATGTTAAAGTATTTCAATATGGTGATGGTAACTATACTTTAATTGATGTTCATGCAAAAAACATTAAAGAAAAAGTAGTGCAAATAGGTACCGATAATTCTTTTATTGATATTAATCACTTAAATCATGATAACCATAATGTAGATATATACCAAAATGGTTCAAAACAAAAAATTATTATGAATGGTGTTAACACTATTACAAAAGGATTGAAAATTAAATTAGTTGGTGATAGGAAAATGATGTTTATTAATAATTATAAAAATTAATTAAGTATGAGTAAAAGAAATGTTTTTTTTAGTTTGTTTATAATTTTAGTAATGAATTTAACAGCCCAGACTCTAAACAGAGAGGTAAAAGCAATTATTGAAATCACTAAAAATGAAGATTCTTTTATGGTTTCGGCTAAAGCTGAAAATTTATCAAAAATAAACCAGAGTTTATCATATGAATTGAAAGTATTCAAGGAAGAAAAAAAACCAGGAAATAAATCAAGTAATATTCAATCAGGCAGATTTGTTATTGAATATGGAGATGTAAAAAAGCTAACTACAACAGTTATAAATTCAAACGAAAAGGATGAAGAAATAATACTGTTGTTTTTAATAAGAAATATAGATGATGAAATAATTGGTAAAGCCAGAAAAGTGATTGCCGATGGTAAAATTGTCAAGGATGTATACAAAGTTACTTTAAAGAAAGCTCCTAATGATGGTATTCGACTTACTGGTGTTGTGTTTGAAAAAGTTAAAACAAAACCAGGAAGGGATTTTTATGGGTATTTTTATAGTCAGTTTTTAATATATAATTTTAAGGATAGTCGTACAGTGTTAGTAGAAGAAGTTTTTTCTAGAGGAAGGACAACTAAAATTCATGTGAAAATAGATAACAAAAAAATATTTGAATTTTTTGTACAACCTAGAACAGATTATCTTAAAAATAATGCTAGAATTGCTGCAAGGTTAGTTTATGATAATTTTAGTAAAAAAGAAAAAAAATACATAGTTAAATATTAACTATTTTTTTGTACATTGTAGTAGTTAATATCTCTCCCAACTTACTTAAATTCAGACAGATAAAATTTATAATATAAACTATATCCATACCTACTTGGTTATAATGTTTTTCAAGAGTTAGTGTGCGTTTTTTGCACTATATAATAAGGACGTTTAAGTTAAATATCAATAGTTATGAAAAAAAGTATAGTAGTTATTTTAGTTTTGTTGTTAAGTGCATTGCTAAAGGTTCAAGCTCAAGAGTTTGTATACAGACCTATAAATCCAGCCTTTGGAGGTGAAACATTTAATTATCAATGGTTATTAAGTTCTGCAGAATCTCAAAATTTCTTTGTAGACGAAACCGAAGAGAGGCAAAGAACAGATCTTCAAGACTTTGCTTCAAATTTAAACAATCAATTACTTAATAGAATTAATAGGGCATTATTAGATAGCCAAATAGACCCTAGTGAAGGGTTGCAACCAGGTGCGTATAATTTCGGTAGTTTAAATGTTCAGGTATATCAATCTAGTGCTGGCTTAGTGGTAGATATTTTAGATATTGATACAGGAGAACAATCTCAAGTAATAATTCCTAATTAATTTTTTATGTATAGAAAAATAATTAAAACAACAGTGCTTGCTGTTAGTTTATTGTGTACTTCATGTGGAGCATATTTTAATCAACCAGTTAAAGCAGCAAGAGCAGCTTTTGGAGAAGAGACTCCAAGCACGAAAGAGTTAAGGAAATTACCTGTTCCTAAAAGTAAGATAGTCGTCGGGGTTTACAATTTTAGAGACCAAACAGGTCAGTATAAAATGCTAGAAAACGGAAGTAGTTTTAGTACTGCAATTACGCAAGGGTCAACAACGATACTGTTAAAAGCACTTGAAGATTCAAAATGGTTTAGGGCTATTGAGCGAGAAAACTTAAATAATTTATTGAATGAACGAAATATTATTCGTTCAACAAGGCAAGAGTATCGAAAATCTTCAAACCCAAACGAGCCACAATTGGATCCATTATTATATGCAGGAGTACTACTAGAAGGAGGAATTGTTTCGTATGATTCAAATATTATTACTGGTGGTTTAGGGGCTCGCTACTTTGGTATAGGAGGTTCAACAAAATACCGTCAAGATAGGATTACAATTTACCTTAGAGCTATTTCTACTTTAAGTGGTGAAATATTAAAAACTATTTATATTTCAAAAACGATACTTTTTCAAGCATTAGATGCTAGTTTTTTCAGATATGTAAAATTAAAAAGATTATTAGAGGTTGAGACTGGAATTACTAAAAAAGAGCCTTTGCAAATGGCTGTTACCGAGGCTATTGAAAAAGCTGTTGAATCATTAGTAATAGAAGGGTTAAAAGATGGGTTATGGGATAGTTCTTCTAGTCCAGAAGAAATTCAGAAAGCTATAGCAAGTTATGATGAAGATAAAAAAGAGGCCGAAGAAAGACAGATTTATAATAGATTATATCAGGATCGAAGAACTAAAAATGCTTTTGAATTAAGTGCTGGAGGAACATTGTTTGATGGTGATTATCCTAATCCTAAATTAGAACTTATGCCGGTTAACGTAGGTTATAAACGGTTTTTAAACTCATATATGAATCTAGGACTGAGTTATGCAAAATTTAATTTGGCAAATAAAGAATTACATGATTATAAATCTACCTATGGTTTTATGTCGTTTGATTTAAAAAGTGAGTTGTTAATACTTCCGTATGATGATTTTTCACCTTATGTATATGTTGGTGCGGGATTAAACGCTTCTAATTATTTTAGGGAAATGGATCCGAAAACTGAATTTGGGTTAGGTTTTGAATATATGATGTCAAAAAAAATGGGGGTGAAGATCTATGGAGGACATTGTCAGGTATTTAGTGATGAGTTAGATGGGATTGTATCTGGTAAAAGAGATGATTTTTATTGGAGATTTGGATTAGGAGTCAATTATTATTTTTCAAAAAGTAATAAAAAGAAAAGTGATGGTGAATTTTCAAAAAAGGAACAACGTTTAAAACGAAAATTAGAAAAACGTAGTTTAAAAGAATCACAATAAAAAATAAAATATTCAAAAAAATACAAACTAAATACCAATTGTAATGAGAAAAAATATGAAATATTTATATATGCTAGCGCTTCTAATTGTTATTTGCTCTTGTAGTGAAGATACCATAGAAGACCTAGGTATTGGGAGAGTAACAGGTACAGTTATTGAGGACAATACAGGTAATCCTATAAGTGATGCTAAAGTTACAGTAGTTTCAAGTAATGTCTCTTTGCTTACGGATGCTAATGGCAATTTTGTTATGGATAATGTAACTATTGGTCAGCAATCAATATCCGTAGAAAAAGATTCTTATTTAACGTCTTTTGAATCAATTAATGTACTTTCTGGAGGTACAGTAAATATAATTGTTGAAATGCCAATTTCTACAACAAACAACAATTCTCCCAATCAGCCAGTTTTAACAAGTCCAGATGATAATACTCTTGATTTAGGCTTGGAGGTAACGTTAACATGGACTGGGGAAGATATTGATGAAGATGAACTTACTTATAAGGTTGAGCTGCGTAATGATGAAAATTCAGATGTTGAAATTTTTGACGAAATTACAGAAGAAGAATTAGTAATAGCAAATCTTAATTATGGTACTAAATACTTTTGGCAAGTAAGCGCAACGGATAATATCAATCCAGAGGTTTGGAGTATGACAAGAACATTTTCAACTACATCAAATCCAATACATAGGTTTTTGTTTACAAGAAAAATTAATTCAAATGAAGTAATTTTTTCTGGAACACCTAATGCAGATGCTGAAGGAGAAGATGAAGTATTACAATTAACTTCTGAGAGTGATAATTGCTGGAGACCTCGTAGGAATATTACTAATGGTTTGATTGCTTTTTTGAAAACTGTAGGTTCTGAAGTTCATTTGTTTTCAATGAATATAGATGGTTCTAATGTACAACAGATAACTAGTGCTGTGCCAGTTAACGGGTTTGATTTAAAATATATTGATTTTTGTTGGTCAAATAATGGTGAAATGTTATTGTATACATATTTTGACAAACTGTATAGGATAAATAAGGATGGTAGTGGGCTTAACTTAATTTATCAAACTATTGATGGGAGTTTTATATCGGAATGTGACTGGGCAGTGGATGAAAGTATGATTGCTTTAAAAGTTAATAATGTGAATGGTTATGGAGTTTCAATTTTTACTATTGATATGTCAGGTACGGTATTAAATAATGTGCTATCCTCAGTAAATGGAGCAGCAGGGGGGTTAAATTTTTCTGTTGATAATACAAAATTATTGTATACACATGATATTTCAGGGTTTGAAAGTGCAGATTATAGGCAATTGGATACTCATGTGTTTTTATATAATTTAGGTACTGATACGGCAACTGATTTATCAGTAAATAAGCCTGTAGGGTTCTTAGATTTAGATCCAAGATTTTCTCCTAATGAGTCAGAGATAGTTTATACTTTTACTTCCAATGATGGGGTTTCGGAAAGTCAAATTTATACTTTTGAGGCATCATCTGGAACTTCCAGAATAGAATTGTTTTCAAATGCTAAAATGGCTGATTGGGAGTAATGCAAAATATATAGAAGTATAAAAAAGCCGATAAAACAATGTTCTATCGGCTTTTTTATACTTCTATAACTTGTTTGTATTATACGTTAATATTGTTATTTTTGTTCGTTATAATTTAAAATCAATAAGGCCATTATGAAATTTAGCATTTTTACTGTTCTAGCTTTACTTTTTACAAGCAGTGTTTTTTCTCAAAATAGTGAGGTATTATTCACTGTAAATAATACTACTGTAACTACCAATGAGTTTACAAGAGTGTATAATAAAAATATTGAATTGGTACAAGATGAAAAGCAAAAAGATGTAGATGAATATTTGAAGCTATATGTTAACTACAAGTTAAAGTTGGAAGAAGCTTTTGCGCTAGGTTTGGATAAAAATAAAAAATATAAAAATGAATTTGAATCGTACAGAAGGCAATTAGCTAAAAAATACTTGACAGATACAAAAATAAATGACAAATTATTAGAAGAAGCTTATAGTAGAACTATAAATGAAGTAAGCGTAAATCATATATTAGTAAGAGTAGATGAAAATGCTACTGCCGAGGATAGCCTAAAGACATACAATCAAGTTTTAGAATATCGAAATAAAGCATTAAAAGATGGTTTTAGTACGATTATGCAAACCAGTCATAATGGAAAAACAGTTTATGGAGAAACTTTAGGGTATTTTAATGCCTTTAAAATGGTGTATCCTTTTGAAAATATTGCATACAATACGGAAGTAGGTCAAATTTCAATGCCATTCAGAACAAAATTTGGATTTCATATTTTAAATGTGTTAGATAAAAGGGAATCACGAGGAGAAGTAACTGTTGCACATATTATGGTAGCCAATAACAATAAAAAAATAACAACTTCTCCAGAAGATAGAATTAAGGAATTATATCAGAAAGTTATTGAAGGAGCTTCTTTTTCGGATTTAGCAAAACAGTTCTCAGATGATAAAAATTCTGCTAAAAAAGGAGGGGCTTTAACACGTTTTGGAACAGGTAAATTAAGTGCAAAAGAGTTTGAAAACACTGCCTTTTCGCTTAATAAAGAAGGCGAAGTATCTAAACCAATTGAAACAAAGTTTGGATGGCACATAATTAAGCTAATTAAAAAACATCCAGTAGCTAGTTTTAATAAATTAAAACCAAGTTTGGAACAAAATGTAAAAAAAGATTCGCGTTCTAAAATTATTAACGATAAATTTTATAATAATTTAAAAAAACGATATAATTTTTCAGAAGTTTCTAGTGTAAAAGGAACATTGTTAAAAGTGGTTAATGCATCGTTTATGAAAGGAACTTGGGATAAATCAAATGAATCATATAAAGAAACGCTAGCAACTTTTGCAGGAGAGAAGCTGACATATAATGAATACTATAAGTATTTATCTTCTAAGCTAAGGGCTTATAAGAATCTTTCTGATATATCAAAAATAGTGGATGATAGTTATAATAATTTTGTGAATTATAGAATTTATAACTACCATAATGAAAATTTAGAAAACGAATTTCCAGAATTCAAAAATATCGTGCAAGAATATAGAGAGGGCTTATTGTTGTTTGATTTAATGGAGCAGGAAGTATGGCAAAAATCTAAAAACGATACTTTAGGTCTTAAACAGTATTACAATAAAAATAAGACTGATTATTTTTGGGAAAAAAGAGTTGAAGCTACCGTAGTAACAAGTGAAAGTAAATCAGTTGCTAAAAACACTAGAGCTTTGCTGAAAAAAGATGTTACCATAAAGGAACTTAAAACCAAAGAAGAAAATATTGTAGTATCAGAAGGCTTGTATGAATTAATGGATAAGGAACTACCTAAGAGGTTTAAGTTTAAATTAGGAGTTTCAAAAGTATTTAAACATAATAACCAATACGTAGTTGTTAAGGTATTAAAAGAAGTGCTTCCTAAACAAAAAACTTTTGACGAAGTAAAAGGTCGTGTAATAAACGATTATCAGGTGCAACTTGAGAAAGATTGGTTATTAAACTTAAGAACTAAGTATAAAGTAAATGTAAACCAAGTTATATTAGATAATGTTAAGAAAACATTGTAAATAAATGATTTTAAATATAAATAAACACTTACTATTAATACTAATTTTATCTGGGGTGGTTTCTTGTGGTTTTTTTGAGAAAAAAGCACAAGAAAAAACGATAGCAAGGGTTAATGATACTTATTTATATGAGTCAGATTATATCAACCAACTTCCTGAAGATTTATCAAAAAAAGACAGCACGCTATTTGCAAATCAATATATTAATAATTGGGCTACAAAACAGCTGCTTAAACAACATGCAACACTGAATTTGGGTGAAGACAAATTAGAGTCTTTTAATCAATTAGCACAAGAATATAAATTAGAGCTGTATGCAAATGCGTATTTGGATGCACTTATAGTAAAACAATTGGATACTGTAATTTATAAGTCAGAGTTTGATACGTTGTATAAGTACTCTAAACAGAACTTTAAATTGAACGAAGAATTATTAAGGTTTAGTTATATAAGTATTGATAAGGATTATAAAGATTTAAATAGTATAAAAGAAAAGTTTATACGCTTTAATAATCAGGACAAAGTACTGCTTGATTCACTTTCTATACAGTTTAACTCATTTATGTTAAATGATTCTTTATGGGTTAAAAAATCACAAGTGTTAAAAACCGTACCAATTATTAATACTACAAAGAATTTAGAACTGTTAAAAAAATCTAATTTTTTACAATTTGAAGATTCAATAAGAGTATATTTGGTGCGAGTAAATGAATTACTAAAAAGGAATGAGCAGGCGCCACAAGAATATGTGGAACAAACCTTAGAACAAATTATCCTTAATAAAAGAAAATTAAAACTAATTAAGCAATTAGAAATTGATGTTAGAAAAGATGCAATACAAAATAAAGAATTTGAAGTTTACAATTAATAGTTTAGTTGTTTTATTAGCTTTTACAGTAACGGTTAATGCGCAAAACGATAAAATTAAAATTGATGGTGTATCGGCTGTAGTAGGAGAGTATATCGTATTGGATTCCGATGTAGATAAAATGTTTATTGAATTAAAAAGTCAAGGGGTTTCTACAGCGGATTTTACAAGATGTAATGTCATGGGGAAATTACTGGAAGATAAATTATATGCACACCACGCCATACAAGATAGTATAGTTGTATCTAATGATGAGGTAGAAAGTACCGTAAACCAACAAATAGAGTATATGAAATCTCAAGTTGGTGGTGATATGGAAAAAGTTCTTAATTTTTATAAAAAAGATGATGAGGTAGCTTTTAGGAAAGAATTATTTGATTTGATAAAAACAAATAAACTTGCGGGACAAATGACCAGGAAAATTGTTTCAGATGTTGAAATTAGCCCAGAGGAAGTGTACTCATTCTTTAATGAAATACCAAAAGAAGACCGACCAACTTTTGGAGCTGAATTAAAAGTGTCTCAAATTATTATCAAACCCAAAACACCACAATCAGAAATTGATAAAGTTATTGATCGATTAAAGCAGTTTAGAGCTGATGTATTAGACAATGGAGCAAGTTTTGCGTCAAAGGCAGTATTGTATTCAAAAGATGAAGGATCAAGACCAACTGGTGGGAAATATACTATCCACCGCAAAAAGCCAAAGTTTGTAAAGGAATTTAGGGAAGCTGCTTTTAGCTTGGAAGAAGGAGAAATTTCAGAACCATTTAAATCAGATCACGGTTATCATATTGTTATGGTTGACCAAATAAGAGGGCAGGAAGTGGATGTTCGTCATATATTATTGATGCCTAATGTCTCTAATGAGAATTTAGAAGAAGCTAAAAAAACAGCAGATACCTTAAGAAAGAGAATTTTGGATAAAGAAATTGCTTTTGAAAAAGCTGCTTTAGAGTTTTCGGATGAAAAAGAAACAAAATACGATGGAGGGAAGTTAAGAAACCCTGAAACTTTTGATCATAGTTTTGAATTAACTAAAATGGATCCTTCATTATATTCTCAAGTAATAAATTTAGAAGAAGGTGTTGTTTCTAATGCAATTTTAGAATATGACAGAACAGGAAAAGCTTTTTATAAACTATTACTAATTAGTGATAAAAAAGAGGAACATGTTGCTGAGTATGGAAAGGACTTTTTGAAAATAAAAGTATTGGCTTTAAAAGAAAAGCAAATTAAAGCTGTTGCTGAATGGCAAGAAGAAAAAATAAAAGACACCTATATTAAAATTACAGGAGAATATAGAGATTGTGATTATACTAATAACTGGTTAAAAAAATAATATATGTCAGACGTAGCAGCAATTAATCAACTTGTAAATAAATACAAACAACTCAAGCAAGAAATAGCTAAAGTTATTGTTGGGCAAGATGCTGTTATTGATCAAATATTATTGGCTGTCTTTTCAGGAGGTCATGTGTTATTAGTAGGTGTGCCTGGATTGGCAAAAACCCTAATGGTAAATACTTTGGCGCAAACTTTAGGGTTAGATTTTAAACGCATACAGTTCACTCCAGATTTAATGCCTTCTGATATTTTAGGAAGTGAAATATTAGATCATAAACGAGAATTTAAGTTTGTTAAAGGTCCAATTTTTGGAAACATTATTTTAGCAGATGAAATTAATAGAACTCCACCAAAAACGCAAGCTGCCTTATTAGAGGCAATGCAGGAAAAATCGGTTACTGTTGCTGGTAATCGTTACCAATTAGATTTACCATATTTTGTTTTAGCAACTCAAAACCCAATTGAACAAGAAGGAACTTATCCGTTACCTGAAGCACAGTTGGATAGGTTTATGTTTGCTATTGAGTTGACATATCCTACGTTTGAAGAAGAAGTTAATGTAGTAAAGAACACAACTTCAGATGTGATGACTCAAGTAAACAAATTGTTAGGTGCTCAGGAAATTATTGATATGCAACATTTAATACGACGTATTCCTGTTGCTGACAATGTTATTGAATACGCAGTAAATTTAGTAAGTAAAACGCGTCCAGACAATCCTAATGCACCCGAGCAAGTAAAACAGTATATTGATTGGGGAGCAGGACCACGAGCATCTCAAAATTTAATTTTGGCAGCAAAATCACATGCGGCAATTCAAGGAAAGTTTTCTCCAGATATTGAAAACGTTCAAGCAGTTGCTTTTAGTGTTTTACGTCACAGAATTATTAAAAATTATAAAGCGGAGGCAGAGCGTGTCACTAAAGAAGACATTATTATAGGCTTATTTTAATCATTCGTTTAATAAAAGTTCAATATCTTCTTTTAATAATTGAATAGCTTCTGCATTTAAGATATCATAAAAACCTCTTATTTGCTGTTTTGTATCCACTAATGCTACATAGCTTGAATGGTAGAAATCACCTGAATTGTTGGAATTACTAAAACTGGTTTTGAACTTCTTAGCTATTTTGGATAATTCTAAAGGACTTCCTTTTAAAAACACCCATTTATCTTTTGAAATATTAGTAGCCTCTGAATAATTATTTAAAACTGGTATTGAATCATTTTTTAAGTCTATTGTAATGGACAGAACAAGGAGGCTCTCTTTTTGAAATGTCGTTGCAATGTCAATCAGTTTCTCACGCATTGGGGGACATATCGATGGACAACTGGTGAAAAAAAAGTTTGCGATGTATATTTTATTCTTTGTGTTTTCAGGGGTGAAGTTTTCACCTAGTTGGTTTGTAAACTGAAAACCATCAATTAAGTAGCTTTTTTTCACTCCGTTTTCATCAATATAATTACTTAGTATTGGGAGCTCTTTCTTTGGAGAACAGCAAACAAATATAGTAGTGAAAAGTATAACGAATGCTTTAGTTTTCATTATAATATGTCTTAATTTTTAAATCCATTTCCTTGTCATAGAAAAATAAAAACAAACTTGCCATCATGTCTTGTGGTTCTTCCAAAGTACTATGGGTAATCAGTTCAAGTTCATATTCATGTGTTGGATACATGGTAATTCCTTGTTCACTAAAAAAAGCAGGAGTACTAGTTAAACCAATATTCTTTTTGTGGTTTATAACATTGCAAGTGTAAAGTGTGGTATTAGTTGAAATGTCTTTTAAAGTGAATTTTTTAGCATAAGGGTGTAAATGAGGTGTTATTTGATGCAGTGTGACAGTATCTTTAATAGCTAGTTGTTTTGTAGCGTTATAACTATATGTTTTTTCTTCTTTAAAAATTTTCCAATGACCAGATAATGTTTCTCCTTTTTCATTTAAATAGGTGTGATTTTTAGTCTCAACAGGGATACATGAATTGGCTGGGATATCATTATGAGGAATATCAATGGCTTCCATTTTAAAAGGTAGCATCATATAAATTGTTTTAGGATAAAGTGGCTTAAGTGTTCTCTTATTACTGTATTCAATTTCAATTCGATGTTTTACATTAAAAGAGCTATCAATAACATTATGGTTTAATACTTGGGTAGTAATGAAAAATTTTTCATTGCTAAAAAAAGGGAACCCATATCCTTTAGGGAATTGGATGTTTTCTATACCATGTGATAAGGAAAGTAATCTTGGGTATTGTTTGTTTACTCTGTCTAATAAGTTCCACTTTCCATGATGTTCTTGATCTTGATAGTCAATATTAAAATGACAGACAAAATCATTAGAAAGTTGATTGTTAGTTTTTGGACTAATAGCTTTTACATTGAATGCTGTCATCCAATGTAAATTGTCTTTTTTTACATCTAAAGCATAGTACGTACTTGCTTTAGGCCCTTCCATAGACTTATATATATTATCAATATGAAAAGTAGGGGAGGTAAGTTGAATGTTTCGGGAGTTGGCATCTGTCATCCATTCAGAATCTATAATGTTTAATGAATGTAGCACATAAGTTTTTATAATTGCTTGATGTCGATTAGATAAACTTGAGTAGTATATTGTTCCTGAAGTTATAAAGAGACAAAATAAAATGAATATGATTTTATGCCATTTTTTCAAAGTCAATTTTTTTTATATTTCAAAAGTACTACTTTTTTCAAAGTATTTTTTACTTTTATAGCTCTAAAATAGGGTGCTATATGTTACAGGTTTTTAAAAAGGATAAACTAGCAACAATACGTTTACTTGCATTTGTAGCTTATGTTTCTGCAATGGCAATGTCATGGAACTTATGGTTTTCTGAAAGAAACTTTCCAATGATTTCTTTTTTTGAAGGCTTACCAGCTCCAAATACTGGCACGGATTTTTTATTAATAGGAACTTTTATTTCCCTTTTTCTACTTTTTATAGTTAAACCAAAATGGAGTATAGGAGTTCCTATAATTCTAATATATACTTACTGGGGACTGTTAGATCAAAATAGATTGCAGCACTTTTTTTTCGAAATAATTTTTGCCGTTTTTGCTTTAAGTATTTTTAAAAACAATACGAATACGGCTAAAAAGTGTCTGCTATGGATTTTTATTGGTACTTATTTTTGGAGTGGATTGCATAAGTATAATGACTTGTTTTTCGAAAAATGGTTAAACGGATTAAATAAACGAATTCCTTTTATACCTTATTGGATGCGAGTAAGCTTTACATATGCAGTACCATTTTTAGAAGCTGGTTTTGGGCTACTACTATTATTTGTTAAAACTAGAAAAATAGGTGTATGGCTTATTACAATAATGCATTTAATTATTCTTATTACTTTTTTGAAAGGAGGGTTTGGTTATGCAGTGATACCGCTGATGGCATTTAACGTGCTCACTTTGTTTTTGGTATTTTATAATAGTAAAATGAAGGCGAAAGAACTATTTACAATAGATAGCTATAAAATAATTGTGATGTATTTCATTACTATTTTACTGCCTTTGAGTAATTTATTTGGTTTTTACGACCATATTTTTGCGTTTAGCTATTTTTCAGGAAAACCAAAATATTGTAGAATTCATTTTGAAAATAAATTGCAAACACAACAGCTGCCAAAGCATATCCAAGCAGTTGTTAGAGAATATCAAGGATATTATTATATTGATTTAAATGAATGGTCTTCTAATACAATTAAAGTAATGGTGTATCCAGAAATGAGAGTATATCATAAATTAAAAACACATGTTGATGTTTTTTTAGATAAACCAAATACACATTTGGAATATTATTAATGGAAAGTAAGTCTACAAGAATATTCGGTTTAGACCTAATGAGGGTAATTGCTATTATGATGGTATTGTTTTCCCATGTGTCAAGTGTTTTTTTTGAAAGCAATCATATAATAACTAATGTGTTTGAGTTTGTAGGATTGCATGGGGTAGAGGTGTTTTTTGTCCTTAGTGGTTTTTTGATTGGTAACATTTTATTGAAAACATTAAACAAAGGAGGTTTTTCAGTTAAAGAGGTGTTTAGTTTTTGGATTAGACGCTGGTTTAGAACTTTGCCATTGTATTTTTTAATACTACTAGTAAATATCATTCTCTTTTATTTCCTGCAAAACGGTTTCCCAGAAAAAATATGGCAGTTTCCTGTTTTTCTGCAAAACTTCTTTTCAGAGCACCCTTTGTTTTTTCCTGAAGCATGGAGCTTGTCAGTGGAAGAATTTGCATATGTATTATCTCCCATCATTATATGGGGTTTTTATAAAGTATTAAGAACTACACAAAAAGCATTTTTAATAAGCACGTTATCTTTAGTGGTGATTTTTGTGTTGACTAAAGTAATATTTTATCTGAAAAACATTAATGAATCTTTATCGATTATCTATTGGGATAATAGTTTGAAAGAGGTTGTGTTGTATAGGTTAGATGCAATTTACTATGGTTTTATGATTGCTTATTTACATTTTTATCATACCAATTGGCTAAAATACAATAGGTATAGGTTATTCTTTTCCGGGTGTATATTACTGCTGTTAAACCATGGTAATGTTTTTAACCAATAGTATGCAAGTAGAGCAATCATTTTATTTATATGTTCTGTTTTTACCTGTAAACTCTATAACAATTTGCATGTTTTTACCTTTTTTGTATTACTTAAGATGTTCATTTCAGATAACACAAAATGTTATATATAAAATAAGTATATATTCATATTCAATTTATCTGTTGCACTATACTTTTGTGTTAGGACTCTTGAATGTAATCTACCCTATAAAAGGATTAAGTTTACTTCAAAAAATAGTTTATGCAGCTGTATACATAGGAGTGACAGTTATTCTGTCAAGTATTGTATATAATCTTTTTGAGAAACCAATGACCAATTTAAGAGATCATAAGTTTTTTAAGAGGTAACTATTTTGTCTCCTCAGTGCAATATTGTTTCTTTGAATAGTTTTACATCTTTTTATACTTTGAATAAAACAAGGGAAAGAATTTTTGGTTTAGAT
>Ga0209292_1001447_pt1 | contig 29013 bp, 19 predicted proteins | sample GOMGulsemesocosm_2_FD_184634 | JGI IMG/M metagenome (GOLD analysis project Ga0209292, IMG submission 184634) | Methane-oxidizing microbial communities from mesocosms in the Gulf of Mexico - GOM9C Gulf of Mexico (SPAdes) (version 2) | ecosystem: Environmental > Aquatic > Marine > Cold seeps... | reverse complement strand
CCACTTAATGTCCAGTTTTTTGGGTCTCGTCCGGGGGCATCATTTGCACTGGTAATGCCATATCTTTTAATTATAGAAGTAGCACTGTTTTTTATAATCAGGGTGTTCTTAGAAGCTGGAACTAAGAATTTGGTGTTTTTATCTGTATCAAAAGCGTTGTGTAAACCCTCCGAAGTACTAAGTGCTATCTGTGTGCTTTTAAAAGAAGTTTTTGAATTTATAATATTTTTGTACCCTTGTTTGAAAGGGTTTGTATTTTTAGTATTGCTGTTACATCCATAAAAAAGGATGATGAGAACACTAAAAATAAGATAGTTATTTTTCATATTATTGCTGTTGTTTTTTGTGAATGGGATTATTTTATTCTGAAAAAAGAATTTTTTGGTATTTCTTGTCTTTCAAAACCATTCCCTTTCCAATAGACTTTTAATCCGATATTATCGGAGCATTGAAAATATTTTATTTCAAATCTATGGAGCCCTTTGGCTAATATAATATCATTTTTTTGTGTGAAACTTGCGGATTTTCTCCCATCACTTTCAAAAAGTTCTACCCCATTAATTTTTAATTGAGCCCCATCATTTGCGGCTATTTCGAAATTATAGGTTCCATCTGAAGGGATATCTATATAGCCTGCAAAATCCATAGCAAACCATTCCTCTCTTCCTTTTTTTGATAGATTTACTACGTCTGTTGTTCCTATTGCACTCGGTGTGTCTAGACTCCAATCGTGAACAGATCTAAATACACCTTCAAAATATCGATAGTTTAACCCTTGAGTAAGAGTTGATTCCTCAATTCCCTGTACTGCAACGGATTTTTTTAATGATATACTTGTAGTATAGCTAGACAATAAGCCTTCTTTAAAAGCTTTTACCTTTAACGTGGTACTTTTATAAATGAGAAACGGTTTGTCATATTTTGTACTCTCTATTGTGGGAGAAGATCCATCTGTGGTATAGTAAAGTGTTGCATCCTTGGTATCCGTTCTTAAATCGATTGTTTTTGAGGAAATAAATGTAGTGAAATCCGATTGTAAATAGGGGATACTGACAACTTTATAAGTGTCTGAACTCGGTCTTGCCTCCTTAGAAATAGCCCAATTTTTATTGGGAGTACTATCCATTTGAAATGATAATGTTCCCCCTTGTACTATATCTTGATGTGTGATGAATGTCTTTTCATAAGCTTCCCCATTTAAGTGAGTATTTTGAATGTAAATGTTTTCCGAGGACGCTTTTTTTCCTTCAATTATAAAGTCATTACCATTGTCTAAATGTAGGGTTACTTTTTTAAAGCTTGGGCTTCCTATAACATATTCTGTGCTTCCTGGAGTTACTGAATAGAATCCCATGGCGCTTAACACATACCAAGCGGACATTTGACCGCAATCTTCATTACCAATGAGACCATCTGGTTTTGAGCTGTACATTTCATTTAATATTTGATGAATGCGTGTTTGTGTTTTCCATGGCTTCCCAGAGAAATTATATAAATAAGCCATATGATGACTTGGCTCATTTCCGTGTGCATATTGGCCTATGAGACCTGAAACATCGGAATCTCCTTCTTCTTCAATTTCTTCTTGATTGAATAAATGATCCAACCAGCTATCAAAGGCAAGATCTCCTCCTACAGAATTTATGACAGTTTGTATATCATGAGGTACAAATAAGCTGTACTGATAAGAATTTCCTTCCGTAAAATTAAAATTGTAAGTGGCGCCAACTTTGGTAGGATCAAAATCTTTCATCCATGTTCTGTTGGAAAACCGAGGCCTCATAAATGTTGTTTCTTTGTCATATAAGTTTTCAAAGAAGCGGGCTCTTTTAGAAAATTCTTCATAAACAGCATCATTTCCAATTTTTTGAGCCATTTGTGCGATGCACCAATCGTCATAAGCATATTCCAATGTTTTTGATACAGATTGGCTACTCTTGTTGGTAGGAACAAACCCTAAAGTTGCATAATAATTGATACCTCTTCTATTAATTTTGGCGGACTGCACCATGGCTTCTAGGACTTTTTCCGCATCTATGTCAGTAATTCCTTTTATATAAGCGTCAGCCATGATGGATACGGCGTGATATCCAATCATACAGCGTGTATCATTAGAAGCCAATTCCCACATAGGTAACTCACCAGATTGTTCGTGTTTATGTTGTAATGAAACGACGAGATCTCTTGTGATTTCTGGTTCTACGATGGTTAATAAAGGATGTAATGCTCTAAAGGTGTCCCATAATGAGAACACATGGTAATTATTAAAATCTGTTGATTGGTGAATGTTACCGTCCATACCTCGGTATTTTCCATCTATATCCGAATATAAATTGGGCGTTAATAAGCTATGATATAAGGCGGTATAAAAGATTGTTTTTTTATCCTCATTATCATCTTCTACCTCTATTTTTTCTAAGGCTTTACTCCAAGTGGATTTGGCATCTTCTACAACTTTATCGAAATTGAAGTTGCTTGTTTCAGCAGCTAAATTTTTTCTGGCATTTTCAATACTCACAGCAGATAAGCCAACCTCAGCGATCACTGTTGCTCCAGAAGCATCAAAATTTAAAATGGCGATTATTTTATTTCCAGTATAGGAAGAGGCTTGTTTTAATATTCCATTCTCTTCAACTTCATATGAAATAATGGGTTTAGAAAATTTTGCAACAAAGTACTGTCGCTGATCACCAGCCCAAGCTTTTGAGCGTCTATAACCAGCTATTTCCGTTTCAGAAATAATTTCAAACGAGGATTCCATAACAGGATCGCGATGGGCGATATCAATTAAAATACTCGTGTTGCTACTTTGTGGAAATGTATATCTATGGATCCCAGTCCTTTTTGTGGCACTTAGTTCTGCTTTGATAGTGTCATCTTCCAATACAACACTGTAATAACCAGGGGAAGCCTTTTCTGTGGCATGTGAAAACCGAGAGCGATATCCACTGTCTGGATCGTCTTCGCTCCCAGGAGTAAATTGGGTATCACCTGTAAAAGGCATAAAAAGTATGTCTGACAATTCTGGAATTCCGGTGCCTGATAAATGGGTATGAGAGAATCCAAGAATTGAACTGTCACTGTATTCATAACCTGCACAGGCAGCCCAGTCTACATAGGAGTTTTGGGTATCTGGACTTAATTGTACCATTCCAAATGGAAGTGTCGCTCCAGGGTACGTGTGCCCAGGACTTTTTGTTCCAATAAAAACATCCACATAATCAATAGGTTTTTTTTCTTTATTTTGTTGGCATCCTATCAAAAGAGACAATACGAGGATTACGAAGAGCTGTTTCATACCTGATTTTTTAATTTTTTAGCGTTTATGAGGGTAGAGAATAGGATATAGACCAAGCATGCAAGTGGTACTAAAAATCCGAGTAACACTGAAGTTGAATCGGCTACAAGTCCCATTATTGGAGGGATAAAAGCCCCTCCTACAATTGCAGTCACCATCAATCCACTGAGTTCATTCGCCCTTTCTGGTAAATGATCTACAGTGATAGAAAATACTAAAGGGAAAATATTAGCAAAACCTAAACCAACTAGGACAATTCCTATATAGGCAATAAATGGATTTCCTACGAGTAAAAGTAATATCCCAATAATTGAAATGATGACGGTGGTTATAAGAAATTTGATAGGCTTTATTTTTGTTAATATGGCAGCACCTGAAAAGCGTCCTATTAAAATAGGTAAAAAGAATAAGCCCCAACTTAACCACAAGCTAAAACCTTCAATTCCAAAAGCTTCTTTCAATAAAATGGGGATTCCTGAACTCATTGATACTTCGGCACCCACATATACAAAAATGGTCAGTACCATCATAAATACATACTTGTTTTTTAAAAGTAGAATGCAACTTCTGAAGGATGCCGCTGTTTCATTTTTATGCTTAATTTCTACAATGTTTAAGGGTTTTGTGAATCCAATTGTTATAAGAATTAATACCGCATAAATGGGAAATAATAAGGTCCAATCCATACCAGCCATTAATGCAAATGGTGGTAATAAAAATCCTAAAGAAGACCCAATAGCTTTGATGGATTGCCCTAAGGATAAGTTACTAGAATACCTGCCTGGGGCTGAAACATCTCTCATTATGGGATTTCCAGAAACTTGTAAGACGGTAGCACCTGCTCCTAATAGTAAAATAGATGCTAAAATGATGTAAAATTTGGACTGTAACTCGTGACCAGAAAATTGAATAATTGGACCATACATACCTGATAGGATGGGTAATAGTAATCCAATAAATGCAATGACTAATCCAATTAATAACACTTTCTTTTTTCCTTTTTTATCTTGATAGACCCCCATAGGAATGGATAACAATCCAAACATTAAAAATCCGCTAAAAGGGAGTAATGTGGCGGAGAAATTTGTAAGGTCAAAAGATTCTTTTGCTAAACTTACCATGGGACCTACTACGTCCCCAAAGCCCATACATAGAAAGGCGAGATATATAGGAAATGTATTGATGCTTTTATTTTTCATTTTTAGTATTGTTTAATTTGGTAACGGCTCCTAACATAGCAGCATTTTCTTTTAATACGGATACTTTAAACGCAATGTTTAATCCTTCTGCTTCGAGGCTTTTATATAAGCTAGGTTTAAAAAGTTGGAAAGCTTCCGCAATATTGCCACCCATAATTACAGCTTCGGCATTGAATGATTTCAAATGTGGTGCGAGGCAATTCGCTAGGTTGCTTCCAAATAGATTAAATAAGGTAATAGCTTCCGTATTTCCATCATTTGCTAAGGCGGCAATTTCTCTAACTCCGTTTACTTTTTCAGGTGACATAAGATTGAAATTAGTGACAAACCATCTGGTAGAAAAATAATCATCAGCAATGCCATCTTTATATGGAACATGCCATAGGCAACCCTCTTTTGGGACCGTAATTCCTTTTTCTATGGAGTTTCCATTGTTTATAAAAGAGGATCCAAAACCTGTCCCCAAAGTAATGGCTACTATTTTTGAATACTCTTTCCCACTTCCATACCAAAAGGAACCTAAGGCAAAGGCAGTAGCATCATTAATAAATTTTATTTTTGTTGGCGCCAAACCAAGGCTCTTGGCTAACTCCTCTTTGATGTTCACTTTGTTTAAATGGACGAATTTCTGATTGGAATTATCGTACAATCCAATACCTTTTTCATAATCAAAAGGACCAGGGATGGCCATTGAAACACCAACAAACTCGGATTTTTCTGGAATATGTTTTTTGCAAGTAAGTATCGCTCGGGTCCAAGTTTTTAAAAGCGCCTCGCTAGAGGAGGAATGATCCACTTTTATGTGAACCAGCGAGGCATCTTCAATAATACCTGTTTTAATAGCTATTGCGGTACAACTAATGTGACTTCCTCCTATATCGCAACAAACACTATATTTTTTTGTATTCATCGTTGTATTAATTGTTTGAGTTGCTGTTATTAGCCCAAGTTTTATTCGGTTCACTTCCTAAATAGTAGGTAATTGTCCCTCCTTTTGAAATATCACTATGGTTAAAGCTGGCTTGTTGAATTTCAATACCGTTAATGGTTACTTTTTGGATGTAAACATTGTCTGTGCTTTGGTTTTTTGTGTTTATGGTGATGGTTTTTCCGTTTTCTAAATTTATGGTAGCGTTTAGAACCATGGGACTTCCAATGGCGTATGCTTCTGAGCCAGGTAATACGGGATAGAATCCTAAGGCAGAAAACACATACCAAGCAGACATTTGCCCAGCATCATCATTCCCACATAAACCATCTTCTAAATTACTGTACATGGTATCCATTATCATACGAACTCTTTGTTGTGTTTTCCAAGGGTGATTGGTCCAATTATATAAATAGGGGATATGGTGTCCAGGTTCATTTCCATGTACATAATTACCTATAATTCCATCCCGAGTTATATCTTCGTGTTGCTCAATGTATTTATCTTCAATTTCAGTGCTAAAAATGTTATCTAAATAAAGAGGGAATGCCTCTTTTCCTCCCATTAAGGAAATCATTTTCGGAAGGTCTTGAGGAACGTACAAACCATAATTCCATGCGTTTCCTTCTATAAATCCTTGTCCATGTGTGTCCAAAGGATCAAAAGCTTCTCTCCAAGTACCGTCGGCCAATTTAGGACGCATATAGTTAATTACTGGATCAAAGACATGAATATAGTTTTCTGCTCGTTTTTCAAATTCTTTTACGCCTATAGCATTGTTTGCTTTTTTTGCTATTTGTGCAATACACCAATCGTCATAAGCAAATTCCAATGTTTTTGATACGGATGAGGAACTTTCGTCTTCAGGCACATAGCCTTTTTTCATATAACTATCCAATCCATCAAAATATCCAACACTTGCGGTATTTTTAGCGGCCTTAAAAGCGCGTGTAGGATCTATATCTGTGGTTCCTTTAGCCATGGCGTCTGCGATTACAGAAACAGAATGATAGCCAATCATACACCAGTTTTCATTGGCATAATGACTCCAGATTGGTAGCATTTTATGTACGCTTTGGTCGTGATGAGCGAGCATGGATTTGATCATGTCGTTGTTTCGTGCCGGTTGGATGATATTAAACAAAGGGTGTAAAGCGCGATAGGTATCCCACAGGGAGAAAACTGTATGGTTTGTAAAGCCGTCGCTCTGGTGAATGTTTTGATCTAAACCCATGTATTGTCCGTCTACATCTTCATAAATAATGGGCCCTAACATAGTGTGATATAAGGCAGAATAAAAGGTTTCTTTTTGGACTATGGTTTCTGTTTCTACAGTGATTTTAGATAATTCTTTATTCCATTTTTCCTGGGTTTCCTTTTTGGTCTGTTCAAAATCCCAATGTGGAATCTCTGTTACTAAGTTGTTAAGTGCCCCATTTGTACTTACGGATGATAGCGCAAATTTTATATTGATTTGTTCGTTTTCCGAAGTGTCAAAATTAAAAAAGGCACGAATGTCTTTACCTGCCATTTCTGGGAAGTTTTCTTCTTCGTTAAAACGTCGGTAAAAACCTTTATAATCCGTTTCATCGTATTTTTTATGTCCAAAGCTTTTAAAAGGCTTAGAAAATTCCATAGCAAAATATACTTTTCTAGTTCTAGCCCATCCATTGGTTTGTCTGTATCCGGTAATAAGACGATCGTTTTCTACCCTTACAAAAGTCCAAACATTTTTAGTGTCGTGGTTGTAGATATTTGAAATTAGGTCCAAAATGATATGAGATTCCTTGGATTTTGGAAATGTATATTGATGGAAGCCAACACGATCACTGGCGGTTAGTTCTGCTTTGATATTATAATCCTCCAGTTCTACTTTGTAATAACCAGGAGCGGCAATTTCTGTGTCATGTGAAAATTGTGAGTGGTAGCCACTTTTTGGACTGTTGGCAGTTCCGGGATTTAATTGCAGTGTTCCTGTGGTAGGCATGATTAAAAAATCTCCTAAATCGGAATGTCCTGTTCCGCTTAGATGTGTATGACTAAATCCAAAGATGGTAGTGTCTTCATATTGATAGCCTGCACAGTATTTATAAGTGTCGGCATTGTAGGTGCCATCTATAAACATGGTTTGTTGATTGGTTTCAGGGCTTAATTGAACCATTCCAAAAGGTGTTGTAGGACCGGGAAATGTATGTCCCATATTTTTGGTTCCAACAAGTGGGTTTACATATTGGATTAAGTTGGGACTGTTGGTACTCGTTGGTTTCATAGTAGTTTGTGGTTCTTTGGGAGTACAAGAAATAAGTGTAGTCACTAAAAAGGAGGTAAATAAGTAACTAGAAAGTTTTTTTTTAGACAATGGCATAGTAGTTATTTCTGTGAATGATGTTTTAATTTTTAATAAAGTAGCACCCAAAAAGGGTGCTACTTTGGTTAACGGGGTATTAACTAACTCAATTTATTAGTAGCCGCTATTTTGTTTTAAGACACCTCTAGAAGTATTGATGGCCTCTAAAGGGATTGGGTAATACTCGCTGCGCCCTGTAGAAAAATTTGCACCATTTAAATAGACTCTTTTGGTGGATTCTTCTGTAATATAGTCGTTTAGAACAGTACTTCCAATTCCCCAACGTACTAAGTCAAAAAAGCGATGTCCTTCAGAAGCTAATTCTAGCCTACGTTCAAAGCGTACTGCTTTGATGGCGTACTCTTGAGAAGGGAAACTTACATACTCCTTTATGATATAATTAGCCGCATTGGTTCCATTGGCGGTTTTTACAAATCCACTCTCATTAGCGGCTCTAGCTCTGATTAAGTTTACCAAATCTTTTGCTAAAGACAGTTCGTTATTTTGAGCGTGTATTTCTGCTCTCCATAAAAGTACGTCTGCATATCTAATTAAAGGTGTGTTGATGGCATTGTATTGTGGTAATCCAGCAGCAGAAATCGTACCTTCTTGTGATTTCAATACTTCGTGTTTCTTTCCTACATAAGGACCTCCATTTGCTTGATCTCTAGTCCAACGCATTCCTGGCATTGGTCCCCATTCTAAATATTCAATACCTCTTCTTCCTACGGTCCAATCCAATCTTGGATCTAAGTTTCCAGTGTATGGTGTAAATGGGTCACTTGAAGGAATTCCTTGATCACTTTTTACATCTATATTGTTAAAAGTATCTAGTAAAGGCAATCCATTAGCATCGGTTTTAAAAGCGTTTACTAAGTTTTGACTTGGTTGGAAGAATCCGCAACATCCACCTCCGGGAGCGTCTGATCCATACGGATGATTCAATCTGTTCCCTCTATTCCCGTTGATGTATCCACGACCTCCGTCATTCACACTGTTTTGAACAGCAAAAATGGATTCTAAATTGTTGTTTTTTTCACCGTTAAAATTATCATGGTAATTACTCACCAAACTGAAAGGTCCTTGTTGGATGATATCATCTAAAATTGGGGCCGCTTTTGTAGGGGCGTTTTGGAACATATAAGCTTTGGCTAAATACGCCTTTGCTACCCATGAAGAAGGACGACCTTTGTCATCTTGATCGCTCGGTAGTTGCTCAATAGCATATTCCAAATCACTTATAATACTTGGCCAAGCATCAATTTCGTTTGAAACTGCTTCGGTAGTGGTTTCTGAAATAAATGGAATGTTGTTCCAAATTTTCTTGGCATCCATATGGTAGTGCGCTCTTAAGAATCGTGCTTCTGCTGCCAAAGGTGTTAGTTTATCTATGTCAATACCTTTTTCTGTAGCGAGGGCTATAGCGCGCAATGTTTGATTACATCGGTGCACTCCTTCGTAAATCGCTTGCCATTTTCTAATGATATAAATATTGGTGGTTTCAGGAGCATAACGTTCAATATCGTTTAGAGGTGGTTGATCGTCAATACTAGATCCTTTGTGGAAATCATCGGAGGCAACATCACCCAAAGACCAGTTAGAGGCAGGAGCCCAAAAATATCCAGGATTACCGTCTAGCATCGCATAAGCGCTTACTAATTGTTGATCTACCCAGTTTTCATCTATAGTTATTACACCTTCTGTAAGGCTTCCTTGAGGGTTTATTTCAAGTTCTTTTTCGCAAGACACCATTAATGTAATGCTGGCAATGGCCATTATTAATAATTTTTTCATACGTATTATTTTATAAGGTTACATTCAATCCAATTAATACTGATTTCGAGATAGGGTAGGCACCACGGTCTATTCCTATATCTAAGTTTACATCATCGCCACCGTAGCTTTGCAAATTAATTTCTGGGTCCAATCCAGAATATTTCGTCCAAGTCACCAAGTTTTTTCCTTGTAGATAGACGCGTAATTTGGCCACTTTTAATTTATTAGTAATCACAGCTGGTAAGTTATATCCCAACTGGATGTTTTTCAATCGTAAGTAGGAACCATCTTCGATGTAATAGGTGCTTGCACTTGAGTAATACTGTGCTGGATTATTGGTGAGTTTTGGTAAGTTACTCGTGGTGTTCTCAGGTGACCAAGAATTCAAATAACGTTCACTTTTTGCCCCAGGGAAACTATTAAAATCGGTAAAGAATTTAGTAAAGTTATACACATCGTTTCCTTGTGTTCCTTGGAACATGATGGCCAAACTAAAGTTTTTATAAGTACTATTTAAATTCAATCCATAGGTGAAATCTGGATGTGGATTCCCAATAAATGATCTGTCATCATCTGTGATTTTCCCATCATTATTCAAGTCTCTATATTTAAATGTACCGATGGCTTTTCCTAAATAATCTGCTGTTGCATCACGTTCTGTTTCATTTTGAATGATACCATCGATGGTGTAACCATGGAAAGAAGCTAAGGCATATCCTGCTTGAGTTCTTGAAGGATATGTTTCTCTGGCCGCATTTCCGTTTAAGAAATAATCTGGATTATCTGTTAATGATAGGACCTTGTTTTTGTAAGATGAGATATTAAAATTTGCGCCGTAGGTAAAGTCTTTACGAACTTCCTTGGTGTAGCCAGCAGAAAAATCAATTCCTTTATTCTCCATGCTTCCTAAATTGGCATAAGGGGCTGTAACATGACCATTAATGGTGATATCTCCAGCACTTCTCAATAGCATATCAATGGTTTTTGAGTTGTAATATTCAATACTGAAATTTACGCTGTTGTCAAATAAAACTCCTTCAATTCCAATGTTCTTAGTGGTCGTAGTTTCCCATTTTAGTGCTGGATTTCCGATAGATAATAAATTATATCCAGAGGCCACAGAACTATTATTACCAGATACTGAGTAATTAGAAGTATCAAAATTATTTCCATATAAATTATATACACGACCATCTGGGATACTCTCATTTCCTAATTCACCATAACCTGCTTTTATTTTTAGATCATTGATGATTTTACTGTCTTTTAGAAAGGACTCATTCGAAAGTCTCCAAGCTACACTGTAAGAAGGGAAATAACCTACACGGTTGTTTTCTGCAAAACGTGAAGTTGCATCTCTACGCATAGAAAAGGAGGCTAGATAGCGGTTGTCGTAATTGTAGTCTACCTTACCAAAAGCAGAGAAATAGCCTCTTTTTGCACCAGCACCGTAATTGGTACTTGTTCCAGAACCAGCGTCTAAGTATCTGTAATCGATATTGTTAGTAAAATAGGTACCTCTTCTTGCTCCAAACCATTTGGTTTGATTTTTAAAATATTCTGTTCCAAATAATCCATCTACTTTATGAGAACCAAATGATTTTGAATAGTTTAAGGTATTAAACCAAGTAGACGAAATATTGTATGAAGTCCCTTCTTGAAATCCATTGTCAGATGCAGGTTCTGCAATTTCAGGACTTAAAAAACTAAAATACGAGCCATGATTGCTTCGGTAGTCCAAACTGATATTGGTTTTGAAGGTAATACTTTCTAGGATGTCATATTCTAAATAAGCATTTCCAAATGCACGTAACGTTCTACTTATATTGTCTTTGTTTCTTGTAGCAGAGGCAATAGGATTGGAACTGTTACCTAATCCTGGAGATTGCGTTCCTGCATAGTTTCCTGCAATATCGTATACTGATAAAATAGGATTGGACCTGTATAAGATAGAAATATCTCCATCAGAATTTTGATTCCCTCCAGAGCTCACGCGATCAGAATAAGAAAGATTGAAAGATTCTCCAATTCGTAATTTATCCGATGCTTTAAATTCTGAATTTGCACTCAGCGTATATCTGTCAAAATAAGTATGCAACGCCACTCCTTCTTGTTGTAAAACACCTAATCCAACATGAAATTTAGCCGTTTCTGAGCCTCCAGACATTCCTAAATTGTAGTTTTGAACAACTGCTGGTGAGAAATATTCACCAAACCAATCTGTTCCTTTTTTATTGGCACGTGTAATTTTATTTGTAAAGGCATTGTATAAGGATTCGTCGGTGCTATCTGCTCCTGTAGGAGTTAAATAGTTGGGCAATACAGGTGTTACTCCATTGCCATATTGAGGATGTTCTGCGTTTACTCCATCATTGGTAAAACGTTTCCAAATTGCATCTGCAGTTTGCTGAGGTGTTAAGAATTTTGGAAAATCGTTTGAAGACATATAATCAATCCCTACATTACTATTAAAACTAATGGTTGATTTTCCTTTGTAAGTACCATTTTTTGTGGTGATTAAAATAACTCCATTTGCCGCTCTAAAACCATAAATGGCAGAAGAAGATGCGTCTTTTAAAATCTGTACTGATTTGATATTGTCAGGGTTTAACTGACTTATTCCAGAAGTTGTTGGTGTTCCATCAATAACATACAAAGGGTCGTTATTGTTAATGGTACCAAATCCTCTAATTCGTACCAGGGCGGATCCTCCAGGTCCTCCTTCGGAGCCTACGTAAACACCAGAAGCTTGTCCTTGTAAAGATTGTTCGACACTCACAGGAGCTGTGGCTTTCAAGCTTTCTGCTTTTATAACCGTAACAGATCCCGTAATGTTTTTTACCGATTGTTTCGAATATCCAGTCACTACAATTTCCTCTAAGAGACTTGCGTTTTCTTTTAAGACAATGTTTATGATAGTGGACTCTGCAATGGTCACGGTTTTAGAAATCATTCCAACATAAGAAAATTGTAAAGCAGCGCCTTTTGATGCTGAAATACTATAATTTCCGTCAAAATCACTGTCTACTCCAATACTCGTACCCGATATGATTACATTCACACCTGGCAGTGGTGTACCATGAGAATCGGTGATGTTTCCAGTAATTTGCATGGATTGTGCTATTATCACATTTGATAAGAACATGCATCCAACTAGAAGTAATAGTTGTTTAAATGTTTGTTTCATAATTTGAACTCGTTTGTTGATTAATTTGTTGTAATACGGTAGATTTTTATTAGAATACCAGTACTACGAATGTTAGCTTAAATTGCACAACGGGTAAACTTCTGAAAATAAAGACGTCTTGTCTTTTGTAAATGATGATTAGAAGTTTAAATTTGTTTTTTGTGCTTGTTGTATTGTGCAATAGGTAGAAATAGGCCCAGAGATGTTCGTGCATCTTTTGGGCTTTTTTTTGTTAGGTTTTCATTTGTATGGGCGCATTGATTTAAGGTTAATAAATGGTGAACTCAGTAATAGTTCTTTCTTAATTTTCCCTGCAAAGTAGAATTACTATTACGTTTTCGTCCTGAAAATGAAAGAAACCACTCTAAAATTCATGAATTTTAGAGAAAGTAATTTTTTATAGAATTGTTTCTCTTATTGGCATTTGAAATTGTTCTGGAACTAATATTGAATGAGAAAATGCTTGTGTACGTAGCAGCATCAAGCTTTGTGAAAACATTATTTGTTGAGGTATTTACCAAAGTTTGAATGGGATGATCGTACATAATTAGAATTATTCATATGTATTAAACATCTAATAAATACCAATGATTCGTTTATAGGAAGACCTCTAAAATTCATGAATTTTAGAGGTCTTTTGTGAAAAACGGTTAGCCACTATGGTAACAAGTACTAATTTGCAGGACTTGTAAATGATCACTTTTTACAAGGAGTCATTTTTATTTTAACTTAATACTGTTTAATTATATTATGAAAAATCAAAAAAAACTATTTTTATTGAACCTTCTAAACTGGTGCGGCCTACTTTTAGTTGGCTGTTTATTTACTATAAGTTGTACAAAAGCGCCTGTTATTAAATGGGTAGAAGATCCTGCGGCATTTGTAAATCCTTTTATTGGAACCGAAGGAGAACGCGCTATTACGGATGCTGCGAATACAGTCCCTGGAGCGGTCATGCCATTTGGTATGCTGTCTTTTGGTCCGGAAACTACTTTTAGTGAGGACATGTCGGAACATCGTCGTTATAAAATGATACAGGAAAGAGATTTGAGAATGCCAGTATCACCTGGAGGATATAATTATGCAGCAAGCCGCGTACGAGGTTTTTCTTTAACGCGTTTGTCTGGAACAGGTTGCGTTGGAGCTTCTGGAGATATACCTTTCTTGCCTTTTACTAAGGAAATCACCCATTCACCAGACAACGATCCATTGGATACTTATTATAATGCAGGATTTGGACATGAGGACGAGCAGGCGCGACCAGGGTATTATCAAGTAAAATTGACCAATGGTGTAAATGTTGAACTTACAGCTACAGATAGAACAGGAATAGCCGAATTTGAATATCCAACTGAAACTCCAGCACGATTATTAGTGAGAACGTCGTATTCTCAACTAGGAAGTGGTGATGCTTCTACGAAGATTGATGTTGAAAATGCAGAAGTTACTGGACATGTAGTGAGTGGGAATTTTTGTGGTTATTTAGGAGATTACAACCAACGTGATTATTACACCCTTTATTTTGTTGCTAAATTTAGCAATACGATTATTGAAACAGGGGCATGGAATGATGGAGATGTCCTTGATGGGGCCACCGAAGCAACAGGAGGAATGCCGTATAGTGATAATGGATTTCCAGTAAACGGGAAAGGATCGGGTGTATGGATAGGTTTTGATACAAGCACGAATAAAAAAGTTACCATGCAAGTTGGAATTTCTTATGTAAGTGTAGAAAATGCACGTTTGAACTTAGCCAAAGAGCAAGCAGCTACAGATGATTTTGAAACGGTCAAAGAACGTGCTTATCAAGCGTGGAATGCTTCTTTAGGTAAGATTAAAGTCGAATCTACGGACAAAGATCAACTAACGACTTTTTACACAGCACTGTATCATGCACAGTTTCATCCAAATATTTTTAGTGATGTGAATGGACAATACGCTGGTTTTGATGGGAAAGTACATCATATTGAAGCTCCACAAACGGCTCAATATGCTAATTTCTCAGGTTGGGATGTTTATCGCTCTCAATTGCAATTACTTAGTATGTTGCACCCTAATAGAGGAAATGATATTGCACAAACCTTGTTAAACCAGGCCAATCAATACAATGGAGTTTGGGATAGATGGACGCATAATAATGGGCCTACGGGGGTTATGAGTGGAGATCCTTCTACCATTGCTATTGCAAATTTTGTGGCTTTTGGAAGTGATCAATTTAATATAAAAGAAGCGTATACGTCTCTGTCAAAGGCGGCAAAAGTACCAACGGCCCTTGATTTAAGTGGAGTAGGAGCACCTGTATTTGCACGTGGTCAAAAACCTTCTTTGGATCAGTGGTTATCTTTGAATTATATTGCCAATACCTCCAATTCTTGGGAAGGAGCCTCCGAAACCTTGGAGCAATCTTCAGCGTATTTTGCTTTGGCACAATTGGCAGAGCGTTTGGATGAAAAAGATGATTATAGCTTGTTTTTAGAGCAATCAGGCTATTGGGAAAACTTATTTAATCCAAAAGCAACAGATTCATTGGGGTACATTCAAGCTAAAAATGTGGATGGATCTTGGACCAAAGGGTTTGATCCTTATAATATGAGCTTGTTTGTAGAAGGGAGTCCGTTACAGTATTTATGGATGGTTCCGTTTGATGGAAAAGGTTTGGTTGATCGAATGGGAGGCGCGGAAAAAGCAGCTCAAAGGATGGATGATTTTTTCCATAAAAAAGATGGAACCTGGGCCTTGTATCGCGAAGGTGGTTTTTATTCGGATGTGTCCAATCAGCCTTCGATCAATGCACCTTGGATGTACTTATTTACAGGGAAAGCCTATAAAACGCAAGAAACCTTAAGAGCAGCGATGACTAAATTATGGAGACCTACGACAACAGGGATTCCTGGTCAAGACGATTTAGGGCAAATGTCTTCTTGGTATGTGTTCTCCGCATTGGGCATGTATCCATTGTACCCAGGACGTGCAGATATGGTGCTAGGAAGTCCTGTGTTTAGTCGTGCAAAAATTGTACGTGCTATGGGAGATATTGAAATTATAGCCGCAGAGAACTCAAAGGAGGCTATTTATGTAAAGTCATTAAGTATTGATGGAGAAAATACCCAAACACCTTGGCTTTCTGAACGTTTTATGAATAAAGGAGGGCTGTTAGAGTTTAAAATGTCTGATGCTATTCAGAAAGACTTTGGGGACTTAGAAAATAGGCCGCCTTCTTATCGGTTGAAATAAGCATTAAATTCATTAGTTTGGTTAGAAATCATCCTTGTTGGAAGATGATTTTTTAAAGGAAGACTGCAATTTATTGCGGTCTTTTTTTTGATACACATTTATTGATAGTTACTATTTATTGCTCCCCAAGTATCCATATGACGTAGTATAGTTTCTAGTGATTTTCCTTTTGTACTTAGTTTATATTCAACTTTAGGAGGTACTACAGGAAATATTTTCCGAGTGATAAGCCCATCTTTTTCCAATTCTCTGACAGATTGTGTAAACATTTTATTAGAAATTTCTAGGACTTTCTTTTGTAAAATACCAGAGCGTAATGGACCATCTAATAAATGAAATAAGATAAGTGGTTTCCATTTTGTACCAATTAAATTCATAGTATAATGAAGTGGGCAATCAGTTTTATGCATTTTGTTTTTTGTTTAATCTATTGATACTCTTCTTTTTACTCCTTTTAGTAACTATAGTACTTAAAGGTAAGTTCTTGTGGTTTAAGCAAATATAGATTAATTTTACCCTAAAATTATAATATATGGAAACTAATAAAAATTATCCAAAATCATTTTCTCATATCGGTATTACGGTTCCTGACATCGAGAAAGCCGTGAAATTTTATGCTGAGGTGATGGGGTGGTATGTAATTATGGAACCTTCTAAGGTTAAAAAAGAGAAAGAAACAGCCATTGGCCAAATGTGTATAGATGTGTTTGGTGAGGCATGGGAGGAATTTGAAATTGCGCATTTGGCAACTTCGGATGGGATAGGGATTGAACTGTTTTCATTTCCAAATGGCATAAAAGAAGCTCCCGAATTTAATCCATTTAATACAGGGTTATTTCATTTTTGCGTACAAGATCCAAATATTGAAGAATTAGTAGCAAAGGTGGTTGCTTATGGAGGAAAGCAGCGAATGCCTATAAAAAGCTATTATCCGAAAGACAAACCCTATAAAATGTGTTATGTAGAAGATCCTTTTGGAATTGTTTTCGAAATTTATACGCATAGCTATGAGTTGACTTATTCTTCCGGTGCTTATAAGGAATAACGAAAGGTCTAAATTAAATACTAGGAATCATGTATATATGATGGATTCCTAGCTTTTTATGTAATGATTCAAAAAGAGATATTGAGAAACATTTGTTTGTCTAATGGGAGAAAAGGAGATTTCATTGTATTATTCAGTGATGGTACCATAAATGGCTACGCATCGTCTCCGTGCATTCCATATATTTTCAATCAAAAATAAGGCTTAATTTGAATGACAAGATTTAAATTTTCCAGCGAATAGTGCTATGAGTACCATTCCAAAACCAATTCCTGTAAATATTCCTTTGGACATATCAGAAACAGCTGTGTAATGAGAAAAAACTTGTAATATTGAAATGCTGAACATGGCAACAACTATTAGGGTGAATGCTGTTCGTTTTGTAATTTTAGTCATGTATTGATTATTTATACTTTATAAGACTATTGGAGCTGCTGTTTGTTACATTATTTTTGAAAATTAATCTTGGTAATTTATAAGTAATACAGTGTGCCCTCTATGTTGTTGCAACCGTTACTTTGATAACTGTCTAGAATATATGGAAGTGTATTATTGCATGTAAGTGATTCAATTCTTACGATTGGAATAAGTGACTCGACAGGTATTCTAGAATGTTGCTCTTTTTTTATGGTTTGTAAAAAGTAACACGCTTACCTATTTCAACCTGTTTTATCCAACATCCTTATTCTTTGAAAAAGCATAGATAAGGAATCCTCCAAATACACTGCTAAACAGCCCCGCTATAGGAGCAAAGGGATTGATATCAGGTATCAGTGAACTAATAAAGTTTTGAAAGCTATCTTGCCCTATAAAAATAAAGGTGATGGCAGCAATGATAAACAAATAACCAAAGATTTTAATCACTTGTGGATATTTAGATGTTTTTGCAGCGATTATGAATACAATACCAAAAACGAATCTCACCAATATTGCGGTAACATATAGAAAAGTACTTTCCATATTACTTTCTATCCAATGCAATATAATCGTAGGCTTTATAAGTAATGATATACCACTTAGTAGCATTAAGATTCCAAACAATTTGATCAGTGTTTTCATGATGGGAGTTTTTATAAATGGTGCTGGTTTTAATCAGGCACAATGTTGATTATCAATATTAACGCAATTAAAGGTACGAAAAATTTGTAATACTAGATGGAAGAAATTATGAAGAAATGGATGCTCTTTTTTTCTCTAATGGTTAGATATTTAAATGTATAGTAACTAATTTTAGAATGGTTTTTCTATAAATGATGTAGGTTCTTTGAGTTAATTACCAAGTTTACGGTAATTTTTAGGTGTCAAATTGGTGCTTTTTTTAAAATGCCTGTTAAAATTAGCCAAATTATTGAATCCTATTTCAAAGCAAACTTGGGTAACAGATAAGTCTGTGTGAAGCAATAACTTTTTTGCATGGCCTATTCTAAATTCAGTTAAATATTGATTAAAAGATTGTTGAGTTTTCATTTTAAAATAGCGACAAAAGGAAGTTACATTCATATGTGCTAATGCGGCAACTTCGGGTAAGGTAATTTTATTTCTGAAATTTTGAACGATATACTCGTTGATCTTATTGATTCGCTCTGAATTATCATGTACAAAATTGTTTGTGTATCCTGCACTCGATAAGGGAGTTGTGGTATTGCTTTCTATTAAGGTTTGCATAATTTGTAGTAAAATAGCATATCTATCGAGTCCGCTTTTACCTTCCATTTCCTCCATTAATTTTAGCACCATTGCTTTAGTTGTACCCTTTATTTGAATTCCTCGCTCGGATTTTTTTAATAGTTGATTGAGACCATCACAAATTTCACTTTGTATAAAAGCATCATTCAAAAAACCTAAATTAAAGTGAACCACCATTGAACAAGCCCTTTGTGTGGACTTCTCATTAAAATAGGCGGGATCATTCATCCACATATGAGGTAGGCGTTTCCCTATAAAATATAAATCTCCACTTTTAAAATTTCCTACGTGATCACCTATAAACCGCTTCCCATTGCTTTCAATAATATACACAAATTCATACTCAGGATGAAAATGCCAAAGAGGACTAAAACATTGGTCTTCTGATATTGAAATGTTTATGTTTTTTTGGTATCCAAATAATATTTCTTTAGGAGATTTTTTCTTCATAAAATTAGCATTTGACCTTAAAAATGCAAAAATAGTATAAATACATGGAAACTCTGTACTTTTTATTTCTCAGTTTATCCATCACCTTTGATAAAAATATTAGAGATATGAGAGCACCCGATAAAAACAGAATATTAAATACGATTAAACATATTGAACAAAAGGAAATTCCCTTTTTGGAAATAGACCCCGACATGGATTTGGTTAATAGAATTTTAGGTAAAAAATTCCCCTTAAGTAAACATTCATTTGAATTGGAAGCTAAAGACAATGTAGAGCTAAACTTAAAAATGGGGAACGACATGGTTTATTTTTCACATGTTTGGCATTTAGGAAGGATAGAAAAGGAGGATCAATACGGTAGGCTACATTATTCTGATGGCTATATGAAAACTCGCGAGCATTTAAAAGATATTGTGTATCCTGATATTGACAATTTAAAACGAAAATTGGATGAGCTGTGCAAAGAGGTGCAAGGAACAAATATGGGGGTTATGTATGGTTCTCAGACGGCTGCATTCACCGTTATGAGTGCTATGGGATACCAAGACTATTTGTTGGGGACTATTGTACAACCTGAGTTTTTATTAGATTTTACCAGTATGTTACACGAATACAACCTAAAAGAAATGGAAGTTTTGATGCAATACCCAATCGATATGGTAAAAGTCGCAAGTGGCTTAGTTATAAAAACGGGACCTATGGTTTCCTATGAACAATTGGAACAGTTTGAAATGCAGTTTATAAGAGAACAGGCGGCATTGACAAAATCCAAAAACCTTCCCTTCTTTTTCCATATTGATGGGAAAATTGATAAATTAATTCCTCAGTTTATTGATATGGGAGTGGATATTCTTAACCCTGTTGATCCATGCGGAGATACCCAAGATATTTTTGAATTAAAAAAACAATTTGGAGATAAAATTACGTTCAGTGGTAATATAGATATTGGCGAAGTTTTATTGAATGGAACACCGGAAGAGGTAAAAGCCAATGTGATTAAACATATGGAAGTATTAGGAAAAGGAGGTGGTTATATTGTTTCTTCTAGCCATAATTTGCATGAACTTATTCCGGTAGAAAATTTTTATGCAATGAGAGATGCCGTACATTCCTTTACGTTGAATTAATCGTCCTTCTTTTGTGTTAAATCTAAATATATTCTCACTGCTGTGTTGCTATAAAATAGTAGTGAGATTTTAAAATATACGTTTGGGAATACCTTTGAACATTATCTTGTAGGTTCCGTAATTTGGTTTGAGGAATCTAGCTTGTATTTGACTGTGTTTAGGTAGGAGTAAGGAAGTGTTTGATAGATAGTGAAACACGATAAAATATAGAAGCACTAGGTTTTAAAATGGGAATAGAATTACATATAAATGGAAAAATAATTGATAATGATACATCAAGTTCAATATTTGAACTTTCCAATAAAGCATCCATTCGTATTCCTTCGTCCTGTAATAAGTCGGGGAAATGTAAGGAATGTGTAATCGAGATTGAACAAGGAGCACATTTATTGGCTGCTACTACACAATATGAAGCTCATTTAAATGATAATTTTAGACTTGCTTGTCAGTGTTATATTAATGAAGGAAAAGGTGCGGTAAGTTGTCATACATTACAACGTGGTTCTTTTAAAATAGAAACGGGCACATTTCATAGCAAGGCAAAGAATGATTTGGATTGCTTTGATCCTGTGGTTACTAAAAATAATTCAGAAGTGTTTTTAGAAGGGAGTTATATAGCTACGGTAGCTACCGATAGTTCGATCTACGGCATTGCTATAGATCTAGGTACAACGACCATTGTAATGAGGTTAATTAATTTGGAGGACGGTGAATTTATAAGTACAAGTTCTTTTGAAAACCCATTGAGATTTGCGGGTTCAGATGTGATGTCAAGAATTCAGTATAACACTGAAAACAAAGGCAACGATTTACAGCGGGTGTTAGTACGATATATTTCATTAGAAATAGAGAAGTTACCCGTTTTAGGAAATGAAATTTTTGAAATTGTTGTTGCAGCAAACCCCACTATGAGAGATCTTTTTTTTGGAATTGATGTGTACAGTATAGGGCAAATGCCTTATAAATCACTTACGGAAATCGAACTGGAGAAAGGGGAAAGAGATTTTACAGATGTCTTTTCTACGCCAAAAAAGATAAAATTGCCTATCCATCCAAAAGCAAGAATTTATGGTTTACCTCTTATTAGTGGGCATGTTGGAGCAGATACTGCGGCATGTCTATTGGCGATCAATATCTTTGAGTCGAATTCCCCTGTTGTTTTAATGGATATAGGGACTAATACGGAGATAATAATAGGAACTAAGGATTGCTTAATTGCTGCTTCTTGTCCTGCTGGTCCTGCATTTGAAGGTGGAGGTGTGGATTGTGGTGTTCCGGGTATTGACGGGGCGATAGAAAAAATTAATATAAGCCAAGAGGGGACTGTTTACTTACAGGTGATTGGTTCTGGTAGACCAGTGGGTATATGCGGATCTGGCCTCATTGATGTATTGTCGGAATTATTAAAAAATAACTTAATGGATTCCTTTGGTCTGTTTAATGACAAAGGAGCATTTGTTTTGAATGAAGATCCTCTCATTTATATTTCAGAAAAAGATGTGAATGAATTAGCCCAAGCAAAGGGAGCTACTATTGCTGGTTTTAATGTAGCTTTAAAGAAGTCCGGTATAATGTTATCGGAAATTTCAGTATGCTACGTTGCTGGTGGATTTGGACGCTACATTGATATTGAAAAATCACAAAATATTGGTTTTCTCCCACTGTTACCAAAAAATAAAATGAATCAAATAGGTAATGGAACAATTGAAGGGGCAACGATTGCATTGTTATCCCAATCCAAGAGAAGTAAATTACGAAACTTTGTAAAAGAAATAAACCATGTAAATTTAGAAATTGACCCTCATTTTTTTGATTATTTTGTAGATGGATGTCAATTTCGTAAACAGGAGTAGCAACAGGTAAATGCCCATGATAGATTTAGATAGAAAAGGAAAAGTACGCTTAAAAGAATACTTACGATTGCTAGGGTTTCCAAAGAATTACACAGCAGAGACTAATATGTTAGAAATGGTTGAATGGGCCGAAAATTGGTATGCAGAAAATGGAAAGCCTTGGATTGAAAAATACGATATCGATATTACTTTTAATTCGAAACATGAGCTCTATGCAAACGGAGTATTTTTAGATAGTCCCGAGTTAAATAAACGATTTAAAGAGGTAAAAGTGGACAAAGCAGTTATGTTAATTGCCAGTGCAGGGAGAGAACTTGAAGAGAAAGCAGCGAGTTTTTGGAAAAAAGGAATACCAGAGAAATATTATTTCCTCGAAACATATGGTTCAGCCGTAGTAGAAGAACTCATTACATCGAATACAAGGAAAATTTGTAAAGTTTCTGGACAATTTGAGTATAGTGTCTTAGATAGATATAGTCCTGGATTTTATGGATGGGATATTAGTGGGCAACATGCACTATTAAAAATAATGAAGCAAAGTGATCCTATAATACCACTAGAGAAAATAGCCGTATTGGATTCTGGTATGTTGTGGCCTAAGAAGTCACAAATTTCTTTAATTGGTTTGTCAAAACACAAAGCAAAAACCAACTCGAATCAACTACCTTGTTTAACTTGTTTTTATGAAGGATGCCAATTTAGAAAAGTTCCCTTTAGTGAAAATGTACTAAGTAAATAGCCCTAAAATGAATGCGAAAACTACGTTAATAGATGACTTTAATGAAAATGAACTTCAAAAATGGTTGCCTAATAGTTTATCTGTAAAAACTTTTCAGAACTGCATAAGTGTGTGTTTGGAAATAAAAGGAAGTACGTGTATAGATGCGGAATCTTTCATAACCTATGTTGTGAAATTAGCCTTGAAAAAGGAAATGGACGGGTACCGAATTGAAAAAGCTACCTTGGAATTTTCTAAGGAGCAACGTCATTTGAAAATGTGTTATTTTCATACAGCAAATCCTTTAATTGAAGAATTGAAAAAGCCTCCATTTGAACTTGGAAACTTTTTGTCAACTACCATTTTTAAACTAAAAGAGCATTCCCCAAATTTATGTTTGTGTACTCAGAGCGGACGGAGCTACTTTTGGCGTATGGCTTTAGGAACAATAGCATCCCAAATACCTTAACGAATGACTAATTAGGGATAGAATTATTGCTGCTTTATGAATGATTTGAACTGTATGAAATGCTAAGGATCCCCATTTTTGTTATCTCTAAAATGGTGATTCTGTCGCAGATGTAAATAGTTTTCTTAATTGTTTAAGGTGGATGTTTTTCCCAAAAGCAATGATTTCACAGCTTTCAGTATAGTCTACCAAAGGAATGATTTCAAATTGATCGTATGTTAAATGGAATAATCTGAATTCAGTATTACTAATTCTTACAAAGCCTTTCGCTCTAATACTTATCTCCTTAAGTTTTGTAATAAAAAAAACGAGTTGTTTTTCACTAATTTTGGTAGTTGTTCTATAAACGGCAGTTGTTATTTCTTCGGGTTTTGCATCCTTCATTTCTGAATGTGTACTTGCTTGCACCTGTTGTAGCAATGTACTTCGTATGTTGCAATATGCTTTATTTTCAATTTGAGCATAAGGATTTATCTCTTTAATCATTTTTACGACGTGATCTATTTGTGCTGCGTTCACCAAGTCTATCTTATTTAAAATAATTGTATCTGCCACTCTAATTTGATGTTGTGCGCGTTGAACAAAAGTGGCTGTTTTATGATAGTTTAAGGCGTCCACTACGCACCATGCACCGGTATACCTGACTTTAGATCGGATACTGTCGTGATTTAATAACTCACATATAGAAATGGGGTCGGAGATTCCAGAGGCTTCTAGGTAGATTATTTCGGGATTGTATTTATCAATTAATTCCGTTATGTTTTCAATAAAATTACTTAATAAGCAAACACAAAAAACGGAACCATTATTAATTTCTACAAGTTTGAACTGCTTGCTTTCCATTTTTAATTCCTTTCCGTCAACTCCTGTTGGGGCAAATTCATTTTGTATGACAGCAATTCTTTTTCCGTTATGTAATCTTAATAGATTTTTAAGTAGTGTTGTTTTTCCACTACCTAAAAATCCACTAATAAGAATTAAATCGGTCATTAGACAAGGGCGGTGTTTTTCAACTCTAAATGCTTTTGAATACATCGAATAAGTTCCATTTTTGGGGGGATAATAGAAATGAATTCAATGCTACCATCAATACAAATGGTGGGTAAGTTTTTTACACCTAAAGACAGCATCATTTGAATGCCTTCTTTGTTTTTAATTTTATGTTCTACAACTTCAATATGTTGACTTCCGATCTCTTCTACCGCCAATTGAACGGCTTTTACCATGTATTGACAAGGAGCACAGGATTGAGAGTCTAAAGTAATTATATCTATTTTTACTTTTTTATTGGTAAAATAGTTGTCTAAATTTAGTAAGTCTATTTGCGTAGCGCTTTGTCCTTTAGCTCTTAATATGTCTTGCTGATAGGTATCGTGAATGATGTTTGTTACAGCTTCTAAATTTTCGACAGGAGTGGACATTGGAACGTCGCAACCAGGCGCTAAGATAAAACCAGTTTTACCTCCTTTATCCATGCAATCGATAGCTTCAAACATGGATTCTTCAGCGGTTCCCATTAGTAACACCGATGTTAATTTCATGTTCCCTCCAAAACTTATTTGATGTTTATCCGTGACCTCTTTCAAAAGTTCTAATGGAATGTTTTCATCTATAGAGATATTATCTGGAGCACAGTGGCACATTTCTTCTAAATTATGTGCTGCATTTCCACAAACGAAAAAGGAACTTAGCGCACCACAGTCTCTAATATGGCTAAATAAATCTTTGCAATATGGGGTTACGGATGTTTCAAAAGTATCTGGTCCAATTTGACTTACCATGGGATCTACCACAGCAATGATATCGCAACCAGCTTCTAAATAATAATCAGACATGGCTTTCGCAACTTTGGTACAAAATTCCATAAGTTCGGCTACATGTGCTGGGTTATCATATAATTTCATGAAAATTTCCGTGCCAAATAAGTGCAAAGCTAAGGTAAAAGGGCCCGTTATTAGTCCGTAAAGGGCTACGTCGGGATTATTTTCTTTTATTTTTGAAGCAGCATTCATAACAGTAGCAATCCTACCACTACAGCGGCAAGGCACTTTTAAATCTGCGATCTTTAGTGTTCCATCGGCAAGTGGATGTGAAACTACTGCTGGTGGATTTACCTTTGACCAATTTATTTCACAACCTAAAGCTTCTGCTTCAATTTGTAAATCAAATGTTACCGGAATGCCATCTGGCTTGTATCTTTTTATAGCTGCTTCTGCTCCGTTTATAATATGCTGTTCAGATTTAAAATAGGTGATAGCATCTATATTTAAAAGTGTAGCGGCATGCACACCTACAAATGGTACCCAAGGAATACGTTCAACTTCCTTTCTATTCATAGCTGCTTTAATTAATTGTAGTCCGGTCATATTGTTTTTTTTTATATTGATTTTAGTGTTAAATACATGTAAAAGGAATGATGGAATTTAATCAGTAAACTTTTTTTTAGTATCCCGATAGCATACCTATGCTATTTTATTCAAATATTCAATAACACCTTGTGGATCGGCATTATAATCATCCGCACCAATTCTATTGCTAAATTTTTGTGTTACGGGAGCTCCTCCTATTAATAACGGTGTTTTCGGGTACTTTTCTTTTAAGGCCTTTACAGTGTCTTCCATGTTTACCATGGTGGTTGTTAAGAGAGCAGAAAGTGCCACCACACAATGCGGATATTCAAGAATGGAAGTTTCAAATTTTTCTGTAGTAACGTCTACTCCGAGATCAATGACTTCCCAGCCGGCTCCTTCCACCATCATAGCGACTAGATTTTTTCCTATGTCATGTAAATCTCCGGCAACAGTTCCTATTACAAACACTCCTTTTCTTTGAATTTCACCAGATTTAAAAAAAGGTTTTAAGACTGCTAAAGAACTATTCATTGCTCTAGCTGACATCAACATATGTGGGACAAATATCTTGTTTTGAGTGAATTTTTCGCCAACGGTATTCATTGCTTTTACCAGTCCGTCTTTAAGAACATCATTGGGTGATATACCCGCTTCTAAGGCTTTTTTAGTCAATTCTTCTGCACCATCTTGCCCTTTTAATTCAGGAGGGTAGGCAATAGACTTATCCGATTTTCCAAACTCGATACATGTGGCTAATGATTCTAGTATATTTTCCATAATTTATTTTTGAATGATTGATGAATCAAAATTAGGAGCTTATACAAGGGAAAACAACTAGGTTTTTTCCAAAAACCAATACTTTTATTGCATTATAGTTTGGTTTTGATAATATTTATAGGTTCTGGCTTGATGCCGTGGAATTAATGTACCTACGAATCAGCTTGGTCATATAGTTTATAGGTGGAATGGGATCCTCTTATTTGGCGCAAATCCACTGATAAAATATAAAAGGTTTTTATTAGAACTACTCGTTTAAAAGAGGACTCTGCTTGTATTGTCAAAATTGGTAGCGCTAAGTGCCTTTTTTACCTTGAGTTTAGATTATTTAATAAGGACCAATCTCATTGAATCATTATTGAAGGTTTAATGTACTGAGTACTGTCGTATTAGGGCTGGCTATATTTTTTTGTTAAGGTGTCAATTCGTCTTTTGTTTTCTTGTTGTAATAATGATGGATATAAATTCAATAGGATGTTCACAATCATAAAAATCACTCCGAAAACGTAGTTGCCATGTATGCATTTTATAAGGGAAAAAATAGAAACGAAAATAGCCCTAAAAGAAAATGTTTTATAGGGCATACTTCAAGATTAGGTTACTAGGGAAACAAGCGTAAATATAGAGGAATTGCGCTATTTCGTAACAGTAATGTAACTAAAAGAATGGTATAAACCCTTATATCTTCATGAGGAATCCTGTCAAGTTTTCTTTTCTGTCGAGACCTAATTTTTTGCGTAATCGGTACCTAGCTAATTCGATACCTCCATTAGAGATATTCATGATTTGTGCAATTTCTTTTGTGGACATATTAATCAGTAAAAAAGTAGAAAGATCCAATTCGCGAGGAGATATCGTAGGGTGCTTTTCCTTCAATCTCACTAAAAAGTCAAAATGTACATTTTTAATATGTTTTTCTAAATCTTTCCAACTCTTATCAGTATTTACTTCTTTGATAATACTTTTGTTCAATTTGTTAAATTGATGTTTCATATGATCGTCCATGGTGTCAATATCAAATTTCTTCAATTTTTGAATAATTCCATTTAAAATTTTATTCTTTTTCACCACTTGTAGAGAGTTGTTTACAAGTTCTTTGTCTTTTGAAAGTATTTTTGTCTGAAGATTTTCTCGTTTTAGTTTTTCTATTTGTTTTTCCATTTGATATTGCTCTTGTCTCGCAATGGAAGCCTTTTCTAAATACAGTTTTCGTTGTTCAAGCGTGGCATAATATTTATCCAATCGTATTTTAGATTTGATTCTTCTGGATATGAGTAAGATAAGAATGGCGAACAAAATCACATACGATAAATAGGCGAGTGGATGTCTGTACCATGGTGGAGCAATACTAAAAGCTAAAAGGTCTTCTTTGGATATGAGCCCATAACTGTTTTTTACTTTTACCATCATCTGATAGTTTCCTTCTTTTAAATTCGTGTATTCTTTTAATGGAAGTGAAGACCATGGACTCCAGTTGTTATTAAAAGGGGCTAGTTTATAGGAATACAATAGTTTTTTTTCATTTTCAAAAGAGGGTGATGAAAAAGTGAACTTTACATTATTTGAAGCATAAGGAAGTCTGTAATTGTTTTCTTTTAGGTGAGGAATACCACGAAGAATCGTTTTATCTGAATAAGTAAAACTTCTTATAAATACATTAGGTTTCTCTATGTAATTGGAGGGAAATGTGGAATCATAATGTGCGAGACCATCAGTGAGACCAATAAAAATATTCTTTGAATCGACGTTGTTAACGGAAAGATAGCCAGCAACAAAATTGCCGGTTAAGTTTAGAAAAGGGGTATTTATATTTTTATAATTTGTGCCCTCTTCTTTGATCATTACACCTAAAGACTGTTTATAAACATACCATAAGTTTCCAAGAGCATCTTCTGTTATTGCTTGTATTGCAGGAATGTCCTTAAATAGTGTAGTGAATTGTAGCGTTCTATAAAATAGGTCTTGGTCGTTGGAATACTTATAAAATTGATTGTTGGATTGAAAATAGAGGGTTCCATTTATTTTTTGTAAGCTTCCGGTGCCCTCATTTGTAGCTGCGTATTGCGTGATTGGTTTTATAGTGGAAAAGTAACTTAAATCGTCTGATAATTTCATTTGGTAGATGAGGTCATCTTTTTTTAACCAAAGATAGTTTTGGTCAAGTTCGAATGAGTTGGAGGAAAAAACACAATTTTCAATTTGATGTTTAAATTTAAGTCCATTTTTTGTTTTCTCAAATATGGCAAATCCATTATAGTTGGATCCGATAATAAAATTGGGGTGACTTGGAATCTTTTTAAAACCAAAATACCCTTGATAATCCAAGGTTTTCAAGGTTTTCTGGTCCTTTAGTATCAAGGCACCATTATTGTTAGCACAGATTAATTCGTCATCAATTACTTGGATATTCCATGTTTGTGAAGTTGTTCCTTCGACCAATTTGAAATTATCATCCTTAAAAGAACCGCTTAACTTGTGGTAAAACACTCCTTGATTGGTGGCTGCGTATAAGTATCCTTTATGTGCTACAGAAGCATAAACGGTACTTAACTTGTAGCTGTATCC
>Ga0209292_1001446_pt1 | contig 29016 bp, 28 predicted proteins | sample GOMGulsemesocosm_2_FD_184634 | JGI IMG/M metagenome (GOLD analysis project Ga0209292, IMG submission 184634) | Methane-oxidizing microbial communities from mesocosms in the Gulf of Mexico - GOM9C Gulf of Mexico (SPAdes) (version 2) | ecosystem: Environmental > Aquatic > Marine > Cold seeps... | reverse complement strand
ACCCTCTATTAGAAGACCTTAAAGGCATACTGCCTCTTATCGCGAACAATGCTTCAAAAGCAGAAGAGTTGCGCTGCGTTCCTGAAGAAAATATCAGTCTATTAAAAAGCATAGGCCTGCATAAAGCGTTTTTACCCAAAGTGTATGGTGGTTTTGAAATTTCATTGCCCGAATTTACCGAGTGCATTTCAGCCTTGGCTGGCGCTTGTTGCAGTACCGCATGGGCCTTTAGCTTGTTGTGTACTCACAACCATCAAATGGCGATGTTTTCAAAGCAGTTACAAGAAGACGTATGGGCAGAAGATCCCGATGCAACGGCCTGCAGCAGCATCGCGCCTTTTGGTAAATCAAAAGAAGTGGATGGCGGTATTTTATTTAATGGTGACATGCGCTGGAGTAGTGGTTGCGATCATGCGCAGTGGGCCATTGTTGGCTTTTTACGTGATAACAAAGAAGGCACTAAAGATTATTGTTTTGCCGTTATTCCCGCCAGTGATTATCAAATTGATGATGATTGGCATGCTATGGCCATGAAAGGCAGCGGTACTAAAACCTTACAAATTAAAGACGCCTTTGTGCCTGAGCACAGAATTGAAAAAGCAAAAGATATGATGGAAGGTCGTTCTAAGGGCTTTGGTCTTTACCCTGATTCTGAGATTTATTTCGCGCCTTATCGCCCTTATTTCGCATCCGGCTTTGCCGCTATGAGTTTAGGCGTCGCAGAGCGTATGGTTGAAGTGTTTCGTGATGTCACCAAAACAAGAGTAAGAGCTTATACAGGAGCGAAAGTCGGAGCAGCAACACCTGCGTTAATGCGCCTCGCCGAATCTCATCATCAAGTCAGCGCTGCAAAAGCCTTTATGCAAGCCACTTGGCAAGAGCATAAACAACATGCAATTGAGCATAAATACCCAAGTAAAGAAACGCTTACTCACTGGCGCACCAATCAGGCTTATGCGGTAAAAATGTGTATTCAGGCTGTGGATCGTTTATTTGAAGCCATTGGCGGTAATAACTGGTTCGATGATAAGGAAGCACAAAGACTGTTCCGTGATTGTCATATGACAGGTGCTCATGCTTATACCGATTATGATGTTTGCGCACAAATCTTAGGACGCGAAATCATGGGGCTTGAGCCAGACCCATCACTGCTTTAAAGCAAACAAGCACTAACAACACATTTATAACATTCTAATAATAGGTATTGATTATGTCTGACTCAGCCTTTGATACTAAGTCGTTTCGTAACGCTCTCGGCAACTTTGCCACCGGCGTTACCGTGGTAACAGCAAAAACACCCACAGGAGAACTCGCCGGTGTCACAGCCAACAGCTTTAACTCGGTTTCTTTAGACCCACCATTAATTTTATGGAGCATTGCAAAGAGCTCAAGTAGTGTGAACACCTTTGAAAACTCAAGCCACTTTGCCGTTAATATTCTAGCAGCTGACCAGATTGATCTATCAAACAACTTTGCTCGCCCCAGTGATGATAAGTTTGCCTCTATTCCTCATACATTTGGACAGGGTGAGGCGCCCTTATTAGAAAACTGCTGCGCCCAATTTGAATGTGAACGATATCAAATGCTTGATGGGGGTGATCATTGGATCATGCTAGGTAAAGTTGTGGCATTTAATACGTCAAACCGAGCCCCACTACTCTATAGCCAAGGTAGTTATGCTGGCGCTGTCCCTTTTCCTGCACCCAACAAAGTCATGAACTCAGCGGACATATTCAGCCACCAGCCACAAAAATTAGAGTCTAACCTCTTTTATTTAATGACCCAGGTGGTTCGCCGTTATCAACACAGTTATCAACCTATCCAAGAGTCGACTGGTTTAAATATCAGTGAAGCCCGTATTCTGATGATTATTGCTGAGGCTCCTAGTTTACCCTTGCAACAATTAGAAGGGGCCGTTGCCATGCCACCCCTTGATGTCACGAACGCCCTTGAAGGCTTGGTTGAAAAAGGCTTTATTCGTCAATTAGAGGACTTCATAAAGCTGACTGAAAAGGGCTTAAAACAAGCGGACCAGCTTTGGGCATTGGCACAACAACAGCAAGACAAGGTGTTTGCAACTTTAATGAGGAAAAATTAGATCAGTTTAAAGGCGCTCTAATGACACTATTGGAAAGCTAAATATCACCTTCTCATCATGAAAGCGCAAAGGTGAATCATGATGAGAAGGCATTCTATTTAGTCACATATTAACTTATGTCTACTCGATTCAAATAACGTTCAGCTTGCTGACAGGCCAATTTAATCAATTCAGGTGCCATATTTTTCGCTGTATCGGTTTCCTGTCGAGTTCGAATCCAACCCAGATAAGTCAGCCCCCTTGCCGTAAGAAAAAGTTCTAATTGGGCTTCATCCTCATCACTGAGTTGACGATTCTGTCGATAACCACGGATTAATGCAGCCTTAGCTTGAGTATAAATATCTTTTTCTCGAATAAAGTATAATGCCGTCGCTAGTTCAAACATATGCCAACCAAATCCAGAATCATCGAAATCAATAACTCTCATTTTTTCACCATCATTTAATACATTTTCAGGTACCAAGTCCGCATGAATTAAACTGTAGTTTTGCGCTGTTTTTGCCACTTTAGAAAGATCGTTATAAAGCACCTCTCGCAGTCTTATTAACAGGCTTTTTTGGGCTGAGCTTAATAAGGAGAGTTCCCAAAAACGGCCCCAAAAAGGTTGCTCACCGAGTAGGCCCTCAAGATCCCAGGCATGACGCTCAAACCCTTCTGGTAAGGCCCAGCGACTTGCTTGATTGTGCAACTTTGCTGCCGTTTCTCCTAGGGCAAAAAATATACTTTCTACTTGCTCTGCATTCTGTTTAAGACCCTCTTCCACTGAACCTATTTGTTGCCCATCTACCCAGTGAAATAAATCGATTTGTCTCGCTTCTGGCACACCCTCAATGTTGACTAAAACAAATAATGCACCGCTTAGGTCAGGAATAATCTCTGGCGCTAGAATACCCGCGTCTGCTAGCGCAGTAAGCCAAAGAAGCTCACTCCTTAATGCCCCATCAGAGTGATAACCCGGCCTGTGAATACGCAAAGCATAACGTCTATTATCCTTGGTATTGACCTCATAAACGGCATTTTCACGATATTTAATTAAGCGTAAATCTGCCTCTTCTAAGCCCCAATAACCTAAAGCATGCAAAGCTAAGGATTGCAGTCTTTCTGCCTGCTCATCTTGATCTAATTGATAGAAGTTCTGCATCAGTGCCCCTCCCGATTTAGTTGCTCAAAAGATGCTGCCAAAGTGTCTAATAAAAGGTCTGCATGGGCTTCATTAAAAGGCATGGGAGGACGCAGTTTTAAAATAGAATCGTTGACGCCTATGGTACTTATTAACACGCCTTTCTCACGCATAATATTAATAAGACGCTTGGCTTGGTAAATCGCTGGCTGCTTGGTTTTTTGGTCAAGCACTAACTCCAACGCAAAAAACATCCCTAAGCTCCTCACGTCGCCAATAAGGTCAAATTTACCCTGTAAGCGTTTTAGACCATTAAGAACATAACGCTCTGTAGAGACAGCATTCTCTTGAAGATTCTCATTGGTTAATACATCCAATACAGCCATGCCGACTGCACTGGAAACAGGGGTACTTGAGAAGGTATTAAAATACATAGCCTGCGCACTAAAGCTCTCCACCAAATCAGGTCTTGCCACAACGCCAGCCAATGGGTGCCCATTACCCATAGGTTTACCCAGAGTCACAATATCAGGTATCACATCATAAGCTTGATGCGCCCACATATGTTTGCCCGTACGCGCAAAACCGGCCTGCACCTCATCAGCAATAAACAAACCGCCCGCTTTTCTTACCTTAGCGACAGCTTTTTCTAAGAAGCCTTTAGGCACAGTCAATAAGCCTTCATTGGCAAAATCGGGGCAGACTAATATAGCCGCAACCTTAATACCCTGCTCTTCAAATTCATCAATCGCTTGTTGTACTTGAGCCCCATAGGCCTCGGCTAGATCCTCATGCTCTACTCCTGCTAAACCACGATAACTATCAGGGATTGAAAAGGCTTTCACTCGCTTGGTGCGCTTGGCTTCTGGCATAAAACCCGTGCCGATTTCAGCCACAGATTCGGTATTACCATGGTAGGCAAAATCAGTCACTATTACCCCTTGTGCACCCGTTGCATAACGCGCCATGCGCAAGGCTAATTCATTTGCTTCACTACCAGTACAGGTCAGCATGGCCATGGATAATGACTTATCAAAGGTAGCGGTTAAACGTTCAAGGTAGGTCACCACATTATCATTTAGATAACGGCTATGAATGTTTAGCTGACTCGCTTGTTTGTACAAAGCCTCAACCACATGAGGGTGACAATGACCCACATGGGGCACATTGTTGTACACATCTAGATATTGACGACCTTGCTTGTCATAAAGCCAGACACCTTCCCCACGAATCAGGTGCAAAGGTTGTTCATAAAAAATAGGGCTATGTTGCCCCATTACCTTAAAGCGACGAGCGACTAACTCATTAGTGGTATTTTTTTGCATAAACTTATCTTCTATTTTTTAATCGTTAGAGCATAAGTATCTAGTTAGTTGGCAAGCTTGGGCATCAACCAAAAGGTTGAGACCTGTCATGTTTCAAGAGAAATATTAAGGCGGGTTATGCAAGTGCTATTAACTGACTACGTGAACGAACAGCACACTTACGAAAAATATGAATTAAATGGGTTTTGACCGTCGCTAGGCTTAGACCTAGCTCGGCGGCAATATGCTTGTTTTGCATTCCTTGTGATAGCAGGTCTAATACATCAAATTCTCTTTGGGTTAAGCCAAATTTAGATTTCAGGCGCTGCTTTTTTGCATCCCGAGCCGGTAAATAAAGAGTTCCCAAGGAGAATTCTAAAAAAGGCTGTAGTTTGCTTAATAGGGCTATTTCCTGCGAACTAAAATCTGCTAAAGCTTGTTCCCTTAATAGGCTGATTACGGCTACGATTTCGCCTTCTAACCGTAAAAAAATATCAAGCACATATCTATGATTATTCGGCACCATGAAATCTTGAAAATAAAGGCTTTGCTTTAAAAAGTGCGCCTTAATCTGTGAATCCAGTGTGGCTAACTTCACCTTAGTATCTTTAAACTTGCTCAGGTTCAGTGGATCAAACTGCTTATAATCACGACAGTACTGGCACTCAATATCGTATTTCCCCTTATGACTCACAACACTGTTATGACGCTCGTTCTTTTCCACGAGAAAAAAAACGGCGTCTGTTATTGGCAGTAGTGAATCAATAAGACTCAGACTCTGAATTTGAAATTCAGGTAACAAGGTAGCGATTGGCGTCATCATAATAAAGGCGGTGGTTAACCTGCACGCCTCATCAATGCTTAGCGAGTGATTTAAAACGGCCATAGGCAAAAATAACAATGGCCAATATAGTGACACTAAACAAGGTCAAACTAATGGGTCTCTCGATAAAAACCATAAAGTCCCCACCTGACACGCCCAAAGCCTGCCTCATACGCGTTAAGAATACCGGACCTAATACTAGCCCCAAAATAATCGGTACCGCTGGGATATTATTACGCTTCATTATGTAACCAATCACAGAAAAGAAGAGCGCAATAAGCGCATCACTAAATTGGTAATTTTGGCTATAGGCCCCAAGAAAACCTAACACCAAAATAAAGGCACCGATAAATCGCCCGCGAATACGGGTGATATTAACAATGAACTTAGTGGCCAGACTTAAATAGAAGAAAACAAACACATTCATCACAAACAGCGAAACATAGAGACCCGAGATAAACTCAGGGTGTTCCGCAAAAAGGCGAGGCCCTGGAATATAGTTATGAACCATAAAAACAGACAGTAACATGGCCATTAAGGCATCCGCAGGAATACCAAATGCCAATAACGGAATTAACACAGAAGCCGTCACTGCATTATTGGAGGTTTCCGATGCAATCAATCCAGCCTCAGCCCCATGCCCAAACTCTTCGGGTTTTTTAGAAAATTTCTGCGCTAGCGTATAGGAGAAAAACTGAGAACCAAATTCCCCAACCCCAGGTAAAAGCCCCATCACCACCCCTAAAAAAGCAGAGCGTACTGCGGTCACTTTATTACGCATTAAGATAAAGAAACCTTCAAAAAAGGCACCTTCTTCTAGTTTGGTGGTAGAAGCATCATGTCCCTTGGTCGATAACAGAATATAGGCCTGCGACATAGCAAATAACCCTATAACCGCGGGAACTAAAGGCACACCACCGAGTAGCCACTCTTGCCCAAATGTATAGACTTGAGAGCTGTAAGAACGATCTATTCCCACTGTCCCTAAAAAGATACCTAGCCCAATCATGGCTGCCGCTTCAAGCACATACTTATTATGGGCCAATACCACAAAGACCATGCCCAATAGCGCTAACATAGCAAACTCTGCGCTGCCAAAAAGAGTCGCCACTTGCGACAATATTGGGGCAAAAAAGACGAGGGATAAAACACTGACGATGCCACCAAAAAACGATGAGGTATAGGCAATAGAAAGGGCTTTTTTGCCCTGCCCTTTTTTCGCCATTGGGTGACCATCATAGGTAGTTAGAACAGCGACAGGCGTACCTGGCGTATTCATTAATATGGCGGGAATCGCCCCCCCATACCAAGCACCACCATATACCCCTAATAATAAAGTCACGCCAAACAAGGGCTCCATAGAAAAGGTCAATGGCAACAGAATCGCCATGACTCCCGCAGGCTCCAACCCAGGAATAGAACCAATGGTGACACCAATTAAGGCACCTAAAATAACAGCAAAAATGACGCCATTACTAAAAACTTCATTGATACCTAATGTGAGAAATTCCATAAGCGTCTCTTAACCTAAAAATATTTATTCATGAACCACAAAAGTTCACCTTCAAAAAAGGCTTCATAAAGGGCAACGTCTGGAAACCAAATATTCACTCCCACACGGAAGATGAGTACAACACCAATCACAGTTAAGAAGGCCCAAAGGGACCAAAAAGGGCTTAACAGTCGTGATAACCACAATAAGAGGTGGACAAAAATAAGAGTCGAAAAGAAAAAACCAAGCAAAGAAATGCTTGAGACATAAATAAAGAATAAACCCGAGGTAATAATCATGACACGGTAGTTCGATAACGCTGTCATCAGGACATCAAATGAAAAATCAGATAAGTCATGGGTGTTTTTAATATAGAGCACTGATTTGATGAAAGAAAAAATACCTAAGATAGATAAACCAAATAAGGGCGCTACATAGGGTTGAGTAAACCAACCCCGACTAGATGTCATTTCTTTTGTCTGAGTCGGATAAATTAATATCAATATCAGAGTAATCACAAAGATATAGATAAATAAGTAATCAGATTTTTTATCAGTAGGTGCCATTGCTCGAACTCTCTTTCTTATTTTTAAGTTGGTTTGAGATAGGCACAATCAAAACAGGTACTTTTGACCTATGAATTACTTTTTGTGCTGTCGACCCCAAAAACATGCGAGATAAGGCATTAACACGACGGTCCCCCATTACAATTAAATCTATATTATGCTGTTTAGACATTTCGATAATCGTTTGACTCGCTTCACCAAACTCAACCAATACTTCAATGGCTTCGATAGCAATCTCATCACCATCCAACTCTTCCAGCATAAAGTCATAAATACGTTTATTTAATAAGGCTTTCATATCCTTAGTGACTGAATCGAGATGTTTTTTATGGGCGTTTTTCACTCGAAACTGGCTAGATCTTTCCCCATCATCTCGAATAAAGGGTTCAAATACATGTAAAAAAAAGATGGTCGATTGGTTTTGTATCGCCTGTTTAACCGCTAATTTAAAGACATCTCGACTTCCCCGATTTAAGTCGGAAGAATAAAGAATCGTATTAAAATTTTTATTCATCAGATACTCCATAAAAAAAAGGAAAACTAACGTTTTCCTTTTTTAATAGCTTAAACTTTTGCTAGATTAACCACTTTTCGCACAGTATTTTCTAACAATCCTTCAAGGCCAAATTCAACCCCATAACCTGAACTTTTATTGCCACCAAAAGGAACATGAGGCAATACTTCAGCATGATTATTAATCCACACTGTGCCGCTATCTAAGCGGTTCACTACGTAATCCATATCCTCACCAGCTTCACCCCATACAGAACCACCTAAGGCAAAATCTGTATTGGTCGACTGCTCAATCGCCTCATCCAGTTCGTCATAAACAATAATGGGTAATACTGGGCCAAACTGCTCTTCAGAGACAACACGCATTGAAGCCGTTGCGCCTTTTACAATCGTTGGAGCAATGAAGTATCCATTTAAATGAGTCGGTAAGTCTGCACTCACGACTTCAGCGCCAGACGCTTTAGCCTCATCAATTAATTCAGAGACTTTATTAAATTGCGCTGCATTTTGAACTGGGCCAAAACTCACACCGTCAGCCATGCCATCACCCACAGTTTGGCTCAAGGCAAGTTCAATCAAAGCCGAAGATAACGCATCATACTGGCTTCTATGTACATACAAGCGTTTTAGTGCCGCACAGGTTTGGCCCATATTAATAAAGGCTGTATTAAAAATTGGTTCCGCAATTTTGCTAATATTGGCCCCTTTTAAGACGATAGCAGCATCATTACCACCAAGCTCTAAGGTGACTTTTTTCAGATCAGGTGCCACTAAGCTGGCTATGCGTTTGCCCACGGGTGTAGAGCCGGTGAATACCACCTTGTTAACTGATTTATGCTGTAACAGTGCTTCGCCGACTTCTTTTTCGCCCAAAACTAAACTAACAACCCCTTTTGCTGGAAGGGCTTGGTTAATAATCTCTACCAGTTTAAGGGTACTTAAAGGAGTAAAGGTTGAGGGTTTAATGACCACACTATTACCGGCTTTTAACGCTGGCATAATATGCCAACAGGCGATCATCAAAGGCCAGTTCCAAGGTGTGATTGACGCAACAACACCAACCGGTTGACGCTGTACTTCAACTCGCCTTTGAGCGCTATCTTCTAACACCTCGACTGGAATTTCTAACTCAGCATGATAGCGGGTCCAACCGATTGCGCCACCCACTTCCATCATGGCTAATGGCAAAGGCTTACCTTGTTCACAAACTATTATTTCGGCTAATTCAGTCTGTGCAACTTCAATCGCATCTGCCAATCTATGTAAGCATTGACCACGTTCAGCTTGTGTAAAACCAGACCATTTAACAAACGCTTCATGTGCCTTTTGTACCGCTTGGTCAACATGCTCAGCCTCACTTAATGTCACACTAGCAATCGCTTCTTTAGTCGCAGGATTGATCACATCAACTTGCTGTAGACCGGTAAACATATATTCATTATTTGACATATTTGATAACAACCTATTCATCATCTACTCCCTAAATATTATTAAAGGGTTTATTTATTCATGTACTTAATCAGTTGTTTTGAGTTGTCATAATCAAGTTCAACCAATTTTTGGGCATCTTCATAACCCGTCCAATAAACCACAGCACCTGTGTTTTCAATCAACTCAACCACTTTAGGGCTTTGTAGCGCTTTCTCAGAAATTCGAGCAATAGTCTCTTTAATTTTTTCTGATGTACCTGTTTTTACAAACAAGCCATTCCATGGGGTTTGTGAGATACCTGTCTTTTCAAATAACGTGGGTACTTCTGGGGCAATTGACAATCTATCATGGGTAAAAGAGGTTAACAGTTTGACCTGTTTTGAATGAATACAAGGTAAGATCTGCTGTGTTGTCGTATTGATCACATCCGCATCACCATTGGCCAATGTGGAGCAATCATTGGAATCAAATGCCGCGTCAGATGAGAACTTGATATTAAGTTGTTCTGCTGCCTTGAAGGTCAATGCTGTCGGTAAATTTTGATAGCCAAAATGTGCTAACGAAACGTTATTTTTTTGAGAATAATCTGCCAACTCTTCTAACGTGCTATAAGGCGCATCTGCGCTAACAGCTAATACAAAAGGGTAATCTAAGAAGATGCCAACAGGTTCAAAATCATTCCTGTCATAAGGTGCATTTCCTGACATGACACTCGTCGTTAGAAGGTCGACGACAAATGAACCGATCACAGAACCATCTGTACGTGATCTCGCGACTTCTGCAGCACCTAACACTCCTCCTCCGCCAGGCTTATTAATCACAGTAGCCGGCACACCTGTTTCCTTGCTCATTTCTTCAGCAATAACACGCGTTAAAACATCTTCTAGATCACCAGGAGGCCAAGGCACAATAAATTTCACAGGACGATTCGGATAACTATCAGCTGCGACGACACTTGATGTCACAACTAAGGATGAGGCGGCTATGGCTAACATACCCAAAGTCTTACTTAATTTAGAATGTTTCATAAATCTTCTACCTTTTTATTTTTGATTTAAATCTAAATTAGCACAGGACTTTCACTCCCCCCCATGTCCCTAAAGGGACATTTTGATGGATTTAACGGTAATATTTTATTTATCAGGCTCGACAGAAATCATCATCTTGCAGTGCAATAAAAGCTAAAAAAGCCACCTTGTTTGTCTGATAAGACAAAAAACTAAACTAAGTCATGAAATTAAATAGAGATGAAATTAAATAAAGATGAAATTAGATAGAGGAGCTAAAAGATAAAACTAAAAGACGATTTGCAGTGAAAGCGAATAAGTTTTAATTTAACATGTTCATTATTTTTATGCCCTTACGACTTAAGCTAATATGCTAGGTCAAACTCATTTACCTTGTATGGACAGATATTACTTATGCGAAAATTTGACGACTCTTTGCCCCTAAAATTACTCAAAGCGAGAGAAGCAACCATGGTATTTTTCAGACCACTGCTACAAGAAGTGGATCTGACAGAGCAGCAATGGCGAGTCATACGTGCATTAAATGAACATGGAGAACTAGAGTCTAAGCAGCTGGCGGTACACTGCTGCATTTTAAGCCCTAGCCTAACGGGAATATTAAATCGCCTAGAAGCTCAGGGTAATATTCTAAGAAAAAAATCTACCGAAGATCAAAGGCGAGTTCTTATAAGTTTAAGTACAAAAGCACAAACTATGTTTGATGACATTAGCCCTAGGCTAGAAGCTAAGTACGCACAAATGACCAGCCAATTATCACAAGATAAAATGGATCAGTTAAATGATCTCTTGAATCAATTGTGCAATATTAAACCTCAATAAGGCCTTCCTCTTCATAAAATGTCCCCTTCGGGATATAGATTCCCTCCCCCAAAACCCTAGACTAAATGGCATCTTCACGAAAGATAAAGCAAGTGAAAATGCCAGTTCTTATCTCAGTAAGTTGAATGCTATATGACTAAGTATCAGCTTTTTGAGAACAGATGTTTATCCGCCACCCCAATTTAGGCTTTTAAAACAGGCATCATCATTTGCATTAATAACACTCTTTTCCCTGCATTAGAGTTATTAGATTATCGGAGCAAATAATGTACGAAAAATATAAAACAGCACAAAAGAATTTCTGGCATCCAATGGGGCCCACATCACCCGGTAATAAAGGGGATACATTAATAATCACAACCTCTGATGGTAACTGTGTCACTGATGCGGATAACAATACTTTAATCGATGCTGTTGGTGGTTTATGGAATGTTAACGTGGGTCATAACCATCCCCTTGTTAAAGCGGCCATTAATAAACAAATGGATGAGCTTTCTTATTATCAAATGTTTGATGGCATTGCTCACCCTAGAGCCTATGACTTGGCCGATAAGCTCATTGAAATGTTTGAACAAGAAGATATGTCACGTGTCTTATTTAGTAGCGGTGGCTCCGATGCGGTAGAAACCGCACTTAAAATGTCTCGCCAATATTGGATTGCCGCAGGAGAACCTCAGCGTACTAAATTCATCTCCTTACGTAATGGTTACCATGGCGTTCATATTGGCGGCACATCCATAGGTGGTAATAATGTTTTCCTTCTCAACCATGGCCCCTTAATGGCAGGATGCATTCAAGTTGATACACCATGGTTATACCGTAACCCTTGGAACTGTGAAGACCCAGAGCAACTAACTCAGTACTGCCTTAAACAACTTGAAGAACAAATTGTATTTAATGGTCCAGATACTATCTCTGCATTCATCGCTGAACCTATTCAAGGTGCTGGTGGCGTCATTGTACCACCAGAGGGCTACTGGCCTGCCGTGCGTGAATTATTGAATAAATACAATATTTTGATGATTGCAGATGAAGTAGTAACCGGTTTTGGCCGCTCGGGTTGCATGCTAGGTTCTCGTGGTTGGGGGGTTAAACCTGACATTCTATGTTTAGCTAAAGGCATTTCTGCAGGTTATATTCCACTTGGGGCAACCGTCTTTAATAAACGTATTACCGATGCCATTGAAAACAGCCAAAGTTTTGCCAGCATGATAATGCATGGTTACACCTATTCGGGTCATCCCGTTGCCTGTGCCGCTGCACTTGCTGTGCTTGATATCGTTGAAAAAGAAAACTTACCCGGCAATGCAAAAGTGGTGGGTGATTACCTAAATGAACTACTACAACCTTTGGCGCAAAAATACAGTGCTGTAGGTGAAGTTCGTGGTAAAGGTTTGATGTTAGCCATCGACCTAGTGCAAGATAAAACAACACGTGCACCGGTAAACCCAATGGAAGGTTACGCCAATAGAGTGGCTGATATTGTTAAAAATAACGGTGTATTAGTCAGACCTGTTGGAACCAAAATTATTTTATCGCCTCCTCTAACACTAACCATGTCAGAAGCCGATAAAATTGCTGAAGCTCTTGATATTGCTTTCCAAGAAGCTAGCTAGTCCATAACTCTCCCGAGCGTCCCTCGGACACCCTTTTAGCCTAATCAATAATTGATTAGGCTATTTTTTAAATAAAAAAAGCGCCTAAACCTGACGGCTTAGACGCAAATGCTCCAATCGATCTAAAAGACAAAATGGAACCTTGAATGAAAGGTACTTTTGCTGATTTTGCTAAAGTTATGCTTGGACTCTCGCGAGCAAGAGCCCAATGATAACGTCAGATAATCGCTAGGCGTTTATTCAAGCTATCAAGTTACGCTTAGAAAACGTAAACAGCACCTAGTGCAGTGAAAGAGTCTTCTGATGAACCCGTTTGACCGGCTTCAGCATAAACATAAGCATTGCCATCGTAGTCTAGGTTGTAAGTAGCGCCTGCTGCATATTCTTCATAGTCAGAACCAGTCTCAACAGATACTTGCTGAGCTGAACCATAAATACGGCCTTCAGAGTAATCAGAACTAAATGCAACACCTATGTTAGTTCCTTCACCTGAATTGTCTTCGTATTTAGCAACAACATTTGCCATACCTAGATCATAACCAGCAGAGAAACCAATGGTTGCGTCAGAATCAATAACATTTTCTAGAGAGTCATAACCTGCAGCAAAACTTAGGTCACCCATAGAGTATTTAACAACAGCAGTTAGTGCTGTGCCGTCTTCTTGAGTTGGCGTAGTCGCTGTAACTTCTGATTCACCATCACCTGTGATTTGAGCCGATACATGAACTTCTAGACCGTTCATATCAGGTGTGAAGAAAGCAATGGTATCGCCTTCAGTTGTTTTAGCAGAGTTAGTGAAACCAGCGTATTCAAATTGATCGATGCCGTCTTGGATAGCGTTGTTGTAGATACTATCAAATGTACCCACTTGAACTTTACCAAAGTCACCTTTAACACCAACATAAGCTTGGTCTAAGTTAACAGCAATATCAGATGTTTTTTCGTCAGCGTCAGCTTCAAGCTCATATTTGAAGAAACCAACAAGGTCATTTTTAAGCGCTGTTTCGCCTTTAAAACCAAAAGTAGAACCGTTATCAGTTAGTTCAGAAGTATCTTCACCCGCTGCATAAACTAGTTGGATGTTACCGTAAGTATCGACATTAGTGTCTGCAGCTTGTGCAGAAATGGCAGTAAAAACAGCAGATGTAACTGCAACTGCAACTAAAGTTTTTTTCATTTCAAGATCCCCGTTTGGATTATTTTCACTCGTTATTTGGTTTCTCTGTCTTTTCTCTGAAACAGAAAACAACACCAATGTAACCGCAGCTGAAATTAACTCAATAACAGGGAGCTTGCTTTCATCCTTCTTCACAGATACTTGCTAACTAATTGAAATTTCACATAAAATAAGGATTCATTAATTATTAAGTTATTATTAAGTTTTTCATTTAAAAACAGTAACTTATAACAATACTTTACAAAGAACCCTTTCAAAACAAGATCTTATTTTTTGCTAATTTGAAAAGAGATTAAACATCTATTTCTGCACGAGAAATGCTCATTCTTCAATAAAAAATGGCGCTCTAAATGAATAGTAGCGCCATTATTCAATAACATTTAATGGGTAAGGGTTTACCACATTAGGTCATCGGGTATTTTGAAGTCCGCATAAGGATCGTCTTCATCAATCTCTTCGTCTTTATCCCTATCGTTACAAACTAGGATATAGGATTCATCTCTTTGTGCAATTTTAGCGGCAACTTGTTCAGGGATAATCTCATAACTTTGCTCAAGTTTAACAATCGCAAGACGTCCAATAGAAAGGTCTTTATGAATGTTTTCACTAACGTAAATCTTTTTAACTTTTTTCTCATCTTGAAAGTTATAAGCGACATCACCCTCTTTATGTTTCAGCCTATTAAGCTCAATCATTTGACGGATTTGCGCTTGTACCGCCTTAAGTTGCATGGCCTCTTGTTTTGCCTTATTAAGCGCCTTGTCTTTTTCTATTTTATCTTCACGTTGTTTTTTTAACGATTCCTGATGAGCAGAATCATCTTCGGCAACAGCCTTACCTGTTTTTATTTTCTGCTTTTTTTGAAGCTTCTCAGCCTTTAATTTATTGGCTTTCTTTTTGTTAATTAGACCCGCGCTTAGTAATTGGTCTTGTAGAGATTTTACGGCCATGAATGCTCCTTTATGTTATTGTCACGCCCATCAATGAAATAATATTGCAGCATGAGTTTCGAGACGAGTGCAGCCTCAACATACCACTTCTTATGTATAGGATAAGCTTTAATGGACATTAGCTTTTTTACAGTAAGCCTGTTGATAGGAACAGGTTTTATAGCAGGTATTATAAACACTTTAGCGGGCGGTGGCTCAAATTTAACTCTACCCGCCTTAATGGTAATGGGAATGCCTGCGGATATCGCTAATGCCACAAACCGTGTTGGTGTTATTATGCAATCTATAGTCGGTGTTTTAGGCTTCAAGAAAGCAAAAAAACTCGACTCTTCCGATATAACACCTGTTTTAATTCCCACCTTAGTGGGTGGCTTAATTGGTAGTTTATTGGCCTCATATGTCGATCCTCAATACCTCAAACCACTGCTTCTTACCTCCATGGTTGGCATGACGTTAATTATGCTCATTAAGCCCAGTATTATTTCACCACCGATTGGGACACTTCCTCATAAAATAAGAGAAAAACCCAGCGCCTGGATTGCTCTGTTTATTGCGGGTATTTACGGTGGTTTTGTCCAAGCTGGGGTTGGCTTTATTTTAATCGCCGCACTCGCGGGCACATTAAGATATGATCTGGTCAGAACCAATGCCCTTAAAATGTTATGTACTATAGCTTTTACCATAGTATCTTTGGCCGTCTTTATTTGGAATGATCAGATTATGTGGATACCAGGCTTGCTGCTCTCTATTGGGACCATGGTAGGCTCACATTTAGCTGTGAAATTTGCGCTGAAAGCAGACCCAAAAACACTTAAATGGTTCCTGTTTGTTATGACAGTCTGTGGCAGTATTGCTGCGCTACTAACTTAAGCCTCAAATAATCAACATAGAAATACGCTTATTTAAAAGCTAATGAGCGTTTAACTAGCCCTCTCCCTGATAGAATATCACTCAATCTTAGCTCCTTTTAAAATAAGGCTATCAGGGAATCATTTAAACCTTTGCACATACGCCTAAACAATAGCCATTAATAAAGCCCCAGCACTTCATCTCAGATTAGCTCAATACAATAATAGAAGATCATCACACTTAAAGCCTCGCCAGACTTTCTCTAGAAAATGATTCTTATGAGGGGAAACAAGTAAGGAGTGGCAGCAATATTAATCTGATACCTGAATATTCATCCAAATAAAACACACATCTCAATGATTGATATTATGATGAGTATTTTCAAGGCATAAAAAAAGACGACCTAAGTCGTCTTTTTTAAAAGTCTACACCCGAGATTTTATTCTCGAACGTTACTTCCTTTGTCTCAATAAAGAGATCTTATAAAGGAGTTACGTTTTGTGCTTCAGGACCTTTTTTGCCGTCTGCTACTTGAAACTCAACCTTTTGGCCTTCAGCAAGAGTTTTGAAGCCGCTAGAGTTGATTGCAGAGAAATGAACAAAAACGTCTGGACCTTTATCCTGAGTGATGAAACCGAAACCTTTAGTTTCGTTAAAGAATTTTACTGTACCTGTTACTACTTCAGACATAACGTTATCCTGTATTAAATATAATTAACTCATCCACATATCCAAAATAGAAATGCGTAAATAAGAGATTGCTGAAAAACTCGGAATTACTTATGACGAACAGGACGCGAAATTACTTAAAGGTAACATCGTAACTCTGGACATAAATACATTGCCAACTCTTTTCTAACGCGAACATTGTATCTCCCTAAAATTCACGGGTCAATGAATTGTCACGCTTATTTTTATAAACAATTGGTCAAAGACTAATCTAAAAACATAGAAATCTATCAAATTAGCTCACTTAATAGAAAGCCTACTGCTTCTATTTATAAATTGAACCCTCATACATTTAGCGCCAAGCCTTTCGATTATAAATTTTTCTTATAATTCAATGAGTTTTTGAGCGCTTTATCTCATAAAAACAAGCAAATATGCTAAGTGTGCTGATATTTATTAATTAGGCAGGATAATATCTTTCATACACTAAGCATAAAGTTTTGAAACACACATAAACTAAATTTGGAGTAGGACGCTCATGAAAGTTGCTGTTTTTTCTTGTAAACCGTATGACAAAAGAACCTTAATCAAAGCCAATCTTGACAATGAAATGCAACTCCAATTTTTTGAAAGCCGCCTCAGTGAAGAAACAGTCAGTCTAACAGTAGGATTTGATGCTGTGTCTTGCTTTGTTAATGACCAACTTAATACTCAAGTACTTAAACAACTAGCCAAAAATAAAATAAAAAGTATCGCCTTACGCTGCGCTGGTTTTAACAATGTCGATTTAGAAGTAGCTGAGAAATTAAGCATTCAGGTATTTCATGTCCCTGACTATAGCCCTACGTCTGTAGCAGAGCATGCCGTTGCTCTTATTTTAAGTCTGAACAGAAAAACCCATAAGGCTTATCACAGAGTCAAAGAAGGTAATTTTTCATTAGAAGGTTTAATGGGGTTTAATTTATCAGGTAAAACAGTTGCCTGTATTGGCACAGGAAGGATTGGGTTAGCCTTTATTAAAATCATGCAAGGTTTTGGCTGCAATGTCGTTTGTTACGACCCTTTCCCCAACCCTAACCTAATTGAACAAGGCCTAAGCTATCAGTCTTTAGAACAGATCTATCAAGTCGCAGACATTATTAGCTTACATTGCCCTTTAAACAAAGACACTCAACACCTGATTGATACTCAAAGTTTGGCGCAGATGAAAGATGGCGTCATGATTATTAATACCAGCCGTGGTGCATTAGTGAATGTGCAAAGTGCGGTGGATGCCTTATATAAAGGTAAGATTGGTTACCTAGGGTTAGATGTCTATGAACAAGAAGGCGAGCTCTTCTTTGAAGATATGTCAGACACCATTATTCAAGACAGTGTTTTCCAACTTCTATTAACTTTCCCAAATGTCATGGTGACAGGCCATCAGGGCTACTTTACTGATATCGCATTAAGCCATATTGCTCAAACAACAATTGAGAACCTTACTAGCTTTCGTCTAGGCGAGCCAAATAATCGGCAACTCACAAGTTAAAGGGTGTAGAATCCAAGCATTATCTCGATTATTAGTTTAAGGGTATTATGAGGATTACATTACGCCAGCTCCAAATTTTCGAAGCGGTTGTTCATACAGGTTCAGTGACTGCGGCTGCAGATCTGGTTGCGATAAGCCAACCTGCAGCTAGCCAAGCACTACGAGAACTTGAAGCCCTGTTAGGCCGCCCTTTATTTCGACGCCATGGTAAACGTTTACAAATAACGCCCCAGGCCAGAAATTTATTACCTCAAGCAAGAGCGGTTCTATCTCAAATAGATCAAATTGAAAGTATGGGCACCTCTGATGAACTGAGTGGTTCCCTTCACCTCGCGACCAGTGTCACGATTGGAAATTATTTACTACCCGAGCAAATGGCCTCTTTCAGTAAGCAACACCCTGAAATACGTTTTAACCTAGATATTGGAAACACACAAAGTGTGATCCAGCAATTATTAACAGGTAAAGCCGAAGTGGGTTTTATCGAAGGTTATTGCCAGCATGCTGAACTGACTGTTGAACCTTGGTTACAAGATGAGCTTGTCGTATTTGGCTCAGCAAAAGAAGAAAGAGAAGATGAATTAACCTGGGAAGACCTTGCCCAATCAAGTTGGGTCATGCGTGAAGGGGGATCAGGAACAAGGACCATACTTGAACAGGCAATATCAGAGCAACTAACACAATTAAAAGTGTCTTTATCATTAACTCATATGGAGGCAGTAAAACAAGCCGTGATACACCAAATGGGACTCGGCTGTCTCTCAAAAATCGCCCTTTCTCAAGAATTAGATGCAGGTCATATACGTTTATATAAAACACCGCTAAAACTTAACCGTAACCTGCTTATTGTGACACCCAAAGGGTCGGCACTCACACAGAATGCTCAGTGCTTTGTTGATCAATGCCGTAGCCTGAGCAATATTGATACCATGGCTTAATAACTTTCATTGTGTTGAGGAAGGTCATCCAGAATAGGATCCCATTGCGCTTTAGACTTCACAAAAATATGGCATTGGGGGGTAATACTCGGTTTAGAGTCTAGTATCCCCAAGGGAATATCGAGATGATTTGGATGATCTTTGTGATAAAAATATATATTCGTTCCACAGTCTTTACAGAACCCTCGCCTTACTCGCTCTGAGGAGGCAAATTTCCTAACCCTTTTCTTTCCCGACAACCACTCAATTTCAGATTTAAGCGCAACACCATAAGCAACGTTTGCAGCCCCATGGGACTTCTGACATTGCTGGCAATGGCAAATACTTGAACTAATAAATGCCGTTTTTATTTCTAGTTTGACCTGACCACACAAACAAGATGCGTACATATTAAGCCTCTGCTAACGTCGATTTTGTCGACCAAATGCTCGCGCTTAAATAAGCGCCCATAATATTATGTCGGCATTATGCCAGAGCGTAAGCATTGCTCCAAGCCATCTTAAACTCGTTTCGCCTTAGAGAGTCAAAGGGTCAAATAAAAAGGCCTAAATTAAACACGAAAATATTGTTAAGCCATTTTCCTAAAAGTATGATCTACTTAACAAAATAGTTTTACGAAACTAGAACTGTCATTTTTATCTCTTCTTCTTTGTCACTGTATACGTTCGAAGCAAGAAGCTAATTAAAATGACATATAATTCAAGCTCACCTCACTTTTGGATATTAACTGCAAAACGCTAATGAATATAAATAAAATTGACCTTAATCTGCTTATTTATCTCGACGTGCTACTACGTGAATGCAATGTCACTCGTTCGGCTAGCAAGTTAAATATCACGCAACCTGCTATGAGTAACGGCCTTAAGAGGCTAAGAGATTTACTGGGTGACCCATTACTTGTTCGTACCAGCGAAGGTATGAAACCCACTGAAAAAGCACTAAGACTCCAACCAATTGTACGCAAGGTATTATTAGAACTAGAAGAAGCACTACAGCCTGAAGCAGACTTTAATGAAAGAACCAGCACCCGCGTGTTTCGAATTATGGCCAGTGATTATGCCGCATCGACGGTTATTCCAGGCTTATTAAACAGATTAAGAGAAAATGCACCAGGCATTACCTTGGACATCATGACCCCCAGTGACGTCACCTTTCATGATGTTGAAGCGGGCAAAATTGACATGGCAATTAACCGCTTTGAAGAATTACCTCAATCCTTTCATGAAAAAAGCGTTTGGCATGACACCTTTGTCTGCATGATGAGTTCAGATAATCCATTAAAGAACAACTTTAATCTTGATGCCTATCTTGAAGCTCAGCATATCTGGGTCAGTAAAACAGGATTTGGTGTCGGTGTGGGAATGGACCCCAATGACGTACAGAAATTAGGTTGGGTAGATGAAGCACTGCAAACCATAGGTAGAAAACGCAGCATTCGTGTTTTTACCCGCAGTTACCACACAGCGATGCATCTGGCGCATGAACAAGACTTAATTGCGACCTTGCCAAGAAAAGTGGCCATGATAAATAAGAACAACCCTGATGTTGTCATTCTTGAACCCCCTTTTACTATCCCTCCGATTGAACTAAAAATGATCTGGAGCCCATTACTTCACCATGACGCGAGCCATAACTGGTTCCGTAAACAAGTTATTTCCTTAGCCAATGAACTACAGGCACAATCTAAGAGATGACACTCTTTTTTAGTCATAAAAAAGCCGACAATTAAGTCGGCTTTTTTATTGCTTAAGCAAGGACTATTATAGACCTTCGCTGCTCTCAGCTAAGTAAGATGCAACACCTTCAGGTGTATTTACCATACCTTTGTCGCCTTTGTTCCAACCAGCAGGACAAACTTGACCATGTTCTTCGAAGAACTGAAGCGCATCAACGATACGAACTAGTTCATCCATGTTACGGCCGATTGGCTCGTCATTCACGATTTGTGAACGAACAAAACCTTTTTGGTCAACAACAAAAGACGCACGCATAGCAACGCCAGCAGGGTAGTAAGAATCGCCACCTTCTGATTCAATGCCATATGCCTGAGCAATAGAATGATCCATATCAGCCGCTAGTGTGTATTCAACTTGGCCAATACCACCTTCATTTACTGGTGTATTTCTCCACGCGTTATGAGTGAAGTGTGAATCGATAGAAATACCAACAACTTCAACACCCATTTTACGAAATTCTTCCATGCGGTTAGACATAGCAATGATTTCTGAAGGACATACAAAAGTGAAGTCCAAAGGATAAAAGAATACGACAGCGTACTTACCTTTAATTGTGTCAGCTAGGTTGAAAGAATCAACAATAGAGCCATCAGCAAGTACGGCTGGGGTAGTGAAATCAGGTGCTTTTTTACCAACTAAGATAGACATCTTAATACTTCTCCATTTATAAAATTGGGGTATTTAACATAACAACTTGGGTCTAGTTTTAACGACTCAATATGGTTTGGCATTATACCTATTTATCCTAATCAAGCTGATTGAAACAATTTATTAGCTTGATTAAAAAAGGCTATTATCCTTCCCGTAGGTATGAACAATAGCCTATACACAAATTCAGATTTTGCTAAGTACAAATCTCGAAATTATTCTGCAGCTTCGTCAGATCCGCCAGTTGCAGCTTTAATAATAGGCGTCAATTCACCATTGTTAGCCATTTCTACCACTATGTCACAACCACCGATTAGCTCGCCGCCAACCCATAGTTGTGGGAAAGTAGGCCAATTGGCATATTTTGGTAGCTCTGAACGGATTTCAGGATTTTCTAAAATATTTACAAAAGCAAAACGCTCACCGCAAGCCATTAAAGCTTGAACCGTTTGAGCAGAGAATCCACACTGAGGCATACGAGGCGTACCTTTCATGTATAAAAGTACGGTGTTGCTTTCAATCTGTTCTTTAATCGTATCAAGTGTGCTCACAATAAAACCTCATTCAAAATATCTAATTAAGCTAACTGACCTTTATACCATTTTAAAACGCTATTCATTCGTTTCAAAATTAAAGGCGATTGATAGCAGATTATGGGGTGCCTTTTTATGATTACAAGGTTAAATTATCATAACTATCAACAAAACCTTCTTTACTCAGGGTTTTGACTGTATTACATTCGCCGATCCACTATTAAAACCCTCAAGGAGACTATCGTGTCGCCAAGACATTTTCTTACGCTTACAGACCTTTCTTCTGACGAGCTAAAGCAGCTACTTTCACGCGCAACCGAATTAAAAAAAATGCACCGTGACGGCACTCAACATGAGCCGCTTAAGAATCGCGTCATGGCCATGATTTTTGAAAAGTCATCAACCCGAACACGTGTCTCTTTTGAGGCAGGTATGGCACAGTTTGGTGGTCATGCCCTCTTCTTATCACCACGCGACTCTCAGCTAGGTCGTGGTGAGCCCATTGAAGACAGTGCTCGTGTTATATCACGCATGGTTGATATCGTGATGATTCGTACCTTTGAACACGAAAAAATTGCTCGCTTCGCTGAGTACTCATCTGTACCTGTCATCAACGCACTGACCGATGACTATCATCCTTGTCAGTTACTCGCTGATATGCAAACTTACCAGGAACACAGAGGCTCTATCCAAGGTAAAAAGGTTGTTTGGGTCGGCGATGGCAACAATATGTGCCACTCATACATTAATGCCGCATATTTGTTGGACTTCCAACTGGTTGTCGCTTGCCCTAAAGGTTATGAACCTAATGCAGAGCTTGCTGCTAAACATGCAGATAGAGTCACAATCACGCAAGATGTTAAAGCCGCTGCGACCGATGCTGATCTTATTGTGACAGATGTTTTTGCATCAATGGGACAAGAAGAAGAGCAAGATGCTCGTTTAAAAGATTTCGATGGCTTCCAAGTAAATAAAGAACTTATGGCCCTTGCCCATGATGATGTTTTATTTATGCATTGCCTACCCGCTCACAGAGGAGAAGAAGTCACTGCCGATGTGATCGATGCTTCTGACTCTGTTGTCTGGGATGAAGCTGAAAACCGTTTGCACGCACAAAAAGCGCTTCTTGAGTTCTTATTGTGTAGCTAACCTCTACCAAGGGCTGTAACATTACCTCAGCCCTTACTACCACCCTTTGAGCAAGATCTAGTTCAAACATGAGTATCATTGAAGTTCGTCACCTAAAAACCCTAACTGCACTGCGTGAAACAGGCAGCTTAGTCGAAGCTGCAGAGCGTGTTCACCTAACTCAATCCGCCTTATCCCACCAATTAAAAGACTTGGAAGAGAAGCTGGGATGCCCGCTTTTTATTCGCAAAACTAAACCGGTTCGATTTACCAGCTCAGGTTTGCGTTTATTACAATTAGCGGATGATGTTTTACTGTCTTTTCGTTCTGCACAAAGAGATATTCAACGCTTTGCCGAAGGGGAAAGTGGACGCCTTCATATTGCCATTGAATGCCACTCTTGTTATGAATGGTTAATGCCTACCATTGATCACTTCAGAGAACACTGGCCTGACGTGGAATTAGATCTATCGAATGCCTTTAGCTTTATGCCGCTACCTGCTTTGGCGCGTGGAGATCTTGACCTTGTTGTCACCTCTGACCCAACAGATTTACCTAATATCGAATACATCCCTCTGTTTCAATATGAGTCTCAGGTGGCACTGTCACGACACCACCCCTTGGCTAAAAAAGAGTTTTTTGAGCCAGAAGACTTCATAGAAGAAACCCTGATAAGTTATCCGGTTGAATCTGAACGCTTGGATGTTTTCAAGCACTTCTTGTCTCCTGCGGGTATTGCACCTAAAAAAATCAGGCACAGTGAACTAACTCTAATGATGATGCAACTTGTCGCCAGTGGTCGTGGTATTTGCTGCCTCCCAAACTGGGCCCTGACAGAATACACCAACCGTCAATACGTGATTACTAAGTCACTTGGCGAAGAAGGTATCTGGTGTAAGCTGTATCTTGCGGTACGTAAAGACCAAAGACATAACGCCTATATGGAAGATCTAATCAATACCGCCAGAAATACCTGTTTCAAAAACCTCAAAGGAATTTTATCCGCAGACCTTTAAGCTGACAAAATATAACAGTATAAAAACCAGACATAAAAAAAACCGCCTCTCGGCGGTTTTTTTTATGTCTAACGAAAATTATGAAAGCGTTTCTTGGTGCTGATTCCGGGACCAAATAAGGCTAAATTTCGCTCCACCTAATTCAGATTCATCCACCAGCACTGCACCACCATGCCAAAAAGCAATTCTTTGGACGATTGCCAAACCTAAACCATAACCACCCGATGCACGGGTACGGCTATTATCTAAACGCTGAAACGGAATAAACACCTTGTCCCTATCTTCAAACGGAATACCCGGGCCATCGTCTTCAATATCAACCTGCCAACGTTCTTCATCTTGATGAAAAATCACCTTTACTCTGGTATTTGCATACTTTGCAGCATTTAAAATTAAATTTTGTAATGCCCTATGCATATGATGGGCATCCGCTAAAACACCTGATTCTTCTTCACTAAATACGATCTCGACTTTAAGATGGGAAAGTAATAAAGAGTTATGTTGTAGCACGCCATCCACAAGTTGACGAATATTGGTCGCTTCAAAATGCAGGTTCAATGAACCTTGCTCCAACTTACCATAGGTCAATACTTCATCGACTAAGGTGTTTAGCTCTTCTACATCACCTTCCAGCGCTTCAATGGTCATCAGATCATCTTCACCCAACTCATCCTTAATTACCTCTAAGCCAAAGCGTAATCGTGCAATAGGGGTTCTTAATTCATGGGAGATAGCATTGATCATCTCTCTTTGTACTTTCAATAATCTCTGGATATGAGACGACATTGAGTCAAATGAATAAGCTAATTCTTTAAGCGCCCCACTTCCGTCAGGAATTTCATCTGGGATTCGACCATTACCCTGGGCAATTTTACGGGTGAAGTTCTCAAAACTTTTACGACGATTCTCTAATGACGAGAACTCTTTCCAAACAAAAACCAACATAATTAACATCGCAATGGAGATTATGGTGATAATAATGGCGGTTTGATAATATTTTTTATAGGCAATGGAGACTTGAAAAATACGCTCATCAGATAGTTGCCATAGAAAGCTAAAACCCTCGCCTTGAACAAAAGCATGAATAATCGGTGCCGGCATAGTGCGCTCAAGCATGTCTAATTCAGAATAACTTACACACTCCATCCACCCCATTATTTTGATTTTTTGGGATTCGCTAATAAGTGGTGTTTTTAAAAACTGAGTAAATAGACTCGCGATTGGCAATATATTGTCGCCTTTGAGACTAATAAATTCTGAATATTTGGCCTCGTCTGGCAATACAATTGTTGACACACCTAAAGAGGAAGTCATGATTTTTTTATTTAACAGGATTTTTTCAATTTCATCATCTGAATAAGGGGCAGATGCGACAAGAGAGTGCCAGTCAAACTGAGAATCGTAGGTATGTTCGAGGGGGATGCCATGAAGGCTTAAGGCCAAACTTAATTCAACATCAGCACACACATTACTTTGAGTTAATAATGTATTACGTTGTACGCTGGAAAAAAGCAGAAAAAGTATACTGGTAAGGATTACCAATATACTTCCAAAGATTAAGTGGCGATATAATCGCCAAAATTCGGGTCGCATTGCGACTTTAGACTTCTTTAACAAATAGATAGCCTTTGCTACGAATTGTTTTAATTCTTCTTGGATGAACTGGGTCATCACCAATTTTCGAGCGAATACGTGAGATTCTCACATCAACAGACCTATCTTGTCCGTCATATTCAATACCACGTAATTCACCAAAAATTTCTTCTCGGCTCAAGATACGACCGGCATTACTCGCCAACAACCATAACAAATCAAACTCAGCACTTGTCAGTTCGATCTCTTCACCATGAACCCAAGCTTCGCGACGAGTATTATCAATCACCAGTGGTCCAAAAGTAAGGTTTTGCTCACCTTGACTACCACCCGCTTGCTTACCAACATCCATCACACTACGGCGTAATAGCGATTGTACGCGTGCAAGTAACACTCTTGGTTTAACAGGCTTAGACACATAGTCGTCTGCACCTATTTCTAAACCTAGTATCTGGTCAACATCATCACTGCGTGCGGTTAGCATCAAGATAGGCGCTTTATATCCTTCTCGAACACTTCGGCATACGGTAAAACCATCAGCACCAGGTAACATTAAATCTAGAATCACTAAGGATGGCTGGGTCTCAATAATGCGAGTGATTGCACGACTACCGTCGGCTTCCACTTCAACTTGATAACCATTTTTTTGTAAATATTCCTTGGTGAGTAACGCTAATCTCTCATCATCTTCTACGATAAGAATCGATTGACTTTCTTCGGCGTTCATTGCCAGCCCTCATCCTCAATATTTTAATGACTCAAACCTAGGTTAAGTCCATGTTTAACATACCAAATTACTTTACAAGAGCGGCAGCGATTTGTCTAATCCGGTTTCGATTAACATCAAAATCAGAGAAGCCAACACGTGACGCAGATCGAATATGGATTACGTTTTCATCTTTCGGTAAATAAAATTCAACATCATCAATAAAGCCAATTAAATCGCTCTTCACTTCCGTATGTAGATAACCTAATTCACTTTTAACGATTCGATATTTAGTCGTCGAAAGTAAATATCTTTCAAGTGCTAACTGCATATTAGGGCGACTAACATGATAACTGATCGCCTTAATAAAATGCTGTTTGTCACTAATATCAGACTGACTTGATACGCAATTAGGAGAATCTGGACACATAATCAACTGTCCATCTACAACACCTAATTTTTCGGGAGTACCATTATTAATATTGATATAAACATAAGCTGCCACCAATAAACTAATTAATAATATCGCCAACCAACGTATCATAAACTTCCTATCCTATTATCTAAAAGTTCGCTTACCTGATTTTTTCGGTTTAAACTCAGGTTTATCAGAAGACTGCCAGTCAAAACCTTTTGGTTTGCGGGCACTCATAGATTTTCCACCTTGGCGCTTAGCTTCAGACTTTTGCTGCAGCGTCTTAGGTTTTGAAGCCCCATGCGCAATACCAACAAGGTCACATAAGCTATTCACTTCAGACTCATCCATTTCTACATTACGACCCACTTTCGCTTTGGACGGTAAGAAGACTGGACCGAATCGAACACGCTTAAGACGGTTAACTTTAACACCTTGTGATTCCCATAAACGCCTAACTTCGCGATTACGGCCTTCCATCACACAGACATAGAACCAGCGATTGATACCTTCACCACCACCATCAACTACATCCGTAAATTTTGCCATGCCATCATCTAATAGCACCCCTTTTTTAAGGGTTTCAATATGATCTTCATTGATCTCACCCATCACACGAACAAGATACTCACGATCTATTTCAGTTGATGGATGCATTAATTTGTTGGCCAACTCACCATCAGTGGTGAAAAGTAATAAGCCTGATGTATTAATATCAAGGCGACCCACTGCTATCCAGCGCTCACCTTTCAGTTTTGGCAGCTTATCAAAAACAGTAGGACGTCCTTCAGGGTCTTTACGTGTACAAACCTCACCTTCTGGTTTGTTATAAATAATGACTCTGCGGTTAGCACCAGCCTCGGTTGTTTTAACTTCATAACCGTCAAGCTTAATAACATCCGTTACTTGAACCCTGTCACCCAAGGTAGCAACTTCATCATTTACAAGAACGCGTCCATCACGAATACGGGTTTCCATTTCGCGACGTGAACCTTGTCCTGCTCGTGCCAATACTTTTTGTAATTTCTCGTCCATTACGACCTCTTTTTGGAATGCTTCTCAGCAACCTTATTTCTAAAATTCATGTATATCATGCAAAACGAATGCAAGTTGCGCGCATTATAAGCGCCATGCCCATTAATACCAATAGATCAAGTGCAATTAAATAAATGCAGAGGCATCACCAGCGCCTTGACGCAGTACAGACATATCCTCGGAATCCATTTTTATCACAGTTGTTGGTTCCATTCCGCAATAACCACCATCAATAACCAGATCGACCTGATGCTGCAAGGTATCACGAATATCATAAGGGTCCATCATCGGCATGGTCTCATTGGGTAGGATCAAAGAAGAACTCATGATTGGCTCGCCTAATTCATCCAGCAGCGCTTGTACGATTTTATTTTCAGGAATACGTATACCAATGGTTTTACGTTTTGGGTGCAATAAACGTCTTGGGACGTCTGAGGTAGCGCCAAAAATAAAGGTGAAAGGTCCTGGCGTATGGTGTTTAAGTAATCGATATAAGTGATTATCAAAACGGGCATAGGTGGAAATTTCAGATAAATCCTTACACACTAGCGTGAAATTGTGTTTGTCATCAAGCCGTCTTATTTGACGTATTCGATCCAAAGCAGATTTATCACCTATGTGGCAACCTAAGGAGTAACCACAATCTGTAGGGTAAACAATGACCCCGCCATTACGAATAATATCCGTCGCTTGACGAATCAATCTCGCTTGAGGGTTCTCTGGATGGACTTGAAAAAATTGGCTCATTGTTAAATCGCTCCCGCCTCATTCCTTGAGAATATATTTAAACATCAATTAGATACTAGCTTATTAAAAGCTTAAAATCCGATTTATATCATCTGACCTAGATTTATAACCATTTATGCCAAATAGGATTTAAAGTCGCTTCTTGTATCGGTGTAAATTTTCCCACCTGACACCATGGTCCGTAGGGTCCATGAAAATCACTACCCACAGATGCATTTAACCCAAGATCTCGACAAATGGTTTCTAGCATTCGCACACTTAGTGGGTTTTCATTGCCCGATGACACTTCCATTGCATTCCCCCCTAACGCGGAGAAGTGCGCCATTAGACGTTTTAGCTTGGTTAACGTAAGAGGATATCTTTTTGGATGAGCCATAACGATGTCACACGAGGTATGAGCCAGTGCAGGAACAATGTCTTCGATATTTGGCCACACATCACGCAACTTGCCTAAACGTTTATTACCCAAGTATTGATCAAACGCTTTATTATCATCTTTCACCAACCCCTCTCTCACCATAACACGTGCAAAGTG
>Ga0209292_1001445_pt1 | contig 29018 bp, 20 predicted proteins | sample GOMGulsemesocosm_2_FD_184634 | JGI IMG/M metagenome (GOLD analysis project Ga0209292, IMG submission 184634) | Methane-oxidizing microbial communities from mesocosms in the Gulf of Mexico - GOM9C Gulf of Mexico (SPAdes) (version 2) | ecosystem: Environmental > Aquatic > Marine > Cold seeps... | reverse complement strand
AACCAAGAGATAATGTTAAAGGTGATGTTGCCCGTATGATGTTTTATATGGATGTACGTTACGATGCAGGTACTGAAAGCACTATGCCTGATTTAATCTTAGTTGATACAATTGGCACAGCAACGAGTACATTAAGTGATGGTACTGGTGAACTTGGTAAATTGTGTACATTGTTTGATTGGCATTCTCAAGATCCTGTAGATACCTTTGAAACAAACCGTAATAACAGCATCTATGAATTTCAAGGAAACCGTAACCCTTTTATCGATCATCCTGAATGGGTTGATAGCCTTTATGCAGCAGCTTGTGGCGGAACTAGTGGCGGCGGCGATGGTGGAGAAGCAAACGAAGCTCCAACAGTTTCAGCGGGCGATGAACAATCAGTAGCCTCTGCTGCAAACGTTACATTAACAGCAATAGCCAGCGACAGTGATGGCAGTATTGCTAGTTATGCTTGGACACAAACAAGTGGTAAAACTGCAAACCTTACTAATGCAGACAGTGCCTCAGCATCTTTTATAGCCCCCAAAGTTGGTACGGATGAAAGTTTAGTTTTTACCGTTGTTGTGACTGATGACCTAGGTAAAACGAGTACAGCTTCAGTTACAATTAATGTAGCAGCTGAAGTAATAAAGACCGAATCTAGCGGTGGTGCAGTTTACTTTTTGCTTGCAGGACTTGCATTATTATCGGTAAGAAGAGCTAAGACTTAACCACCATTGCTTTAACAACTTTGAGTGAGTCTACCCAGAGTAACTTTAACAAAGCCTGCTGCATCTATTTATTGCAACAGGCTTTTTTTTCAAGTTAACCATGCCCCACTTTATGTTTACTCACACAAGATAACCAGGCTTTCATTATTCACAGCGTAATGAATTAACAGGTTTTGTCATTGCCGCTTTATACGCCAATCCTCCAACTGTTAACCAAGATATAGCGACGGTTAACATCGCACTAAACAAGAACATTAACGGGTGCAAATCGATTCGATTAGCAAAAGACTGCAACCAATCATTCATAAAATAATAAGCAAATGGCCAAGCCACTATATTTGCAATTACAACCAAACGCGTAAACTCAACAGTGATCAAGCGACTTACCTGCCATACACTAGCACCAAGCACTTTACGAATGCCGATTTCTTTGACACGTCTTTGGGTAGTGAACGAAGCCAAACCAAACAAGCCTAAGCAAGTGATCATAATCGCCAATACCGCAAAGACATTAAGCATATTCGACTGCTTTTCTTCGTTTTGATATAAGGCATTATAATTATCATCTAAGAAAGTCCGAATGATGGGAATACCAGGATTTATTTGCTTCCAAGCACGGTCAATTTGACTCAACCCATTAAGCATTGCACCTTTCTTGATTTTAACCGTTGTTCTTGGCATCTTCCAACTTGCTGTTTTGTTAAGGTAGTTGTAATAAACCATCGCTTTCATTGGCGTACGAATAGACTTGTAATAACTACTGTTCACTACCCCGACTACCTTGTGCTTTTGCAGTGAATTGCTAGCACCCATTGCCACAACCACCCCCAAAATGTTTTGAGGTGTAAAACCCAAACCTCTCACCAATTCCTCGGTAACAATGATATTTCCCTTAATGAGGGCTTCGTCATCATTATCAACAAAAATATCTTGAGCAAACTCTTCACCGAACACACGCCCTGATATTAATTTAATCCCGTAAGTTTTAAAAAAGCCATAACCAACATAATTGTTGTCTGTATCAACACGCTTTTCTCCTCCTTGTTCATCAATTACGCGAGCTATTGAAGTACTTCTTGGCGACTCTGTAGGCACAACATGAGACATCACTACCGACTCAATATCAGGGCTGCTTAGTAATTGGTTAGAGAGTGCATCAAAAGAGTCGTCGACTTTATTCAAAATTACCAGATTGTCACGTTCATAGCCCAATGAAATACGTTTGGCCAGTTGCATTTGTGAATAGACCACACAAGTGGCAATAATCAAAATTGAAGCAATGGAAAACTGTAAGATCACTAACCCCTTTCGTAGCAAAATACCTGCATTACCACGACTAACGTTGCCTTTAAGTACCAAAGCGGGTTTGAATGCAGATAAATAAAACGCCGGATAGCTTCCAGCAATCGCACCGACCAAGATAGCTAATATCAATAAACCGATAACCAATAAGCCATCAAACAGCATAAATGGCATATCAACGCCCAGCAAATCGATGAAATAAGGAAATAATAGGGTTACAAATGCTAACGACAACACAAATGATACCGTAGCAAAAATCACCGACTCACCAATAAATTGCGTCACTAACTGGCTATTATAAGCCCCAAGTGATTTTCTTACACCAACCTCTTTAGCCCTTTGGGTGGCTCTGGCAGTAGACAAATTCATGAAATTGATACAAGCCAGAATCAAAATAAGTACGGCAATCACCGAAAAGGAATATACTGCAGTAATGCTACCATTAGGGATCAAACCACGACGGCTTTTAGCGTACAAATGAACATCTAATAATGGAATAGTTTTTACGCCATAACGATTATCAGGTGATGTCACTTTACCACGTTCATCAGCATATTTACTGGCCTGTTCGGTAAAGTGATCAACATCGGTGTCCTTTTTCAATTTGATATACGAGCGAACCGAAGCACCATTCCAAGTAGTATGGAAAAAGTTTGCAAATCCAGGGCGAACAATCATCGAGGCTTTTAGGGGCAAAATAATATCCAAGGGTAATGTAGTTGGTCCAATGTTTGTTGAGATAACTCCAGTCACTTTATAATCATTCTCCCTAATGCGTATCACTTGATCCAAAACATTGATATTACCGAAAAGCTTTATCGCTTTCTCTTCGCTTAGCACAATACTGGCTGGCTCACTTAAAGCAGTAGCGGCATCACCTCTGACAAAAGGAAAGTCAAACATGCTAAACAAGTTTTCATCGGCAAAATAGGTATACTCATTAAACGCATCATTGTTGCCACGCTTGATTGTTTCTTTCCATTTAATAATGCGGACGAAGTCATCAATTTCGGTGAATTTGTCTTTAAAGGTTTCAGCCATAATAAAAGGCGTGATCGCTAAATCATCTGAATTTTGAATATGATCCAAGCGATAAATAGAGTCTGCTTCGCTAAACGCCTTGTCATAACTGGTTTCAAAATCAATATACAAAGTGATTAATATGAAACAAGTAAAGCCAATAATTAAACCAAACAAGTTGATGGTACTGCTCAATGGGTTATTTAAGAAATTCCGTATCGCGGTCATCACATAATTACGAAACACAGCCAGCCTCCTCAGCAATGTCTTGTGTATTTAAATTAGTCACTGTATCTCCAACTTTGTAATCATTTAATATTTTACCATCGAGCAAATTGATGATTCGGCTACTATATTGAGCATGGGCCTCAGAGTGAGTTACCATTACTATTGTCGCGCCTTCAGAATTTAGCTTCTGTAACAGGGTCATAACATCGTGGCCATTTTTTGAATCGAGATTACCCGTGGGCTCATCGGCTAGAATCAAGGCTGGCTCAGAAACCAACGCCCTCGCCACTGCAACACGCTGTTGTTGACCCCCTGATAATTGTTGTGGCATATGCTCACTACGGTGGGCGATGTCTACTTTGGCCAAAACAGCTTTAACTCGACTTTTACGCTCAGAGGCTGGTACATTTTGATAGATTAAGGGTAACTCAACATTATCCCATACAGATAATTCATCAATAAGATTGAAACTTTGGAAAATGAACCCCAAGTGCTGCTTGCGAATATTGGCAAGATCTCTTTCATTAAGGCCCGACACCACTTTGTCCTCAAAGGTATAATCACCACTGGTTGGATTATCCAACATGCCAACGATATTAAGAAAGGTTGACTTACCGCAGCCAGACGGCCCCATAACAGAGACGAACTCGCCTTTATTAATCAATATGTCCATATTGTCAATGGCCACTGTTTCAACTTCTTCTGTTTGATAAAACTTGCAAAGGTTTTTGAATGTCAACATTTGTTCTAATACTCCTACTAAATTTTGTAACCTTTGCCCATTGGCAAACAGTTACATCACACGAATAACCGCACCATTAATCGATTTATAGAAAAATAAGCCGATTCATTTTCGAATAATCACCGTAACTGGATGTAATTATTTTTTCTCCTATCAGCAAACCCGACGACACTTCCAACACATCAGCGTTACGTTTTCCAAAACTTACTTTCCGTTTGGTCGCCCCTTTGCCATCAGCATCCAAGACAAATGCCCAATTACCGCCGGTATCCTGATAGAAGCCGCCTGTATCAACAACTAGGGATTCATTTGCATCACCTAGTTCAAGCCTGATCTGAAGAGTTTGACCTCGACGTATATTTTTAGGCGACTTACCGACAAAAGCCCAATCAACTTCAAATTGTCCATTTGTTACACCTGGATAGATTTTGACTACTTTCAAATGCAAGCTTTCACCAGACAATTGGTAACTGCCTATCAAATCTCTAACGACACGATTAATATAAAATTCATCAACCAATGTAGTGACTTTAAAGTTATTCAGCACATCAATTTGTCCCAAACGCTGACCTGCAGGCATCGATTCACCCAACTCAGCATCCAGAAACGTCAGCTGACCATCGATGGGTGCCACCAATTTGAGGTTATCCAGACTTTTACGAGAGATCCCCAAATTGCTTTGCAACATTTTCACGTTAATTTCGAGTTGCTTAATTTGCTCTGCCTGTAACGCCAACTCTTTAATCTGGCTTTCTTTAACCACATCACGACGCTCTTGAAAATAGTAAAATTCGTCTTTTACTTGATCAACGTTATCCTGTGCAATGAGACCTTTAGCTAACAACTTTTTATTTTTTTTCAGATTGCGACTAAGCCCTTTAATACGATATTCAATTTCAATCAAATCGGTTTTCTTAGTCAAACGGCTACGTTCCATTGCCAAACGGGTATTACGAAGATTGTTGATCTGTTCAGAAACATCGGCTTCACGTGCCAGCACGTTTAGCTGCAAACTTGAATTACTCAATTCTAGAATGTTATCGCCAGCTTTTAACATTACACCTTCTTCGAGGAATATTTTCTCTACTCGTCCACCTTCAATGGCATCGAGATAGATCACCCTTTTTGGTGATATAGTGCCTCTAACCGGTAAAAACTCTTGAAATTCACCTTCTCTTACAGCACTCACAACTAACCGTTTGGCATCTATTTTTAGACTCTGTCCTTTAGGGGCTAACATCATATAACTGCCAATAACAATCACCATAACGACGATAATTAAAGCGTAAAACATCGTTTTTCTTTTCAGTGAAAAAAACGTTTTCTTGCTAACTTTCCGGTCCATGCTATTCAACCCCACCGATAATTTCAGTTATACGAATATTTTTTATTGCTTGTAGTACTTCTGCTGAGTTACTTGAATATCGTTTCAGAACTAATAAAACAGTTAACAATTGTTCTAACATCAACTTATTCCTTATTTGCTTTTTTAAAACGGTACACAAATCGATCTGTTTTTCCTTTTGTACTTTCGTGCCAAACATCTGTATCGAAATGGTCATTAGGGTTTGCGAGTACACTCAATGAGCGGTCTAAAACAAAACCTGCGTTTATTATTTCGTTAAGAACAAAGGTATTTTCGACCCGATGAAGTTTTTTACTTTGTGATGAACCAATACCTGAACCAGCATTGTGGTCGATAACAATAAAATATCCGTTAGGCTTAAGTTTGTTATGAATAGTTTTTAGAAGCTTTTGTCGATCAAAGTCTTTTTTATTAATGATGTCGTGATAATTAAGCGCGGTAAATATTCTATCTACAGACTCATTTACCCCTGATAAATCAAGATTTTTCAACACTGATATATTGTCAAATGTTGATAAATCTCGTTTTTCCAATTTACCTTTAACACTGTATAGTTTTCCTGAATTATTCAGCATTCGTGCAAATAAATCAGTGTAATAACCACGGCCTGCAATAAAGTCGACTACAGTCATGTCCGTTTGGATATCAACCAAGGCTAAAATGTCGGCAGGCTTTCTAGTTATATCTCTTGATTTGTCTTGTTGAGGTCGATCATGTGCATTAAGTATTTGATTAATATCTTTGGCATATGCCTTATTTTCATAAGCTAATGCCGGTGCTGATAAAATGAGTAAACTTGAAAGTAGTAATGTTATTGTTTTCATGTGTTTTCCTGATAAATGAGTAGAAGTTCATTTTCAGCACGCTGTTGATGATTAACAATAATCAGGCGATGATATCTTATGGATTTTCTGGTGATGTTTTGATGATGTTCTGTATTTTCAACAAGTTAAATAATATTGTTCATAGATAAAATGCAATCAAACAAGTACAAAATCACCGTAATTATAGTGATGCGATTATGATATAGAAGGTTTAAGTGACTGATTTTATAATTGAAGGGAATTAAATAGCTGTTCGTAATATGGTGATTTTAAAATTATTAAGTCAAAAGTAAGCGATTTTTATTAACTGGCTTACCTTGCAAACAAAATTATAGCCACCTTATCGATTACCAAAGCCCTTTAAGCTCTATTCAACTTGAAGCTTTGTTATAACCCATTTTTGAAGAGCATCTTCACTGTAACGTGGGTGCCAAGCAGCAATCACATCAAATGGCGCTGGAGATTGCTCTAATTGAATTTTAACCAAATCTAATCCTTCAATTGCTCTTGAAGGTAAAAAGGCAATTGAATCTGTTGTTTCTAGATACATTGGAACAATCGAAAAACAAGGCGCAGAAACAACAATGTTACGTTTCAAGCCAAATGTTTTGAACCAATCATCAATAGAACCTTTAAAATTTGGACGTGATGGTGAAGCAATTATACTTGGGAAACTTGCTATTTCAGCTAAAGAAGGTGTGGTTTGCGAAATAGATGAGTTAGGGGATGCTACACAAACATGGTGCTCTTCAAACAATTTTATTATTGGATAGGTATCAGGAATGTAATCTGGAAAAGCGATTGCCAAATTAACTTTACCGTTTTCCATTAACTCATGAAGCTTGTCTATATCAAAATCTCTGACGATTAACTTTAAACTAGGCGACTCTTTCCTTAACGTTGAAATAAGAGCAGGTAAAACGACTTGCTGCGCGTAATCAGTTGCTGCAATCACAAAAGTACCACTGACGGTTTTAGGATCAAACACTTTTGGAGATAATAAGATCTTAAAGTCATTTAATAACTTATCAATCTCTATTGATATTTTTTCCGCAAATGGCGTTGGAATAAAACCATTAGTTTTTCTTAGAAACAATCTATCATCAAAAACATCACGGAGTTTTTTCAATTGCTCACTGACTGCTTGTTGTGTTAACCCTAGTTGGCTCGCAGCTTTTGAAGCATTCTTCTCTCTAATAAGGGCTTGAAAAATTCTCAGTTGCTTAATGTCTAATCTATCTAATTTACTCAAAATCTAATTTCATTTTTAAACGAATAATCATTAATTTAGCACATAACCAAAAAATCTTGTATCACTAACAAATTATTGTTGTTTCTCATTGTTATCTAGCTTCTCTATTATGGCTCTATCAAATCTAGTTACATAAATGGAGAAACAAATGAAAACAATTATTCTAATTGGTGCCTTAGGTAAAATGGGTCAAGCCGCATTAACAGGCTTGGGGAAACATAATGTTATTACTGCCGGTCGTTCTGGTGATGTTGACCATATTGTGGATATTACTAATGAGCAGTCAATCAGGGATTTATATAAAAGTGTCGGCCACTTTGATGCTGTCGTTAATACCGTGGGCTTTTGTGAGTACGCCAATTTTACCGAGATGACTGAAGCTCAATGGCTGTCAACGATCATGAGTAAAATGATGGGACAAATAAATCTTGTACGCATTGGTCAAGAGTACATTGCAGATAATGGTTCATTTACGTTAATTAGTGGGATTTTAAACATGAAACCTATTCCATTTGCTATTGCTGATGCAACAACGAGTGGTGCAATTGATACTTTTGTTAAATGTGTTTCTTTAGAGATGCCACGAAACACTCGTATTAACGTTATCAACCCGACAGTGTTAGCAGAAGCGTGGCATGTTTATGGTGAAATGATGCCTGGTTTTGAGCCTGTACCCGGAAAATTAGTAGGTAAAGCTTTTGAACGATCTGTTGATGGGTTTATTACCGGGGAAGTCATTTTTGTTGATGCTTAATGTTACATAAAAGAGGATTTAAGAAATCCCCTTTAAGTGAACAATTCTAAAACGCGTTCTAAGTGAAAGGTTTAGAACGCACCACTAAATAAATTGATAAAGTAAGAAGTAAATAATGAAAAAACATATATTAATATGGGTAACAATTGTTATAACAGGTTGTAGTAATGCTCAAAATTTCAATAAAAAGGAACTGGCTACTAGCCCCTCCAACTCCCACCTGATTTGCAAAAAAGTATCTAGGCATAAGAACATCATAAAACGTTGTAGAACAAACCTTTTACGTTGATACTAATTCAAAATTTTTGGCTATAAACTCTTTACCATTAAGTATTATCGATACCTGATGAATACCAGGATAATAAACACGTGTACTAATTGCTTTAAAACTTTGTTTGCGGTGAACTCGATGTAGCTCATTAGCCGCTAATAAACGTTCACTTATTTTAAATACCTTTTTTGAAGATAGACCATTTTTTTTCATAAAATATAGGCCGTATTCTAAACGTATTTTCTTCACGTTTTTGGATTTATTTTTAACTGAAAAAGAAAAATCAGCATGTGCGCCCATCACTACTTTTTCTGTTAATACTTTAAACTCAATCAAATCAATATCCGTACTATCATAACCAAATAAGGCTAAGGCTTCAGGGCAAGCTTGCTTTAACAAGGTTCGACAGGCATGTTTGATAGTACGGTCAGATTGTTTACTTTTACCTATGTATTGCTTAGCAAATTCAATAACAGTCTTTGGATTATCCTTAGCAATATCATTAAGATTGTTAGCGACACTTCGACGAACAATTTCCGTTGGATCATCAAATAAGCTATGCAATATTGGCAATAATGAAGTAGCATCTTGCTTATATGTTTTTAACGCTATTGCCCAGGGTAAACGGGGTCTACAGCCTTCAGTGGCTAAACGTCTGACCATGTGATGGGAATGCTCACACCATGAAAGCATTTGCATGATCATCTTCTGGCCATACTTGATTAAAAAAGGCCTTACGGCAAATTCAGCACTGGTAAATTGGGTGATTTTTTCAAATGCTTGCATAGATGTTTGATAATCATCTATACCATAAGTTTCTATATATTCGGGCATAAACATATATTCAACACTATTTTCTTTAATGCCTGCTTCTTTTAAACTGGAAATCAATGCCACTAATACATTGGTCGCTTCAGCAAATTTCTCGGGCATAAATTGATGCAAAATTTCTTTTGTATGAGTCATTCGTTCTTTTAACTCTAGCTGTTCAAAATCAGCAGGTATTATTAACTGCATGAAATATGCTTGGTCAAAGCCAACTAGGCACTTTTTTAAGTGTATTGCTAAAGTTAGATAAAACTTTTCGTTATAAAGGTCTTTAAACGCGTCCGGCATTGTTCTTTCTTCTATGAAATCAAATGCGACAACTGTATATAAAAACAGTTAGCTTGTAAATAACTACTCATTAAGACTGTACACGATTAAAGTATCTCCCTTACCTGTTGTAACTAGTAGGTGTTTACCGTCGGGTGAAACATAAACTGAGGCTGCACCATTACGTTGACCATCCTTTTTTATCCCTTCACTTTTCAAAACTGAAAGGATATTCAAAGTACCGTCATTGAGCCTTGCCAAGGTAACTACCGCATTATCTGTTTCAGAGGCAACAAACACCCGATCGCCTTCTGGAGAAGTTGTAACATAGCCTGCGCCGCCAAGCCCACTAATATCATCAGAGTTACTTATCGATTGAAAATATGCATATATTCCTTTTGAATTTCTAGCAAATACGACAACAGCGTTAGCCCCACCACTAGCTGCGTATAAATAGTTACCATCTGGGGACATGGCTAACCCTTGAGGTGCTACCAACTTTATGACTCCCTCTTTTCTATTTCTTAATGTCTGACTATATTCTAGATCACCATTTGAATTTCGATTAAAAATGGTTAATGCATTTTCATTAAAACCTGCAACGATAACTTGAGAGTTATCCGGGGTAATAATAACGTTAACAGCACCTCCTAAGCCATATTCAGTGTCGTTGTTATCTCTAATTGCACGATTAAAAACGACATTACCACTCTTATCAATATCGAAAATAGAAACGGCATTGCTCGCCACGCTTGCTACAAATAATTGACGATTATCAGTGGTGATAGCAATATCGTAAGCGCCCAAAAGCCCAAGTTTATCTTTTTTCTTTACAGATTTTTCATCACTGAAAACATATTCATATGGCAGATCATCTCTTAAGGTATGTAAAAACTGAAATTCACCTTGATCGTCTCGTTCGAATATTGCAACCGCACTGTCATAATAACTCGCTACATAAGCACGACGTCCATCAGGAGATATAGCTAAAGATGCTGCGCCATTTAATCCATCAATGGTTGAGTTGTTAATAAATATTTTATTAAAGCTGACCTGAAAATCTGAATCAACGTTGAAAATAGCCAGCGAGTTATCATCTGCACTTACAACAAGCAATTGGCTGCCATCGGGTGTCAATTCAGCGACTCTTGCGCCTGCTAATCCATCTACGTCTAATTTGTTGTCTTCAAGAGTTTGCATTTCTCGCATCGACTCTTGAGCCATGTAGGGCCTAGGGTTAGAAATACAGCCAGATGTAAATCCAATAAAAAGAATGATTAATCCAAAACTTTTAAAAGAAAAGTAATGTGTATAAAGATAATTTTTCCAAGATATAAATTGTTTTAACATTATGATTTGCCTTTTTAGGACAAAATAGTTTTGCTTATACACCGTTATTTTTCCTTAAGTTTTGAGACAACTAATTTTTATTTCAAACGAACAAGAATAAAGGATAACTTCAGCCATCAAACTTAACAGCGACTTTGTCCGTTAAAGTTATTGAAGCACTTTGACCATGTTTGCTGTTGCTTGTAAATCCCTCTTAAAAAAGGATTATATTCAAAGTTGGTTACCATTTAAACATCAAAAAAACGACCTGAACGAGGCCGTTTAGGGTTATTTAAGTTAATATTGATAAACTATGATTCACAATCTTTGATGATGATCTCAATTTGTTGTCTGATCCTGTGCAAATAACTTTTGATTGTTCCTTGTGCAATTAACAAGTGTTTCGATACTTCCATCGTTGTTTTCCCTTGCCAATAATGCATATAAATTACCGTTCTGTACTGTAGTGGTAGTTGCTCTACAAATTCATTAATCGACTTATTTATAGATTCACTGAAAACTTCATTGGAAGTCTGCCAATCAATCATTTCTTCGTCTTCGTATGCATGAGTTGCAAGATGACGGCTGTGCTTTCGCTGATAGTCAATTGCGGTATTTTTTACTAAGCGATATAACCAAGTGCTAAACTTACTTTTTCCGGTATAACTGTGAGCCTTTTCATAGAGCTTAATATAGATCTCCTGACAAGTGTCATCTACTTCACTTCGAAAGTGCACACCAAGAGTGGCAAAAACAATGCTTTTTATTGACGATTGATGGCGCTTTAACAGCCGTGAAAAAGTTTCATTATCACCTGACTCCAGAAACTCAGCGACCAATAACGCATCAGGATCCTGCTCACCTTTACCTAACATATTTATTTTAAGTACTTATTACTAACAAAGTTAGTAATAAGTAGTGGAATACCTAGCAATAATGGGGCTATCGCCATACGAACCACACCGAACCTGAGCTCAACTTGTGACACTAGTGCAATCAATATAAAGGTTAATCCTATCAAACTTAGTGCAATAAAAAACACACCTAGTCTAAAACTAACTTGGTGCCAAATTCTCATAAAGGTTGTAGAGGTAGTAACAGATTGACTCATCATTTGATCCATGGTTTCCAGTTCAAAGTTTATATCAATGGGCTCAGCATCCGTTTCTAGACTCTTTATTCGTTCGTTATGTAACATCTCTCTGACTTTAACCAGTTTCTGTTGTTTAAGGTGAATGTTGATACTTCTAATTACCAACCATAAAGCGACAAGCGAGATGAGAAAAGTCCAAACAGTATTCATAATATTATTCCAGGTTTTTAGTTAGTTTAAAGTAGGTTAGACGAAAGTCCTTAAAAACCGGTTGCCTGAGAAAGTATAAATATTTGGGATTGTTATAAATGAGCATAAAAACCTCCATAACCCACTGAATTAATAATATTTTTATTTATAGTACGAGTTCTATTCAAATTAATAATGACACTTAACCCATCGATGAGGCTTTTTTAGTCTACGGTCGACCATTAAGCATTTAGCTAATTTATGGAGGAAAATCCAAAAATTATCTTTCGCTGGTATAGCTGATTTGGCTTTAATACATTACTAGGGAAAAGCTTGTTGTTTTCCGCATCGGTATAATTTTGTGCTTCTAAACATAAGCCTTGGTATGATTTGAATTTGCCACTTAAATAAAAACCGCTATATAGTTGTATTGCTAACTGATCCGTATAAACAGATAAGCTAATTTGGTTCTTTATTGACGTAAGAATAGCTTTTGGTCGTTCAAACGGGGTTTTATCTAAAATAAAGCAGTGGTCAAAACCGTTTTTTTGTTTAAGTGATTTATCTTTAGTATTTTGTTGTCGATTCCCAATAGCGTCAGCATCTAAAAAATTATAATCAGTGTCTGAGACAGTAATAATCTTACCCGTAGGAATATTATTCGCATCGCTTTCAAGAATTGCTGATGACATTATTTGTAACTGTAATAATTGGCAGTCATTTTCGCCGAGATTAAAGTAAGCATGATTAGTTAAATTAATAACCGTGGTCAAGTCAGTATTAGCAGAATATTGAATACTTAATTTATTATCCGCACTTAACTGGTAACAAACAGATAAACTTAATTCACCTGGAAAACCTTGATCGCCATCGGGAGAAACAAGAGATAAAGTGACTGATACATTAGTACGGCTTGATTTGTCTATTGTCCAAAAACGAAAAGAAAAATTATCATCTCCACCATGTAAACAATTGTCACCGTCGTTTAAAGGCAATTGGTATTGTTTATCATCGAGTTGAAATTTACCACCCGAAATGCGATTACACACCCTGCCACAGGTTGCACCTAAATAAAATTCATCATTTACATACTCTTTTGCAGACTCGTACCCCAATATCATTTGGGTTGGCTTGGAATTTATCGGGTATTTAATCGATTTAATTCTGGCACCAAAGTTAATGATTTCTACTGACATGCCATAGTCATTAGTCAGTAGAATGGTTTCTAATTCTGTTTTAGTTTTAGTTTTAGTTATCAAGCTAAATACCCTTTATAATTCCTGCCTGCAAGTAGTCGTTATCTTTATCACTTTATATAAGCTAGAAGATACTAGTGGTCCCATGAAATGCCGTAGCTCCAAATTCATAAAATGCACCTTTTATCCTGGTAAATTTTTCGGTATATGATTTCACCGGTGTTATGGGGAGAAAAGCTAAATCACCAGAAAGAATATATTCTGCGGCCGCGCTACCAAAAACGGTTCCTGGAGCAATCCCCCTGCCACTGTAGCCAAAAATACTGATCGCATTAGGGCCAAATTCAACGATATGAGGTAAATGGTCATTTGAATAAGCAATACGACCATGCCATGCATGTTCAAACTCAATATCATTTAAACAAGGGTATAGTTTATTCAGTCTACGCTGAGCCCAATTATAATGTATATGTCCTGAAGGTAAATCAAGAGAGCCAACAGCACCTAGAATTAATCTTCCCGCTTGATCTCGACGAAGTGAAGACATTATCATGGCGGTATCCCAGCAGCCTTGTTGCTCCGGTATGATTTTTTTTAATAATGATTCTTCAAGAGGTTTAGTTGCCGTTTGAAAGTAATGCAGTGGTGTATAAATAGGGGCGGCACTAACAAGTAAACTTTTATGATAAGCATTAGTTGCCAATATAACCGCTTCAGTTTTAATAATGTGCTCAGACGTTTTTATTTCCCAAGTTTCATTAATTCGTTCAATAGCGGTAACAGGAGTCCTTTGATGGATAGATGCTCCGGCAGATACTGCAGCACAGGCCAAACCACGAAGATATGCAAGCGGCTGAATAGTACCGGCGTCCCTTAAATGAAGTGCACCTTTATAGATTGGCGTACCTAACTTGTGTTCGGTTTCAGCTTGAGACAATAGATCGACTTTCAAGTCTCTACTTTGGTATTGTCGAAGCCTTTCCTTTAAATTTTCAAGCCCTGCGTTTGAATGAGCACAATGAAGTGTACCCGTTTGGGTTAACTCACAATCAATCTTGTACTTTTCAATATTGGTAAAAACGAATTCAGGACCCCTAGCAAGCATACTATTAAGCTTTGTACCTGCTACTTTCCCAAGCATTTTTTCGACTTTATCTGGTTCCATCCAAAGTCCCGAGTTGACTAAACCGACGTTTCTTCCTGAGCCGCCATCACCAATATGTTCAGCTTCTAAAAGTAAAACACTGCTACCTTTCTCTGCAAGTCGCAACGCACAAGAGACCCCCGTATATCCTCCCCCAATAACAACAACATCGACAGACTTATCTTTATTGATTCGATTAGTTTTCAGTAAATTTTTCGACGTTGCGTGCCAAAGATTACTGCCAATAATTCCAAGAGACATTCCATTACTCCATTGGTATTAAGGTGGGTATATAATCAAATTATATAAAAAGAAAAGGATAGGTCAATTACCTATCCTTTTTTGTCAAATCTTAACGCTAACTACCACCAAAGGGTATACAAGGCAGTCAAGATAATCACAACACCTGTGGCTGCAATATTAAACGATCGTTCCGTGACAAAACTGACATCATTTAAGCTAACACTTGTATCACTTGATGATGAACTCGTACGATTCATCAGAGATACAATAACCATTAAGCCTAAGCATAAAATAAAGACATAACTCATGCGATCCATGAAAGGTAATTCTGGTTGCAATACGCGTAAGCCAAATGAGAATATGGCAGAGCCTATAGCAGCTGATAACGCGCCCATTGAAGTCGCTTTTGTCCAGAACATACCTAATAAAAATATCACGACAATACCTGGGGTAAATACACCGGTAAATTCTTGAATATACTGGAACGCCTGATCAAACTTACCTAATAATGGTTCAGCCATAAACAACGCAATGACCAATGAAACAAGCGTAACCATACGGCCGACCTTTACGTAATGCTGCTGACTCTTATTTGGGTTTGCTGGACGATATATATCCATAGTAAATATGGTTGAAATGCTGTTTGTCATGGAAGCAAGTGAAGAAACAATGGCAGCAACAAGCGCAGCAAAAACAAGTCCTTTAATTCCGACAGGCATTAAGTCCATCATTGATGGATAAGCTTGATCTGCTGCCGACAAATTAGGATAAAGAATTACAGCAGCAATACCCGGTAGTACCACAATAATCGGCATCAATAATTTTAAGTAAGCAGCAAACGCAATGCCTTTTTGCGCTTCTTTAATATCTTTAGCCGCCAAAGCTCGTTGAATAATGTACTGGTTGAAGCCCCAATACGATAAGTTCATTACCCACATGCCACCGACCAGTACGGAAATACCCGGTAAGTTAGTGTATTGAGAATTCTCAGGAGATAAAATCATATCAAAATGCCCTGGTAATTCAGTTGTTAACACCCCAAAACCTGCCAACATTCCCTTCCCTTCGGCAACGGCATCAAGGGCAAGATAACTCAATAATAAACCGCCGAAAATAAGTAAAACCACTTGAATAATGTCAGTGTATGCAACAGCTTTCAAACCACCATACATTGAATAGGCAATAGAAAAAGCGGCCAGAAATAACATGCCATACCACCAGTCAACTCCTGCAACCGTTTCGATTGCTAACCCGCCAAGCCATAGCACAGCCGTTAAATTAACGAAGATATACACTAATAACCAAAACAGCGCTAAAGTCGTTTTTACGCGATGATCAAATCGTTGTTCCAAATATTGCGGCATGGTGAAAATTTCATTTTTTAGAAAAATCGGCAGTAAATATTTCCCTACTAATATCAAAGTGATAGCAGCCATCCATTCATATGAAGCGATAGCCATACCAACGACAAAGCCAGAACCTGACATACCAATAATTTGCTCTGCAGAAATATTTGATGCGATTAATGAAGCGCCAATTGCCCACCAAGGTAAAGACTTTCCTGCCAGAAAATAGTCTTCTGTGTCAGCCCCTTCTTTTTTATCACTTCGTGAGATCCATAGTGCGACACACAAAAGACCAATTACGTATACAACAAATATGCCTACATCAAGCATTGCTAATTTCATAGTTTCACCTTGTTATTATTCTTATTTAACGGTTGTTTTTTACTTATCTGAGTACGACTTTCGTGTGCGCTATTAACGAATGCACCATTAACTGAAATACATTGATAAATATCTGGCACTAAGCCTGTTTTTTCCTGGTATTGCGCTATTACTGCGTCGATTGCTGCAGGGATCAAAGATTTATTCGCAAGAGCGACTACGCATCCGCCAAAACCGCCCCCTGTCATCCTTGCCCCACCTTTATTGCCAAGTGACTTTGAGAGTATTTCCACTAAAGTGTCTGTTTCGCGTGTGGTCACTTCAAAATCATTTTTAAGGGATTGATGAGAATCAGCCATAAGTTTACTTACCGATGCCATATCTTGATGATTTATAGCCGTTAGCATGTCAATTGTTCGCCTATTTTCAGTTATAACATGCCGAGCTCTTTGATACAGTAAGGGGTCAATTTTCTCTTCCACAGCATCAAGTTCAGCTAGTGACACATCACGTAATACCTCTTTACCACAAAATTTTGCTGCCGCTTCACACTGTTCACGTCGAGTATTGTATTCACTGTCTACTAAGCCACGTTTGACATTAGAATTGATAATTAATATGGACAAATCCTCTGGCATATTTGCATATTGAACACTCAAATTTTGGCAGTCCAATAACATAACACTATCTTGTTTGCCTAAAGCAGAAATGAGTTGATCCATAATGCCACAGTTACAGCCAACAAAATCGTTTTCAGCTTGTTGGCCTTTTAACGCGGCTTCAACTCCACTTAATGACAAATTATTCAACTGCGTAAACGCTGACAGAACGGCAATTTCAAAAGAGGCTGAAGAACTTAACCCCGCCCCTCTAGGCACATTCCCTGTAACAACTAAATTAGCTCCCTTAATATCAGGATAAGTTTTCATCAAAGCAATAAGTGAGCCTCGAATATAATTACTCCAGCTGTTTTGATGGTCAAAAATGATATCGTCTAATGAAAATATATTTTCGCTTGAGTCAATATCAAGGGCGATCACCCTTACCTGCCTGTCGTCACGTAAACTTACAGCGATATCAGTGCCGAAATCAATAGCAACAGGGAGAACAAAACCATCATTATAATCGGTATGATCTCCCATTAAATTAACACGACCTGGGGCATGACAAACTAAACTTGGCTCAGCGTCAAAAGCTTGTCTAAATGTTTGTTTCAACGTATCAATGCGATTGTTTTGTAATGTTAATGCCATTACGAACTCCTTTGGCTATAGTGAATTGAAGGAAGTTCACGTAAACGAGCAGCAGCTTGTTCAGGGGTTATATCTCGTTGCGCTTCAGCCATCATTTCATAGCCCACCATAAACTTTCGAACGGTAGCCGAACGTAAAAGTGGCGGAAAAAAGTGCGCATGCAATGTCCATTCTTCATGGTGTTTTTGATCAAATGGTGCGCCATGCCACCCCATAGAATACGGAAATGAGCATTCAAATAAATTATCATAACGTATAGTTATTTGTTGAATAATATCCGCTAAAGACTGTCGGGTATTTTCTGTCAATTCAGTTATTCGCATTATTGGGAAGCGCGGTAACAACAGTGTTTCAAATGGCCAAGCAGCCCAATAAGGTACGACAACTAGCCAATCATCATTTATGCAAACAACACGCTCTTTGTTTGTTAATTCACGCTTCACATAATCAGCAAGTAAAGGTCGATTATATTGCTTGAAATACCCGATAAGATTACTGAGTTTTTTTGCTACCAAACTGGGTAATTGTTGTTGTGCCCAAATTTGGCCATGAGGATGCGGGTTTGAGCAGCCCATAACCGCCCCTTTATTTTCAAATACTTGCACCCATTGATATTTCTCGGCTAATTCAACAGTTTGCTGTTGCCAAGTAGTCACAACATGGCCGATAGCTTCTTTTGATAACTCCGGTAATGTTTTAGCGTGGTCTGGAGAAAAACAAATAACACGACTTTCACCTTGCTCTGTTGCCATTCTAAATAATGGGTCATCATTTTCAACTTTAGGGGTATCAGGTTTTAAAGCAGCAAAATCATTTTGAAAAACAAACGTCGTTTGGTAATTAGGATTAGCCACGCCATTAACACGGGTATTGCCTGCACACAAAAAACAACTCTTATCATAAGTATCTTTTTGTTTATCATCACTCGTTTCAACCTGACCTTGCCATGGCCGTTTAGCTCTTTGAGGTGAAACTAACACCCACTCAGCAGTTAAAGGGTTGTATCTGCGGTGAGGATGCTCTACCGGGTCAAATTCTTCTTTCATTTCAATATCAGACATTGGTAATGAGCACTTAATCGTAAATAATAGGTGCAGATATTAGTATAATACTATTTATAATACAATAGAAGCAGTGACAAATTAAGCTCTTTATAAAACGCAAAAAACCATTCACCTATTAATAAGATGAATGGTTTTTCAAGTAAAGAAACCGTTTTTAAAAATGCCTTAACGAATTGACTCTAGAGCGATTTATTTTCAAGCACAGAGATTTGTTCATTAACAATGGCTAAAGTAGCTCTTTGGGTGATCATCGAAGCATCAAAAGCAGCTTGAGCGTTCTTATTTTTAATATGTTCAAAAATATCAACATGGGCTTGATATTCATCAACCGTTACCGGGATCATTCGGTTAGTAAAACGTATATTGACCTTAAGAGCTGTGGTAATAAAATTCTTCAATTGAATGAAAAATGGATTATTACTAGCAGATAACACACTTTGATGGAATTCTATATCGGCTTCATGGGTATCATCTTGGCCATTAGTCGCATCTTTCATTCTTGCAAGAGCGCTTTCAATCGCGGCTAACTCATCTTCTTGAGCATATTGCGCTGCTAAATAGGCTGCTTCAGGCTCTATGCCCAAACGAAGTTGTAAAAAATGCCTTAATAGATATAAATCTGGCTTACCTAATAAGATCCAGTTAAGTACATCAACATCAAATAAGTTCCAATGCTTTGAATCAACAACCTTAATGCCTTGCCTTGGTCTAGAGCTAATTAATCCTTTAGCGGTTAGCATTTTTACGGCTTCTCTAGTTGCCGTTCGGCTAATATCAAATTGGGTACACAAATCCGCCTCAGAAGGTAAACTATCACCGACTTTATAACTGCCTTGCATTATTTTTCGACCCAATTCATGTACAACTTGTTGGGTTAAATTACGATGTGATGATTCCATGTTACCGATGTACTCTTTATTACATTAAGTTGTTACAATAATTGTTATTTGTATGATAAATGAGTTCGCGTAAATACTCTAGTTTATTTTAATTCATCAAAGAATAAATCAACCTCAGTCACTTCATCTTAGTGATGAGGCTTAATCTATTTTGTTCGAGAAAACGTAACTTTAAGTAACTTTCAACAGAAAGCACTTGCTTATATAACCCTTAATTGTATTATAAATACTATTGTTAATTTGTTTTAAGATATTTGTGCTATGATAAAATCACTATTCGCCATTAATGTTGCTGTTACTTCCCTTCTGTTTATCAATACAGATGCCCATGGTCAAACCCGAGAACCATGGGAAAACAATGAAGTTTTTGCCATTAATAAAGAAGCCCCCCATGCATCATTGTTTCCTTTTCAAACTCGTGAAGCGGCGTTGACTAATAACAAAGAGCAAAGCAATAATTTCCTGCTACTCAATGGTTTATGGAAGTTTAATTGGCAACGCTCACCGAAGAACAAACCTGAAGGCTTTGAAAATGCTAATTTCAATGACGCTAACTGGCAACAAATTCCGGTTCCTGGTAATTGGGAAACTGAAGGTTTTGGTTACCCTATTTATTTAGACGAACGTTTCCCATTCACTACCACTTGGCCTGATGCGCCAACAGACTATAACCCGATTGGCTCTTATCGTAAGCCCTTCGAACTACCTAAATCATGGAAGAACAAACAAGTTTTCCTTCATGTTGGCGCCGCTAAATCATCCTTAGATGTGTGGTTAAATGGTCAAAAAGTAGGTTTTAGTCAGGGGTCTAAAACACCTGCAGAATTCGATTTAACTTCTTATATCAAAGATGATAATAACTTACTTGCTTTTCAAATTCGACGATGGACAGATGCCAGCTACCTAGAAAGCCAAGATATGTTGCGTATTTCAGGTATTGAACGCGATGTTTATCTTTATGCAACGCCTAAACAACATGTATTTGATTTCCACGTAAAGCCAACTTTGCATAAGAATTTCACTCAAGGTAATTTATCGGTTGAGGTAACATTAAAAAACTTTGCCAATAAAAAATCAAAGCAAAAAATTGAAGTACAACTATTAGACCCACGTAGCAATATGAAAATGCTATTGAACAAACAAACTGTAGTTAAGCTTTCTGCTCGCGGCACAGTCGAAGTATCTCTTAATGGTGAAGTTAACCAACCTGCGTTATGGTCTGCCGAAACGCCTAATTTATATACCTTGTTAATTAATTTAAAAGATGAAAACGATAACATTATTGAGTCGGTTAGTGATGAGATAGGATTTAGACATTTAGCGGTGGTGAACAGCCAACTAACCATTAACGGTAAAGCGATAACTATTCGTGGTGTCGACCGTCATGAAACAGATCCCCTACATGGTCATGTTGTTACCAAAGCCGCAATGGAACAAGACATTAAATTAATGAAGCAATTTAATGTCAATGCTGTACGTTCAAGTCATTACCCTAATAACCCATATTGGTATGATTTAACCGATAAGTATGGCTTATATGTAATTGATGAAGCTAATATAGAGTCTCACCCATTAGCCATCAGTAAGAAAACTCAACTAGGCAATGAAATGAGTTGGTTACCTGCGCATCTAGATCGAACTCAACGAATGTTCGAGCGTGATAAAAACCACCCATCCATCATTATTTGGTCATTAGGCAATGAAGCTGGCGAAGGTAAAATTTTTGAGGCTACATATAAGTGGTTAAAAGATAATGATAACAGCCGACTGGTTCAGTATGAACCTGCAGGTGAAGAACACTACACTGACGTTTATGCACCTATGTATCCTTCGATTGAGCGTTTGGTAAAATATGCAAAATCTAAACCGACTCGTCCTGCAATTATGATTGAATATGCCCATGCGATGGGAAATTCTGTCGGTAACTTAAAAGACTATTGGCAAGCCATTGAAAAATACGATGTGCTACAGGGTGGTTTTATTTGGGACTGGGTAGACCAATCACTTGAATACACCAATGAGAATGGCGTTAAATACTGGGCCTATGGTAAAGACTTTCACCCTGAATTACCTAGCGATGGTAACTTTTTAAATAATGGTTTAATGACACCAGACCGCAAACCGCACCCTCATGCGTTTGAAGTTAAAAAAGTTTATCAAGCGATCCGCTTTAGTATTGCTGATATCAGTAAAAATCAGTTTATTGTTGAAAATCGTTATGACTTCATTAATTTAGCTGATTTTGATTTACAGTGGAAAATTGAAGCTGATGGGGAGTTATTCGCACAGGGGCATCAAGCACTTCCTTTCGTATCACCAAGTAAAAAGTCTACTATTGATTTAACATTACCTAAACTACCTAAAGGCACGAACAAAGAATTTTTTATAACGTTAAGCGCTGTAGTTAGACAATCGCAAGGCTTATTATCAACAGGCCATGAGTTAGCTTTTGAACAATTTAAGTTACCGGTACAAGGTATCGCTATCAAAGCTAACGTGAAAACAAAAACCACTACTGCGACTATGTTAAAGCAAGATAACACTAAATCCATAATCTTTAATAATGGCGATACACAAGCGGTTTTTAATAAAAATACTGGCTGGTTAACGCAATATAGCCATAAGAATAACCACTTACTTAAAGCACCGTTAACCGTTAATTTCTGGCGCGCACCTACGGACAATGATCTAGGTAATGGTATGCAAAAGTGGGCCGCGATATGGCAAACAGCCAGTGATAGACTTGTGTTAACGTCATTGACTAACATAAAAACAAATAGTGGTTTTAAAGTAACGAGTTACTACACAAGCCCAGACTTTAAAGGTAGTTATCAAGTTGAATATAACATTGAAAATAATGGTCAAATACATCTCCAAAATGCTTTAACTATTGAGTCAGGACAAGAATTGCCGAACTTACCTCGCTTGGGTATGCAATTCACCATGCCAGGACAATTTCAACAGTTATCATGGTTTGGCCGAGGGCCTCATGAAAATTATGCCGATAGAAAAACCTCCGCACAAATATCTTTATATAAAAGCTTAGTGAAAGATCAAATTCATCACTATTCTCGCCCACAAGAAAATGCCAATAAAACAGATGTTCGTTGGCTTGCCTTAAAAAATAGCAATGGCTTAGGTTTATTAGCTGTCGGGGATGAAGTATTGAACGCTAGTGCTTGGCCATATAAGCAAAGCGATATTGACTTTATTGCCGGTAAAGATGGTGAAGCTTCAGCTTCAGGTTTGGTGCCAGTGACCAGTAAACATGGCGCCGAAGTACCTATGCGTAATTTAGTAACGGTTAATATAGATCATAAACAAATGGGTGTTGGGGGGGATACTTCATGGGGGCGCTTAGTACATGCGCAATATACAATCCCCGCTAAAAGTTATCAGTACGGTTTTACTTTAGTCCCTTTCAGCTTGCAAAACCTGAAAAGTGCTACTGTAAAGACTGCTGAATTGGCGCGTAGTGTAAAAGCTAAATAAGACAAAACAAGCTAAAATAACCAAATATAACCCTACATAAATAGACTTATATAAATAACAAGCCTGAGTAGTCATACTCAGGCTAACCTTTAAAAGAGGCAACAATGACTACCGCTAAAACGCCAACGTTTTCTGATATTGATATACTAAAATTATTAGCCCAACAGTACCAACTAAACGGGAAATTAAAAAAATTACCCGGTTATTGTGATCAAAATTTATTACTAACTACGCAAAGCAATGAACAATACATCGTAAAAGTTGCCAATTCAGCTGAGCCAAAACTTGAACTCACAATGCAAAATGCGGCGATGGCCCATTTAACGCAAAAAGAATGTGCAGTCCCTCATGCAGTATGCAATCAAATCGGCGAAAGCATCACAACAATAACGAATGAACAGCAAGTTAGCTTTAGTTTACGTGTATTAACCTTCTTACCCGGTCAGTTTTATGCCGATGCCAGCCCCCTTACCCATAATAAATTCCTTTGGACTGATTTAGGCGAATTTATTGCCAATATTGATCTTGCCCTAACGGACTTTAATCACCCCGGTGCTTTTCGTTATTTAGACTGGGATTTAGCGCAAGGTTTTCGTGTTTGCATGAGTAAAAAACATTTACTTAAAGAAGAACAAGCCAGTATTGTCGAAAAATTTCTAACCCTATATCAAACACAAACCATGCCTGTGTTGTCTCAGTTGCCGCAAGGGGTTATTCATAACGATGCTAATGACTACAACATATTAGTTGATAACATTAATACTCCAGAAAAAATAACCGGATTGATCGACTTTGGCGATATGGTGCATAGTCATGTTATTAACGAGTTAGCGATAACCTGTGCTTATGCTTTAATGGGTGAAAAAAATGCCCAAGAAGATATTCTCAGTACTTTCAAAACCATCGTTGCTGGTTATCATAATATTAGACCCCTACTTGATATCGAACTAGAAGTACTCTATTCATTAGTCGCATTACGTTTATGTACCACAGTTTGTAATTCTGCATTAGCCATTGAGCAACAGCCCGATAATGAGTATTTATTAGTTTCAGTAAAACCCGCATGGCAATTACTCGAACAGCTCGGTGCATTAAATCCATATGCTGTTTTGTGCCAATTACGTCAAGCGTGCCAATTGCCCATTGATAGCGGTAAAAAAGCTGAAGATATTATTAAATACCGCAAAAAACATTTAGGTAAAACGTTGAGTTTGAGTTACCAAGAACCTTTGAAAATGGTGCGCGGCCAAGGTGCTTATTTGTTCACCGAACAAGGGACTCCGTATTTGGATATGGTCAACAATGTTTGTCATGTCGGTCATTGTCACCCTAAGGTAGTTGCAGCTGGCCAAGCACAACTTGCCAAGCTAAATACCAATACGCGTTATTTGCATGACAACATTGTTAATTATGCTGATAAATTACTCGCTACCATGCCAGAAGCATTATCAGTTTGTATGTTGGTAAATTCTGGCAGTGAAGCCAACGAACTCGCTTTTCGTTTAGCGAGAAGCTACACCAAAGGCACCGACTTACTCGTGGTTGATGGTGCTTATCATGGTAATACTAATGCTTGTATTGAAGCCAGTCCTTATAAATTTGACGGACCTGGCGGCGATGGTGCAAAACCTTATGTGCATAAAGTAACCTTACCTGATCCCTACCGGGGCGAGTTTCAAGGCAATAGTACTGAAACTTCTCAAAGCTATGCGAACAGTGTTCAAGACACACTTGCCAAACTAGCCGAAAAAGGTAAAAAACCAAGTGCCTTTATCTGTGAATCATTGCAAGGTGTTGCTGGGCAAATAATTATGCCTGACGGCTATTTATCAAAGGTATATCAACAAGTTCGTGCTGCTGGCGGCGTTTGTATTGCTGATGAAGTACAAGTTGGCTTTGGCCGTGTTGGTACGCATATGTGGGCATTTGAAACTCAAGATGTGGTTCCTGACATCGTCACCTTAGGAAAACCTATTGGTAATGGACACCCGATGGCAGCAGTTATAACTACCCAAGCCATTGCTGATGCTTTTGTTAACGGCATGGAATACTTTAATACTTTTGGTGGTAACCCTGTTTCTTGTGCAATTGGCATGGCGGTACTTGATGTTATTGAACAAGAAAAGCTCCAAGCTCATGCACTATCAACAGGGAAATATTTCCAAGGTAAGCTAAAAGAATTAGAACAACGCTTTGAATTAATTGGTGATGTTCGTGGTTTAGGTTTATTCATTGGCGTTGAATTAGTCGAAAACCGCATAACTAAACAACCTGCCACGAGTAAAACATCATGGTTAGTGGAGTTTTTCAAACAGCATCATATTTTACTCAGTACTGAAGGTCCATTTTATAACATTCTCAAAATTAAGCCGCCCCTTGCTTTTAATAAAGCTGACACAGATAAATTTATCAAGGTTCTTGAATTGGGCTTAACTGAACTAACAAAGCTTGAAATAAAACAGGCTTAAAAAATAAAATACTAGCGCTGAATCGTAATCGATTTAGGCGCTAGTGTTTTATTAATACAGATATAATATGAAAAAGTGCTCTTCTTGATAAAGTGAGGAAAATTATCCTTTTAATCAGCTAACTTCTTCAAACTTATCCATACTTGCACTAGCAATAAGCACCCCGTAACACCTAGTCCTAGCCCAATCCCCATCCAAATTCCTTCTAAGTCGAATGACTGCATTAAATACCAAGCCGCTGGCAAGCCCGCCAAACAATAACCAACACCAGTGATCAAAGCCGGACCCAAGACTATTTTCATACCGCGTAAGATATTTAACCCTGTTAATTGCCAAGCATCAACCACAAAACATGCGGCGGCCACCAACATTAAGCCAGGTAAAATATCGACAAGTTCACTAAATAAGCTATCACCCGGTTTTGCAAACCACTGCGATAACCATTCAGGGTTAATGCTAAACAATAAACCTATCAGCGCACTTGACGCAGTCGCCAAGATCAAACCATGTCGAGCAATTTTAACTATCGCCTGCTTGTTTCGACTACGACCATATTGATTACTCACTAATATTGAGGTTGCCTGAGCAAAACCAAATGATATACACCAAGATAAACTTAATACCTGTAAAGCAATTTGGTGAGCCGCAAGAGATACTATGCCCAAAGTTCCAGCCATTAAAGCAGCACCTGAAATCAAACCAAACTCAGTCAAGGTCGCCAAGGCAACAGACATTCCCATAAAGATTAGCGGTTTAATAGTAGCGAGTTGGTACTCAAACCATTTAGTCCATGGTTTATAGGCTACAAATTGCGGTTGACGAAATAGCCATACTCCGTAGCAAATAGCCATCAACCAAGCTGCTAAAGAGGTACCATAACCGATTCCTACAATGCCAAAATCCATTACAAATGCGAGAACATAACTACAAATAATATTTAGCGATACAGTGATCACCGACGCCCACAATACAGAACGCGGAAAACCAAAAGCTACCGCTAGTCCACGAAATACCACTATCAACAAGTTGGGCAACATAGACCATTTTAATGCATGCAAATATAGCATACTAAGATCAACGATTTCGGCTTGTTGACCAACCATTAAAAGCATATGCGGTAAAATATAAAATAATGGTAAAAGAGCGATGCTGATAATAACGGATAATAAAATAGCCCCTTTTAAAATGCCTCTAATTTCCCCTTGATTATTAGGATTATGTTGCTTTTCGCCATAGGCTATCGCCAACAAGTTGGCAACAGAGCCAATAAGGCTCATCACAACAACATAAACAAAACTAAAGACCGAACCAGCAAGACCTCCTGCCGCCATGGCAGTAACGCCAATTTGCGCCATCATCCAAATATCTGAAAGTACCATTAATTGCGCGACTAACTGTGAAATGATTAGAGGTACTGCGAACCTAGCCAGATGTTTCATGATTATTCCCTTATATTTGACAAGTTTAAATCGATATCATCAAACTAAGTGAATCTGCAGTGGTTTTCAAACGAGCAATATGTCAGTCTGGGATGCATAAAACTCATGCTAATTAATTATTTCGAGAATTTCATGCAACGTCATGCACTTAAGCGTCATTCTAACCTGCCCCATTCATTAAATACTTTACGGGTATTTGAAGCGGCAGCAAGATATTTAAGTTTTACCCATGCTGCAACCGAACTCAATGTCACCCAGAGCGCGGTTAGCAGACAAATACGCCAACTAGAAGATAACCTTGGGTTTAGTTTATTCAATCGCTTGCATCGGGCCTTAGAACTAACGAGTGAAGGCCGTGAACTATCAATGGTACTAACCAGACAGTTTGGTGAACTCAACCGAACACTATATCAATTGACCCCTTCACTGCGAGGTGAACTAAAAATCAAGGTAGAAACCAGTTTGGCAGCGCGGTGGTTAACTCCTCGATTGCATAAATTCAGAAAACGCTTTCCAAATTTACAAGTGAATGTAACCTTGGCTTGGTTTCAAGCTGGTGTAAATATCAACTTAGAAAGTGGTGGTTATGATATTGCTTTGTTTGGCGAAAAATACCCTGATTCTCGTTATGCAGACAACAAACTGCGCTGCGAATATATAGCGCCTATTTATCATTCATCCCTGTGTGAGAATCAAGATGTACTCACTGTTACTCAAGCAATTAACAAAATACGCATCCATCCCACTCAAGACAGATCTGACTGGCAGCACTGGTTGTCATTAACTGAAAATAGCGATCAGAGTCTAGATAAAGGCATCACCTTTAACAGTTTAGATTTGGCGATTATTGCGGCCACAGCTGGTGAAGGGGTAGCAATAATGGACTTGATGTTGATATTAGAGGAATTAGAAAAGTCGAGTTTATTGCTCCCTAAACAGGTTCAGATCACTCAGAGTCCATGGCAGTACTACTATTACGTTGCTCCTGAAGCCAATGGCATTGATGATATAAACGCTTTTATTTCCTGGTTACATGAAGAGTTCGAGCAAGATCAACAACGTCTGGATAAACTTGCAAACGAAAATGGCTGGACTATGCCAAATGGTCAAACTGTCCCCAAGCAATTCTGATTATCAATTTAGTGCAAGTTTTCTATTGCTAGGGTAATGAAGTGGTGCGCTAAACTGATGTTTCGCACTAGTTTACCTCTTATCAAGGTGTCATGTGTTTTATTTAATTTATGCGCCGAAAAGCGGAAAATGTTATGGTATGTAACAGCCAACTTACTCAAGAGTACGTTGTGCGCATAATATAATATGTCGTTGCAATCTTATGAGTAAGTGTACTCATAAACTGAGATACCGCATATCAATAAACGATGAAATACACAATATAGACATAAAATAAATGACTGCTTTAACAAAAGGATTTATATGAAAGTGTTTTTAGTTTTCTTTTTAGTCATCTTGAACTCGCATGCTCTCTCTGCTCAAGAGCAAACAGTAGATAACGAACGGATGGTATCTAAAAATGATGTTCGAGAAATTATTCAAAAGATAACCTTTGAATTGGATAATCTCTATCTCTATCCTGAAAAGACAAATAAATTATCTCAAACCCTTATTGATAAGCTGATCACCCGAAGCTTTCCTTCAGCCTACAGCTTAGAACACTTTAACCATGAGCTTATCTCGGCTTTAGTTGACGCCACACATGACACTGGTTTCGAAATTATTCAGCAACAACCCATAATAATTTCTAGTATGCTTGATAACAAAGCAGATGCTGAGCAAACACTTAAAGGAGCTATACACACAGAGGTTTTAAATAAAAATATTGGTTATTTTAAAATAACAGGACAGATTACTTCTCATAATTCAGAGTTGGTTTTTTCAAATGAGTTTAAGCTGCTATCTGATGTTGATGCAATGATAATTGATTTACGTTTGGCAGACGAAGTTTCTATATCATTAG
>Ga0209292_1001444_pt1 | contig 29045 bp, 24 predicted proteins | sample GOMGulsemesocosm_2_FD_184634 | JGI IMG/M metagenome (GOLD analysis project Ga0209292, IMG submission 184634) | Methane-oxidizing microbial communities from mesocosms in the Gulf of Mexico - GOM9C Gulf of Mexico (SPAdes) (version 2) | ecosystem: Environmental > Aquatic > Marine > Cold seeps... | reverse complement strand
CATATCTATCAGATCACACATTATTCTCAACAAGTTGCTGCAGAAAAAATAGATACTCCTTTAGTCTTAAGTTCACGACCCAAAATAAAAGACGAACTTGATGACCTAGCTGAAACTATTAATAATATGAGAACAACATTAAATAATGATATTTTAAAACTTGAAGATGCAGAAAATGCACTGATAAATCTAAACGGTGAACTTGAAGTTAAAGTGTTTGACCGTACGTCTAAATTGGCTTTGAGTAACAAGCAATTACAACAATCTTTAGATAATTTAACTTTAGCAAAAGATCAATTAGTTCAGTCAGAAAAAATGGCATCTCTTGGGCAACTTGTTGCAGGTGTTGCGCATGAAGTAAATACACCGTTGGGGATCTGTGTAACGTCAATAACTGCCTTGAAAGAAAAGGTACTGGAATTAAACAATTCAGTAGAAACTGAAAACCTTACGAAATCTCACCTAACTAAAACACTCAACTTACTCATTGAATACCAAGATATTATTGAAAGAAGTTTAAATAAAGCGGTTGAGTTAATTAGAGGTTTTAAATCAGTTGCGGTTGAGCAGCATACAGATCCCGAATTGAATATTAATGTCGCACGTCATGTTAATGATGTTGTGAACACAGTTAAGACACTGTTTAAACGGAAAAAATATACAATTAATATTGATGTAAACGAGAATATTAATTTAATAACTTACCCCAGTGCATGGAATCAAATTCTCACTAATTTTTTGACTAATTCACATATACATGGCTTTGATGAAAGAGAAAGTGGAGAAATCTCAATACAATTTGTTGAGGACAATGGATTCTTAACCCTATTTTATAGTGATAATGGTAAGGGACTAGATGAGAGTGTTGTTAACCGTATCTTTGACCCTTTTGTTACAACCAAGCGTGGTCAAGGTGGCTCAGGGCTAGGTATGAATATTGTTTATAACTTAGTTGATGCAAAGTTAAAAGGAACCATTAAATGTTTAGATACAGAAGTTGGTTGTAGTTTTGAGGTGAAAGTGCCAATAAAATATAAAAAAGGAAAGCTCGAAGCTTAAAGTTTAGGTATAAGCACAAATAAAAAAAGGCCATATGGCCTTTTTTTATTCATTCAATAATTTGTCTAATAACCGATTAATGTCAATCTAGTTTAGTGATTTGGTTACGTGGAATATTATTACCACTACCCATGTCATCTACAAATAAAACTGAAATAAACTGCTGTAATTTATCATTAAAAATGATGGCTAACTCGAAATATTCATTTTTAGTTGTTGCGTTACAAGCGGAAAATTCTGTTAATCCATTGTCAGGTTTTAGCAGAGGGGCATCTTTTGCACCGCCTTCATTAACTAAAATAGGGAAAGCATTTAAATAAGTGGCGGTCGTGAAACCTACGTTAGTGCTAGTTTTACTTGATTCTGCTGATGCAGTCGAAAGGGTACAGCATAATCCGACTATGCTGAATATGGCACTTAACGCGACAGTTTTAAATTGTGATTTCATGTTGCGATCCTCGTCTTATAAATTCACAGAGCATTGACTACAAAACTTATCTCTTGTAATACGACTAATTATTAGTCGTTAGAATATGTCACACTTACTATAATTCGTCGTAATCTATATTACGAGTGATATAAGTTAAACGGTCAAAAATTTGAGTTAAATAGCTTTTTGCCACTTTGTTATCACCAATAATTAAAATTAATGTGTGAGTGTTCGATAGAATAGACAGGTAATCGCAGAAAAAAGTTTCACGTAATCGATAATAAAAAAGAGAAATATCGTGGAAAATATTTCTCTTTCATTTTAGTAACCCAAATAGACTAGTTATTTTTTTTCACTTTAAGTCGATAACTATGCAATAAAGGCTCTGTATAGCCATTTACTTGTGTTGTTCCTAAAAACACTAAATCGCATGCGGCTTTAAAAGCGGTACTACTTTCAAAGTCACTTGCCATAGACTGATAACTTGCATCATCCTTATTTTGGCTATCAACAGTTTTAGCCATTTTTTTCAAACTGGCCAAAACTTGCTCTGCATTACATACCTTATGAGTTAACCAATTTGCTATGTGTTGACTTGAAATACGTAAAGTCGCCCTGTCCTCCATTAATCCGACGTTATTGATATCGGGTACTTTTGAACAGCCAACCCCTTGGTCAATCCAACGCACAACATAACCTAAAATACCTTGAGCGTTATTATCTAATTCATCAGAGATCTCTTGCTCACTCCAATTAGTATCTTTAGCCAAAGGGATCGTTAAAATGTCATCTAAGTTTGCTGGCGAACGTGACATTAATTCTTTTTGAAGTGTGAATACATTCTCTTTATGATAATGCAAAGCATGTAAAGTAGCGGCTGTTGGTGAAGGTACCCAAGCAGTATTCGCGCCGGCTTGTACATGGTTAATTTTGGTTGCAAGCATATTCGACATTTGATCTGGGATTGGCCACATGCCTTTACCTATTTGTGCTTTACCACTAAAGCCACACGCTAAACCAACATCAACATTGTTATCTTCATAAGCACTTATCCAAGGCGTTAGTTTGATATCGGCTTTTTTCGCCATAATTCCTGCAGCCATAGAGGTATGTATCTCATCACCGGTGCGGTCTAAAAAGCCGGTATTAATAAATACCACCCGAGATTTCGCTTGAGCAATACATGCTTTTAAATTAACACTGGTGCGGCGTTCTTCATCCATGATGCCCATTTTTACGGTATTTCTATCTAACGCTAAAGCATCTTCGACTTGTTCAAATAAAGTATTAGCAAAAGCCACTTCTTCTGGCCCATGCATTTTTGGTTTAACGATATAAATAGATTGTTCAGCGCTATTACAAAAATCTGCTTCAGTAGCGTTTTTGTGTAAGTTAATACTGGCAATTAATGAGGTCACCATCGCATCAATAATCCCTTCTGGGACTTCATTACCGTTGTCGAGCAAAATCGCATTGTTTGTCATCAAATGGCCAACATTACGAACAAACATAAGACTACGGCCTTTGAGTGTTAAGTTAGTGCCATCAAGTTGTCGGTACTGTCTGTCTGAGGCCATTTTACGCTGAATGGTTTTACCACCTTTTTTCACTGCAGTGGTTAAGTTACCTTGCATCAACCCTAGCCAGTTTTTGTACGCGACAACCTTGTCATCAGCATCAACAGCTGCGACAGAATCTTCACAATCCATAATCGTAGTTAAAGCAGACTCTAGCGTTATATCTGAAATGCCAGCATTATCATTTCTACCAATAATGCTATTTTCATCAAAGTTAATTTCGAAATGCAAACCATTATGAGCAAATAATAAAGCAGTCGGTGAGTTAGCTTGTCCTTGATATCCTTTAAAGTTTTCACTTTGCAAAAGTTTAACTTTTTCACCACTTTCAAGTTGGATCATTAACGTATTATCAGATATTTGATATTTTACAGCTTGGTCATGACTGCCTATGGATAAAGGAATACTTTGATCTAGAAAATGACGAGCAAAGCTAATAACTTTTTTGCCACGGACAGGATTATAGCCACCAGAGCTTTCGGCGCCGTTTTCTTCTGAAATAACATCGCTGCCATAAAGTGCATCATACAAGCTTCCCCATCGAGCATTTACCGCATTAATAGCAAACCTGGCGTTCATAATTGGCACAACTAACTGTGGGCCTGCCATCGTTGCTAATTCTGCATCAACATTCTCAGTGGTTATTGTAAAATCGTCGACTTCAGGGACAAGATAGTTAATTTCTTTTAAAAAGTTTTTGTAAGCTGAAAAATTAAACTTATCGCCAAAGTTATTTTGATGCCAAAGGTCAATTTTTTCTTGTAAGTCATCGCGAGTCGCTAATAAACTCTTATTTACCGGTGCTAACTTTTCAATGATGGCTGAAAATCCCTGCCAAAAATCAGCTGAAGATATTTGACTATGCGGAAGCACGTCTTGCTCGATAAAATGATGAAGGCATTGAGCAACTTGGATTTTTTCAATTTTTAGGTATTGGGTCATGTTGGTTCCTATTGATTATATCTCTAACCGATTGTTCAGCGAATCAGTGAATAATCGCTTTAGTGTTATCTGATATGAATGTTTTCAAATCACCCCTTCAAAAGAGCGACAAACAAAATTAACGATAGTAGATAAGTGCAATGTAGGAGGAATTATTTTTCCATGCAATAGCTGAAAAAATGTTATGGCTGTTATTAGTACTTGAGTAATTCGCTTCTAATACCGATATATGATTTTATCTTACTGTAAAGTAACACAAATATATTTTTACTAAATATCCGTTTGATTGATTGTTAGTAGTTATTGTTATTGATAATAACTACTATAGATTACATGAATGTAAGTGCGTAAAAGGTTTAGCTTATGAATGATAGGAGGGTTAATGGCAACATCTATAATCGTGAAAATAAAGTCAAATACTCATCATTATAAAAAATGGGCAAGCGTATTTATGATCATTGGGCTGAATATTGATGTGAGTAACGCTGATATAATCAAAGCTAAAGAACTGTATGCGGCATGTTCATAACTTACCCTACTAATTGTTGCTGTGCCAAGTGCATGGCTTGCTGCGCCAATAGCTAATCCTTGTGCTTTAGGAGAAGTCACATTGATAAATGAAAGCCAGGGAGGGCCTAATAACGCGCCAAATAAGCCAGCTAAAATAATCGCAAATGCGGTGATTGAATTATTACCATTAAGTTGTTCAGTCAAAGCGATACCTATTGGTGTTGTGACTGACTTTAAAGAAAGGGATACGGCTAACTCGTATTGATGAGTTGCATATATTGTTACGCAGAAGCTTATAGCGATTGTAATGATAGCTCCTAAAAACAAGAGAATAACGATTTGCCGCCATTGTTTTTTCATTGTTTGGATATGTTGATATAACGGGAAACCTAAAGCAACGACTGCTGGCTCTAATAATCCATTTAAAGGAGCGGTTGCTTGGTAGTATTTATCAAAGGGAATGTTAAAGAATACTAACATTGGTATGAGCGTTAATATTGATAACAACATAGGGTTTAGCCAAGGTTTTTTACATAACTTTTGTAACTGAGCATAAGCCTGATAAACCACTAGTGTCACAAGGATGAAAAATAACATAAAGCTGATTTCAGAAATAAGGTTATTATTCATTATTTGTTGAGTTCGTTTTTTGCTGTTGATTCATATCGATTTAATTGTCGCTGATAGGTAAGGCCAACAAAGGTAAGTAATAAAAATGTAGTCAAAAATATAATGGTAACTAACATAATCCCATGATCTTTAATTAACTCATAGTGATTGATTATACCTACGCCAGCAGGTACAAAGCACACGGGCATATTAGCGAGAACCCACTCCATACAAGGTTTAACTCGTTTCGGGTTTAGGAATCGATAATGTAGTAAAGCGGTAAATATCAGCATTCCATATAAACTTGCTGGAAAAATAGGTAGGAAAAGCTCAATAACTTTACCTATTAATAAACAAATGCTCACCGATAATAGACTATAGATTATATTACTAAACATGACCTAATCACCCTTGATTAGCAGCTTCTATAACGAGTTGCCTAAACCAAATGTGACTAGCATCGTGATGTAAAAGCGGGCTCCAAATCATTTTTAATTCTATTTCTGGAATATCAAAAGGAGGTCTTACTATGGTGTATTTTGCGTCGTCTTTATGTAACAACGCCGCTTTGGTAGGTAAGGTGGCAATCAAACCATCTTCAAACGCTAATTGCATTGCAACATGATAGTTACGGGTAAATACTTTGATATCACGCTTTTTGCCTAAACGGGCTAAAGCTTCATCTACCCAACCTAGTTTTTGAACGTCTTTTGGGTCCATACCTACACCTACCCCGAAGCCAGTTTTAGACACCCAAACATGTTTTGATGAAAGATAAGTGTTTAAATTAAATTTAGAAACATCCGGGTTATCAGCACTTAACAAGCATGAAAACGTATCACGCCAAATTGTTTTTTGATGAAAAGATTGCGGTAACTCGTCAAAACGATTGATGGCCATATCTATTTTCCCGGCCTCTACATCATGAAAAGTGACATCACTTGGCGTCATAATATCAATGGTAACATTGGGGGCAATTTCATTTATTTTTCTGAGCAAGTTAGGCAATAAGGTCGAAGCCGCATAATCACTGGCCATAATTCGGAACACACGTTGGCTGTGTTTTTCATTAAACTCTTCTTCACCTTGCAATGCTTCTTCAAGCTCTAACAAAATTTTTCTGATCACTGGCGCTAAAGCTCTTGCACGTTCTGTTGGCACCATACCATCAGATGTTCTTACTAATATTGGATCATTAAATAAATTTCTAAGCCTTTTTAAACCATTACTCATTGCGGGCTGAGTAATATTTAGTTGGCTTGCTGAGCGTGTTACGTTTTTTTCTCGAAGTAAAACATCAAGATAAATTAGCAGATTAAGATCAATTTTAGCAATATTCATAGTTTTAATGGTCAATAGAAATAATATAACTAAAGTATATGTCACGGCCACAATAAAAGATCAAGATTTTTTATGTGAAAAATAACACCATAAAACATTATTATTCAGACTAAAGTGTGTTTTTATATGCTTTAGTGTATGAAAAATATGATTTACTTTATTTTTTTAATTTGCCATTTATTTTATGAATGGTAGTGATAGATATTATATATTTTAAGAATATCTCTAATATGTTCTAGACTTTGTGTTGTTCGGTATGTTTGCTTTCATGTTTACTTTTATAACAAGTGTTGAAGCTAACTAAACCATTTAAAATATTATAGACTTTTGGAGAGAGTGATATGTCTAATTATCAAAGTGCAATAGAAGCGGTTCAAGCAATTAAAGCGAATGCAGGTAGCGCTTGGGATACTATAAATCCAGAGTCAGTAGCCCGTATGCGAACGCAGAACAGATTTAAAACAGGATTAGAAATTGCTCAATACACCGCAGATATAATGCGCAGCGATATGGCCGCATACGATGCTGATAGTTCTAAGTACACTCAGTCTTTAGGTTGTTGGCACGGTTTTATTGGCCAACAGAAAATGATTTCTATCAAGAAACATTTTGATGGCAGCACAGACCGTCGTTATTTGTACCTTTCAGGTTGGATGGTAGCCGCACTTCGCAGCGAATTTGGTCCGCTTCCTGATCAATCTATGCATGAAAAAACTTCTGTGGCTTCTCTTGTTGCAGAGCTATACACCTTCTTACGCCAAGCGGATGCTCGTGAACTCGGTGGCCTTTTCCGCGAGTTAGACGCTGCAAGCGATAATGACAAAGCCGCTATCCAATCCAAAATAGATAACCATGTTACGCATGTTGTGCCAATTATTGCTGATATTGATGCCGGTTTCGGTAACGCTGAAGCGACTTATTTAATGGCAAAGCAAATGATTGAAGCCGGTGCTTGTGCACTTCAAATTGAAAACCAAGTTGCTGATGAAAAGCAATGTGGCCATCAAGACGGTAAAGTAACGGTTCCTCATGCAGACTTTCACTCTAAAATTCGCGCATTACGCCATGCTTTCTTAGAACTTGGTATCGACAACGGTATTATCGTTTCACGTACAGATTCTGAAGGTGCTGGCCTGACTAAAGAAATCGCGGTTGTAAAAGAGCCCGGCGATCAAGGTGATATTTATAACTCATTTCTTGACGTTGAAGAAATTGATGTAAGCCAGATGGCAGAAGGCGATGTATGTTTCAATCGTGACGGCAAGCTAGTTCGTCCCAAGCGTTTACCTTCAGGTTTATACCAATTCCGTCAAGGTACTGGTGAAGAACGTTGTGTATTTGACAGCATCGAAGCGATTAAAGCGGGCGCTGATTTGCTGTGGATAGAAACAGCGACACCAAACGTTGCAGATATCACGGCAATGATGAACGAAGTTCGTAAAGAAATTCCGAACGCTAAGCTTGTTTATAACAACAGCCCATCATTTAACTGGACACTAAACTTCCGCCAACAAGCATTCGATACTATGGTTGCTGATGGCAAAGATGTATCTAACTATGTTCGTGCTGACTTAATGAATGTTGATTACGATACGACTGAATTAGCTGCTGCCGCAGATGACAAAATCCGTAGTTTCCAATCTGATACAGCCCGTGAAGCAGGTATTTTCCATCACTTAATTACACTTCCTACTTACCATACCGCGGCATTATCTACTGATAATCTTGCTAAAGAATACTTTGGTGACCAAGCTATGTTGGGTTATGTTGAAGGTGTTCAACGTAAAGAAATTCGTCAAGGCATCGCCTGTGTTAAACATCAAAACATGTCAGGTTCTGATATGGGGGATGACCACAAAGAATACTTTGCAGGTGAGAATGCGCTTAAAGCAGGCGGCGAGAAAAACACCTCTAACCAGTTCTAACTATTTTAGAAAAGTATAGAAAAGATAAAAAAACAGTTTTCTCTAGAATAAAAAGCCGAATAGCACTGCGTGTTATTTGGCTTTTTTTATGTACAGGATGTACGGTATGTCGTGGTGCCATGGATGGCAATGAACGACGAATGTACAGGATGTACGGAAATTATTTAACTTTAGGTGGAGGATTCTTTTTTAGTATAATTTTACTTTCTTCGCTAACTTGTTGGCATTGGTCAATCTCATCAAATACACCAATTTTGTCAGTAATATAGCACTCGTCTAATCATGAGAAATAACAAATTTTTAAAGATAAATAACCGCGTTCTTCATCTAATTCGTTCGATACCATATTGGTATCTTCACCATTAGACAGCATTAAAAATTAGTATTACTTTGCCCAATGATCATATTATTTCGCAAGCCACTGGTAACTAGCTTGCCGTCCATCAAGATTCCATTTTCCTTTTTATGGCTTTCTTTATTATTTTATTCTTGTACTTCAGACATAAGTCCCTTCTTTAAATCTATTTATTATCAGTTAATTAAAATTGATTTAGTATTATTTAAAATAAATTGTAATAAAACGCTTAATCCTGCGACTATGTGTTCGATATTTCAAAAGGAAGAAAATAATGATAACAAAATGGCAAAGCCTTTTAGCAATAAGCCTATTTAGTATTAGCTCGATGCTATTGGCTGATAATGCAGATGAACACAAAAATAAAGATGAAGTCCTTACTTTAAAAAATTGTCACTTGAAAGGCATTAAGTCACAAGTTCAATGCGGCACATTACGAGTGCCTGAAAATTATAATTTACCCAATGGCGAAAAAATTACGGTTAACTTTGCAGTCTTACCCGCTATAGATAAAAGCCAAAATAAAACCCCCTTAATGTTTTTAGCGGGCGGGCCAGGGCAAGCGTCGGTAGAATTAGCTGCGCATATTTTTACAACATTCAATGAAATAAGAAAGTCTCACGATATTATATTAGTTGATCAGCGCGGTACCGGAAAGTCTCACCCGCTTGAATGTGATGAAAATACTGCTAGTAATGTGTACGAAATTATCCCGGAAGATTTTTCAACACAAGAACTTAAAGAGTGTATTGCACAATTTAAAGGTGATTTAAGTCAATACAACTCTGAGAACGCTATTCGAGATTTCGATGCTGTGCGTGATGCGTTAGGTCATGAAAAAATTCATATATACGGTGGTTCATACGGAACACGTGCTGGTTTAGTTTATATGCGTATGTTTCCAGATTCATTGAAAAGTGTTGTGCTAGATAGTGTTGGGCCGATTGAAGTGCCAATTGGTACTTTCGGACAAAGTGCCGCGCGTTCGTTTAATTTATTATTAGAAGGCTGCCAAAATGATGAAAGTTGTAAATCGGCTTACCCAGATTTAGCAAACGAATTTAAAGCGGTTATTGCTCGATTAGAGCAAGCACCGGTTAAACTTGAAATTGCTCATCCACGTTTAGGGTCAAAAACTGATTTTGTATTAAGTCGTAGTAAGTTCATCAGTAATCTACGTATGCAATTATATTCTATGGAAACCCGCACCTTAGTACCGCTAATTATTCATCAAGCATTTCTAGGTAATTATCAACCTATGGTGGGTTTAATTGCGATGACTGAAGGTGGAGTCGGTATGTACGTTGGTTTAACATTAAATATTGTCTGTAATGAAGATCTTCCTAAAATTACAGCTGAGATGTTTACCGCTGATGCTGATAACAGTTTTGGTGGTAATGACAGCCATAATGCTTGGTTGCAAGCTTGTCCTTTATGGCCTAAATACTCGGTAAATGATGAATTCTACCAAAGTGTCACGGCAAATATTCCAACGCTTATTTTATCAGGTAATTTAGACCCAGTAACGCCGCCAAGTAATGGCGAAGAATCTGCGGCAACCTTGCCTAATAGCCATCATATAGTCTCTAAAAATAGCGCGCATATTGTGGCTTCAACGCCTTGCGGTATTGATATTGTTAATGAGTTTCTAGAAACGCTTGACCCTAAAGGGTTAGATGAATCGTGTTTAGCAGAGTTAAAAAGCGAAACATTTATGACTCACTTGAACGGCAACCTATAAGGACATCATCATGATTGAAGTTAATAATTTACATAAAAGTTTTATCGATAAAAAGAATACTGTAAAAGCCTTAGATGGATTGTCGTTCACTGCTAAAGATGGTGAAATTACCGGTATTTTAGGACCTAATGGAGCAGGTAAAACCACCTGTTTACGTACCCTTTATGGTTTGCTTAAAGCTGATGAAGGCTCGGTAATGGTTGACGGTCTCAATGCTTTAGAAGATCCCTTAGCGGTTAGACAGCGATTAGGTATTTTTCCAGACAAATTTGGATTATACGAACGTTTAACTGCGTATGAGCAAGTTGATTATTTTGCTAGCCTGCATGGCATGCAAGGCGCAAAGAAAAAAGCGGCAATAGAGCAAGTTTTTAAAGATCTAGAAATGGAAGAATTAGCACATCGTAAAACGGTAGGCTTTTCACAAGGACAGCGTATGAAAGTGACTTTAGCCCAAGCCCTAGTACATCAGCCAAAAAACTTTGTATTAGATGAACCTACTCGTGGTCTTGATGTTATGAGCACCCGTGTTTTACGTAACCACTTAGCAAAGTTTAAAGAAAAAGGTCACTGTATATTATTTTCATCACACGTCATGCAAGAAGTTGCTGCCTTGTGTGATCGAGTGATTATAGTATCCAATGGTAAATTAGCCGCGCAAGGTACTCCGCAAGAGTTATGCGATTTAGCGGGAGAAAAGCTATTAGAAGATGCCTTTGTTAAGTTAATTGGTTCAGATGAAGGAGTAGCCGCATGATCCAGTTTAAAGCGTTATTAATGAAAGAATTAAGAGAAGCGTTTCGTGATAAACGCGCATTGATGGTTGCCTTGAGTATGGGGCTACTTGCACCCGTAATGATCATGGTTATATCGAAAGTGATGATCACCGAAAGTGTAGGTAACCCGCCTATTTATGTGCAATTCACTGGCGCTGAATATGCACCGAAATTGATCGAAAATTTTGAAGAAAATAATATCCTCCAGTTTGTTAATGTACCAGAAGACGAGAAATACGCTTGGCAAGAGCGCAGCATTGAAGTTGATATTCCTGAAGACTTTGCTGAAAAAATGGCAGAAGGTCAGGCGATAGACGTTGTTTTACGTGCTGATTTTGGTAAGAAATCATCAAGTTCACCGATACGTCGAGTAAGAGAAACCGTTAGAAACTATTCACAAGTTATTGGCTATAAACGTTTATTGGTACGCGGAGTAGACGTAAAGTTATTACGACCTATCATCTTGCAAGAACAAGATACTGCGCTACCAACCAGTAATGCGGTCATGGTATCTATGTTTTTAGGCATGTACCTATTAATGGGCGCTTTTGTTTCAGGACTCTCAATTGCGATTGATTCAAGTGCGGGTGAACGTGAACGTAACGTTCTAGAGATGTTATTATGTCAACCGGTTAGTACGCTTAAAATTGTGCTTGCTAAAATGACCTGTGCGAGTTCTATTTCTGTACTGTCCATTATTATAATGTTGGCATTAACGACCATTTCAGTTGGGTTTATTGACTTATCTAAAATTGGAGCAACCTTCAGTCTAAACGCCTTTAGTATAGCTGCCTTATTATTATTGCTTGTTCCTTTATGCTTTTTTGCCACTGCTTTGCAGTTGTTTTTCTCTTTTCAAGCTAAAAGCTTTAAAGAAGCACAATCAACGGTTTCGATGTTAATTATGCTGCCTGCAATGGTACCTATGGCTATTATGATGATTGATGATAAACCTGCTTGGGTAAATTGGTTACCGATTTCAGGACAATCAATGTTAATGGAAGATGTATTCAAAGGCTTACCTGTAGATTGGACTGTTTTAGCAAGCACGACAGCAATTACCATTGCAATGACTGTTGCATTAGTGATGACTTTATCGCAGAAGTTGAAATCAGAAAAAGTTGTGATGTCACTAAGCTAGTTTTAAGGCTAGTGTTCAAAATATTAAGCGGGATTGGTATTGAGATGAATAACTCGATAGAATTAACAAAACAACAACAAGACCGTTATTAAACGGCGCATTGTAATTTATCGAGTTATTATTTGAACCCATCTTCAAACTATCAAGAAATTTTCACCGAATGGATGACAGAGTATGAACGATTACTCCGTCATATCATTACGGGCTTTGAAGCAAAAACAGCTATTCAAGATGAACTTTTTCAAGAAATCGCACTCAATATTTGGCGAGCACTACCAAGTTTTCGACAAGATTCTGCAGTGAAAACGTTTGTCGCTCGTATTGCACATAATATTTTAGCTACCCACGTCTCTAAAGCAGTTAAAAGTGTGAAGATCGATCAAGATATTGATGAGATCAGCCAAGATGCAGAACAGGATCAAACACAACCTACGCCTTATCAGAGTTTAGATAAACAGCAAAGACAAACCCGTTTAGCCAAATCGATCAGGCAGCTTAAACTTGAACAACAACAAGTGATCACCTTAGCGCTTGAAGGTATGAGTTACCAAGAAATTGCGGATGTTTTAGTGATAACCACAAACCTTGTAGGTGTTCGTTTACAGCGCGCAAAAGCCGCTTTAATAAAATTAATGGAGGCGGTATGAATAAAGACGAATCCCCGTTAAATGAAAAAGGAAAAGTTACTTTACAAACGCAAAGTCAAGCTGAACCTTTATTGGATGTCACCACTTTACCGAAAAGCAGTAATATTGAACCACGTGATACATCGGTGCTCGACGAACAGTGGGCTGAAATGACGCAAGACTGGCAAAGTCAACCGACGACTAAAACTGATATTGCTAAATTACTGAAACAAACAAAACAAAGAACTTTTTGGGCAAAACTTTCATTAGCTGTAGATATTATAGCGACATTGGCTATTCTTGGCGTGGCTATCTTTATGTGGATGAGCGGATCACAAGATAAGTTAACGATAATATATTTGGGTATAAGCGGAGTTCTTTCGGTTGTTTTTGTTTTTTACGTGATTAAAATCCGCTTGTCTGCATGGAAAGTTAATTGCGGAAGCCCAGATAAAGCGGTTAAACATGCCATAGCAGCAGGTCAATCTTCGCTTAGTTATATAAAATTACTAAAGATTTCTTGTTTTGCTATTTGTCCATTTGCAAATTGGTATGTTTTTACTATGGCTCAACAGACAGATAAATCACCAGTCTTTGGATTAGTTTTAACCAATGCAATGCTTGTAACTGTGTGGTTTATAACGCATAAATTCCACCAGAAAAGAGTAGAAGAATTAAAACGGCTCAAAAACTCTTTGTAGGAAATAAAATATAGAAATACCGTTAAATTCTATATTTTATTTTGCCCTGTAGCTACTTTCTCGTTTAAAATTTCTTGATATTCTTTTTTTTCTTCGTTATATTCTGTCCAGTAAAGTTTCTGATAGTCGTTTTAAAAACTTCTACCAATAACAACAAATTTTTTTACGGCATATTAGATTACGAAATGAGCTAAAACTTGTACCTTTTATCGTGTACAACTAAGCTGATTTCAGGCAATATACGCCGCATAATTTTGCTATCCATTAGACAATTCATTAGACATTGTCACAAACAGCCTAAAGCTGAATAATTGAGGAAAAAACATGTTTACACGTGATATGAATATTGCTGATTTTGATCCGGAACTTTATCAAGCGATGAGTAATGAAAAAGTTCGTCAAGAAGAGCACATCGAACTTATTGCTTCTGAAAATTACTGTAGCCCTCGTGTTCTCGAAGCGCAAGGTTCTCAATTAACCAATAAATATGCTGAAGGTTACCCAGGCAAGCGTTATTACGGTGGCTGTGAATATGTAGATGTTGCTGAGCAATTAGCAATTGACCGCGCAAAAGAATTATTTGGTGCAACTTACGCGAATGTACAACCACATGCTGGCTCTCAAGCCAATGCTGCGGTTTTTCAAGCATTAGTATCACCAGGCGGAAAAGTATTAGGCATGAGCTTAGCGCATGGTGGTCATTTAACGCATGGTTCGCATGTAAGTTTTTCAGGTAAGTCTTATGAAGCATTTCAATACGGTCTTCACCCAGAAACTGGTGATATCGATTACGAAGAAATGGAGCGTTTAGCACAAGAACATAAACCAGAAATGATTATTGGTGGTTTTTCTGCTTTTTCTGGTGTTGTTGATTGGGCACGTATGCGTAAAATCGCTGACGGTGTTGGTGCATACTTCTTCGTTGATATGGCTCACGTTGCAGGTTTAATTGCAGCTGGCTTATACCCAAATCCAGTTCCACATGCTCACGTTGTTACAACTACAACCCATAAAACATTAGCAGGCCCTCGTGGTGGTTTAATTATTTCGGGTTGTGATGATGAAGCAGTTTATAAAAAGTTGAATTCAGCTGTTTTCCCTGGTGGCCAAGGTGGCCCATTAATGCACATTATTGCGGCTAAAGCTGTTGCATTTAAAGAAGCATTAGAGCCAGAATTTAAAGTTTATCAACAGAATGTTTTAGATAACGCGAAAGCGATGGTTGCCGTTCTTCAAGAGCGAGGCTATAAAGTTGTATCTAACGGTACTGAAAATCACTTATTATTACTTGATTTAATCGATAAAGATATTACTGGTAAAGATGCTGATGCCGCTTTAGGTAAAGCACACATTACTGTTAACAAAAATTCAGTACCAAACGATCCACGTTCTCCGTTTGTAACGTCTGGTTTGCGTCTTGGTACTCCAGCAATTACGCGTCGTGGTTTTGGTGTTGAAGAAACTAACGCATTAACAGGTTGGATTTGCGATATTTTAGATGATATTAACAATGAAGATACTATTGTTAAAGTACAAGCAAGCGTTAAAGAGCTTTGTTCACGTTTCCCTGTTTACGCATAAATTAAGTTTATGTTGAGCATAAAAACTCAAGACAAATAAGTTGATGTAACAACTGCTTATTTATATTAAAATGGCCGCATTAGCGGCCATTATTGTTTCTGACGTTTAAGCAGAAATGTTTGCCGATAAATATTATTATTGGAGCTTCCCTTGTATTGTCCTTTTTGCCGAGCTGTAGATACCAAAGTTATTGATTCCCGTTTGGTCTCTGACGGCCACCAAGTTCGCCGTCGCCGTGAATGCTTAGCTTGTCATGAGCGCTATACAACTTTTGAAAGTGCAGAATTAGTCATGCCACGTATCATTAAAAATGATGGTTCACGTGAGCCTTTTAACGAAGACAAGATGCGTAATGGTTTAGTACGGGCGTTAGAAAAACGCCCGGTTAGTGTCGAGCAAGTAGAACTCTCTATCAATAAAGTAAAATCACAGTTGCGCGCTACAGGTGAACGAGAAGTGACAAGTGAACTACTTGGTAATATCATCATGGAACAATTAAAAGAATTAGACAAAGTGGCTTATGTTCGATTTGCTTCTGTTTATCGATCTTTTGAAGACATTCGAGAATTTGGTGAAGAAATTGCCCGTTTAGACGGTGATAAATAGCATGATCAAATTTTCACCTGATGATTACCGTTTTATGCAGCGCGCAATAACACTTGCTAAGCGAGGTCATTACACAACATCGCCTAACCCTCGTGTTGGGTGTGTACTGGTAAAAAATGGTGAGATTATTGGTGAAGGTTTCCACCAAAAAGCAGGTGAAGGCCACGCAGAAGTTAACGCATTAAAAAGGGCTGGCGATAATGCACGTGGTGCAACTGCTTATGTAACGCTAGAGCCTTGCAGTCATTATGGTAGAACCCCGCCTTGTGCCGAAGGGTTAATTAAAGCAGGTATTAAGCATGTGATCGCTGCGATGGTTGATCCAAACCCTAAAGTGGCTGGTAATGGTTTGAAAATGCTTGAACAAGCCGGAATTACTACACAGTATGGGCTGTTAACTCAAGCAGCAGAAAGTTTGAACATCGGCTTTATCAAGCAAATGACCACAGATTTACCCTATGTTCGTTGTAAGTTAGCTGCGAGTTTAGATGGTAAAACCGCCATGAAAAGTGGTGAAAGTAAATGGATAACGTCACCTCAAGCTCGACAAGATGTTCAACGTTTACGTGCTCAAAGTTGTGCAATTATTAGTGGTGCCGATAGCATATTAATCGATGATGCGAAGATGACTGTTCGTTGGTCTGAACTCGGAGAGCTAAAGAATAGTTATCAAAAAGAATCAGTTAGGCAACCTGTTAGGGTAATAGTCGATTCTAAAAACCGTTTGACGCCTAGTTTAGCTTTGTTCAAAGAGAGTGGGCGAATAATATTAATTAGAAACACCATTGAAAACATTCATCAATGGCCTCATTTTGTAGAGCAAGTGTGTTTACCTTTTTATCAAAAATCAAAATATGGGCAGCAAATTGATTTACGCGTCTTGTTGGAATATTTAGCTAAACTAAACTTAAATGACGTGTTGATTGAATCGGGCTCTCGTTTAGCGGGCGCTTTTATTGAGCAAAATTTAGTTGATGAGCTGATATTATATCAAGCCCCCAAATTAATGGGAGCTGAGAGTAAAAGCTTGGTAAATATGGCAGGTATTCAACACTTGAACCAAGCCAAAGCACTAAATATAAGCGATTTGCGTATGATCGGTACAGATATACGTATTATTGCTAAACTTTTACACTAAAAACTTAGTATTGTGTCGAGATTCACTCGACCCACAAATGATTTAAAGAGTGATTATGTTCACAGGAATAATTGAAGCAATTGGCACAATTCAAGCCATAAATATTACCGGGCAGGGCGCAAGGCTTGTTATTTCAACAGGAACACTCGATATGAGTGACGTTAAATTGGGTGACTCGATTGCCAATAATGGTATTTGTTTAACCGTTGTTGCCTTTGACTCTTCAAGTTTTAGTGCTGATGTTTCCAATGAAACGTTAACACGCACAGGTTTTGTTAATTATAAAACCGGTCAAAAGATTAACTTAGAGAAAGCTATGTTACCTACCACGCGTTTTGGTGGGCATATGGTGTCTGGACATGTTGATGCTGTAGTTGCAATTAGTGCTATTGAACATAATGGTAATAGTATCGAATACTGGCTAGATATGCCGAGTGATTTAGCGCCTTATATCGCCGAAAAGGGATCAATTACAGTCGATGGTACGAGTTTAACGGTAAATAGTATAACGGCTGATAAATTCCGCATAACGATCGTGCCACATACAACCGAACAAACGATAATATCTCATTATCAGGTCGGTACCCAAGTAAATTTAGAGGTTGATTTAATAGCACGTTACATTGAACGTTTATTAACTCGGCAAGATCCTAGTACAGCTGAAAGTAAAAGTTCAGGTGTAACCCATGACTTATTAGCTCGTAGTGGCTTTATTAAATAAAAAGAGATGATCATGAATTTAAATACCCCACAAGAAATTATTGACGATATTGCTCAAGGTAAAATGGTCATTTTGATGGATGACGAAGATCGTGAAAATGAAGGTGACTTCATTATGGCTGCAGAAAAAGTTACGCCAGAAGCGATTAATTTTATGGCGACTCACGGTCGTGGTTTAATTTGTATGCCGATGACAGTTGAAAAGTGCCAAGAGCTAAAGCTCCCGTTAATGGTCGAAAAAAATGACGCTCAGTTTAGTACAAACTTCACCGTTTCTATTGAAGCTGCGCAAGGGGTGACTACAGGTATTTCTGCGGGTGATCGCGCGACGACTGTTTTAGCTGCTGTTGCCAAAGATGCCAATCATTTGAGTATTGTACAGCCAGGCCATATATTCCCATTAATTGCTAAAGATGGCGGTGTATTGAATCGAGCAGGACATACTGAAGCTGGCACCGATTTAGCACGTTTAGCTGGTTTAGAGCCGGCTGCTGTTATTGTTGAAATATTGAATGAAGATGGCACTATGGCGCGCCGACCTGACTTAGAAATCATCGCAGAAAAGCATGATTTAAAAATGGGGACGATCGCTGATTTAATTGAATACCGGAATGCGAATGAAACGACTATTGAGCGCATTTCTCAATGTAAGCTGCCGACGGCCTTTGGCGAATTTGATTTAACCGTATTTAAAGACACCATTGACGGTCAAGCACACTTTGCGTTAACTAAAGGTGAAATTAAAGCAGAAGAACCAACCTTAGTCCGCGTGCATTTAGAAAATACTTTTAGAGATTTATTATTTAGCCAGCGTGAAAGCGTTGCTAAATGGCCTATGGCTAATGCTTTAGAAAGAATTGCTAAAGAAGGTGGTGTATTAGTCTTATTAGGTAAACATGAGTCGACGAGCGAACTTATTGCTCAAGTTGAAAAATATGCAAAGATTGATGCGGGTGAAGTTGTTAATGAAGTACAACGCCATGTAGGTTCGCGTAACGTAGGTGTTGGCTCACAAATACTTTCGAACCTAGGTGTAAGTAAAATGCGCTTATTGAGTTCACAAACTAAGTATCACTCATTATCTGGCTTTGGTTTGGAAGTTGTTGAATATATTGCAGAATAAATAAATTTATTGATATTTAGCTCATCTATAAAACTCTTTTGTAGATGAGCATTAAATCTTACAATTGATTGGTTCAATAAATGTGATAAGTGTAAATTCAGTCATGATAAAATACACTTTCAGAAACTATAATGGATATTAAAACCTAAATTAAGCAACATCGCTTGTTCAACTCTTAGATCGTCAGTTGATAAGATAAATGAAAACCAATCACGCTTATATCGAATTTCAGGCGCTTTATTTTCAATATCAAACGAAAGTTGTGTTGATGACTTTTCGTGTGCTATTTCAACACCTACATAATAGAAATTTTGTTCACTTTGGCGTTTATATCGGGCTAGGTAACTTAATTGTTTAGTGTAATGATATAGGCCAACGAGACTTAAATTTTCGGGTAACTTAAATTTATGTTTTTTCGTTGTTTCTCTTCCACGATATACTGGTAAATAAGCAACGCCTCCGACACTGTTAATAAATGTCCCTTCAGTATCTATTTTTCCTTCACTAAAACCCGAATCGTCGAGTGAAAAGTTAGAATAAATATCTTTTAAATCAGCGAAAATATCGATGTTATCTGTTGGTTGCCAATTCAAATGAACATCAAGAGTAATACCTGAGCCTCCTGTATTCCAATCATCGGTATTTCGGCGATGTAAAAAGTTATCAGAAGAATAAAATTCGTCTAATTCAGCAATAGCCGATATGTTTCCTTGAAGATCACTTGTGAGTGTCCCGGTTAAATTTGATTCTCTGGTGGCATGTAAATTCCAGTAGCCAATGCGTATTTCGCTACTGAACTTTTTAAATTCAAACTTATACCCAACACGTAAGCCATTGCTACGTTGATGGAATAACTTAAGATCAATATTGTATTTCTCTTGTGTATCTAGTGCTAAATCACTTCTGTCTAAATAAAATGCTTTTGCGGTGTCAGGATTCGAGAAAACAAAGTAATCGTAGCGATGTGACATACTAAATGAAAAGTTTTTCCAGTAACTTCTAATACCCACTTCATTTTGTGTAAAACCATCACTGGCTTTATTTTCAGGAGATTGTTGCCAATCGTCTTCAATTAACTGTTTTACAGGTAAAATATTGCTAAACGATTGACTTAAAGTAAAAAATTCAATCTTTGCTGAAGCATATGAAGATGTGGATAAAAAGGCCAAGAGTAATAAAAGTAAATAGTTAACGTTCATTAATTTCCTTAAGTTGTAAAAGTGCTTCCATTGTATTTATTGTATGTGAATGAAGTTGAATAAAAGAACTTAATGCATAAGTAAAAAAATACCAGTCACACATATGACTGGTATTTTACTTTTATTTTGCGCCTAATTCACGTGTCAAGTTACAAGGTTTCGGTTGTTTCATCGCTATAAACAATCCAAATGACACCGTCTCGATCTTCTATATCCGCAACTTTAGTTGCCGAAGAACCGACGACAATACTACCAATAACATCAGAGGTTGTATCATTTGCTTCATTCATAATTAACAATACACCTTCACTATTATTGACAGTGAAACTACCTGCTTCGTCTGTTTTCATATGCGCGATAAACTTACGCATATTTTCATCGTCAGGAAGTTTATAGCTCATTTCAAGATCAAATTCACCATCATTGAAAGCAGTACGATTACCCGACAACATTATCTTCACTTGGTAGTCACCAAGTATTGCTTCTAATGATAGGGCTGCACTGGCATCTAAAAATACGTCTTCGTTTTCTAGTGATTCAGTGGAATCTGGGCGTGTAACTAGAGCATCAAATATTACAGTACTACCAGCAGTAAGTGTTGATAACTCTTCTTCAGTGGCATTTAACTCCAAGTGACCGATGCCATCTACATAACCAGTTTTCCATTCGTGGTGAGGAGGGCTTTTCTTATAGATATCTAATGCACTACTTACATCTAAAGGATCATAATTTGACCGCCAAATGTTATCATTATATAAAAATATATTACTATATGAGCTGTAAGCAACTGCCCATTGAAACTCTATCGCCTTACCGTCTGCAGCCACTAATACATTATCCTCGGTGAAATGATCTCCTTGAATATAATAAACATCAAACCAATCGGCTAAATTATCTGCATTATTATCTCTAGGAGTTATTTTCATTTGATAATGCTGCATGTGTTCATCAATAGTTTGGCTGAAAATGACTTCAGGGATGTCTAAGCCGATATCATTTGTTTCTGACCGCTCCATCACTTTATATGTATGTCCATCATTTTCAGTCTTGATGGCTGATGTCTCAAAATTACCCATAACATCACTACCAACAGTAAATGCAAAAGTTCTCACTGTTGTACTATTATCAATAAATGATGAATTTACAGTGTTTTCGTCATCAGAAGATACAACTGTTACGGCATCTTTAATCAAAGCTTTTGTTATGTAGGAAGTGGGATTTAATTCCGATATTTCACCCGTTGCTAAGTTTTCTAGCTGCTCTTCATTAAGTGTTAGTTCAGCTTTACCTAGGTTATCAACTGTAAAAGAGAATGAACTATTAGTTTCTGTGAAAAACTGAGCACCATTATTAATCTCGAAAGGATTAACAGGAATATAGTTAGGGTATGCATAATGAAAATAATCAATCGAATCGTAAGTGCCTAAATTATATGCTTTATTCCAATCACGTGGCTCGCCATCTGCTGTTAATATTTGACCATTGTCATTAACCAAAACATTAAGTTGTATATTACCTTCGTCGTCTCTCATGCCTTCAATATTATACGAACTTGTGCCATCGTAGGTGCTAATACGTTCAAATTGATAGTTTTCGGCGACACCATTATTGTCACGATCTATAGGAGTAACTCTAATAGATCTCGCATAATAATTACTTGAATCTCTCCCAACGATGTAAGCATAGGTATAAATAAAACCCTGTATATCTAAATCGGTATCGAAAGAGCTGGACATTCGTTTCCATTCATAACCGGTTCCCCAGCGATTAATTTCTGAATTTTCAGTCACTTTTGAAGTAAGATTGGTCCACTCTCCTGGGCCTTTTGAAGTAAATGTATGAGTTACAACGGCTTGTTCATCATCAGCCACTTTTTCAGCTTCTGTTAATACAATTGTATTAAGATCTTCAGAAATGTTAATGTTAAGTAAGTTCTCTACTTTTTTACCAATGTATTTAAAACTAGGTGCTTCATAACTATCTAAATTTTGAACATTAACTGTTAATGTTGCTTTGATCAGATTGCCTTCAAAAGAGCTAAAACCACCACTCAAAGTTAACATTTCAGGTAAAATAATAGTTTCCATTACTGGTTGACTATAAAACATCTCATCTTGTTCAGTTGATTCATTCCACTGCCAATCACGATGCAATGTAGGGACTGAAATTGGCATTAATTTAGTTTTAATCACTCCCGTAAACGCAACAGGGTTTGTAACAGAGTCAGTAGCTTTTTGTTCTAAAACTACTTCCAAAGATAATTCACCAGAAGTCACTTCGCCGTCATAACTATCATCTTCTAGTGTTGCTCGACTGATAGGGCTATCAAGAGTAACCTTTGCGAAGCTGCCTTCAGTTAGAGATAACATTCCACCTGCTGATTCAATTGAACCATCAAGGTTTAAATTAAGGCTTAAGCCGTCTTCAGAAAATACAACTGCGGCATTTAATGCGACTTTTTCTGAAGCTGAATTAGCGCTAATTGTAAATAGCATGCCGCCATCATCAGTTTCTGTGTCAAGTGTAATAGAGCCAACCGCACCTTCGATACTTAAGAAAGAATCGATAGGAAAAGTTCCTTCAGCAATTGTACCAGCCTCAAACATCATGCTCATTTCAGAGACTGCATCAGTTACATCAGCTAATAATAAAAAACTAGCAGCTTCTGCTTCAACCATTACACTTGCACTACCAATAAGTGTGATGTATTTGTCACCTTCGTTGGCTATGCCTGTATTTGAATCTGTCCCTACTTCAAATAAGTGGCTGAATAAACGAACGTCGTCAACCATAGCTTTCGCTTTAGCAATAGCATCGCCTTCTGTAGGTACTTCAACTTCAGGTTCACTGCGGCCATCTTCGCCTTCGTTAGCTTCTTCGTATTCAGATTGGTTCTCTAAATTGGTTTCTTGTTGTTCAAGTTCACCGAGTATTTCACTATTATCTTGGCTGGCTAATTCTGAGTCAGCTGCAATTGCTTCAGCCGCTGCAACAGCAGCTTCGCCTGCGCCATCAAATACTTCAACTAAAGAAAGCTCAAATCCTTCGTCTGCTTCATCTTGGTTGACCAGTAATGCACCATCATGTGCGATTAAATCTACAACCACTTCGGCTAATCTACCTGATAAAATACCGGTTGCATTTTGTTCGCCTGAAAACAATGCCGACATTATGCCTGCATTGATTAGGCCGTAACGCAATTCATCTGCATTATCTTCGCCTGCGACCCTTGCAGCATCTTCAACGGCGGTTGGTTCAAGCTGAGTTAAGCTGCCCATAATATTAAAAGTATTGGCTATGAGTGATGATTGAGTTTGTATTGATTCGGCACTTACGCCACTTGCATCAGCTTCTATCAATGCAGCAGCGATATGGGTTAATGCTGAAACATTAATATTTGCTAATGCAGCACCATTTAAATTCACGATAGCGTGATGGTCAAGCATAAGACTAGGAGCTTCACCGTCATCACTCCCCACCGTTGAGATGGCTGATAGTACTAAGCTTGGGTCAACCGTTGCGAGTGCAATGGGCTCACCATAGTTCACTTCGCCACAACCTGCAGGAGCATCACACATCATCGTGGTATTTTCATCGACAGATAATTCTATTTTAACAGGTCCTACATAATCTAATATGCTAATGACATAACTGCCATCAAGTTCTGTCATGATTTCAATCGTTTCTAATTCATCGCTTGTAAATTTAACCGCTTGGCCATCAACGTATTTATAAACGGTAACAATGGCATTCGCTATGGTGCCTTTTATTGCTCTACCTTGAATAACTGTTTTGACTGGCTCAGGAACTGGTTCTGGCTCAATAATAGGGGTTTTGCTACTGGAGGAACCCCCACATGCGGCTAGCGCCGAAATGAGCGCAATGGAAATAATACTTTTGGTAAATTTCATTAAATAATCCTTATTCATAATTGAGAAAAATATCACTGGCTTATTTAAGCAGATAAATAATTCTTTTTAAAGGAAAATGTAACGACAGAGTCACATGTAAGCAACAAGGTAATAACGAAAGTGTAACGGAAATGTAACGAAAAGGGATGGAGGAATACAATGAGGTGAAACATTAGATTAAGTGACTAATAAAACTGATTGATTAGTCACTTAATTAGGTCATATTAGAACGCCTAGCGATTAGCAAAGGCATTGATTTTATCAATAATTCCTTTACTGTCTAATCCAAGTTCTTGATGAATTTCTTGCTGGGTACCATGTTTAATAAAACTATCAGGTAAGCCAATATTCAATATTTTAATCGCGACGCCTTGACTAAGAATATACTCATTCACTCCAGAGCCTGCACCACCTGCAATTGCATTGTCTTCAACGGTAACGATAATATCATGACTTTTAACTAAGTCGTTGATGAGTGATAAATCAAGAGGTTTAACAAAACGCATATCAACCAAAGTAGTGTTGAGTTGTTTAGCCGCAATTTTTGCTTCATCAAGTGTGCTACCAAAATTTAAAATTGCAACACTGGGCTTTGAATTGTCTTGGTTAGCTTGGAAAATCGTCTTTGCTTTACCTATTTCAATCGTTTCATCTATATCAGGTGAATGAGCACCATTGCCTGAACCTCTAGGATAACGAACAGCAGCTGGACCGTTATGTTGAAACCCAGTGGTGAGCATTAGCTGACATTCTCGTTCATCCGAGGGGGCCATAATAACGATGTTTGGCACACAACGCATAAAGCTTAAATCAAATGAACCTTGATGTGTTGGCCCGTCTGCTCCGACTATGCCGGCGCGATCAATAGCGAATAACACCGGTAAGTTTTGAATAGCGACATCATGAATTAATTGGTCGTACCCGCGCTGTAAAAAACTCGAATAAATGGCAACAACAGGCTTATTACCACCAATAGCTAGACCTGCAGCGAAAGTTACTGCGTGTTGCTCGGCAATCGCAACATCATAATACTGCTTAGGGAAACGTTGACTAAATTCAACCATGCCAGAGCCTTCACGCATTGCTGGCGTAATTGCGACAAGTGAGCTGTTTTTTTCTGCTGTTTTACATAACCAGTCACCAAATATTTTGGAATAGGTGGGTATGCTGGGTTTGCTTTTTGGCAAGCTCGTTTGTGTTGGGTCAAATTTAGGCACAGCATGATACTTTATAGGGTCTTGCTCTGCTGCGTGATAGCCTTTGCCTTTTTTCGTGGCAATATGAAGGATTTGAGGTCCTTTTAAATTACGCATATTGGTAATGGTATCAACTAAACCATTAACATCGTGACCATCAATAGGGCCAATATAGTTAAAACCTAACTCTTCAAAAAAGGTACTGGGTACAACCATGCCTTTTAAATGTTCTTCAGCACGACTTGCTAATTCTTTAATAGGAGGAATATTTTTAAGTATACGCTTACTACCTTCACGAATTCCGGTATACAAGCTTCCAGATAACATTTTCGCGAAGTGATTATTTAATGCTCCAACATTTTCTGAAATTGACATTTCGTTGTCATTTAAAATAACTAACATGTCGCTTTTAATATCGCCAGCATGATTTAATGCTTCAAAAGCCATACCTGCAGTCATCGCACCATCACCAATAACTGCAACAACCTTACGATTTCTATCTTCTTTTTCTGCAGCAACAGCCATGCCTAATGCTGCTGAAATTGACGTACTTGAATGCCCAACGCTTAATACGTCATACTCACTTTCTTCACGCCATGGGAAAGGGTGTAAACCCTCTTTTTGACGGATAGTATGTAGCTGATCGCGTCGACCCGTTAATATTTTATGCGGGTAAGCTTGATGTCCAACATCCCAAATAAGGTGATCGAACGGTGTTTTATAAACATAATGCAATGCTACTGTTAATTCGATTGTGCCTAGACCTGAAGCAAAGTGCCCACTACTTTTGCTTACTGAACTCAATAAGTAACTACGCAGTTCTTGACTGGCTTGAGTTAACTGTTTTTGATCTAACATACGCAGATCGTCAGGAGAATTTATATGGGCCAATAAAGGGTAGTCGGCAAGGTTTATAGTCATATTATTTTATTTATTCTTTAAATTGCTAGAGCAAGGCTAATGAGCGCGTTTTATAATAAACGTCGCAAATTCAGCTAAGTTATCTGTATTGTAGGGCAAAGTCGCTAAAGCTTGAAGTGCTTGTTGATATAAGTTGTCAGCTTTTTGTTGAGCGCCTTTTAAACCTAAAAGCGCTGGATAGGTACTTTTATTAGCTGAAACGTCTGAACCGGCTGGTTTTCCTAGCTCTTCGTCACTCGAAATAATATCAATTATATCATCACGCACTTGGTAGGCTAAACCGACATGTTCTGCATAAATCGCTAATTGCTGTTTTTCATTATCTGTAATATTGTTGCTTATTTCTGCAACCATAGTGACAGATGCTTTTAATAAAGCCCCTGTTTTTAGCGAATGCAGTTTTTCTAACTCAATTAATGATATTTTTTTATTCGTTGCTGAGATATCAAGCGCTTGTCCGCCGCACATACCTTGGTACCCTGAAGCGTGAACTAATTGACGAATTAAGCTGACGCGTTTTGATTCAACTTTATCACTGAAATTGTGGTTAACTAAAATATCGAAGGCAAGTGTCTGTAAACTATCGCCGGCTAAAATAGCCGTAGCTTCATCAAAGGCTTTATGACAAGTTGGTTGACCACGACGTAAATCGTCATCATCCATTGAAGGTAAGTCATCGTGTATTAATGAAAATGCATGAATACATTCCAATGCTGCGGCAATGCCGTCGACATCAGATAATTCAAGTCCAAGAGCATCGCCAGTTATATAACTTAAATAAGGGCGCATACGTTTGCCACCTATCAATAAGCCATACTGCATTGCTGACAGCAACCTTTTATCATTTATTTCATATGTTGCTAACTTGTCTGCAAGATATTGGTTGATGCGAGCTTGATATAAATCGAGTTGTTTTAATTGGGTCACTAATTATCACTCGTATTGTCTGATTCAGCTTCATTTTCAAAAGCTTCAAGTTGAGTGTTACCATTTTTAGTGAGCAGTATCTGAATCTTTTGTTCAGCATTTTTTAACTTATCTTGACTGACTTGACTCAAATTCAAGCCACGCTCGAAAAGCGTCATAGAATCCTCTAAACTCAGTTCTCCTTGTTCCAAATTTTGAACAATTGTTTCGAGTTCTGAAAGTGATTCTTCAAAGCTTAAATTTTCTATTTTTTTCTTAGCCATTGGCGAGGATCACAGTGATTAAATATCTAGGCGCAAATTTATACCAAACCCAATAATTAATCAATCAACTTCAAGTCTTTCAATTCCTAATTATTCAGTCGTGGTATATATACGATTGGTTCGTTTGTATTACGGCACTTATGTCAGAGGATGTAGGCATGAAAAATTATCTGGATTATGAATGGGTAATCATCGGGCATTTACTTAATTAAATTTTCTACCTATATTTAATAGCGTTTTGAATATCTGTCGTTAAGTATTTTTCGCTATTATTTAGCGCAACAAATTTAACAATTAATAATAGAAACTAATTCCTTAAGTTATTGACAATATGGACGATAATAAACTTATATCGTGTGGATATATAAAAATATTAGTATTCGCGTATCGTAATACCTTAATGTATTATCAAGTAATGCGACTATACGTTTTATTTCTTTTTGGAGACTTTTTGTGGATATAGCAACAATATTAGGTGTAGTAGGCGCCATCGGTTTACTCGTTATGGCAATGATGTTGTCTGGTGATATCAGTATGTTTATTGATACACAGTCATTAATTATTGTTTTTGGTGGTTCAATATTTGTTGTGTTATCTAACTATAATCTCGGCCAGTTCTTTGGTATCGGAAAAATTATTGGCAAGGCTTTTATGTTCAAAATTGAACAGCCTGATGATCTAATCGAGAAATCAGTTGAAATGGCTGATGCAGCACGTAAAGGTGGCTTTTTAGCATTAGAAGAAGCCGAAATTACAAATGGTTTTATGCAAAAAGGCGTTGATATGCTGGTTGATGGCCACGATGCTGATGTAGTACGTGGTACGTTACAAAAAGATATTCAACTTACCTCTGAACGACATGAAACAGGCGTAGGCATGATGATGGCGCTTGCCGATGTAGCGCCAGCAATGGGAATGATTGGAACATTAATTGGTTTGGTAGCGATGTTATCAAATATGGATGATCCTAAATCCATTGGTCCAGCCATGGCTGTTGCACTTTTAACAACGCTTTATGGTGCATTTCTCGCTAACGTTATTGCCATACCAATTGCTGCAAAATTAAAACTTAGACTCGCAGAAGAAAAAATGAATCAAGAGCTCATTCTTGATGCTATTTTAGGTATTCAAGACGGCCAAAACCCAAGAGTTATAGAAGGATTACTGAAAAATTATCTTGCTGAAGGTAAGCGAGCTATAAATACAACGGAAGAAGACTAACGGGAGTAATTTATGGCTGAAGAATGTAAATGTCCACCTCCTGGGCTCCCAGCTTGGATGGGTACTTTTGCCGACTTAATGTCACTTTTAATGTGCTTTTTCGTTTTGCTTTTATCATTTTCTGAAATGGATGTTTTGAAATTTAAGCAAATCGCGGGTTCAATGAAGTTCGCTTTTGGTGTGCAAAATAAGATTGAAGTGAAAGATATTCCCAAAGGAACCAGTATTATTGCGCAAGAGTTCCGCCCAGGTAAACCAGAGCCAACCCCCATTGAAGTTATTCAACAGCAAACAATGGAAATGACACAACAGATGTTGGAGTTCCAAGCGGGTGATGAAACGTCTGCAGGTGGTCGACAAGAGCAGCGCGGCACAGAACGTGGCGGACAATCACAAAGTACTGCTGATGAAATGTCAGCACAAGCAATGCAAAAAGCAAAAGATGAACTTGAACAATCTTCACAAGAACAAGTGAATGAGTTAGTTAAAAAAATTGCAGAGCAGCT
>Ga0209292_1001443_pt1 | contig 29053 bp, 26 predicted proteins | sample GOMGulsemesocosm_2_FD_184634 | JGI IMG/M metagenome (GOLD analysis project Ga0209292, IMG submission 184634) | Methane-oxidizing microbial communities from mesocosms in the Gulf of Mexico - GOM9C Gulf of Mexico (SPAdes) (version 2) | ecosystem: Environmental > Aquatic > Marine > Cold seeps... | reverse complement strand
TCATTTAAGATCAGCGATAAATATTCGGGTCGCCTTTCTTTTGGATACTTTTTCTTTGGCGAAGCAAAGAAAAGTATCTGGTGTGCGTGCGCTATCTTCGATTAAAAAGGAGAACTTGATAAGCACATCAAAAAATTCTCCAAAGTTTTAATTTTTCTCTTAACTGATTGGCATTACCCGTTAATAGGCTCTTTATCGGTGCTAGAATTTAGCGCGTACGCCAATGGTGTAGCGACGATCAGCTTCTGTGTATAGCCAGTTGCTGCCATATTCAGATTGATACAGTGACGGTTCGCCAGTGAGGTTTGTTGCGTTTGCGACGACAGTTACGTCCTCATTGACGTTCCAACTTGCAGAGAAATCAAGTTGACCTCGGTCTTCACGGTAGCTATCAGAGAAGTTAAGCACACGCTTTACGCTTTCTTCATCTAAGAAGCTATCACGATAGTTGTAAGCTAAACGTACTGAGTAATCTGAATATTCCCAGAACCCTTGCAGGTTATAGGTATTTTTAGAAATATCGACTAACGGACTGCCGTTTGGCTGTTCACTATCCGCATAGGTGTAGTTTGCACTTAACCCTAGACCAGACCAAGCGCCAGGCAAGAAATCAAAATGTTGTTGATAGCCAATTTCAAAACCTTGTACTTTACCGTTTTCGCCATTCGTGTCTTTTTCAGTATCAATACCTGTTAGACCAGCGTCTCTTAATCCTTCTACATGTGCGAAACCAGCGGCATCAGTAAAGCTTGATGTGCTTGAGTAAACCATGCTTGAATTATCGGTGCCTGCAGAATCAAGCTGACAAACACTATACCATTCGGTAACGTTTTGACCTGAAGTTGACGAGTCTGCAACACAGGTTGATTCGGTGCTTAGGAAAGATTCGACATCTTTATAAAACATTGCGAATGAAACCATGTTGCCTTCGCCAAAGTAATGCTCTACCGAAAGGTCAAACTGAGTTGCGCGATAAGGTTCTAAATCGATAGCACCTTGTGTTGCTTTAGTGGTGTCATTATTAACGTCAAATGCAGGGCTTAGTTCACTGAAATCAGCACGGCGCATTACTTTTGCAGCGGCGAAACGTACAATGATATCGTCAGAATAAGCGTATGAAACATTTAATGATGGTAAGAAATCAGAGTAATCATTTTTACCTGACACCTGAACACCGTCACGGATAACAGCTGACTCAAGATCGGTTGTGATGTAACGGCCACCGACAATCGCCGTGATGTCATCAAAATCTAAGTAGGCAGAAATATATACCGCGGCAGTATCTTCAGCGATATCACGAAATGAACCGTCATCAGAAGACAGGTTATCAGCAAGGCTACCAGTGGTCGCAAGACTCGTTCCAGCAAGTAGTTGTTGCAGCTGAGCATAGGTTTGTTCTGGATTAGATAAACCGTTGTAATTAGCAAAGCTTAATAAATCATTTTGACCCGACAAACCAATCTGGTCGAACGAATTCGCATGACTTAAGGTGGTAAAGCTTCCTGGGAACGCTTCGTTGTAATCGTCAATCCATAAGGTAGCAAGTGAACCGTCAGAATCATTAAATGCTGACTTGTAGATATCTTTAATTTCTTCAGTCGCTTGGTTGTACTCATAGTTACGACTTGTGGCACGAACACCTGCTTTGATTGACGCTATCCAATCAACACCTAACGGCTCATCCATTTCAATGTCGAAACGTACAGCGGTTTCATCGTTGTTTGTTTCTTTCAATTGGCTCTTGAATGTACGAAGGGCTAGGTTTTCTGCCGAGGTAAATGCAAGTGGATCTGAATGTACAATGCTTGGTAATTGATCGCCAGATTGTGAGAAAACACCATCGTAAACATGTGTCGTTAGTGACGCTTCAGTACCATCAAAACCTGCTTGTTCAATAGGGCGCAAGGTGAACTCTGAATCTGGTCGCGTACTTTCAGAAGACGCAATCGCTATTTCACCAGATATCTTGATGGTATCGCTAAGATTATATTCGCCGCCAAATGCATGTGAATATGAATCTGTTTCACGGAAATCACTATAGGTTTTCGGAATTGCAAAATCATTGGTCAGGGTATAGTTATTAATTTGACCAGCGCTGTCTTGTGTTGTGCCGCTATCTGTGGTTAAAGAGCCAACAACACCAAGGATTGAGTTACCCTGTTGTGCGCCTGAACGTTTAGTGGCGTTTAAGTCAAGGTATACCATACCCATTGCTGACTCAGGTGCCCATTGCAGCGATAAATTTACCGCTGTGCGTTCACGGTTTTCAACATATTGTTCAACTGTGTGTTGATCTCTGACGATAAAGTCGCCAGTTTCATTGCTTGAAGTAAGGCCATCAATGTCAATATCGTTGGCTAAAACACGGCTCATAAATTGATCTTGACGAATTTCACGGTCTTGGTACGAAAGCATCGCGATAGCACCAAATGTACCTGCGCTGCCAAAGTCCCAATTGTTACCGACAGAGCCACTAAAGATAGGTGCCCAATTTTCGGTTTTATCGGCGTACTCACCATCGAACGAGATTGCGCCGGTCAGTTCTTCTAACTCTAGCGGACGAACTGTCTTCATGCTAACAGTACCGCCTAGTGCCCCTTCAATCATATCTGCTGTTGGCGATTTTACGACTTCGACTGTTTTTAAGAAGCTCGATGGGAAATCTTGTAAACTAATTCCGTCACGAGAATCACCAATGGTAGAGCGACCATTTAGTTCAACACGGTTTTGCGGTAAACCACGAATAGAAACACTGTCACCAACACCAAAATCAGTATTGATCGACACACCAGTAATACGTTGCAGTGCTTCCGCAATATTATTATCCGGTAATTTACCAATGTCTTCTGCCACGATGGCATCAACGATGCGGCCATCGGTACGTTTTAGTAAGGCGGCGGCTTTCATGCTGCCGAGCATACCTGTTACTTGAATAACCTCAATTTCATCCGCCGCTTTCTTTTCGTCTGCTGCGTATGCAGGCATCGTTAACATCGCCGTTAATGCCGCGCCAAAAATCATGAGGTTGCTGTTACTAGCTTTAGACTTGTTAAATACTGAACTAATCTTGTTGAGTTTCATGGTGTTTCCCTTGCCTTTATTATTCCCTCAAATATCAATGAGGGTGATTACCAATTGGTGGTTAATAGCTCAATGTTAATTAAGACATTAAGTATTCGTTCTTTGTATTACCAATTTATTAGGTGATTACGTTGACTACGCGTAATTTACACACCTAACCAATCATGGATTATTATCGTTTGGTCTACGTTACGTGCTGCAGCTGTCATTTCGTTAACACTTAAATAATGATATTCGCAATATCTAAGGCTTACGTTTAATCAACTATGCCTTCCGCCGTGAACACAAAGTAACCAAAGTGTTTTTAATTGTCAACCGTTTGTTATTACCAATTGTGTTGATTTGTCCATGGTGTAATTTATTTTTGTTGCAATGAAAGCCGATTAAGAGAATTTTATGTCAGAGAGGTCAATGTGTTTTTGTGGGTTTAGCTGTTGATTTTTAGCGGATTTAATTTTTTTTGATAGGGTTTTGGGGATGGGTTTGTCGCGCGCTATGATGCGTTTTATTGGTTAGGTAAGACTTTAGTTGTTAATCGTTTGTTATTTAAGTGTGGTCGCTAACTGTGTTGGGTAATCACGGTCGATAGCAAATTGTGTTGCAAGCTTGTCAATCTGTTGTTTTGTCAGTGGGTATGATTGGAGTTTTGTGTCATTAGCACTAAATAGCGCTAATCGGTTAAGCTCTGCAACAATCGAATCTGCCGCGTCGATAGCCGAAGAGGCTTTGACTATTTCACAACGCGCATAGTTTTCTTGGCTAAAGCTAACATCAGCGGCACGTAAATTTGGATCTTGGCCAGGTATCTGCTGAGCGCCAAATAATGGTTTTCCGCCAAGGCTGGCACTAGAGAATCGCGGGATAAACTCGCTAATAAAGTCGATGGCGCTGGTGGTGCGTTGGACAATAAGTTGAGCTGGCCATTGTTTGGTTAATTTTTTTATGAATCGCGCTTCAAGTTGGGGCTGTGCGCTGCTATCGCTGTTGGCGACTAAACCATTATCAAACAACGTAATATCTTGGGTCATGCCGTGTATTTGAAAGTAGCCTCCAGGGTAGGGCGTTAACTGTGCCATACCATTAGGAGTGCCACGCTCGCCATAGATAATAACTTCTGGCCACGCATTAAACTCACTGTGCCAATGGGTAACATATGCCGCTTTAAACTCTACTAATCGCGCTCGTTTCTCGCTGACCAAATCATCGATACTGCCACTTTGATAACCGCACGCATTGATTAAGTAATCAAACTCAAACTGTTTAGTTTGGCTATTTCGAGAACTGGTTATTTGCCACTGGTTAGCTGACTTGCTGATATCAGTGACTGTAGTGTGACAATGAATGTCGCAATTTGGGGCTGCATTTAATGTTAAGGTTGCTGTCGCGGCAAGTCGAAAGACACTTAAGCCATACTCTTGAACCAACAGAATTGGGAATTTTAATTTATCCAAGTCGAGCTCTTGCGCCACTGGGATTAACCATTGCTCACTCGTTTGTGGATTGTCGACAGCGCTCAATTGCGAAATACGTTCGAGATCTTGACGTTGGTATAGCGAGTAATAGTCACTAGGCTCTCCTAGAACTTTATTTGTCGCGTCGTCGTTCACCAATTCTTTGTAGTGCTGCTGGAGCCTATTGAGACGTGGGAGTAGTTGGTCTACGTCGCCCGGATCTCTTTGCGGGATCGCAATGACTGTCGGTCGATAATAGGCGCTGTGGTGAAAACGTTTTAATGTCGCAATGGATTGACGTAATAACGTTAGGCATTGTTGGTCGTCGATTTCACGGTAGAGGTTGCCACCCGAGTGAAGGTGACAAATAGGCGGGCCATTCACTAAGCTTGGCCCTTGCTCTAAGATAGTGACATCAAGTCCTAATTCAGATAATTCTATCGCTATGGTCGAGCCTGCAATACCACCACCAATAATCCCGATGCGCGGGCTCGGGGAATGTTGCAGTTTGTGTCGCGAAGAAATCGAATGGCTCATGATACTGTAACTAAAGAGTAAAGCGTAATTTTACGTGGCAAACTTGCGCTGAGCAACTATTAAATCGCTCTGCACTGTCTGAATTATCAGCAGGCTGTCGTTATCTGTTGCTAAAATATTCTACTGCTGATCATTTTCGGTCATACTAGGACAGCGTTTAATAAATGAGAGAATCCTGTGACTGACCCGGCCCAATTAGCACCCTTGAGTGCGCGCTTGAGCACCATCGATAAATTGATTGGACAAGACTATCACCATATTTGGGATTGCTGTTGTGATCATGGCTATTTAGGTCGACATTTGTTGATGAGAAACGCTGCGCCGGATATCCACTTGGTGGATATTGTGCCAGATATTATGTCAAAACTGACTGAGGTGATGGCAAAGCAACTTGTTGGTAAAAGCCAATATCACCTTTATTGTCAGGATGTCGCAACGTTACCGTTAGACAATTATCGAGTAACCGATAAGCACATCATTATTATTGCCGGTGTCGGTGGTGATTTAACCCTGCAGTTTGTTAAGCAATTGGTTAGTGATAACCCGAATAAAACCCTCGAATTTATCTTGTGTCCGTTACGCCAGCAGTTTCATTTACGACAACAATTAGCGACCTGCGGTCTTAAGCTAATTGATGAGCAATTGGTTAAGGATGATAAGTTGTTTTATGAAGTGATACATTTAACGACTGGGGAAGGTGAGCCGATTGTCGGTATTGGCAGTAAGTTGTGGCAACAGCCAAATCAATGGCACCTACCACATCTTGAAATTATGCTGGCCCACTTTAAGCGGATGGCAAACAATCCGCTTAATGATGTTAGCGCTGCGATAACCGACTATCAGCACTTACTCACGAAACTGACTAACCAGATGGCATTGCCAAAATAGCTTTTACGTCGATGGCATTGGGATATAGTGCAAGTGAAGTTTCTTTGCCCGTTCGTGCCAAAACGGCCATGCGGTCAGCCAGTTCATTACCTTCAATATTGGCATGACCCTTAACATGGCTTACAGTGATGTCGTTCTTAATCTTCTGATACAGTTCATAGGCTGGTTGAATGATATTAAGGTTCTTAATTTCTTCATTTTTGCCACGGGTCCAGCCTTTGTTTTTCCAACCGGTCGCCCATTTCGTTAAACAATCGATCGAATACTTTGAGTCAGAGAGGATCTGAACTGATTTACCCTGCTTAATATAAGGAAGAGCAAGCTTAAATGCCTCAAGCATGCCATATAGCTCGGCTGAGTTGTTGGTCCCATTCGCTTCATATAAGCCGTAATACAAGGCGGTTGCTTGGGTCTTTTCATAAATGGCAATGCCAGTTCCTGCTTTGCCAGGATTAGGAGAACAAGCACCATCACAATAAATGTTGATGTCACTAACACTAACGTTGCGGCTGCTTGTACTCACTTTAGGCTTAACTGATTTTGGGGCACTTGCGCTACCACCCTTAGCCATCGAACGTTTCATTAACGCACGAGTATAGGTGTCGGCAAAAGCAGTTTGCGCGAGTTCCTTCGATTCAAACCCCATGTATTGGGCATCAGACCGGCCATCAATTAGAGACTTTGTTTGAGCCCAGTTATCAAATACCCCAGTTTGCGCGCCTTTCCATACTACGTAATGTTTTTTGCTCATAGTGTCTTTGTTTGTTTGCTACGTTGGGCACGATGATAAAGTGCCAAGGGCAACTTACCAAGTGATTTTTACCTAAAATAATTTTATGACTAATTTACGGTGATGGTTTTCTTTGTAAGTAGATGTGTATTGGGATGGGGTTTTTTAGTAACGTAAGTTACTATGTCACTCATTAACCACCTTAGGGAATAACCAATGCCGTTTAAAACCATCAGTCAAATGATGCTCGTATTGTGCCTTGTTAGCTTTAGTAGCGCAGGCTTTGCAGCAGAAAAGAAAACCAACAAACGAGCGGACTATATTCGCGATAACTACACAAAATTTGAATATAAGATCCCAATGCGTGATGGCACGCTGTTATTTACAGCGGTTTACGCACCCAATGATACCTCAAAGCAATATCCGATGTTAATGCAGCGCACGCCTTATCGTGTTGCACCTTATGGCAGCGATCGTTATAAAACACGCTTAGGACCAGATGCTCAGTTTGAGAAAGAAGGCTTTATTTTTGTCTTTCAAGATGTTCGCGGTAAGTTTTTGTCGCAAGGTGAGTATGTCAATATGCGTCCACAAGATGCCTATAAACGCGGTAAAAAAGCGGTTGATGATGCGACAGACACTTTTGATACCATCGATTGGTTAGTCGACAATGTTGAGAATAACAATGGAAAAGTAGGGATGTGGGGCACTTCTTATCCTGGCTATTACACCTCTGTCGCTGGAATAAATAGCCATAAAGCGCTAAAAGCCTTGTCGCCGCAAGCGCCGATAGCCGATTGGTTTTTTGATGACTTTCATCGTAATGGCGCATTCGTGACGCCAATGGCTTTCCTATTTTTTGATACGTTCGACAAGCAATTAGATAAGCCACAGGCCCATTGGCCAAAAGGCATGAAAAAAGTGACGCCTGACGGTTATGACTTTTTCTTAAAGCTTGGGCCTTTAAGCAATGTTAATAAAGATTACTTTAAAGGTGAGCGACCATTTTGGAATGAGCTAACCGAACACCCTAATTATGATGATTATTGGCAGGCGCGTGATGTTTTACCGCATTTGAAAAAGGTTAAGCCAGCGACACTAATTGTAGGCGGCTGGTATGACACCGAAGATTTATATGGGCCATTGGCTACGTATCAAGCGATGTCGAAACGCAACAAGAAAGAACACATAAAAATGATAATGGGCCCTTGGTATCATGGCCAATGGAATCGTGGAAACGGCGATAAACTTGGTCAAGCAAATTTTGGTTTCGATACTAGTAAATGGTTCCAAAAGAGTGTGTTATTACCGTTTTTTAATCATCACCTCAAAGGCGCGAAAGACCCTCAACTTGCTAGTGCAACGATGTTTGAAACAGGCAGTAATCGCTGGCGCAAATTTGACGCGTGGCCACCAAAGAAAACCGTTAAACAACGTTATTTGTTAGGCGCTAATCAGCAGCTTAGTATTGAGCCTACCGCTGGTGCTGGCTTTAGTGATTATGTTAGCGACCCTGCGAAACCCGTACCGCATTCAGCCAGCATTAGTCGTGGTTGGGATAAGCCTTACATGGTAGAAGATCAGCGCTTTACTGCACGTCGCCCCGATGTATTAACCTTTGAAACTGAGGTGATGACCGACGATATGACAATTGCCGGTGCAATTGACTTAAATCTATGGTTTTCAACCTCGCAGACCGCCGCCGATATCGTGGTTAAATTAATTGATGTTTTCCCTGCCATCGATGAAAACAGCGACAAAGTAGATAAAGACAACGGTAATCGTCACGAGCTTGTGCGCTGGGGCGTTATCCGTGGTCGCTTTAGAGAAAGCATGAGCAAACCAATCCCTTTTGTTGCTAATCAACCTACGGCCGTTGATTTTGAACTTTATGATGTGCTCCACACGATTAAACGTGGTCACAAATTGCAGATTCAAATTCAAAGTTCAATGTTCCCGTTTATTGACCGTAATCCGCAGAAGTATGTTGAGAATATTTTTGACGCGACCGAACAAGATTTCGTTCGTGCCACTCATAAGATCTATCATGACAGCGAACATCCCAGTTCAATTAGTTTGAAGTTGCTTAAATAGTTTATTGAAAGAAGCGCTGTACGTCACTATTCGTGCGGCGCATATTTTGCTAAAATCAACGCAATTGTTATTTTGCAGAGCTATCCATGAGCCAAGACCAACCCAAAAATCCACTTCACGGCCTAAAACTTGAAGCCATCCTTGTTGCACTAGTTGATAAATATGACTGGCCTGGTTTGAGCAAAAAAGTTGAGATCCGTTGTTTCTATAACGATCCAAGTGTGAAGTCTAGTCTCAAGTTTTTACGAAAAACGCCATGGGCACGTGAGAAGGTTGAACAACTTTATATTTATGCCATTTTAGGGGATAAATTGGCGGCTAAAAAGCATGGTAATAATAGCGATGTACGTCGTACCGAAAAAGTGTTTGATCATGATCCGAGCGAAGTCACCAAACAGCCGGCTTCAAATCATCATAAAGGCCCTAAGCCTGCCAAAGAAAAATTTGTTTGGCCAGCATTGAAGAAATAATTTAACGTACTCGCTATATTGATGCTGGCTCACAGCATCAATATAGCGAGTGCTATTTAATATTATAAGTTTAGCACCTGTATCGTTAACACTTAATGAAGTGCACCGGTAAATGGTAGTTCGGCGCATATCTTTGCCTCTGCTATCAATAGCTCTTCTAAGCGTGTATCGACTTCATCTTTATCGCAATATTCATACGCGAGCTCGATAAATAAATCTTTATGCTTTGCTTCTGATTTTGCAATCATGTCGTAAAAATCTTTGTCCTTTCCAGCGGGCAGGGCGTCTGCAACCATTGAAAAACGCTCATAGCCACGGGCTTCAATGATGCCACCGATGATTAGGCGATCCATCAGTACATGCTGACGGTCATGACGGAAAAGCGCACGCAAGTGCTTAACATACATGTCTTTATAATCGTTGGCGGTTGATAAGTCACGAACGGTTAGAAGCTTTAATACTTGCTTAAAGTGAATCAGCTCTTCAATGGCTAAGTCTGTCATCGCCCGTACGAGTTTTGTTTTGTCTTGATAATGTGACAGCATTGAAATCGCCATGCTTGCCGCTTTTTTCTCGGCAGCTGCATGATCTTGTAGAAAAGAATCAAACTTCTCCATTACTGCATCGGTCCAGCCACTTGGCGTTTTAAATTTTAGCTCAAACATTTTTAGTCACACTTAACAAAATAAAGTCGCGATTTTACCTGTCTATTTGCGAGGCGAAAAGGGCTTTGACTAATATTTTTTTCCTTTGAGCACCCGCTCAATCTTTCCTTTATTGGTCGATTCAATTTTTAATGGACTTTTTATCTGCTTCCACGCGGTGATTTTTCCGCCTTTATTGATGTGGTTAAAGCCATGTTGATGTGGCGAGACTTGCATAAATCGGCACAGCTGCTGGTAGCTATCAGCAGCTGCAACATCGATGACTAACAGATCGTCTTGGCGCTGTTCAAAATACGACATTATCTGTGCGTGATGGCGGTTATAGCATTGAATGAGAAATTCATCACTCGCTATGTTTTCTAACGTTAATGGGTGGAAAATATCGTTAAAACAATGACGAAGCATCGGATTTGAACCTCCGTCTTGACGTTGTAAATTATGGAACATCCGTACTAACAACTGACGAATAGAGGGCACCCACAAAGTCATATCACGAGCCAAATAGATAAACTTAGCGTCAGGATATTGCTGATCAAAATATTGATAGTCACAAAAAATCGGCGTATCTGCGATAACTTGTGCCTGTTCAAATGTATTATTGGTGTATGCGGTATGTGCAGTGGCAAAGCCTAATTCCACGGTCGCTTGGCAAAGGCTGGTGGTTGCCGTGCGCGGCAATCCGATAACAAAGGTTTTATTGGTGATCATCGATGAGCATTGATTTACAAAATAAGTTCGACATACACAATAACACTCTCAGGCGTCCCTGTCATAACACAAGCGGATTAGCTCAGCGTAATGGACAATCAACAACCATTTGCTGCAACTGCTCTAACGTGACCCAACGCTGCAAATAACATTTGGTGCTTGATAGCTCGGTGACGCGTTGTTCAAACGCGCGTAAATCGAAGGCGTCTGTGAGGCGTAATGACAACACACATCTTTTTTCTCGGCACTGAAGAAGCTCGATATTATCGTCAATATCGCGACTTAATTGATCAAAGGTGTTTTTAATCGAATCTTCTGTTATTGGGTTTAAATCTCCATACTGATTGTTGATGTTAGTATTTAGCGCGTCCATTTCAACATAGATTCGTCGCTCCAATGCCAGTGTTGCTTTCTCGGTAAACGTTTTCAAATCGATAATATCAATAATTGGTTGATCATGTTCGGTATAGCCGACAGTTTCTATTAAATAGCTATGATAGAAGTATTCATCGACATCATCTGTGTAAGCTTGGAGGATGGCGTTAAGTCGAGCTTCGCCAATTTCGGCTAAGCTAGCGTGCCTTATGTTGACATGATTGATGGCGGTTAATCCTTCAACCGTTGTTTTTTCCATTTCAATAGCAGGGGAGGAAATGAGCGCATTTGTTGTTGGTGCGATGATCGGCGTGTCAATCATCTCAGGTTGCTGAATATGCTTTGAACGAGGAAGTATCGTCAACATGATCCCAATCAAGATGATGAAAACTATCATCAATGCTACTCTCTTTATCGTCATGAACTTGATTCCGCATTGAATGCCATTGAGTGAAATTATTATAGTCGTTGAATGCTATTTTGTTTTCACAATCGAGGAAAACTTACTGATGACAGTCCTTAATTCTTTCTATTTACTATATTTTGAGTGGAATACAGATTGATAAGAATCGGCAACTCACCAATAGATATGCATTAACCATACATCTTGTTACAAATATTTGATGCTAACTGCTTAACTGAACCGCAACCCGATTAATATTTTGCTAGTATTTAGCATGTTATTCACAAAATAAATGTCAACGGATGATAAAAATAGAAAAACTAAAAAAAGTATATCTCTCTGGTGAAGTGGAAGTTGCGGCGATTCGTCAACTTGATTTCTTAATTGAAAACAATGAGTTTGTAGCGATTATGGGGCCTTCTGGCTCTGGTAAGTCGACCTTAATGAACATATTGGGTTGTCTTGATCAGCCGAGCGATGGTTGTTATTACCTAGATAATAATCTTGTGTCGAGTATGGATGACGACGAGCTGGCAAAGATACGTAATCGTGATATCGGATTTGTATTTCAAACCTTCCACCTTCAACCTCGATTAGACGCGATTCGTAATGTGATGCTACCTTTGCGCTATAGCAATGTTGATAAGGGCACGGCGAACACTCGTGCGATTGCAATGTTGAAACGTGTTGGGTTAGGTGACCGAATGAGCCATCGCCCCTCTGAACTTTCGGGTGGCCAACGCCAACGTGTGGCGATTGCACGCGCCTTAATTAACGAACCCAAAATTGTGTTTGCAGATGAACCCACCGGTAACCTCGATTCGAAAACCTCGGTAGAAATTATGCAGCTATTCACTCAATTACATCAAAAGGGTCAAACAATTGTGTTGGTGACCCATGAGCGAGAAATTGCTGATTATGCCAATAAAATAATCCATATGCGTGACGGTTTAATAGAGGAGATTGAGCATGTACAAAAAACTAATAATAGCCGTGTTAGTTAGTTTCTCTGCACTGTCTCAGGCGCAACTCCTTTTGGTGAGTGGTGAAGTAGCGGCAAAGGATAAACAGATATTTAGTGTGCCAAAGGCTAATAGCTGGCAAGTAAAAATAGACTGGATGATCGAAGAAGGTAGTGATGTTAAAGCTGGCGATACCGTGGTTATCTATAATTCCGCTAGCTTACGTACCGAAGTTGAACAGTTTGAAGCACAGTTACGCCAAGCAATCGCGGAGCGCGATAAAAAGACATTAAGTACTGATTTGGCACTACGAGAAGCTATCGTTGGTCAAGAAAAAGCGCAACTCGAACTCTCTCGCGCAACGCTCGATGCAAATCTTCCGGCTGAAAACCTAAGTAAACTCGATTATGCTCGATATCAATTAGCGAAAAATAAAGCTGTGCAAACGCTGGGTGAAGCGGGCGATAAATTAAGTGCTAAACGTTTGGAAGTTAGCAATGAAACTAAGCGCCAACAAATCAATGTCGCGCAAGCGCAAGGGGATTTGGCGAGAAAGCAATTGATGATTGATGCAATGGTACAAAAAGCTCGACAAGGCGGAACCGCATTATATGTGTCCCACCCTTGGACAGGGGATAAAATTCGTGCCGGTGATACGGTACAACGGAATTTTACGGTGCTCAACATTCCCAATACTCGACAATTACAGGTTGTCGCCTGGCTCAATGAGGTTGATATCGCTAAGGTGAAATTAAATCAAGCTGTGGCGTTATCCATTGACGCGTTGCCTAAGGTTTCACTGGCTGGGACTGTGACCAATATTAGTACCCAAGCAGAACAAAAGAAACACTGGGGTAATGCTACCTATTTTTCATTGAACATTGAATTTTCTGAGCCGCTTAACATTGCGTTATTACCCGGCATGAGTGTACTCGCATCAATTGATATTAAAGGATTATGATGAAGTATTTACGGATTGTTATGATCCTCGTATGTGTGGTGTTAGTTGGTTGTAATAGTGAACAACCTTACACCATAGTACAGTTTGAGGATGTTGAATTAAGTTTGGCAACCACTGGTGAGCTAGCCTCTTCGGATACCGTTGAAGTAGGACCTCCGTTTATTAAACATACCTGGCAATACAAAATTACCGATATTGCTCCGGAAGGTACACTCGTTAAAAAGGGGGATGTTATTATTCGGTTTGATGCTCAGCAACAACATGAGGGATTACGTACATCTTCCAACAAGCTAGCAACCCAACAGCAAAAGCTGCAAAGCGAAGTGCTTAATAGCGAACAAAGTGTGGAGAAACTAAAACTAGACATCGCCGAAACTAAAATGAAATTGGCAAAAGCCCAACGAAAATCGACCCAAGATGGAGACTATAGCCGTGCCTTGGATATTAAGAAGCTTAAGATCGATTTAGCTATAGCAACCAAGGAAATGGCGTTAATAAATTATCGAAATGAAAATAAGCGTCAACAAATTAAGCTTGAAGGTGAGATTAACCAGGCTGAGGTAGAGCGCTTGAGTGCTGAAGTTACTGAGCGTCAACAAGCCATAACTGATATGAATGTTAAAGCCCCCAAAGATGGCATTGTTGTTTATGTACCCGGCAATGAACAAAAAAAACCAGCGACAGGTGATACAGTTTTTATGGCTCAAAAGTTGATTGAATTGCCAAATTTAAGTCAGATGGTGGTAAATACTACTATTGCAGAAAACGATGTATCTCGCATATCTCTTGGGCAACGGGTCGCAATTGAACTTGACGCGATTCAGGATCAACGTTTTTGGGGGAAGGTTACCGCCTTAGGAGCGGTGGTTAGAGTCAAATCAGCGAAAGACCCAAGCAAAGTTTATGATGCTGTGATCACGATCGAAACACCTGATGTTGAGAAGATGCGTCCTGGTATGGCGGCAAGATTAGAGATTCAAGAGCAGTTATTAAACCAAGTGGTAAGTGTTCCAATAAAGAGCCTCCATTTTGACCAACTACAAGCACAAGTCACGATCAATAGAACATTTGGAACATCAGTTGTCGATGTTGCCGTCTTAGGTAAGAGCGCCGGAACAGCGTATATAAAAGGGAAGCTGTCTAATGGCGAACAAATATTACGCTAAATGGTCCATTCTATTGGTACTGTGGTTAGATGTCGTGGGATGTAGCGACAATAGTGCTGTTTCAACATTAACATTTGAAGCGAAAGAAGCCCCTTTTCTAGTGACCATCGCAGCTAAGGGCGAATTGAAATCGACTAATGAAGTCGTACTTAACGCGCCACGTTCGAATAGTGGGGCGCTGTCATTATCTTGGTTAGCGCCAGAGAATAGTGTGGTTAAAAAGGGTCAGGTGATTGCTAAGTTTGACGGTGAACAATATTTGATCAAACGCGATAAGGCACAGCTATCTTTTGATAAAAGTAGCTTGACTAAGACTGACACTAATCGCACCTTAGCCGTTAACGAATCATCGATATTGACTCAGTCACAGCTACTTGTTGAAGAGATCGATATGTCAGAACGCTTTTCTACTGAAGATCTTGCGGTATATTCTAAAAATGAGGTGATCGAGCAACTACTCAATAAAGACTATTTACAGGCAAAAAATATGTTCCTGCAATGGAGTATGAATGCACAATCTGCACAAGGTAATGCCCAGCTCGAATTGCTAAGTTTAAAAGGTAAAGCATTTTCTGACCAAGTGGCAATGTTTCAGGAAGCTTTGCAAAACTTAGAGGTAGTCGCTTCAACCGATGGCCTATTCATTTACGCTAAGAATTGGCGTGGCGAAAAGGTAAGAGCTGGTCAGTCATTGTGGTCTGGTTCAAAAATAGGCTCTATCCCAGACCTTAGTGACATGAAAGCGTTAGTCTATGTGTTAGAAACTCAAGCATCTGGTGTTAAAGTCGGTCAGGTGGTGACACTAACGTTAGATGCCTATCCTAAGCAACCAGTGCTGGGGAAAGTGCTTAAAGTCGCTAGTATTTCAGCATCACGTGAAAAAAATAACCCGGTTAAGTATGTTGAGGTTGAAATGTCCATTAATAAGACGCAAGCTTCGATTATGAGACCAGGCCAGAAGCTCGAGGCTACGATCGAAGTCGCTAATATTGATTCTGCGATTAGTGTTCCCAATCAAGTATTGTATCAAAAGGAGGGGGAATTTTGGATTTATGTCCAATCCGGTGGCGATTTTATAAAGAGGTTCGTTACCATTGGTCAGCGTAGCCAAACCAAGTCACAAGTGTTGACAGGGTTGAACGTTGGCGAGCAGATCGCCCTAGTTAAGCCGCTCAAGGTAATTGAACATGAATGATTTTAGTGACAACGTATTAGATGCACTTGAACAATTATGGCATCACAAACTTCGAACCTTTCTAACATTATTGGGAATGATTTTTGGGGTTGGCGCAGTGATTGCGATGATTAGTGTCGGTGAAGGTGCCGAGAAGGAAGCGCTGCAGCTAATTGACTCGATGGGCGTAAGAAACTTGATTGTCCAAGAAAGAAAGGTTGAAGATGAGCGCTTGGAGGAGATTAGGAAACATTCGATTGGTTTGTCATTAGATGACGTTAAAGCGAGTCTAGAAACATTGCCATTTGTCACTAATCACGCCAGCGAGAAGGAGGTAGAAGTTCACACGCTCTTTAGTGAGCAGGCTAATGGTGAAAATAAGGTGCTTGGCGTGACAACCAGTTTGTTTGCGTTATCGCGGTTAGAGTTATCGGCGGGGCGTTGGTTTACTGCTGAAGATCAACTTACTTATAAGCAAGTTGCTGTGCTTGCTCAAGGGGCAAGTAATGAATTGTTTCCGCAAGGTAATGCCATTGGTCAGGTTATTAAAATAAATCATTTGTGGGTGGAGGTGATCGGTGTGCTCAAAGATAAGAACCTTAGTAAGAATTCTTTTGAAGGGGTTTCGTTGGGCAGTGATGCTAATTATGTTTATTTACCATTAAAAACAGCGCTTAAGCGATTTAACTTTAAACCGTTATCTAGTGAGATAGATCGATTCAAACTCGAACTTGACGTTGGTATACCGCCTCATATTGCGGCGACAGCGCTTGGTCATTTGTTAACACGCCGCCATGGTGAAGAGGATGATTATGAAATAACGATCCCCGCAGCATTGCTAAAGCAACATAAGGAAACACAACGAATTTTTAATATTATTATGTCTTGTGTTGCCGGTATTTCATTGTTAGTTGGCGGTATTGGCATTATGAATATCATGCTCGCTACAGTACTTGAACGGACTAAAGAAATTGGTCTTTTACGCGCTGTCGGTGCGACACGAAATGACATAAGAAATCAATTTGTTATTGAAAGTTTTACCATTTCTGCGCTCGGAGGATTGCTTGGTATCGTACTAGGCTTTATATTAGCCACAGTTATTTCGGCGTTTGCCGGTTGGCCAGTAGGTTGGTCAATCAGTGCCGTGTTAATTTCAGTTGGGTTTTGTGCATTGATAGGGTTGATTTTCGGATTATACCCGGCGATTAAAGCATCAAAATTAGATCCTATTGTTGCGCTGCAACGAGATTAAATATTAAGAAGAAGATAATGAAAAAAATTATTCCATTAGCGTTATTAGTTGGCGCTGCCGTTGTGACATCCGCTTGTCATTCAAATGCAATCGAGCAAAAACAAGTTGTCAAAGATATTACCTATTTAGCGTCTGACGAACTAAAAGGTCGCGCTAATTTTAGTCCTGAAATCACTAAGGCGGCGGCGTACATTGGCCAACGCTTTGAAGCGGCTGGTTTAGTGCCACTGGCTGGGGAAGCAAGTTTTGAACAAGCTTTTACCCTATATAATATTAGTGTCAGCGATGCCAAACTGCGCATTAATGGCGAGTTAGTTGAGCGCACGAATATTGCGGTAGTGACTAGTCATGAGACGCTAACTTGGAACGATGTTAGCGCGGTGAATGTTGTCACTATTTCAAAGAATCAGGACGTTAGGCAGGCATTAGCAAAAGTAAATCAACAAGGTGGTGATACCTTAGTCTTAGTCGACCCGCGTCATCAGGGAATATTTGGTCGTTATAAACAATATTTTAGCGGTGGATTAAATAAGTTCGCCAGCAATGAAGGTGCTTCATTAGTTATGGTGTTGATGCCATCGGCCACGGTTGATACGCTTGCGTTGAGTGTTAGCGCCAAAGTTAAAGAACAACAACTTGCCAATGTGGTCGGTGTGTTGCCCGGTAAGAGTAAAGAAGTGGTATTATTCTCAGCGCATTACGATCATCTTGGTATGGATGAAAAGGGAGAGGGGGATCGAATTTACAATGGTGCCGATGATGATGCCTCTGGCACCACCGCAGTGATGAATCTTGCGCAATATTATGCGGCACAGGGAAAGCCACAGCGGACATTAATGTTTAGTGCATTCACTGCAGAAGAAATTGGTGGTTATGGCTCTAAATATTTCTCAGGACGTGTTGATGCTAATAGCATGACGGCAATGGTTAATATCGAAATGATTGGTAAACCTTCTAAATTTGGTGTTGGTACTTTTTGGATGACGGGATTTGAGCGTTCAGACCTTGGCGCGCTAATGAATCAATCATTAAAGGCGATTAAACAAGAAGTGTATCCAGATCCTTATCCGAAACAGCGTTTGTTTTATCGCTCTGATAATGCAACATTGGCGCGTTTAGGTGTTCCTGCGCATAGTTTCTCTTCGACTCAATTGGATAAAGATAAGCATTATCACCAGCATAGTGATGATGTCGCCAGTTTAGATCTCGATTCGATGACACAGGTTATCAAGGCGATAGCGATTGGTAGTCAAGGATTAGTCGATGGCAAAGTGACGCCAACACGTGTTGACACCAGTAAAGTAAAGGCAAGTGGCAAGATTTTTTAAGCGAGCAATGTATATTTGTGATGGGCATGGTTATAATGCCCTTTTTTATGTGTGACAGGAAATTACTTTGAGTTCAAATCAACGTGCGATTCGTTTGGCTATCGCAGGATTAATGATTATTTTTGGCCTTATTTCATTATCCCAAGCAGGATTCTTTGTCATTCGTTATCTGACGTTAAATGAACCGATGGATACCGTAACGACGAATATGTTTATATTAAGTGCGTGGCGCAGCTATTGGTTATTATTTGGTGCAGGCTTAATTCAGTTTACATTTAAACAGATTTTGGCCAAACCTTATTTGTTAGGCTGGACGGTAATGAGTTTTTTGGCTTGTTTAACTACGCTGCTACTGTGGGCTTAACTTTAGATAAGGGATGTTGACTCACATATTGAGCGTACAAGTGTATACTTTTATGCTCAACTTCCTCATAATAGCGCCTTTAGTTGTTCCCCATATTTACTAGGCTTATTAATGATTGCGTTACTTCGTATTATATTTCTTGTTCCTATTATCATCCTTGCGTGTCTAAGCGGTATTTTAGTGTGCCTGCTTCGCCCATTTCACCGTAACAATACCCACACCGTCGCGCGGATATTGGCGAGTCTAGCGCCGTTATTTGGCATTAAAATGTTGGTGCGCGTACCCCAAGATCTAACCGCAAAGCCGTCCGTTATTATTGCCAATCATCAGAACAACTTTGATGTCGTTACTATTTCTGGTGGCGTTCGCTCTGGTGTCGTTAGTATCGGTAAGAAAAGTCTTAAATGGGTGCCGTTTTTTGGCCAACTCTATTGGCTAAGCGGTAACATTTTGATTGACCGTAAGAATAGTGGCAAGGCCGCTAATACAATCAACAGTACTGCTGACAAAATGCGTGCTAAAAACCTCACTGTATGGATGTTTCCTGAAGGAACACGAAGCAATGGACGTGGCTTGTTACCGTTTAAAACTGGTGCATTTCATACCGCGATACAGGCAGGTGTACCGATTATTCCTGTCGTGATGAGCAGCACTGATGGTTTTAGACTAAATCGCTGGAATAATGGTTATGCCATTGTTGATAACATGCCACCGATTGAAACTACTAACATCACTAAAACTGGTGTGCGAGAGCTAGCGAAATTGGCGCATGAGCAGATGAAACAGAAAGTCATTGAGCTAGATGCCGAAGTTGAAGTGCTTAATCGCAATAAGTAATATCCAGTGTCGCCGTTTTAATTTATACTAGGGACAGAATCATTTTAGAGAATTAGCATGTCAGTAGAAACCGAAATTGAACATCAAAAAATAGATAATCGTGAAATTGTCGAGGCATTAAAGTCTGATGGCAGTAACCCGACAGCAGAGTATCCGATTGAGCATCACTTATCTTGTGCTAATTTTGATAATCTTGAAAAAGCCGCCGTTGATGCATTTAAATTAGGTTTTGAAGTCTCAGATGCCGAAGAATTAGAGCTTGATGACGGCGCTATTATTTATTGCTTTGATGCGACTATTGAGCATTTACTCGATGCCCAGCGTTTAGATAAAGATACAGAAGCCCTTATCCGTTTGGCTGACAAATATAAAATTCAATACGATGGTTGGGGTACATACTTTATCGATGAAGATGGTAATGTAGTCGAAGACGATTATGATGACGAAGATGAAGACGAATTTGAATAAGCGCTTATTCTCTTGCATTTGAACGACCATTTTAAAACCGCTATTTCATTGTAATTAGCGGTTTTTTTATTGCTGTGATTGATACCTTTTTATCCAAACTAACGACACTGTAAAGAGACCCCTATGATTAGCCGTGAGCAACTATTATCTGTTTTAGAGAACACATTAAAGCCCAATCAAATTAAAGATTTTTGTCCAAACGGACTGCAAGTTGAAGGTTGCAATAATATTAGTAAGATCGTGACTGGTGTTACGGCTTCTCAAGCGCTTATTGAAGCCGCAGTCGCTGCTGACGCGGATGCATTACTGGTGCATCATGGCTACTTTTGGAAAGGCGAAAGCCAAGTTATCACCTCGATTAAACGCAACCGTATTAAAGCATTACTCGATGCCGATATTAATCTTATTGCCTATCACTTGCCCCTTGATATTCACCCAACGTTGGGCAATAACGCGCAATTAGCTAAGCTTTTTGGCATCGACAATATGCGCGGACTCGAGACTGGAAGTGGACCGAGTGTCCCGGTGCGTGGTGAATTTAGTGATAATCAAACCGTGGCTTCAGTAGCCGCAATCATTGAGCAACAACTCGGTAAAAAACCATTAGTTGAAGGTGCTGCTGATAAAGTGATTAAAACCGTTGCTTGGTGTAGTGGCGGCGGCCAAGGTTATATTGAATTGGCGGGTGAATTAGGTATTGATGCCTTTATTAGTGGTGAAGTGTCAGAGCAAACTATTCATCTTGCTCGCGAGTATGATATAGCGTTTTTTGCCGCTGGTCATCATGCCACCGAGCGATACGGCGCTAAGGCTTTAGGCGAGTATCTTGCTAGTGAACTTGATGTTAATGTTGAGTTTATCGATATTGATAATCCAGCCTAGAGGTAGATAATGTTAGCGTTACGACCAAATTGTGAATGTTGCGATAAGGATTTACCGCCACACGCCAGTGATGCGATGATTTGTACTTTTGAGTGCACGTTTTGCGCTAATTGCGTGACCAACGTATTAAAGGGCGTTTGCCCTAACTGTCAGGGCAATTTAGTGTCACGGCCAATAAGGCCGGTGGCCGCGCTTGCGAATAATCCAGCCTCAACTAGCCGTGTCCTTAAAGAACACGGCTGTGTTAATTAAGCCGTTATGGATTGGCTAGGCCCAAAAAATTCATAGTGAATTTGGCTTGCTGGTATGCCAATATTCGTGGCGATATCAAGTGCCACTCGCATAAATGGGATAGGTCCTAGTAAGTAAAACTCAACGTCTTTTTTACCGTTGAGCTGTTTTTGGATTAACTCTTTAGTAATAAAGCCAATTGCGTCAGGCTGACATTGCTCGGTAGGATCGCTATAAACAGTGCAAGATGTTAACTGTTCGTTTTGTGCGACATGCTGTGCAACATGTTGCTTAAATGCGTGAGTTGTGCTGTCGATTGCAGCGTGGATAAAATGTATATCACGTCCTGAATTTGCTGCACTGTCGAGCATGCTAATAGCAGGTGTGATCCCAACCCCGCCGGTGAGAAAGACAATCGGCTTTCGATTGTCTTGCAGGATAAAACCTCCTGCAGGCATCGTGAATTTGACGCATTCACCGATGATCATTTTGTCATGAAGGTAGTTAGATACTATGCCTTGTAACTCACGTTTCACACTTATCCTGAAATAATCTTGCCCTGGAGCGTTAGATAAACTGTAATTACGACGAATATTAATACCGTCGATATTATCGAAAATGATGGTGGTGAATTGTCCCGGCTCAAAGTGGGGGAGCGGTTGACTGTCGCTGGGCTTAAAATAAAACGAGGTGATGATCGCGCTTTCGTCGACCCGTTTTACCAGCGTAAAATCCCGCTCGCCGCGCCAGCCTCCTTCTTTGTTTTGATTGTTGTGATAGATGGCTTCTTCGGCATCGATCAGAAGACTTGCAAGTTGTGTGTAAGCTTTGTGCCATGCGGTTATAATTTCATCAGTGGCTGCATCTCCTAATACGCGTTTAATCGCTTCAAGTAAACATTGCCCTACCGCTTCATATTGGCAGGGCATGATGCCTAACGACGTGTGTTTATGTACGATTTTTGTTACCGCTTCACTTAAATTCCCTAGTGCGTCAATGTTGGCACCATAGGCGATAACAGCGTTTGCTAACGCTTTAGACTGGGTGCCTTTAGATTGGTTGGTTTGATTGAAATACGGAATGACATCTGGGTGCTTGGCAAAAAGTAAGGGATAAAACGTCTCAGTAATTAGTGGTGCGTGGATCTGAAGAACCGGCACCGTGGCTTTGATAATGGCAATAGTATGACTGTCTAACATGATGTTTCCTTAATACAATAGATAATACGCTTGCTATTACAGTTTTTGTGCCATATATGTATTATATTGATTTTTATGGTAATACTTGTATTTATCATACTTGAAGGGTTAATAACACCCAATTAGCATGTTGTCTTTATGACTCGGGTTGGGTTATTATGACCTCATGAAATTATCTCCTTTTATCGATATTGTCGAAGATCTAAACCGCCAATTAGACAAGCCACAACGTTATCAGCGTCTGGTTAATGCGATTAAGCGGGCGATCCCTTGTGATGTGGTGGCACTGTTGAAGTTAAATGGTGATTATTCGAGCGCTACCTCCGTGTTAATACCTGTTGCAACGCATGGTTTAAAGCATGAAGCACTGGCGCGGCAATTTGTAATAAGCCAGCACCCTCGTTTGCAATATATTATGTCAATGACACAAATGACCCGTTTTGACGCCAACAGTCCATTAGCGGATCCGTTTGATGGATTAGTGAACAATGACAGCGGAACACTTGCCGTTCATGATTGCATGGGCAGTGTTATTATTATTGATGGTAAGCCGTGGGGAGTGTTAACCCTCGATGCACTTGATGCTGGAAGCTTTGATGCCCTAGAACCCAACGGTGTTCGTGCTTACGTAGCTGCCGTTGCAGCAGTGATTAACACGGCGAATCATATCGAAGCCCTTGAGCATACGCTTGCCCACAAGCAGCAACTTACTGAGCAATTACTTGATAATACACAAACGGTTGAAATCATTGGTACAAGTGGCGCTATCAAGGCTATGTTACAAGAAATTGATACGGTGGCATCGAGCAACTTATCGGTCCTAATTACCGGTGAAACCGGCGTAGGTAAAGAGCTGGTGGCAAAATCAATTCATCAACATTCAAGGCGTAAGCGTGCGCCGCTCGTGCAAATCAACTGTGCGGCTCTGCCTGAAAATATTATTGAAAGTGAATTATTTGGTCATGTTAAAGGGGCATTTTCCGGCGCATCTCATAACCGTAGTGGACGCTTTGAATTAGCAGATGCTGGCACCTTGTTTTTAGATGAAGTGGGAGAGTTGTCATTACCAGCACAGGCCAAACTACTTCGTGCATTACAAAGTGGCGAGATTCAGCGTGTGGGAAGTGATAAAACCATTGTTGTTGATGTGCGTATTATCGCCGCAACGAATCGGGACTTAGCACATGAAGTCAAAGCGGGACGCTTTAGAGCAGATCTTTATCATCGATTGAGTGTGTATCCGCTACCCGTGCCGCCTTTACGTGACCGTGGTAATGATATATTGCTACTCGCCGGCTATTTTTTAGAAAAATGTCAGCATCAATTTGGCGTAACAAAACTGCACCTGGTCAATTGTGCGATGTCTTCACTTAGCCAATATGATTGGCCGGGCAATATTCGCGAATTAGAACACCTATTAAGCCGTGCTGCCTTACGGGCGATTGCTCAACACGGTCGTGACGCCAATATTATTAGTATTGACGCCTGCCACCTTAATATTGATACGGTGCCAACACCACCACAAACCAATCAATTAAATAATGCGAAGACACCCTTTATTGAAGTGGCTGAAATTAGCTTACGTCAAGCTACAGATGCTTTTCAACGAAATATGATTGAACAAGCGTTGTTCACAGCGCAAGGAAACTTGGCGGCGACAGCGAGGGTACTATCGGTTGACCGAAGTAATTTGATCAGAACAATGAAGCGATTAGGTATTAGCCATTAACCATTTGTGTGCGTAGACCAAGCACACAAATGATTGGTGTTAAAGTGCCATACGGTCTGCTGAAGCTGATGCAAGGTCACCTAATAGCTTTTGGGTATCATCCCAGTGAAGACAAGCATCTGTGATGCTTTTACCGTAGACCAACTCTTGGCCTTCAACAACGTTTTGGTTGCCTTCTTCGATAAAACTCTCCGCCATGATACCAGCTATTTTCATGCTGCCATTACGCATTTGCGCCATGATATCATCGGCGACGCTAAGTTGATTCTTGTGCTTCTTCTGGCTATTACCGTGGCTAAAATCGACAACGACAGATGGCATCAAATTAGCGGCTGCTAGCTTGTCACACGCATCTTCGATGTATTGGCTTTCGTAATTAGGGGTTTTACCACCGCGCAGGATCACATGACCAAATGGATTACCGTGAGTGCGGTATACCGTCATCATCCCGTCTTTGTCCGGTGAGTAGAATATATGAGGCTCACGGGCAGCACGCACAGCATCTAATGCTATTTTAGTGTTACCGTCAGTGCCGTTTTTAAAGCCTACTGGGCAGGACAGCGCCGATGCCATTTCGCGGTGGATCTGACTCTCTGTTGTGCGCGCGCCAATGGCACCCCAACTAACTAAGTCTGCGATATATTGACCGTTCACCATATCTAAAAACTCTGTCGCAATTGGCAAGCCAATCTCAGTGATATCCACTAATAATTTACGTGCCAAGCGCAGGCCTTTATTGGCTTGATATTTACCGTTTAGATCTGGGTCGCTAATCAGTCCTTTCCAACCAACGATGGTACGCGGTTTTTCAAAATACACACGCATCGTGATAACAAGGCTGTCTTGATATTTCACTTGCAGTTCTTTTAAACGATTAGCGTAATCAAGGGCGGCAGTCGTATCGTGAATTGAACAAGGACCAACAATGACTAATAAGCGCTTATCTTGGCCATTAATGATCGCTTCGATGTCGCGGCGATGGCTTGTTAAGTTAGTCGCGGCAGCTTCTGATAGCGGAAATTCGGCAGCAAGTTGGCTTGGGGTGATCACCTGATCAATATAGGTGGTTCTTAGTTCATCGGTTTTTATGGTCATTGTCTTTATTACATTATCAAATATCTGCGCTACCTTAGCCCAATATCCATGGGAATTAAAGGGCTATATGGCGTTTTTATAAGATAGTTTGTTATCGCTTAAAACATCTTACGTTTATGTCCGGTAATATCGATAATTTTGGCGGTAATTTCTTCGACACTATGCTTGGTAGTATCGATAAAGGGAATACGTTCTTTGCGGTACAGCATTTCGACCTCCTTGACCTCCATCTTACACTGTCTTAATGATGAATATTGACTGTTAGCACGGCGCTGGCTACGGATATCATGCAAGCGATTAGGTTCTATCGTTAGGCCAAAAATTTTGTGTTTATGTTGCTTAAGCTCCTTTGGTAGCTCGAGGTAATCCATATCTTGACAAATAAAGGGATAATTAGCGGTCGCAATACCAAATTGCATGGCTAGATAGAGACTACTTGGCGTTTTACCACAGCGTGAAACCCCCACTAAAATAATTTCGGCGTCATCTAAGTTCTTTAAACTGATCCCGTCATCATTATCCAACGAATAATTTATCGCATCTATTCGCGCGCTATAAGCCTTATTAGCTATGCCATGGGTGCGATGTAATGTCGGCTGAGCTTTTAAGCCAAGCTGTTTCTCAAGTGGCGCAACAAAGGTATTAAGAAAATCATGCGCTAGGCAGTCGCTGTTATTGATGATGTTGCGGATCTCCTCATCAACGATGGAGTGAAATACCAGTGCAACTTCCGTGTCCAACTCCGATGTATCATTAATTTGACAGGCAACTTCATGAGCTTTTTCAATTGTTTCGACGAATGGAACGGTAATTTGTTCGAAATTGGTTTCAAACTGTGATAAAACGGCATGACCTAACACCTCTGCGGTGATAGCTGTGCCATCAGAAATATAGAATACTTTGCGCAAAATGAGTTCCTATTGTGGAGATTTATGTCATTTATGGCTAGCAACACAAAAGTGCTAACAATTTATAGTAGGGTAATATAGAATTTTTATTTAGGCGAACCTAAATTTAAGAAAAAGAGGATTTTCTAGTGCAAGATTACGTATTATGGTATGAACAACTTGGCATGGGTGATGTCGATATTGTTGGTGGAAAAAACGCCTCTCTTGGAGAGATGATTAGTAATTTGTCTAGTGTTGGTGTGCAAGTCCCTGGTGGCTTTGCAACAACTTCACATGCCTTTAATGAGTTTTTAGAGCTCAGCGGTATTAATGAGAAAATGTATACGCTGCTCGATGAGCTCGATGTTGATGACATTGCAGCCCTTGGTTTAGCAGGTAAAACCATTAGGCAGTGGATTTTAGACACGCCTTTTCAACCAGCGTTAGAAGATGCCATTAAAGAGGCCTATGAAAAGCTCGCAGCTTCTTCACCTGGGATGTCTTTTGCCGTTCGCTCCTCAGCAACAGCAGAAGATATGCCTGATGCATCATTTGCTGGCCAGCAAGAAACATTTTTAAATGTGGTCGGGTTAGATTCTGTGCGTGAAGCGGTTAAGCATGTTTTTGCTTCATTGTTTAATGACCGAGCAATTTCCTATCGTGTTCACCAAGGCTATGACCATCGTGGTGTTGCGCTTTCTGCAGGCATTCAACGTATGGTACGTAGTGATATTGCAGCTTCTGGTGTTATGTTCACCCTTGATACAGAGTCTGGTTTTGAAGATGTCGTATTTATCACCTCTTCGTGGGGCCTTGGTGAAATGGTCGTGCAGGGCGCCGTTAATCCTGATGAGTTTTACGTGCATAAAAATACACTTGCCGCACAACGCCCGGCAGTTGTTCGTCGAAATATTGGGAGTAAGCTTGTTGAAATGGTTTATTCTGAAAATACTGAACACGGTAAACAAGTCGTCATTAAAGATATTGAGGCGGCTCGCTCACAGACATTCTCAATTAATGATGACGAAGTTCAAGAACTCGCGAAACAAGCGATGCGCATAGAGCAGCATTACGGTCGTGCGATGGATATTGAATGGGCTAAAGATGGCAACGATGGTAAGTTATATATCGTTCAAGCTCGTCCTGAAACGGTACGTTCCCGTGAAGACGGAAACTTCATGGAGCGTTACACCCTTAATGAAACGGGCCCTGTATTAGTCGAAGGCCGTGCCATTGGTGGTAAAATAGGTAGTGGTACCGCCAAGGTTCTTAAGTCACTCGATGAAATGGACCGTATTCAGCCTGGCGATGTTTTAGTTACTGACATGACCGATCCTGATTGGGAGCCAATCATGAAGCGTGCTTCGGCGATTGTCACCAATCGTGGTGGCCGTACTTGTCATGCCGCGATCATAGCACGCGAGCTTGGTGTACCGGCCGTGGTCGGTTGTGGTAATGCCACTGACCTGATTAGCGAAGGGCAGCAAATTACCGTGTCTTGTGCCGAAGGGGACACTGGTTTTATTTATCAAGGTTCATTAGATCATACAGTTACCACTTCCGAAGTGGATAATATGCCGGAGCTTCCGCTTAAAATCATGATGAATGTCGGTAATCCTGACCGTGCCTTTGATTTTGCCAGATTGCCTCATGCTGGCATCGGTTTGGCGCGTTTAGAGTTTATTATCAATCGTATGATTGGTATCCATCCGAAAGCGCTAATTAATTATGATCAGCAGTCAGCACGCTTAAAGTCTGATATTGATGAAATGATTGCTGGTTATGCAAGTCCTGTTGAGTTTTATGTGGCTAAGTTAACCGAAGGTATTTCGACCTTAGCATGTGCGTTCGCGCCAGAGAAAGTCATTGTTCGAATGTCTGATTTTAAGTCAAATGAATATGCAAACTTACTTGGTGGTGAAGGCTATGAGCCGGAAGAAGAAAATCCAATGCTTGGCTTCCGCGGTGCATCACGTTACATCTCAGACGAATTTAGAGATTGTTTCGCACTCGAATGTGACGCGATTAAACGTGTACGTAATGATATGGGCTTTACCAATGTCGAGATTATGATCCCGTTTGTACGAACCCTTGATGAAGCGGCACAGGTGATTGAACTGTTAGCACAACAAGGATTAAAGCGTGGTGAAAATGGTTTACGTATTATTATGATGTGTGAACTACCATCGAATGCATTGCTAGCGGATGAGTTTTTAGAATACTTCGATGGTTTTTCAATTGGTTCTAACGATCTAACCCAGCTCACGCTTGGTCTTGACCGGGATTCTGGCATTGTGTCCAAATTATTTGATGAACGTGATCCAGCCGTGAAAAAATTATTGTCGATGGCGATTTCGGCAGCTAAAGCGAAAGGGAAATATGTCGGCATCTGTGGTCAAGGCCCATCTGACCATGAGGACTTTGCTGCTTGGCTAGTAGAGCAAGGGATTGAAAGCTTGTCACTCAACCCCGATACGGTGCTGAAAACTTGGCTTTACCTTGGTGAGCAATACCAGAAATAGTATTTTTTGTTATATAAAAGGCCAACAAACTGATGTCGTTTGTTGGCCTTTTTTTGTTTATTAACAGCAAACAAGGTATTGTATAAGTATAATTATTTTAGAAATGGTTTATTTAGTGACTACGAAATATTTCGCCTCTTATACTATTAACGATTGGCATTTTGAGCCACAGCATCGTAAATTAACCTTAGACCAAACAACGGTTGAATTAACACCACTGCAAAGTGGTATTGTTGCTGTTTTAGTAGAGCGTCATCCAGAGCTTGTTACCGCCAATGAATTACTCGAGTTATTGAGTGAGCATGCGCAAGGTAATCGTAATAAACTATACCAATCGATCGCAAAGCTCAGAAAAATATTTGGCGATAGTAGCCACAATGCTCACTATATTCAAACCGTTACTCGTAAGGGGTATTGTCTTGTTCCAACGCCTGAAGTTGTTACACAAGCCCCCTTGTCATTATCTACTGCTGAGTCAGAGGCGATAGAGGATGAGCAAGTTCATAGTGGCGTGCTAGAGCAAAATATATTTGATGATTTAGGCTTTATTAGTGATACTCCCCAAGACCAAGACCAAGACCAAGACCAAGACCA
>Ga0209292_1001441_pt1 | contig 29094 bp, 20 predicted proteins | sample GOMGulsemesocosm_2_FD_184634 | JGI IMG/M metagenome (GOLD analysis project Ga0209292, IMG submission 184634) | Methane-oxidizing microbial communities from mesocosms in the Gulf of Mexico - GOM9C Gulf of Mexico (SPAdes) (version 2) | ecosystem: Environmental > Aquatic > Marine > Cold seeps... | reverse complement strand
CTAGATACACAAAAAGTTTTGGCGGATCAGATTAAAATGATGAAAAACCAATTGAAGAAAATTTAATTTTCAACTTTTTTTAAATAGTAAAAGCGCCACCTAACTCAGTTAAGTGGCGCTTTTTTTTAGCTCTTCAATAACAACTTACACCAATTACATTTCCAAGCGACCGTTCAGAAATGGAATAACTTTTTGGTTTAACTAGGCGAAAAATCATAGGATAGCCGCTGCTATCGTTCCGTTTTCTAACAACGTTAAAACAGAAAAACACCATTTGTTTCGGTCACTTTGGAGTGTAATTGGTATTAACCTGCAACTAGCACACAAATATTCATTTCTGGATTTTCTTGCAAACACAGTAACATCTTAGGAACCGACTGCTCAAAATGTACAGACTCACAATGGGCATCAAAATCTGCACGCCTCTCCCATTCCTCAATTACCATTATTATTGTGGGATCAATTTCATCTTGATACATTTTGTAAAATAAACAGCCCTGCTCATTTGTACTTGCATCCACCATTTTTTTAAACTCTGAGATCAGGTCATCTACCCGCTCTTTTTTGGCAATCATTTTTGTAATAACCTCTATCATTTTACACGTTAATTCTTTGAGTATTTTTTCTCTTTTATAAATTCTAATACATCACCAGGAGCAACACGAGTTGTATAATCAGCTTCTACATGAGCAAATACAATTTCACGATTTTTATTGATCACATAGGTTGCAGGGATAGGCATTTCATAAGCCTCATTACCTTGCGTAGCGAGTAAATCTATACCAAATCCTGCGTAGCGCTTCTGAACAGCCTCCCCTAGTTTAAACACCAAGCCCACTTCTTTCATTAGCTCCATATTTTCATCATACAAAATATCAAAAGTAATGGCATTTTTAACTGCATTTTCAAAAGAATATTCAGGTTTTTCTGGACTAATTGCAACAATATTTGCTCCTAGTGCCTTAAAATCCGATTGTAATTTCTCATATTCACGAAGTTCCATATTACAATAAGGACACCAGCCCCCTCTATAAAAATCAATCACCAAATATTCACCTGCGTTTAATGTTTCCAGCGTTTTAACACCTCCGTCAACATCTTGCAATCTAAATAAAGGCATGGTGTCCCCAACTTGTAATGCGGTTTCTTTTAAATTACTATATGCAACCTCAGCAATTCCGTCTAATAAATCATTCGCTATCTCTTCAGGCATTTGACTGAAGCCTTTCTCACTCATTATTTTCAACTCTTCTGTAAAACTCATATTTTTTAATTTAGTTCTGTTAACATATCGTTATGGTATGCTAAAAGTGTCTCGTTATTTTTTGTTTTTTCTACTAAGTCCGGGTTGGCAATTAAACTACGCCCTATGGCTAATAAATCAAATTTATTTTCGTTCATTAAATCCGTACCTTCTGCTATGGTATAAGAACCATTTGCAATTAAAGTTCCCTTGTAATTTTTACGCATATATTCAGAAACTTTCCCTCCCAAATACGGCACAACTTCATGATCATCAAAGACTCCTGTGTGTAAATAAGCAATGTCTCTTTTTTCGATTTCTTTTAATAAATAATCAAAGTTTTTTTCGTCTCCTTCCGTAGGGCTCATATGTAAATAAGCATGAGGAGATAAACGATAGCCTACTTTATCCTTACCTATAGCAGCAACAATTCCGTCTAGGACTTCTAAAGCAAATCGTGCATTTTTCTCAGGAGTTCCTCCATAAGCATCGGTTCTTTTATTAGATTCCAGATGTAAAAATTGGTCTATTAAATAACCATTAGCTCCATGAATCTCAACACCGTCAAAACCAGCTTCAATAGCATTAACAGCTGCCTGTACAAAATCAGAAACCGACGTTTCAATGTCCTTAATGGTCATTTCTTTAGGCGTTCCATATTGCCAATTATCTGTTCTAGGAATACGTCCTTCAAAACCAATTGCAGACGGTGCTAAAGGAGTGAGTCCTTGAAAATCCTTGTGACTTAAGCGTCCTGCATGAAATAACTGACTAAAAATTTTAGCGCCTTTTTCATGAACTTTAGTGGTCACACTTTTCCAAGCAACTATCTGTTCTTTAGAATAGACTCCAGGAATGTTAGGATAGCCTTGCGCCACTTTAGAAATAGAGGTGGCTTCTGTAATAATAAGCCCTAAATCCCCTCTTCTTGCATAATAATCACCCATTGCAGGAGTAGGAACTAAATCCTCATCAGCAAAAGATCTCGTTAAGGGAGCCATTACAATTTTGTTCTGCAACGTAATGGTTTCGTTTAGTTGATACGGTTCAAATAAATTAGCACTCATAATTATTGTTTCAAATATTTATAACTCCTATCTGTCTTGTCATTAAAACGTCCTGGCTTAAATTTATCATCAAAATCATCACTCCATACATCAGAAGCTTCTTTGTTTTGATTCCAGTCAAAAGAAGTAGATCTGTACATAATTTTCCAGTCATTCCCTCTTTTTTCTAATTTAAAATGATGTCTTCCTCCTAGAATTCCTTCTTGGTCTACACCATTCTCGTCTGTGTGCACATGATAGGCCAATACATACGTTTCTGCTGTAGCTTTGCTACCATCTAACTCTATTAAAACATTGCTAATTCTATGTTGTGTTACCTTCAAATTAGCAAATCCTTTCATGGCAATAGGCACAAAATCATGTGCATTATCGTTCCAATGGAACAGGGTTGGGTAAATTGGATCTTGATGCTCTTCTATTCCTTCAGGCCAATAGGTAGATTTCATTAACTCCCCATCCATCCTATCTAAAGACCGCGCGTGACGGTACATTAATTGTTCTATTTCTTGTCTGTCCCAAACTTGTTGGATCATATTTTTCATGTTTTCAGTTTCCATGTTATCAGTGTTTAAATTGCAACTTTCCATGGATAAAAGAAAAACTACTCCAATTAAAATTGCTATATGTTTATTAATCTTCATTGTGACTTTTATTTTTTTATTTTAGAAATCGATAACTAACATCCTCTTTACTTCTTTTCGGTACAAATTTCTCTCCTATTTCATCTGCCCAAACAGCATTAGAGTCAAATGAAGTATTGAATTCAAATACAGATAATCTGTGCAGAATTCTCCACTCACTATTTCTTTTTTCTAATTTAAACACATGCCTACCATCCACAATACTTTCCTTTATAGTTCCTTTTTCATCTGAATATTGTTGATGAGAAGATACATAAGATTCGGCTCCTGCAGTATTACCATCTAATTGTATTAATAAATTAGTTATTTTATGTTGAGTTTTAGTTACCGCAGAAAAGCCTTGCATCGCCATTGGAACAAAATCCCATGCCTTTTGTGACCATTGAAACTGACCCGTTATCGTATCCTCCAATTCCTCAATAGCCTCTGGCCAATAGGTAGATTTCATTAACTCCCCATCCATCCTATCTAAAGACCGCGCGTGACGATACATTAATTGTTCTATTTCTTGTCTGTCCCAAACTTGCAGTATTTTTTCTGTTGTATTCATAATGATATATTTAGTTATTTTTTTAATTCTAGTAGGATTTCCAATTGAGAAAATGTTCGTGGGCATTTAGACCATTCCGGTAGCATTTTTTCATAATTTTCTCGGTACTTTTTCCCTTGTAATTGGTGCTTGATAAAAGCTTCCATAGAAGGTTCGCCCCATTGCTCATATAAAGTAAAATGAGTTGGATCATTCGCGTCCACATGTAAAAAAGCATTTACAAAAGTAGCTTCCGAAGACATCTGTTCTAGTACATTGAATGCTGCCTTTTTCCAACTGTCAATACATTCTTCTTTGATATGAAAATTGACATAAAATGAGATTCCCTTGTTCATCATAATCGTATTATTAATATGATGCAAAGGTAAATGTAAGATGGATGTTTCTAATTAGCTATCTGAGAATTACAATAGTCAATCTGTAACCGAATAAAAATTACAGTTGTTCTAAAAACAGTTTAGGAGTCGTGTTTTCATGTTTTTTAAAAAAACGAATGAAGTTAGAAGGCTCTTCAAACCCTGTTTTAAAAGCAATTTCCTTCATGGAATACTTACGTTCAGAAAGGTTTCTTTTAATCTCTAAAAGCACCCAATCATCAATAAATGCCTTCGCCGTTTTATTCGTTACTTCTTTACAAACATCATTCAAGTACTTATAAGAAACCCCCAAATTAACAGCATAATCCTTAGCGTTATGAGTTTGCGAAAAATGAGTAACAATTAATTTCTTGAACCTTACAAAGTCCGCAAATCGATTACTGTTTACAATATACTGCTCTAAGGGCGAGAGTCTTTTTATTTGTATCAATAAAGAAAACAGTATTGTTTTTAAAAAATCAGCTTTCAAAAAATCATTCGATGAACCTTGTGTTTTAAATAATAGTTGCACAAAAGGTTCTATTAAAAATAAATTATCAATATCTACCTGAATACTTTTTGAATTGTATAATTGTAAAAAATGAAATAGGTTTGTTTCACTGGTATTATTTAAAATAAAGGCATCTGTAAAAGTAATAATAACTCCTTCCACCTTTAATTCTTCTTCAAAAACATGCACCTGTCCTTTTACTATAGGAACTATAGTACCAGGCTTTAGAAGTATTTTTTTACAATCTATGGTATGATAGCTCTCTCCTTTTAAAATGATAAACAAGGCATTAAAATGTACACGATGACAAACAAACAAATTTTTCAGTTTATTTTCATGTCGATTGTATAGTCCTTCAAATGTGATGATTTCAAAATCCTGTGAACGCTGTACTACATCTTTATAAAATACATTTTCTATGTTTGTTGCCATTTTTTTTATTTAGCTTAAAATTACAAAAAAATGCATTCTAAATAGAAATGCATTTTTTAAGTACGGTTGAATTGGTATGAGTGAATTGGCATGGAAAAATTGCAATTCGCCTCAAACCTTACGATCTCACCTCGGTCTCTCTATAAAAATTTGACCAAACACGCCATAACATTTTATTGTAATGTGCTACTTTTCCTACAGAAACTCCATTATTAAACCCGTGAGCATTTACCTGTGGCACATCTCCATAATACATATCTACAAAATCATATTCTGCAAAGTATTTTACAGTTACAATGGTCCCTCCAATATTTTCTTTTACAACACCTCCATGCTGAACTAAATATTCTTTTGTAAAAGCAATAGAATTCCCAGCGACATCTACACCATAAATCTGCTCTTTAGCATGTAATCTTTTATCTATATGTTTGATAGAAGGAAAAGACAATTCCTCTGTAGATTTATCATATTGACCTCCATCGCTATAAATAGTTTTTTGAAGCATGAGATACACCATATCATCAAAGATATTAGTGTTTTCATATAAAAACACTTTCCCTTTTGGGTACAACTTTTTAAAGGAAGCATAAGGCATTACTGTAGAAGACAAAGCATTTAATTTACGCTTTGAATTCACCATACTACCATATACTTGCGGAATTGGATCCTTTGTTTCATTATCAAAAATAACTAAATTATTTTTAAGCTGAGACATTACTTTTAAGTCAATGGGCTTCCCCTCAATACTACTATCAAAAGCCATTGCCACATGCGATAAGCCACAATAAGTCATCACCACATTTTCTCCTCCTATAACATCTCCTGCTATATGTGGTTGTACTATCCACTTGTTAGGATATGCTCTTGCATCTCCATTAATATTTAGTACAATTACCTCATCTCTTCCTTCTAAATAAGAGTTCTGCACCGCTGCAATATCTATAAATTCTGCGGTTTGGTGCTGACTCCTAAACATCATATAACTAGGTGCCACAAAACTACTCATAAACAACAGGCCGTAAAGAGCAACAAAAGAAATCATATACTTTTTCTTCATAAATTTACCCTCTAAATTTAGATAAATTGCTCCTCCAATGGCTAAGGTACCTACTATCATTAAAAACCATCTATTATTAAATACCCAATAGGTAAAAGCATCAGGAAAATCTACCACCCACTGAATCAAATCTGCCAAGCCAAAAAAACCTAGAACCACAAAAGTTAAGGAAATAATTAGCGAAATTACAAATACATTTCTCTTTGTTTTCATCATCATTATATTTACTATTTATATCTGAGACAAAGGTAAACAGCTCCTTAATTATACAATTAAACAAAGAAACGAATATGGTATACAAATCAACGATGATCTTTTCTATACACCACAGGAGTCACTCCTTTCGCTTGTTTAAAATCCCGATGAAAATACTGTGGATAGTTGTATTTTAATAGATATGCAATTTCTTTGACAGAAAAATCACTATGCAGTAAGTAGACACAAGCTCGTTGAATTGTTTTTTCTTTAATGATACTTTTTAAAGATTTCCCTGTACAGTTCTTTACTAAATTGTTCAAATAATTAGGAGAGACTGCCAGTTTATAAGCGTACTCGCTTACTTTTAAATTCAGGGTTCTATCCATATTTAAAATAGTAAATAAGGCACGTACCTTGGGATGTATATCTTGATCTTGCAATAAATTAAACTTATAAAAACACCTATCTGTATATAAAATATGTAAGCGAACTAAGCTCACTAAAACTTCTTGTTTTCTGTGCATGTCCATCCGCAATTCAAGTTGCATTCTATCGGAAACACCTTTTAACAACTCACTTTCCCCTCCATCCAATGGAATATAATGAGCTTCCGTGTATAATTGAAATAGACTTATGTCTAGAAAGTCATCACTCGTTTTTAATAAAAACTCAGCATCTGCGAACATTACATAACCTTTTACTTTGTTTACATTAATATCACTTATTATTTGACCCGGATAGCCAAAATACAAGCCTGACGGTTTTAAATTATAGACATCCAATTCCAACTTAAACTTCCCTTGTCCACCCAAAACATGTATTACTGTAAAATATTTCAGCATTTTAAATCGCCCCTCTTTTAAGGAAAAACCATCAAAAAAATGCAGGTTTACATTAGGAGACGTATGATGTCTTTCTGTAGCTAAATGATGCTTATAAAAGAGGTTTTCAAAGTCCATAAATATTATTTTTTTATAGACTTTAGATATTCAGAAGGCGTCATATCATACTGTTTTTTAAAACAGGTTCTAAAGTACTTGGGATCAGAAAATCCCACCATAAATATAATTTCTGTGATTAAATAATTACTCGTTCGCATCAGCTCTTCCGCTTTCTTTATCCGAATTGTTCTAATAAACTCAGAACTCGATTGCCCTGTAATAGATTTTATTTTTTTAAACATGACAGATCTAGATATCCCAGCATCTTCCGAAAGTTGCTGTACAGAAAAATCGGTGTTATCCATATTTTTTCGAATAATCTCTATTGTTTTTTTCAAAAACTCTTGGTCCAATTTATTGGACAATTCTTTCCATGCCGTAGCATTGGGCAAGGTTTTAAACTTCTGAATCCAGCGTCTTTTTGTTCTTAAAATATTATCGACACGAAGTTTGAGTACTTCTATATTAAATGGTTTTAGTACAAACTCATCTGCACCTGTCTCCAACCCTTCTTTTTCATTTTCCAAGCCCGATTTAGCCGTTAAAATCAACACAGGAATATGACTGGTTTTAATATCCGTTTTTATCCGTTTACACATTTCTATCCCATCCATTTTAGGCATCATTAAATCAGAGATAATAATATTCGGTAATTCTTTTTGTGCAATTTCCAAGCCTTTTTCCCCATTATCCGCTGTTAACACTTTATAATCACTTCTAAAAAAATTCGCAACATAATTCCGAAGCTCCGCGTTATCCTCAACGATTAACATTACGGGAGTATCGTCCGTATATTCTTTAACTTGAACGTCGTTTTGAGGCAAGCTTTGAATCTTCTTATGATCCTTAATTTCTTTTTTCGTGAATCGTAAATCGTGTTTTTTAGGTAGTAAATCAACAATTTGAGTAGCATCATAGCTACTACTATCTATAGGAATTTTGATACTACATGTAGTTCCTTCATGCAATTCACTTGTTATTGCAATGGTTCCTTTATGAATTTCAACCAATCGCTTGGTGTAGGCCAAGCCAAGCCCTGAACCAATATGAATGGAATTATTTTCTTTTTTTGCTTGATAAAAGCGTTCAAAGATACTATCCAATTCATCTTGCGGGATCCCAATTCCATAATCTATCACCTTGATAAGCGCAAAAGATTTTCCGGCTACGATTTCCTTTTCTAGCACAATTTTAATAGACTTTCCTTTGGGGGTAAACTTAAAAGAATTGGACAATAAATTGTAAATGATTTTCTCTATTTTATCAGAATCAAACCACGCATCAAAACTATCTTGGGCATTTAAATACACAAACTTTAATTCTTTTTCCGTAGCACTTTCTTCAAAAGCTTCAAAAATATTCCCCACAAAAACACCTAAATCTCCTTGCTGAATTTGTAAGTCCAAGTTCCCAGATTCAACCTTTCTAAAATCCAATAATTGGTTAATTAACTTTAGTAATCTCAAAGAGTTTTTATACATAATCACGTTTAATTTTTTCAAATATTCCGGATCTGTATTTCCTTTCATAATTTGCTGTAGCGGTCCAATTACAAGGGTTAATGGCGTACGTAGTTCATGAGAAATATTAGTAAAAAACTGCAATTTCATTTTATTAATCTCCTCTGATTTTTCGTGCAATGCACTATCCAATTCGATTTGTCCCTGCAATCGAATTTGATTCAATCGGATTCTTACCAATAAAAAAGCGATGACAATACTTGTAATCAAAAACAAGGAAAGTGCCCAGGGCCTAAAATACCATGGTTTTTTTATAAATACCTTTATTTGTTTGGGTTCTGCAGACCAATTTCCAGAACTATTACTTCCAAAAACATTGAAAGTATAATTTCCCGGAGCTAAATTGGTATATGAAGCAAAACGACGATCATTACCGATGCTATACTGCCATTTTGTATCAAAACCTTCCAACTTATATTTATATTTATTCTTTTCTGGGTTTGAAAAGTGCATACTAGAAAAAACAAATTCAATAGAATTTAAATGATGGGACAAGGTAATTTCTTTTGTTTTACTAATACTTTTTGTTAAAATTTCCACACTCTCAATTTTCTGAAAGGGTTTTATGGTTTCATTAAATAGTTTAAATTCGGTGATAGCAACCTCAGGAATATAACTATTAGAAGATAACTTATTGGGGTTAAAAAACGTCAATCCATCTACACCACCACAAATCATGATATCAGAAGAAGTGAACAACATGGCATTGTCTTTAAATTCATTTACAGTAAACCCATCTTGTTTTTCAAAGTAGGTTATTTCACCTGTACTGGGGTTTAACCTTGAAATTTCCCGGACATGCATCATCCATATATTCCCTTGTAAATCTTCTTTCATTTGATACACCACATCACTTGGCAAGCCATCCGCCATGGTGTAATTGGTGAATTTTAAGGCATCGTTTTTTAGTACGTCTATACTATTTAGCCCACCTCCAAAAGTCCCTACATATAATTTACCCGTTCGAGATTCAAAAACATCTAACACATAATTATTACTCAGACTATTCTCTTTTCCTGGTTCGTTCAAATACCTAACAAATGCCTTATTTCCATTCTTCGGTGCACTTAACTTGTTTAAGCCTCCGATAGTACCCACCCAAATATCTCCATTTTCAACTTCTAATATATCTCGAACATAATTATTAGAAAGACTTGTTGGGTCATTTACTTCGGGCTTGAAATGGCTAGTTTTAATAAGTTCATTTTTCTCATTTAACGTTAATTTAACCAAGCCTCCGTTCCAATAGCCCGTCCAAATATTTCCCTCAACATCTTCTTCAATTGCAAATACAGGATGTGTAAATCCATCGTGAATATCCGCTAAACCTTCTAAATTATTTTGTAAAAAAACACCTGTTTTTTTATTGTATTTTATATGACTTAAGCCTTGTTTGGTTCCTACCCACACACCTCCTTTAGAGTCACTAGTTAATCTTTTCACTTCCCGTATTGACGTTTTTCCTACCTTAAAATTATTTTGAAATACGTACTTGTAATCCCATGGTTCCTTACTTATATCAAGAATACTTTCCTTTAATTCATCTCGTTTTAATAATGCGATACCACCTTTCCCTTGCGTCCCTAACCAAATATCACCCTCTGAATCTTCACACATAGATAGGATAGGATAGGAATGAAATTTTTTAGTAAAATTACCTTTTAAAAACTCGCCAGAATTAAAGAAGGTATGGGTTTCTAAATCTAAATTATACAAACCATTATTCAATGTCCCCAACCATAAAATATTACTACGATCTACTAATACTTCCTGTATTTGTTGTCCTTTTATAATATGTTTTAATTGATTATTGTGTTTAAAATTGGTGATTTTATGAGTATTGGTATCAAAATTCAGCAACAAACCATTCCCTGCAATCCACAAACGATCATTTTTATCAATTGTAATATTCAGCTTCCGGTATGAAGCGGAATTTTTAGAGGCCACAAGATCTATTGTCGTACGTTTTACAAGTTCTAATTGATTGTTCAGCTCCAATTTCAGTAATTGTAGTTTATCACTAACTACCCACAAAACATTTGCTTTATGTTCTATAAAATTCACCGCATATCCCTTAGTAAACAAATTTTCCGTAACCCCCGTTTCATGAATTTTAACCACTGGAATATTGGCTGACAACCCCACTTCCATTTGATGAAATTTAATAGACTTATCAGGTGTAAACAGCCAATAATTTCCATTTTCAGCAGGGCTAATTCTTTTTACATCCAACCCAAAACCATCCACTTGAGATACATTTTTCTGAAAAAGAAGTGCTCCATCATCGGTCACTTTAAAGACATTAATCCCTTTATTTTTATTAATAAAAAATGTTCCTTTTTCTAGTTGAAATATATTGTCTATCTCATTAAAGTAATTGGGATGTTCCACATCGTTAAAATATACTTTTATTTCACCCGTATTCGGATCTATCCTGTTTAGACCCGCATTGGTAGTCCCTGCCCAAATATAGCCCTCTGTATCTTCAAAGAGTTTTACAATGATATTACTACTCAACCCATCCGAAGCTCCCGTATATTTGAAATGCTCCATACCGTATCCGTCATATTTATTGATCCCATTATAGGTGCCAATCCAAATAAAACCATGTTGATCTTGAATAATACTTCTAATAGTATTCTGAGATAAACCTTCCTCTCCTGCAATCTGATTAAGCCTCCATTGCCCAATGGCATCTTGCGAATAAAAAAAGAGACAAGTAATACTACATAATAAACGTATAATTTTCTTCATGATCATTGTAAGTATAGTATGAAATGTACTAAAAATTGTGAATATAAAAGAGGTTCGAAAAAAATATTTTCTCGAACCTCTTTTATATTCCTGCTAAATGGGTAGCCTTATTATTTTTTAATGTGCACTGTTGGAGCTCCTTCAATATACCCTAAAGACACTAAAAATTGATCCATTTTTATCAGGGTGTCATAAAAATCATCCCCTTTATTAAAGAAAGAATGTGGACGTCCTTCGTACAAATGCAAATCGCATCTACTTCCTACTGCCTCCATTTTTGCTTTGTATTCTTTAGAAGATATTACAGGTGTTGTTTTATCTTTTGTTCCAAAAAATACGATGGTTGGAGGTGCTCCTTGACTAATATTATGCAAAGGTGATATTTCTAAATAACGGCCTTCCATACGTCGGTGTCCATAACCTCTTTTACTATTATCATATACTGGATTGTATAAGACCAATGCATCTGGTCTAGACGTAACACTCATGTCTTCTCCTGCTTCTTCCAAGCCAACTACATTCCCACAAGCAGCTGCTAAATGCCCTCCTGCAGAGCCACCTCCAGCGGCAATCATTTTGGGGTTAATATTTAATTCCTTGGCATTTTTTCTTACATAACGCATGGCAGATTTTGCATCATTCACAGCATCAAACGGAGTGGTTCCATGTACATTCCTTACTCTATAATCTACAGAAATAGCCATCATTCCTCGCGACGCTAAATAAGAAGCTTGTCTACTAAAAGCGGTGTATTTACCACCGTTCCAACCTCCTCCATGAAAAAAAACGATAGCATTATACTGCTTATTTTCATCAAAATTAAGAGGTTTATATATATGTAATTCCAAAGATGTGGTATCTACCTCTTTATAAACTAGAGACTCCGGTTTTATTTTTTTAATTTGCTTTTTTTGTGCCTGTATATTTACTGCAAATAATACAGCAATCATTGTGATAATAATTCTCATATTTCTTTAGTTTTAGTGTTCTAATTGAAAAGCGTCTACCTCTTTTCTCCAATTAGTAATTAAGTTTAAAAGCTCGTTTGTTTTCTCCGGCATTGCTGTGCTTAAATTATAAGCCTCCCCAATATCTTCCTTAATATTGTATAATTCAACGCGATCTTGTTCATAAAAATCGATCAATTTGAAATTTCCAACACGTACCGTTGTATTAGCTCTGTCCCCCGTACTTTTGAGCCTTGGCAATGGTGAATGCCAGAAAACTGGACGTTCATTATGCAACGCTGCCCCTTGCAATACATCTGCAAAACTAATGCCATCAATATGTTGATTGGTCTGCGCAGGGATATTTGTCATTTCTAATAAGGTAGGATAATAATCGGTCCCTGTAACAATCTGGTCAGAACTCGCGTTTTTCGTTACCCCTGGCCATTTTATAAACATTGGTACACGAATTCCTCCTTCGTAATTATGTCCTTTTCCTGCACGTAAGGGTAAATTAGAAGTTGCCAATTTTCTACGATTCCCTCTATTAGACAAACCACCATGATCGGATGTAAATACTATAATCGTATTTTCATCCAAGTTCAGCTCTTTTAACAGATCGGTAATTTCACCAAAACTCTCATCTATACTTTGAATCATTGCAGCGTAGGTAGCATTGTCTTGAATCGCTTTAGACTGACCGGCATTGTTATCTTCTATATACTTTACTTGCGCAGTAATTTTATCATCATTTTTACCCTCATAATACTTTTTATAGGTCTCTTTCCCTTCAAAAGGGGTGTGTACTCCGTAATGAGACAGGTATATAAAAAAGGGGTTTTCTGTATTATTTTTGATAAAATCAACTGTTTTTCTTGTCAAATGATCTGTTAAGTAATCGCCTTCTTTAGCATCGTCAAGATTGGAGATTATCTTTTCTTTACCATTTCCTTTATACCCATTCTTAGGAGTATTGTAAGGATAAAAATAACTTTTCGGAGCACCAGCATGGCCTCCTCCATAATTAAAATCGAATCCTTGATCTTCTGGAAACTGCTCATCAGATGCCAAATGCCACTTCCCTGCAAAAAAGGTGGTATAACCTGCATTTTTAAATGCTTTTCCTATCCCAAACTCCGTACTTTTCAGCTTCCCTAAATCTTTCCCTCCTTTACCAGGAATTCCTTCTCTAGCCGGATACTTTCCAGTAATCATGGCATAACGAGATGGCACACAACGCGGATGTGCCGCATAGGCTTGACTGAAGCGCATGCTTTGATTTGCCATGGCATCAATTTTAGGGGTTTCGTAAAAAGCACTTCCTTGATAACTGGTGTCCATCCAACCAAAATCATCTACTAAAAAGAAGAGTACATTTGGCTGTTTTTTCGTAACTTCATTTGAATCAACCTTTTTTGAACTACAGGAAACACAGACTAATACCAATAACAAGTACCTCAACATAATTTTCATTTTAGCTTATTTTTAATGCTTGTTCTTATTTCTTTTCTTCTTTCCTTTTTTACCTGATCTCGGTTTTAAAACGTCCATTTTTGAAGGAATTAAATAGTCCGCTTTCCAAGCATTTAAAACTTTTAACAAGGCTGCAGTTTTTTGAGGATTCGTTTTTGATAAATCTTGAATCTCACTGACATCATCTTTTAAATTGTATAATTCTAGCACCTCTTTTTCATAAAAATGCACTAATTTATAGTCCCCTGATCGTACTACAGATGTTTTAATATCACCCGTACTATGCGGTCTTGCTTTACGCGAATGCCAAAACACGGTTCTGTCCTTCCAATTTTCATTCCCGAATAACACTTCCTTGTAACTTTTACCATCCAATCCAACTACAGTTTTATCAACCGTTAAATCTAATAAAGTTGGAAAAACATCCATTCCCAATATAATAGACTCCGAATCTACTCTAGGGGTTAACTTATGTGGCCATTTCACAAACAATGGCACTTTAATTCCTCCTTCATACAGCCATCCTTTCCCTGCTCTCAATGGAAAATTAGAAGTAGCCAACACGCGTTCTCCCTTATTCCCATCATTGGACAAGCCTCCATGATCAGAGGAAAATACAACAATGGTATTATCTGCAATTCCCATCGCTTTTAATCTGGCTAACAAGCGACCTACATTTTCATCTACATTCTCCACCATTCCAGCATAGGCTGGGCTGTCTTGTCTCATTTTAGTACGCCCTTCTCCTTCTAAAATATATTCAGGAGCATTCCCAAATTGAATTGACTTTAATTGTTCCTTATTTCTATCTTCATCCACTTTTTTAGCTTCAATTGGAGTATGTACCGCGTAATAAGCTACCACGGCTAAAAAAGGTTTGTCTTTTGGATTGTTCTCTATAAATTTTATAGTAGCGTCTGTTAACAAGTCCGAAGCATAATCCCCTTCTTTTCCATCTTCTTGTACATCTGGCACGATGTATTTTCCTGGCTTTCCTTTTTTTGTTGTATTAAAAGGATAATGTCTCGAGGCAATCCCTCCTGCTTCTCCAGCAGCGTAAGAATCCGTAAATCCAAAACCTTTTGGACTACTATCTCCTTTTCCTAAATGCCATTTTCCTACATAGTAAGAATTATAACCTGCATTTTTAAATTGCTTGATATAATTATGCGATTCCTTAATAGCACCTAAATGACCTTTATTTTCATTAACAGGATAGGTAGCCGTCATCATACCGTAGCGCGATGGTGTACAACGCGGGTAAGAACTATACGCATTACTAAAATTTACACCTTCTTTTGCCAAGGCATCTATTTGTGGGGTATTGTACAATTCAGACCCAGAAATACTTAAATCGTGGTAGCCTAAATCATCTGTATGAATAATTAGAATATTAGGTTTTTCTTGTGAAACAAGCAATTGAAACACTCCTAATAAACTTAAGAGTGTTAGCTGTTTAATTTTAATCATACTAATGCGTTTTTAAATTATCCTCATTATACACACGTTCAATTACCACATCAGTCATCGCACGCATTTCTTCCAAAGTCATATCGTCCTTATACTGCACTTGTAATTCTTTAATTTTTAGCTTTAACGTTGCGGTTAAATCTTCGTAGCCTTCTTTTCCATACAAGTTATTTACTTCGTGCTTATCATTTTCTAAATCGTACAATTCCCATTCGTCCATACTATAATAAAAATGAATCAGTTTATAACGATCTGTACGCACCCCGTAATGTGGTTGCACCATATGCCATTTTGGAAATTCGTAATAGTGATAATATACAGCATCACGCGTTTCGACATGAGCATTTCCTATCAATTGATCTTTAAAGCTAGTCCCTTGCATGTCTGCGGGAATTTCCAATCCTGCCATGTCTAAAAATGTAGGTGCAAAATCTATGTTCAACAATAAGTTATCGTTCACTGTATTCGGTTTGATTTTTTCTGGGTAACTAACCATAAACGGCATTTTAAACGACTCTTCGTACATCCATCGTTTATCAAACCATCCATGTTCTCCTAAGTAAAATCCTTGATCTGAAGTGTAGACAATAATGGTGTTTTCCATCAATCCATTGGCTTCCAAATAATCTAACATTTGACCTACCGCTTTATCCACTCCAGCCACACAGCGTAAGTAATCTTTTACATAGCGTTGGTATTTCCAGTTTTTCAATTCGGCACCTTGTAAGGTGTCATTCGGTGTCCAAAACTCCCCTTTGTTCCCGAAGTTATTGTATTTATTTTGTTCTCTTTTTGTTAAATTCTTGTTTTTTGAAGGCACTTTTAAATCGTTGCGATTCATGTGGTTTTCAATTTCCATCCACTGATCTTTAGCTGCTTTTCTACCCTTGTAATCATCATTAAAATTGGCAGGATGAGGCAAATCACCATCCGTAAACAAGTCCTGAAACTCCTCGGCTGGTTGCCAAGGTCTGTGTGGTGCTTTAAATTGATACATCAACATAAAAGGCTTGGTTTTATCACGTCCTTTATCTATCCAATTAATGGCATCATGTGCTACTTGAGCTGTAGAATGTCTACTACTTTCTACAATAGTATCTTTCCCATTTTCTAAAAACACAGGATTAAAATAGGTCCCTTGTCCTCCCCAATTGATCATTACTTTAGAATAATCAAAACCAGTAGGTACGGTTCCTAAATGCCATTTTCCGATGACAGCTGTTTCATAACCTCCTTTTTGCAATAATTTAGGAAATGTTTGTTGACTTCCATCAAAATCACCTCCTTTTTCGTTCTTAAAAAAGCCACTAACATGCCCGTATTTACCAGTTAAAATAGCTGACCTACTTGGTCCGCAAATAGAATTGGTATTAAAAGTACTGGTCATTAACATCCCATTGTCCGCAATCCTATCGATATTTGGAGTGGGAGCAATTTCTGACAACCAATCCTCATAAGCACTAATGGCACTTACAGCATGATCATCAGCCATGATAAATACAATGTTTGGTTGCTTAGTTTCGGTTTTAGCTACCTCATTTTGAGCACAACTAGAAAAGATACTAACACCTGCTAAATACAATACTAACTTAAATTTCATCTTGTCTTAATTTTTTAATTCTGATAATTTATATGCTGTTATTTGACGATTTAAAATAGTCCCTAAACTGTCTACTACTTTTTTATACGCTGATTCAACCGCCAAGTTTCTATTTTCATTTGGGTCTGTACTGTGGTTGTACAACATCACATCCGTCACTTTCCCTTTCTTTTTCCATTCCGTGTAAAAATAATCACCTGCAATTAAGGTTTCCCCATTTTTCCATCGAGACCTCGCTTGATTTCTGGTAATTTTTAAAGGCGACTTTAAATTTTCAACCAAGGAAACTCCATCTACATGACTAGGAATCGGGTTATTTGTCAGTTCACATAAGGTAGGATACACATCTATTAATTCAGCCATAGAATCAGTTCTACTACCTTTAGAAACCTGAGCATCGCTAAAAATCATTGGCACTCTTAAGGCCACTTCAAAATTACTGTGTTTTGCCCATAAACCATGTTCAGAAAGACTCCAACCATGATCGCCTATAAAAACGATAGAAGTGTTTTCTCTCAAGCCTAAATCATCCAAGGTTTTTATTACTTTTCCAATTTGAGCATCTACATAACTGATACTTGCATAATATCCATGAATCAGTTTTTTTGCCATTTTCGTTGGCACTGCTCCTTTTTTAGGAATCCCCTTGTAAGCACGTAACTCTCCCCATTTGTGGTTTGCTACTTGTGGAGCAGATTCAGGAAACACACTGTTTTCCGGTAATTTAATCGTTTCTTTATCATATAAATTCCAGTATTTTTTAGGGGCATTAAATGGTAAATGAGGTTTTACAAATCCTACCGCTAAAAAGAACGGCTTCCCTTCCTTTTTAAACCTTTTTAAATCTTCTATTGATTTATTGGCTGTTTTCCCATCGTAATAGGCAGCATCTTCCACGTCGGGGCTTTCAAAGGCATAACCATGCCCTTTCCCAGCTTCCAAAGCGATGTTTTCTGGGGTAATATAATCGCGCCATCCTTTTACATAAGGATACCATTCTTGATCCCAACTTCCAGGATCATCTTGTTTCATATGGGCAATTTTATTATTACTTACGGTAGTATATCCTAAAGATTTAAAATACTTAGCCATGGTAGGTACTCCAGGCATTTCCTTTTTTATACTCGCATGATAGGTCATAAACCGCTTTGCAGTCGGTCTTTTTCCTGTGAGTAAACTCGCCCTAGACGCTCCACAAACAGGTACATTGCAATAGGCGCGTTCAAAAGTAACCCCCGTAGCTGCCAAACCATCAATATTAGGAGAAATAATTTGAGTTTTACCATACATACTTAGTTCTGGTCTCAAATCGTCTACCATAATAAACAGTACGTTTTTGGGAGTTACCGTATTGTCAACAACAATTGGTTTCACCGTAGTACATGCATTGAATACAAACCCCACGGTAATTCCAATTAAACCAATTATAAAGAAATGTTTTTTCATCATCAATATTCGTTTTATAAATCTATTCTCTTAGTCACTGTAAGTACAACTTTTTTCAAATCCTTATCATCTGAAGAAGTCCCTGTCATCATATTAAAGTCACCAGCTTCTACACAATAGTTCATATTAATATCGTAAAAAGCCAAGCTCTCTGCATTGATATCAAAAGTAACTGTTTTGGTTTCTCCTGACTTTATAAAGACACGTTTGTATCCTTTCAATTCCTTTACAGGGCGTGTAGCACTACTCACTTGATCTCTAATATACAATTGTACTACTTCTTCTCCATCCATTTTTCCGCTGTTCGTTACGTCAACTGTTACTTGTACCGTAGCACCTTTTGCCAATACTTTATTAGAAACCTTTGGTGCTTTATAAGTAAATTGGGTAAAACTCAAACCAAACCCAAACGGGTACAAAGGTTTGTTTTTTTCAAAAGCATATTTATGGAAATTAACCGATGGTTTGTGATTGTAAATCATACGTAACTGCCCTACTGAACGTGCTACTGTTAATGGTAGTTTCCCACTAGGATTCACATCACCAAATAATACCTCAGCCACTGCTTGACCACCTAAACTTCCAGGTTCCCACGCCTCTACTATTGCAGGAATATTGTCCTGTAACCATGGTTCAGATATCGGTTTTCCGTTTACTAAAACCACGACTACTTTAGTCCCTGTTTTTTTTATAGCTTGTACTAGCTTCAATTGTTTTCCTGCTAAGTTCAATTTAGCACGTCCCATATTTTCACCAGCTGTTTTATCTTTCCATTTGTAACGCATAGAATTATCTCCTACTACAACAATGGCTACATCTGCCTTACTTGCTTTTTGAGCTGCTATTTGAATGCTTTTATCCTCAATTTTTCTGATATTCTCTCCAGAATCATAAAAACTAACTTCAAATCCTTTTGATTTTCCTAATTCCTGAATCCCTTCCAATACCGTAATTACTTTATCTTCTGGCTGTGCTGCATGCCAATCTCCCAACGTTGTTTGATTGTTTGCATTAGGACCTGTTACAAATATTTTAGTCGTCTTTTTAGACTTTATCAAAGGTAACAATCCGTTATTTTTCAATAAAACGATTCCTTTTCTTGCACTTTCTAAGGCGGTGTTTTTATGTGCGTCTATGTACACAAATTTATCAATTTCATCAATTTCTACAAAACGATGCTCGAATAATCCAAGCTTGAATTTAGCGGTCAATATTTTACGACAAGCTTCGTCAACTCTATCTAAAGATAAGGTACCTTCTTCGACCAATGCCACGACAGCTTCCGGGAATTTCACACCATGCATGTGCATGTCTATTCCTGCTTCTACGGCTAAATAAGAGGCCTCTTTTAAGTCTTTTGCAACATGATGCAAGGTTTCGATACGTTCAATATCCATCCAATCACTCACATAAAAACCATCAAATCCCCATTCATTTCTAAATTTTTCTGTCATCAACCACTTGTTCATATGACAAGGAATTCCATTCAACTCATTATGCGCAGCCATGATAGAATACACACCTGCATCAATGGCTTTTTTATAAGGAGGTAAATGTACTTCGTTCAAAGTACGTAAAGAAACATCCATAGGTGCGGCATTCAATCCGTTGACTGGTTCTCCTCCTGCAATCATGTGTTTTGCACAAGCAATTACCTTTTGAGTTCCTGTAAAATCTCCTTGCTGAAAACCATTAATCATAGCGGCTCCCATGTTTCCAACCATATAAGGATCTTCTCCAAAAGTCTCCCCTACTCGTCCCCATCTTGGGTCGCGTAATACATCGATATTTGGGGTAAATGCCCAATGACTTCCTGTTGCACGCATTTCCAAAGCGGATTGTTTTCCTACCTCATATAAAAACTGATCAGTAAATGTTGCTGCCAATGATATCGGAGATGGATACACCATACAACCCGGTACCAAAGCATTTCCATGAATGGCATCAATTCCAATTAACACTGGAATTTTTAAGGGCGATTCCAAGGCTAATTTCTGCAATAAATTTGCTTCTTCCGCAGTTAAAACATGTAAAAAAGAACCTATTTTCCCTTCAGAGGTCATCTTAGCAACATCATCGCTAAACAAGCCTTTGTAAAAACCTTGAGCATCGTTATTATGTAGATCTTCTTCAGTCAAGTTTTTCTCTGCTTCACGCATGTGATCCAAACCAACAAATTGGTTCATTTGATATACTTTATCTACTAAAGTCATACGTTTCATTAAATCGTCCACTCGCTCATTAACAGGAGTTTCAGCATTTAAGTAAAGAGGGGTTTTTGTTGTAGTCTCTTGGGCACATGAAATCATGGTGCTTAATGTTAAAATAAATAATAGTATGGATAAATTTTTCATTCTTGTTATATTGTTTTCTAGTTGGAACTAGTTTTTATTGTTACTTTGATCGTATAGCACTTTTTTAATGGCGTGGTATACTGGTTTCTCTTTCATTTGTTCGTCATACAAATAGCGATGTGTATTTTTAGCATCATCCTTATCTGTGATCCCCCAAAAATTACAGGTCACTAATCCTGAAGTTGTTTTTTTTGCTAGCACTTCCAAAATGGCTGTATAAGCATCGGCTTGTGCTGAGTATTCCGCAACAAAATTTGTTTCTGATTTGATATGATAATCCATTTCCGTAATATGAAAACTTAAATCATTGGCATGTGCCCAGTCAATTAAGTTGGCTAAATATTCCAAGTTTTCAGGAGCATCCACCACTCTAGAATTGGGTTTTAAATGACATTGCCATCCTAGGCCGTCAATTTTTATTCCTCGACTTTTTAGGTATAAAATGGTTTCTTTTACTTTTTCCCACATCGCAGGTTCCATCCCACCATGTTGGTTGTAAATCTGCCCCACATTAGGTGCCAACTCATTGGAAATCTCAAACGCTTTTGTAATATATAATGGAACGTTATTAGCATCATAGCCCATCTTAACCCATGGGTTTTCCCATGATGTAATTCCAGGTTTATCCATAAACCAATTGCCATCTCGCTCTATGGTTTCATTCACTACATCCATCCATTTTACTGAAGAAAGCACATTAATTTTATTACATAAAGCAGTCATATACTCCTCCATATTTAGGCTGAGTTCTTCGGCCGTCCTATCATCATTTAATGCCCATTTGGAAGCTTGCGGACTGATAGGCGAATGCAATCGTAATTGAATATTATTTGCATCTGCAAAACTAACTGCTTGTTCTATGCGATCCCAACGCCATACCCCCGGTTCCGGATGTACATACGGCTGTTTTGCAAAATTACGAGACGTAGCATAATCAAAATCTTTTAGAAATAACGCTTCCGTTACCGTTTCAAAATCATTATAACTTAAAGTTGCCCCAACCACAAAAGTGTTTTTAGGATAATTTTCTGCTACAATCGTTTTTATGTCCTTTTGGATTTGTTCTTGATATTCCTCAGGTGTTTCCACAGGTTCTTCAATAGGCTCCTCAATCTCTTCCGTTATGGTATCTGATCCTTGACCACAAGCAGTGCATGTGAACAATAAACTAGCAGAAAACAAAAAACGAAACAAGATTGCTTTCATTATTTCTAATTGTTTATTCTGCATTATTCAAAATGTTTTTGATGGCGAAATAAGCTGGTTTAGGTTTTTTATTTTCATCATAGATAAACATATATTTATCGGCATGATTACCTGTACCATCTACCATCCCCCAAGTATTGTAGGTTACGACACCTGTTTTTCTTTTAGAAACAAGTACTTCTAGAATATTAGCATACGCTTTGGCTTGTAATTTTGTAGCTGCGTTGGTTTTTTTTCCATCCCAAATTTTATAATCGATTTCGGTGACGTGAAAGTCCAGTTTATTGGTATGTGCCCAATCAATTAATTCTCCAAAATAGTCCAAACTTTTTTGATCCATTGCCAAAGGAACATCACTACGTAAATGTGCTTGCCATCCGAGCCCATCTATTCTATAGCCTTGTGCTCTTAACGCTACAATGGTTTCTTTTACTTTTTCCCACATTTCGGGTTGCATCCCTCCATGTTGGTTGTAGACCAAACTTTTATTGGGTGCATATTTATTTGCAATTGAAAAGGCTTTGGTAATATATTTAGGAATTCCATCGGCATTATAGCCCATTTTTACCCATGGGTTTTCCCATAAATCTACCCCTGGTTTGTCTTTAAACCAAGTTCCATCTGGCTCAATAGTTTCATTGACCACATCCATCCATTTTACCGTAGTATTATTATTGAAACGCTTACAAAGTGCGGTAAAATACTCCTCCATATTTTTATCTAATTCCTTGCCTGTTCTTGCATCGTGCTTTGCCCATTTGGACGCTTGCGGACTCACAGGTCCATGCAAACGAATCGTTACATTATTTTTAGTAGCAAAAGCTACATAGGCATCTATCTGATCCCATTTCCATGTATTTGGCCTTGGATGCACTCGGGATTGTTTGGCACAATTTTCTGGAGTAGAATAGCTAAAATCTTTTAAAAACAGCTTCTCAACTTTAGTTCCAAGTTGCGAATAGTTTAAGGTTGCTCCAACAAATACATTGTTGGCATCAAACTTAGCCTCCATAATTTTTTTGATACTTTTTTTTATCTTGACCTCTTTATTTAATTTCGTATTAGGAGTACAAGACGACACTTTCTTAATCGCTTGTTTCTTAAAAAATAATTTGGCCTGCTTTTCTAATTCAACTTGAATTTTAGCATATTTTTTAGTACCATAATGGTTGGTGGTCTCCAAAGGATCGTTTACATAATCGTATAGCTCATGGGCTATTTCATCTTTTTTTGTGATTCCATCGGTGCTTTTTTTCTTGGCAATCCAAACAGTATATCTGTACTTTTCCGATCTAAAAGTATAGCCGATATTTTTTCCTCTAGGTTGTTGGGAAACGGCTACTTCTTTCACTTTAGATACCTCAGCATTTACCAATGGCTTTAAACTTACACCATCTAAATTAGCCGGAATTTCTAGCCCTGTTAAATCACATAAGGTTGGGAAAATGTCCAAAAACTCTGTGGGTGAAGTCACTTTTACTTCTTTTTCCACAAAAGGGCTGTACACAATTAATGGAGAACGCGTCGCTTGTTCAAAAGCCGAATGCTTATTCCATAAACTATGATCTCCTAAATGCCATCCATGGTCTCCCCAGATAACAATAATGGTGTTTTTATCTAAATTATTTTCTTTTAATTTAGACATAATTTTTCCTATTTGCGCATCCACATAACTGGTACAGGCATAATAACCATGAATCAATTTACGTTGTACAGCTTCCTCTACCGACAGTAATTTTTCGTCGGTTACGGTATAGGTAATTTCGGGGCTTTTATAGCTTCTTAATTCTCCCGAACTATGGTAGGCGATATCTGTTCCATTTTTTGATTTTTTTTGGAAGGGAGCTAACTGAATATCGTCTGCATTATACAAATCCCAATATTTAGTAGGCGCCACAAATGGTAGGTGTGGTTTTTTAAACCCTACTGCTAAAAAGAAAGGGGTGTCTTGGTTTTTACCTAATTGATCCAATAAACCAATCGCATGATTTGCAATGGCTCCGTCGGTATAAGCATCGTCCGGAACATTGGCACTTTCATAGGGTGGTTTTAAGCGACTAGCCACATATTTATTTACATTTTTAACATCTTTTAATTTGGCTTCTTTTTGTAAATCGATGTATAAGCTTTTTATTTTTTCGCTTTGATAATGCGCTTTAATTGGTTTATTATAGCCTTTAGCAAACGTTAAATTGTGGGTGTTTTTAAAAGGAATACTCCACGATGGTTGGTCTAAAAATTTATCCACACAGCGTGGGTCATAAATTTTCCCGGTACCAGCCGTGGTGTATCCATTTTGTTTAAAATATTGGGGAATGGTTAAAATAGTGGGATTCATATCCCTCATTTTCGTTTTCAAATCCCTTACCTTCGTATAATCTGGACGTTTCCCGGTCATCAAACTAGCTCTAGCAGGTCCGCAGACTGCTTGCTGCGTATGATTGTTTAAAAACACGGTTCCTTTACTGGCTATTTTATCCATATTTGGGGTAATAGCAAAGGTATCGCCATAGCTAGCTAAGGTTGGTTTTAAATCGTCTATAGCAATAAATAATACATTCGGTTTGTTGTTTTCTTGTCCATTAACTCTAACAAAACAAGTTAAGGCAACTAAAAAAACAAGTAGGTGTTTTGATTTCATATCTACACGTATTAACAAAATTATAATAAAGAGGCTGTTTTTGAAGCAGCCTCTTTTGGGGTTCTTTATTTTACTGTTCTATTGCTTCATAAGAAGCAGCAACTTCCACTTTTATAGCATCAATTAAAAATGCGGATCCACCTGCTTTTGTCAATTCTGCATACTTTTCTATACGCCAATTAAGGAATACAGAAGGACTTGATGCGTCAAATTCAATATTCTTAACAATAGTATTTAAGCTAACATCTCCATCTGTAACTTTCCATGAATCACCTGTTGACCATGCGGCATCATCAAAATTGATAGTGTTACTCCAATTCCCTGCTACAAATTCTCCTTCTAATAAATCATCAATAGTATTACTAGTTTGGAATGTTCTATGAAAACTTTCCAATCTGTTCGGTGCGTACCCAAAACCTTCACTAAAGGAAACTCTCATTTTTTTCCATGTTGACTGTAATTCCAATTCTAAAACTAAGGCAGCATCTATAGGCTCATAACTAGCAGGTTTACTCACTGCTAAACGTGAGGCAAAATAATTTTTAGCCGAGATATGTATCACATCAAATAATAGAGGTGTACCATTTAGACTATAAGTACTTAGTTTATCATTATACGCCCCTACGGTAGCACTTTCTATAGTAGCGGCATTAAAATCTTCTGAAAACACAGGGGTTTCTTCCCATTTAGCTTCCACTACTAATTCAAAGACTGCATTAAATGTAGCAGAAACATCAGAAGCATTTGTGGCAACCACCCCAATTGAATGTGTCCCTTCCGAGATGGCATCCACAGGAGACACCGTAATAATTCCTTCGGCATTCACAGTAACATCACTAGCATTAATAGTTGCTGGCAATACCAATTCAAAAGACACAGCTTCCATTCCTTCAATTACAGGAATTTGACTGGTATATGTAGACCATGGTGACATTAACACAGAAGCCAATGTAGTGCTTCCATCTTGTTGTAGATATCCCAACACTGGTGCTTCACCTACGGTAACAGCCAATACGTTTTCAAATGTTACGGCTCCTAAATTACTAGCTATGATCACTGTTAAATTATGAGTTCCAGCAGTAGCGTCTGATGTTTTAGAAATTACTCCTGTAGTTTCATCAATAGAAAACCCTTCCGGAGCATCAAACAAACTATAGCTAATCCCCTCTAAAACATCGGCATTTTCAGAAGTATCCTGAAAGGTAATGGTTGCTACATCTACATTTTCTAAATAATTAGTAGTGGCTGTTTCTGTATCTATGGTATAAGCCATAGGAATATCCAACACGGTTACAGTAAATGCTTTTTCATTTACAATCATTCCATTCACGTTAGCAACACCAACATTTACAGTATAACTTTCATTTACTTTTAAAAATCCATTGGTATTATCTACTGTAATCACTCCATTTTCAGGGTCAATTTCAAAATTACCACCACCCTCTTCTAATTTTTGATCATGCAATTGCACTTCCAAAATAGAAAAAGCATACACAGAATTACTCATGGTATAACTAGGTTGTTCACTAGTCATGACTATTTCAAACGGGTACGTTTCCATTTGTTGATACGTCAAAGCGATATCCGTATCTAAGATATTTGGATTGCTATACACTTCATTTTCTTCATCACAAGCTACAAAGGCCATCATCATAAAAAGACCAGAAACAACTTGCAATAACATTGTTTTTATATTTATTTTTTTCATTTGTCTATTGTTAAGATTAATACCCAGGATTTTGATCACTTGGTCCAATTAATTGATTTGAATTGATTTCGTCACTAGGGATTGGCATCAACATTATTCTGTCATTATCTGGATACACGATGTCGAAATTTTTCTCGTTACGTGCATTGTGCACCTCTATAATATTGGTTTTAAAATAGTCATATCCTCTACGACGATTGTTAAACCAATCTTGTCCTTCACCAATCAATTCATATTGGTATTCTCTCATAACAGCCGTTCTAAAATCGTCCTGACTTAGCACAGTCCAATCAGCAGGTTCCACTGTTCCCCCTGTATTTCTAGCTCTAGACAATACTTCGTTTACACGGGTAGTTGCGGTAGCTGTTTGTCCTAGTTCATTTTCAATTTCTGCCAACATCAATAATAAATCTGCATATCTAAAATGCACGTAGTTAAAATTGGTCGCATCAATCAATGCTTCTCTATCTTTCATAAAGAATTTATATAAAAACGGGAATCCCTTTCCAAAATTTGTACGTGATACTTCGGGATGTGTTTTTACATCGGTTCCTTTATCATAATGTACATACTTGGTTACATAAGTCAAATTGATTCTTGGATCTCCAGGGTATTTGGTCATATGCATGTCTATCGTTTCTGGATTTGCTTTGATACGTTGCCATCCTTTTCCTGCAAAAGCAGTACTTGGTGTAAATAAACGTCCTAATTTAGACGGAGCTTCCTCACTAAATTGAATTTCGAAAATAGACTCTGAATTATTGTTTGCTGTACTTTCTGTATCCCATAATTCGGCATAACTATCTACAAGACTATACTGTCCGTGCATAACAATAGCTTCGTCATAGGCTTTTTGCCAATAATCACTTGCATTATCATTTCCTGCCAAGGTCATATATACTTTAGCTAAAATCATATTTGCTGCTAAATCTGAAGGACGTCCTACAGTTTGTACATCTTTAGTAGCCAACAATGATTTTGCTTTAATAGCATCCGCAATAATTAAATCATATACGTCACTTATTGGTGATTTTGCTACGTGAATAGTTTCCGTTGTCACCAATTTCGTACGGATAGGAATTTCCCCATACATACGTACCAAGTTAAAGTATAAATGCGCACGTAAAAAATAGGCTTGTCCTAAAATATTATTCATGCCATCGTTTTCAGAAACTTCGATATTTCCGATCACATCATTGGCTCTTGAAATGGCTTTATAGCTTTGTTTCCAAAAATTATTTACATATTTTTTAGAAGCCTGTGGGTTCATCGCTGCGATATTAGATCTATCAGCTGTGATACCAGAGGTAAAAAATCCACTTGTAAAATTAGTGATATGATGAAAATCGGCACCATATAAAAAGTGATCTGTAAAAGTACTATAGGCACCATTTAAGGCTGTATTAGCACCTTCTTCCGTTGTAAACACATTTTCAGGTGCTAAAAAAGGAGGTGTTTCTTCTAACTGACATCCTAAAAAAGCAGTCACACTTATTATGATAGCAATAAGAATTTTTGATATATTTTTCATAATTCTTTATCTTTTAAAATTTAACATTTATACCGAATACAAAACTTCTTGTATTTGGTGTTCCTAACCAATCCACTCCAACAACAGTTCCATCATATAAGAAACTTGTCAATTCAGGATCGTAACCGCTATAATCTGTAATCGTAAACACGTTATTAGCTGCTCCGTATAATTTGATACTATTGATAAAAGAACCTTCTTTTAAATCTAAAGTGTATCCTAAGGTTACATTACTCAATTTTAAGTAGCTTCCGTCTTCAATTAATCTATCCGAAGGAACTATCGAAGCAGATTGTGCTCCAATTGCAGAGTAATTAGCATTGGTGTTTTCAGGTGTCCAAGCATCTAAATAAGCGTCTGGCCTGATGTTGTTATTATTTCCTGCGGCATTATTTTCGACTAATAAATTCCCGTTCAAAATATCATTCCCTTCCGAACCTGTGAATAACAAGCTCAAATCAAAGTTTTTATATTGCAGGTTGGCATTGAATCCATAAGTAAAGTCGGCGTTTGGATTACCAATATTGGTTTTATCTGCATCGTTTACATTTCCATCACCATTTAAATCAACAAATACAACTTCTCCAACTTTGTTCGCAGCTCCTTGGTTGGTAGGTCCTGCAGCAGCGTCTTCCGCAGTTGCGTAGACTCCATTAGTTTGATACCCCCAGTGCAATCCAATTTCCTGACCTTCTATAAATACATTGGCAGGAGATTTAAAATTATTTCCAGAAGAAATATTATTTCCTAAATAATAAGAAGCCTTTATCGGAGCTCCATCTATGTACAAATCAGCTTGTGGTAAAGCACTTAAATCAGTAATTTTACTTTTATTAAAAGAGATATTCCCTCCTAAAGAGAATTTGAAGTCTTCTGTATCTACAATATAAGCATCAAACGAAACGTCTAATCCTTTGTTTTCAACACCCCCTTGATTCACCAACACATTAGAATATCCTGTAGATATAGGTGTAGGTAAACTGATTAACAAATCGGTAGTCTTCTTTTGATAGGCATCTACATTGAATGACAAACGATCGTCAAATAAAGCAACATCAGCTCCCACATTCAACTGTGTCGTAGTTTCCCAAGTCAAATCTTTATTGGCAATATTTAAAGCCGCAACTCCTAGAATAGTGGAGTTATTAGCATCCGAATACAATAAAGGCCCGTAGTTACTAAAAGTTTGATATGGATTAATTCCTTGGTTTCCTACTTGTCCCCAACTTGCTCTTAATTTAAAATTATTAACGATGTCTGATTTTCTTAAGAATTTCTCTCTAGAAACGATCCACGCTAAAGAAGCAGATGGAAAGTATCCAGTTTGGTTGTCCTTACTAAATTTAGACGAGTTATCTACACGGAAAGATCCATTGATAATATATTTGTTATTGTGGGTATAGCTTACACGTCCTAAATAAGAAAAAATCTGATCTTTCACATTTTCA
>Ga0209292_1001434_pt1 | contig 29117 bp, 28 predicted proteins | sample GOMGulsemesocosm_2_FD_184634 | JGI IMG/M metagenome (GOLD analysis project Ga0209292, IMG submission 184634) | Methane-oxidizing microbial communities from mesocosms in the Gulf of Mexico - GOM9C Gulf of Mexico (SPAdes) (version 2) | ecosystem: Environmental > Aquatic > Marine > Cold seeps... | reverse complement strand
CGTATTGAGCAAGTTCATCACAAATTAAAGCATCAGATGCGTGGGGTCAACGAGACGGATTTGGCGGCGGCCATCACTGCATTTAATGACGCCGAGCTACCCTACTATCCTGGCCTTAGCATTAATCTTGCTACTGACCAAAAATTGGACGTTAGATTGAGCTCACTACCCCTGGGTATGCATGATGATGTCGCAGCGCTAGAGCTACACGTATTTGTCACGGCGTTGCCCGGCATTGAACAAGCCATCATCTATAGCTACGCCGAGGACAACGTTTCATCGGTCAATCAGCAAGAGCGCCATTTTATTAGCAAATTAGTCTTCATTGGTTTGGTGATCATGCTCTCGGGCGTATTACTCGCTGTTTTGCTGAGCAGGCGCATCACCAATCCATTAAATAAATTGGCACTGGCCTTGCTATCACCTAATAACAGTACCGAATTACCCTGCAGTCAGCGGCGCGATGAACTGGGCATTTTAAGTCGCAATATGGCGGCATTATTGCAGCGCAATGAGCAGTTTCTGATCCGTGAGCAACAATTTTCTCGCCATTGTAGCCACGAATTGCGCACCCCCGTCGCCATTATTCAAAACAGTCTCAGTGTATTAAAGATGCCTCATTGTAATGTGAAGTTGGCACAACGAAGTATCAGCCGTATCGAGGCAGCCACGACTGAGATGGCCAGCCTAATTAATACATTTTTACTACTAGGTCGCACCACAGACGTGTCCCAGACCTGCGCTATAAGCCTTAATTTAATCTGTGAAGAGATAATAGAACACCTTAACCACACACTGCCACAGCAAGTCAGCAACAAAACAATCGAATTGAAGGGGCATGTAACGATAATTAGCCAACTGAGTATTCTCAAGGTATTAGTGACCAACGTGATCCGCAATGCGTTTACCCATTCAAAGAATAACATCATCATCGAGTGTTTAGAAAATAAGCTGATCATTAGTAATGATATTGATGACCACGGAACTGATGGCGGTTATGGCTACGGTTTAGAAATCATAAGCCGCATGGCCACATCGCTCAGTTGCGATGTCACCTTTGACGAAACACACAGCGAATATCGTGTGTGCATCACTTTTCCACCACTTTCACCCGAACATAAATAGGACACAACATGATCCCTCAATGGCTATTACAAGGCGGCTGGACACTTTGGCTGCTGGTCATACTATCGATTATTTCGATCACTATCATTGTCTTTAAAACGATTGAGTTTTGCTATTTTGGGGTGGCAAGTAAACGCTGCTACCGGGGACACTTCCAGCCAACATCCGATTTAGCGGCACCAGTGCCATCACGTTACCTGCTAAGCCAAGTTGTTGATGCCAGCGAAGCTATATTGTCAACACAGCTAAATGTTGAACATGCCACACGGTTACTCGAAGAAAGTGCCATCGATAATATCGAACAGCGGCGCAGTGGCTTAAAGGCTTTAGAGGTGATCAGCATGATAGCGCCATTGCTCGGATTACTTGGCACCGTGTTAGGTATGATTGAGGCATTTGACCAACTAAAGAGCTTAGGTATGCAGGTTGATCCTAGCGTACTTTCTGCCGGGATTTCTAAGGCCCTAGTGACCACTGCGGCAGGACTCATTGTGGCATTGCCTGCGCTGTGCGGTTGGCACATATGCGAACGATTACTGTTAAAGGCGCAACGTCAAATAGAATCGATTCTCACTCGGCGTATCTCGCTGCCAAGCGCTGATACCCAATGAAACTTGTCGCTCGCCCCAAAAGCTCCCCCTTAGTAAGCTTAACCCCGCTGATCGATGTGGTGTTCATTTTATTGATATTTTTCATGTTGGTCAGTCAATTTAGTCGCTGGCAGCAACAGGTGTTGCCGTTAACCAGTGATAGTAAAAGCCGTCAATCTGATGCGCGACATTTCTATATATCGATGTTGCCCAAGGCTAAGTTTTTACTCAATGAGCGGCCAATCTCTTGGCAACAACTGATTAGCAAGCTTTTAGCGCAACCTAACACCATGGTGACATTGGCGCCAAGTGGTGATATCACGCTACAGCAATTTATCGACGTCAAAGACCGCCTCAACAATGTTGGCATCTCAAATATAAGCAGCGAGTTTTCCAGCGATGAAATTTAACCCGTCACCGGCCAGCCAGACGATGATTGAGCCGATGCTGCCGCTGATTAATATCGTTTTCTTACTGCTAATTTTCTTTATGGTGAGCGCAACGATTGCGCCGCCAATGCAGGGGATAACGCCAGTAGAGCAACTGGTAGAGGATCCCTTAGATATGGCATTGGCGCCGCAACATCAATGGTTCAAACTATCTAAAACTGGCGTGTTAATGCGCGATCTGCAAGTGTATCAGCCCAGTGATATCGCTAAACACCTTCGCGATAATAATCATATTCGGATAATAGCGGATGGCGCTATTACCACCGCTAAACTCAAGCAAATAAGCAGCGATCTGTCGCTTGCAGGGATTGAGCAAATAACCTTAGTCACGCGGCTTGCTAGCGCGGAAAGTCACCAATGATTAACTGGCGACCGACGTTGCTGGCAAAGCTAGTCTTTACAGCAGTTGTGGCCAGCTATTGGTTAATACTGGTGGCAACGACAACCAAGCCAACAATTGTTCACCACATGCAAAAGCGCTACTCTTTACCGATGAAGATCAACTTATCAGCGCCAAGTAATCCATTAAAGGCGGCGCTGTTACCCTTAAAAGAGACACTTGAGCCAACGACACAAAAGGCAGCCGCGCCGGTAGTGGCGGTAAAAGTAAGGAAAAAAAATAAAACGCAGACCCAGACAAAGTTCAAACACCAACCCCTAGCCGCAAAAGCTATTACCAACACACCAGCGCAGGCAAAGCCGATCCCGCCAATAACAACGCTGCCAGCTGTGATGCCTATAACGCCATCACAACCTACCGCGCGCCAGCAACCATCAGAACAACTAGCGCAACAGTCACGAGGGCATGAGCAGAAAATACTGATGAATTCATATATGGATAAGGTTAGGACTTTTATCGAGTTACACCAAGGCTATCCACGTGCCGCGAAGATTCGTGGTCACCAAGGAAGTGTCAGCATTAGTTTTGTCATAGATGCACAAGGTCGTGTATCACGCCGTAAGTTGGCTAAGCAATGCCATAGTAAGTTTCTCAATAAAAGTGCCAAAGCATTACTGCGAAAATTACGTTTTAGCGCGCCTTCATCGCTTATCGCGATGCAATTCCCCAAAACCATCACCCTAGATGTTCACTATCAATTTAATTAAAACAGCGTGTTACTAACATAGAGCACGCTTGCGCTTAATGCCTAAGCATTATCGACTTTTTTATGACCTTAGTATTGTTAGCATAGCCAGCTAATTTGCGAGGATAAATACCAACTACAATGAGTTATCAATTAAAATTTCGCCTGTTAATGGCATTCTTTATGTCGTTATTTATGGCGACCATCATGAGTGGTGTGATTATGCTATCGCACCTTGGCATTAATCACCCTAACTTCTTTAACGCCTGGAAAGACGCTTTTTGGTTGGCGTGGCCCATTGCCCTATCCAGCGCATTTTTTGTCGCACCAGTCGCCCAATATATTAGCAGTAAAATTCTACCTGCTAGCACGTAAGCCAAATATTGAGTTGCGCATACTTGCAGCTGACATAGAACGGACGCACTATTTTGAGGAGAGTATTACGATGAACAATACCACTATCAAGCGTATTCCAAAAAATCGTTACCCACACATCACACTGCTTTGCATCGCACCTCTTTGCATCACTATTGTTCCTTATGCACTAGCCGATAATACGATTGGCCATGCGCCGCCCTGGTCGACGCCAGCGCGCGGTAGCATCATCGAGCAAGTTGACGACAAGGTTCACACCGTTGTTGGCAGTAAAATAACCTACACCCAAGCGCAGATCGACAATAAATTTAGCGCACCAGATTGGTTTCCAAATCAGCATGCGCCAATGCCTAGCATCGTACAATTTGGCAAGAAGCCAACCGTATGGGCGTGTGCATCATGTCACCTTGCCTCTGGCGGCGGACACCCAGAGTCTGCCACGCTGGCCGGGCTTTCTTCCAAGTATATTCAAAGCCAAATGCAGGCATTTGCGCAAGATACGCGACTCGACTACTCTGGGCACATGAATCGCATGGCCAAAGCGCTCAGTAATGAAGAGATTAAAGAGATCGCCGATTGGTTTGCTACTTTACCTGTTAGGCAGGTGACGCAGGTAAAAGAAAGCGCGTTGGTGCCCAAGACATTTGTCGATGGTACTCGAATGCGTTTGGTACAAGATAAAAAAATCGACCAAGGGATAAACGCCCGAATCATCGAAGTGCCCTTAGATCATGACCTAATCAGCAAACGTCATCCCAACAGCCAATTTATTAGTTATGTCCCGCTCGGCAGTATTAAACGCGGTAAAAACCTCGTCGTCACTGGCGCGAGCAAGACCATTCCCTGCGCATCGTGTCATGGTCAAAACCTCGAAGGTTCATCGATCGCGCCCAAGATAAGTGCCAGTTTTTCCAGTTATACGGTGCGTCAATTACATGGTTTTAAGGCAGGCACTCGCCATGGCGCGCATTCAGCGTTAATGATTGGCGTGGTCAATAACTTAACCAACCAAGATATTGTCGATATAGCCGCTTATTTAAGTTCATTATCGGTGGAGTTATAATCGTTTTCAGCAAAGATAGGCGGTGCGTTTATAACCTGATTTTAAGGCAAGCCCCCGCCATGACGAACATTCAATCTTAATGATTGGCGTGGTCAATAACTTAACCAACCAAGATATTGTCGATATAGCCGCTTATTTAAGTTCATTATCGGTAGAGTTATAATCGTTTTCAGCAAAGATAGGCGGTGCGTTTATGACCTGATTTTAAGGCAGGCCCCCGCCATGGCGAACATGCAATCTTAATGATTGGCGTGGTCAATAACTTAACCAACCAAGATATTGTCGATATAGCCGCTTATTTAAGTTCATTATCGGTAGAGTTATAATCGTTTTCAGCAAAGATAACTTTTCGAGATTAAAATGAGTGCTCGCTAATAATGACTTAGTCACGACTAGCGAGCTACTTTGCGCTAATCACCACCTACCGGAAGTCCGCTCGGCACATAATCTGGTTGCGATTGATAAAAGTTATCACTGTCCAATGTTTTTAGAAAGATCTCGATAATCGCGACATCTTCATCGGCCATAGTCACTTCAAGATCGTCACGGTCTTCATAAAACGCAATCACCTCTTGAAGTGTCGATATAGAACCATCGTGCATATAAGGCGCGGTTATGCTGATATTCCGCAGGCTTGGCGTACGCACAGCGTCTTTACCGATAATGACAGGCTGAACCACATCAATGGTATTGTCCGATAGCAGTGGTCCTAAGTGACAACGTGCGCAACCAACATCAATAAATTTGTTCAATCCTGCAATTTCATCAGCGGTAAAGGCAGTACTATCACCCGCCATAAATTCATCGAAGCGAGAGTTTGGGCTAATAATTTTCCGCTCAAACGTCGCTAGCGCTTGCGCAATGCGTTGCGAGTTAATCTGCGTAGAACCAAAGGCTTGTTCGAACAGCACAGGATATTGCTCAATCGCTGCTAATCGGCTTACGATTTCAGGCAGTATTTGCGCTGGTGTGTAGATATAGCCAAGCATCTCTACCGGGTTTTCTATTGGGCCCAAGCTTTGTTCTTCCAACGTGGCGGCGCGTAGATCCCAAAAATAGCCAGTCGCTACAAAATTCTCCGTCATCGCCTCATTGCCAAGGCCTGCAAAGGCAGTATTTAAAATGGACGGTGAATGGATGGGGGTGTGTTGCTCGCCCAACCTTGATGGCCCAAGGCCGATACCATCTGAGCCGATCGAGAAAGCGCGACCATCCGCCCAACCAAAATCCGGATGGTGACAACTTGCGCATGCGACATTGCGCGCACCCGATAAGATAGGATCCCAAAATAAAAACTCCCCCAACTGTTCCTTGGCTAAGTTATAGGGATTGTCCGTTGGGTAATTTGCTCGTTGCGGCAACTCACTAAAAGTGGCGCTGTAATCGCGCGCTGCAATGTCAATATCTGGCGCCTGACCGCAACCAACGGTGGCAACAACAAAGGGGACCAACACAAGTGTTCTAAAATAATGCATGTAAACCTCAATAAACGATTAATTACTACTAACTAACTAGTTAACAAACTAACGACCAATATCAGCGCTTGAATTGGCGGGACGATAGACAAAATAGCGGGCTAAAATATAATTGACGCCAAGACCCAATGCGATGCCGGCACAAAATGCCACAGCGGTGCCTAGTTGGTCATGAAGCAGATAAAACAGGCCTAGATTTAATCCGCCAGCGCCGTGGGCACTTAGCATGTGTTTCTGCCATTGTCGCCACGGTTCTTGCGCACTAGTGTGCGCGAACGTAAACAGGCGATTACCTAGCCATGTCGCCGTCGCTGCTAGCCAGAATGCGATCAAGCGCGCCAAAATTATTGATGGCATCACCTCAATAAGCAGATAAAACACAGCGCTATCGACCACAAAACCTGTGCCGCCCACCGCGCAAAACTTTATAAATTGATTCATGTAGATTCTTGCCATCGATAAGTTGGCGCTAGCCTATCGGGTACTAAGTCCTAAAAATGTCACATCGCAGTGACTTTTTTTAGACGAGCGCCCCCCTACACTGTCGCCATCAATTAAGTGGGAGAATCCGATGAAGTTAGTTACACCAAACCATCATGCCAACGATGGCGTTACCTTGAGCATTCTGGTACCGGTCTATAACGAAGAGCAAATGCTGCCAACATTCCATCACGAACTATGTAAAGTGCTCGCAGGGATGCCTATGCATCAATTTGAAGTGATTTATATTAATGATGGCAGCCAGGATGACAGCTGGTCGGTGATGGAAAAACTAGCCGGTAACAATCACCATGTTGAGATAGAACTACTTAATTTGAGTCGTAATTTCGGCAAAGAAGCCGCCATGACAGCGGGTCTTGATCATGCTAGTGGCCAAGCAGTGGTATTGCTCGATGCGGATCTGCAAGATCCACCCGCCTTGCTGCCACAGATGATTGACGCATGGCAGCAAGGCTATGACGTGGTTAACATGCGACGTAGCGCGCGGCTCGGTGAGTCGCTATTTAAGCGCTTTAGCGCCCACCTTTACTATCGTTTGCTCGATCACCTATCAGATGTGCCATTGCAAAGAGACGTTGGCGATTTTAGGCTACTGAGCCGCCGCGTTGTTGAGCAAATAAAGCAGTTGCCTGAGCGCACGCGTTATATGAAAGGCATCATGTCTTGGCCTGGCTATCGCCAGACGACATTGAGCTTCGAGCGCCCTGAGCGCGTTGCAGGTGAGACCAAGTGGTCATTTTTTCAGTTAGTTAAGCTAGCACTATCGGGCATCACGGCGTTTAGCGTCAAACCCCTGAGACTCGCAACATGGCTCGGCGCTTTAACGTCGTTATCTGCCTTTGTCTATGCGTTGGTGGTGGTGATAAAAACACTGGTCTATGGCGAAGTGGTCGCCGGTTATCCGTCGATGATGATTGTGGCGCTCTTTTTAGGCGGCGTGCAATTACTCGCCATTGGTATTCTTGGCGAATACGTCGGACGCATCTACACCGAAACTAAGGCGCGCCCCGTGTATGTCTTAATGGATATCGAGAGTAGCAAAGCCCAAGAGAATCAATTATTAATGGTCGAACATGGATAAGAGTATCGCAACAACTAACCCATTGCTGCGTTGGGCAATAGTAATAATGCTCACGATTTTGGTGACTCGATTGATATCGCTTGGGCTGTATCCACTCTATGACACCACAGAAGCACGTTATGGCGAAATGGCACGTATCATGTTCGAGACTCAAAATTGGGTCACCCCACAATTCGATTATAACGTGCCATTTTGGGGAAAACCGCCTTTTCAAACATGGATAAGTGCAACCAGTTTTGTATGGCTTGGGGTCAGCGAATTTAGCGCCAGATTACCGCATTTTCTTTGCGCCATCGTGGTATTGCTATTGGTTCTTCGCCTCACCACCAGCCTTACTCAGCGTAATGATGGTCTGTTTGCCTGTTTTATTCTTAGCTCAACGCTAGGCTTTATCATTGCGGCAGGCATGGTAATGACAGATGCTGCGCTCTTGATGGCGATTACACTTGCGATGGTCAGTTTCTGGCATAATTTCATCGAATACCAACAAGGCAATCATTCCAAATTTTACGGTCACGTTTTTTTCGCGGCGCTGGCACTTGGGCTGTTAATCAAAGGACCCGTTGCCGTTGTGCTCATTGGCATAGCGCTTGTTTGTTGGAGTGTGTGGCAACGATGCTTAGTTGCAGGGCTCAAAAGCTTACCCTGGTTAACCGGACTGCCATTGATGCTGGTATTGACACTACCTTGGTATATTTGGGCAGAGCTACGAAGCCCAGGCTTCCTGGAATATTTTATTGTCGGTGAACATATCCAGCGTTTTTTAGTCTCAGGCTGGCAAGGTGATTTGTACGGCACTGCCCATACCGAGCCCCGAGGCATGATCTGGCTGTTTTGGTTGGCCTGTGCCAGTCCCTGGTCGTTCATCTTAATTGCCATGGGCGTTACACAATTGCGTAAGCGCAACCAAGTAAAGCCCCATGTCGCGATCAACGGCCAGGAGCATGGCATTAATAAGTACCTTATTTGCTGGATGATCTCGCCGCTGTTGTTGTTCACTGTCGCTGGCAATATCCTGCCCGCCTATGTGTTACCAGGATTAAGCGCGATGGCGATTCTTATTGCAATTAATAGTCGGCTCACGCGCAACAGTCTTTATGCGGCCCTGTCCACTTTCGTTATATTGTTGCTAGTGTTGATTGTGTTTACGCTCGACCTGACCAATAAATCGGCCGAATCTGAGCTATTAGATGATGCTAATTTGCCCTTTCAATCGCAGCTTTACTACTGGAAAAAACGACCCTTTTCGGCACAGTTTTACTCCAAAGGGCAGGCACAATTACTCGATGATAAGGAGAAGCTGAGCAAGCAGATACAATCACAACAGGCATTCTTTATCGGCATTAGCCACCACGATTATCAATCTCTGTCAGTGATCTTAGACGACAATTGTACTACCATAAACCAAACTAAGAAGCGTTTGTTATTACGATGCAATTAACAAGGTGGCCATGAATATATTACTGATAGAAGATTGCCAAGACGTGGCCGAAGTTATCTTTGACTATTTCCAGGAGACGAAAATAGAACTCGATTACGCTGCAACAGGCACTCAAGGCTTGGTCTTGGCGCAGCAACAACAATTTGACTGTATCATCCTCGATATTATGTTGCCGGGCATCGACGGCTTAAGTCTCTGCGCACGGCTGCGAGCATCGGGGAATAACACGCCCATCATCATGTTAACGGCGCGCGATACCAACACCGACATGCTCATTGGCCTGCGCCAAGGCGCTGATGACTATATTGTTAAGCCGTTTGACCTTGAATTACTCGAGGCGCGCATCTTAAGTGTGATTAGACGCAGCTCAGGCAGCGGATTTAAGACTACTTTAGCCTGTGGCGCGCTAAAAATGGACCTTAGCAGCCATCAAGTATGGCGTGATGGCCAAGAAATTAAGCTCAACCCGAGTGGTTTTAAGATGCTCAAATTACTGATCGAAAAACATCCGGCGATCGCGACCAAAGCTGACATCGAGCGATTATTATGGCCGGATGATTTACCCGACCAAGACGTATTGCGTAAACACATTTATCAACTGCGTAGCAAAATAGATAAACCCTTTGCTTTGGAGTTGATAAAAACCGTGCCAAAGCTTGGTTATAAGTTAGAGATCCTCTGATGAATAATGCCAAGCCCATCAGCAAGAAAATCACCTCGATCTATCTGGCCGGTGCGGCAATGTTGTTGGTTTTTTATAGTGTCGTGTTTAAAATGGTTATTTTGCAGACAGAAAATAACAGCAGTAAACAACGCTTAGCGCTGGTTGCGCCCCATCACTTCCAGTTGTTTAGTGAGGGTCAAACAGGTGTCGTAAAAATAGATCCGTTGTTGAGTATTTACGACGACTTTGAGTTGTTACCACATATATTCCAGCGACGTTTGCTCAACGATTGGCAAGGCAATACAGACTTCCATTTTTCCGATGACAGTGAATATAACGTCTTTGCACAATCGATTAATACCGCTACTGGCCGCAGAATTGTCTATGCTATCGAAGACATCGACCCGATTGAATGGTCTGACGACAACTTTGTCGTCTTTGAGCTGGTGTTTTTTATGGCCGGGCTAATACTATTTCTCATTGCTGCCAGCTTTATCGTAAAATTAGCACAACGCATTGGTGTACCTTTCACCGATTTGGCCAAGCAACTCGAGAATGATGACGGCGTTTGCTTTAAACCGATCAAGATTAGCGGCGAGCCTTCGCTCGAGTTACTAACCACTCTCAATGGCATCAATCATTATCGTCAGCAAATTTCTCAGGCGATCGAACGAGAACAAGCCTTCACCCGCTATGTCAGCCATGAGCTGCGCACCCCAATGACGGTCATTCGTGGCAGTCTCAGCGTATTGCGCCGCCAGAATAGTCCCCAATTAACCAAGCAAATAGGTAGAATAGATAACGCGGTTAGTGACATGGAGCAGCTTACACAGACCTTTTTACTGCTAGCCCGACAAGAGGACAATGACGGACCTCAAACGACTGTAGATGCGGGATTTATCGATAAATGTGCAGAGGATATGGCAAAGAAGATAGCCGCCAACGGCGTCGAGTTTAGCCATCAACTACAGCAACATTTTAGCCTGACGGCGCAACCCTTGCTGCTCCACGCTGTGCTGCAAAATCTTTGTTTGAATGCAATAAACTGCAGTGTCGACGGCCAAGTCAGCCTATTCATTTCCCCCCAACGAATTGATGTTATCGATAACGGCGTCGGCTTAGACGCCAAACCTAGGGGCTATGAGGGCTTTGGTATCGGTCTCAATTTAGTCCGAGATATTTGCCAAAAGTACGGCTGGCAATTTCAACTGGCTAACAACACAGGCCAAGGTTGCACCGCGTCGGTAATATTTGCTACCAATGACACGAAATAACTGCCCGAAAATCTTAATACTGCTTAAAACCATTGCCGGTAACTCATTATCCTGAGTAAATTACCGGCAATACACTATTTGACCAACTCTTCCCTAATTATATTCAACAACTTACCTTTAAATATATGATTTAACGCCAGATTAAAGTGACATTTTAGCGACATATTGATTGTTAATATTTTCATCGTTTTCTAATGTCACACTTAATGGAGTTCCAATGCACCGCTCAATAAATGTCTGTCTGCTACTTTTACTGGCCTTTTTAGCATTCACTACACGCGCCAATGATTATATTATCGGTCAGCTCATCCCGCTGCGCAGCGTCACGCTGAGCAGTGAAACGACAGGCGTTGTCGATAAGTTTACCAAAGATGTTGGCGATGAAGTCAATCAAGGAGAGGTGTTGGTTAACCTATCGATTATTGATAACGGGTTAAGCGTATCTTTAGCCAAAGCGCAGCTTGCATTAAGCCTTAGCGATTTAGAAACACAAGATAAGCAACTAATTAGATATAAGAAACTCTATAAATCAGCAGGGATTTCGAACAGTGAATTGGATGAGCAGCTACGCCTGAAAAATGCCAGCCAGGCACAGGTTGAAGTCGACAAGATCAAGCTACTAATCGCAAAGCGCCAACAACAAAAATCACAACTTAGCGCGCCCTTTTCAGGCGTTGTGTTATCGAGAAGTGTCGAGCTAGGCCAGTTTATCCCTGCTGGGCAGCCGCTTTACTCTTTGGTTGATATGACAAAAATAAAGGTGCGCTTCCACCTGCTTGAGTCCGATATTATTACGGTCAGTAAAGGTGACCGCGTCAATGTGGTTATACCGGCATTAAACGATGACGTGGTGGTTGGCCTTGTCGCTATCTTAGCGCCGGCGTTTGTCAGTGGCGATCCAGGCTTTCTCGTTGAGGTAATCATTGATAACGATGCGATGCTGCTAAAACCTGGATTACAAGCACGTGTTGAACTGCGCTCAAAAGGTAATCAACAGTGAGCCACTTACTTGAGGTATTAAGTCAACGCCGCCTCGCAGCCAAGTTGCTGTCGATTGTGATCATCCTACTAGGCTTGGTTGCATTAAACCAACTACCACTGGCTGAAAAGCCACGTTTTGATATGGGCAAAGGCACGATTAAAACAGTCTATCCTGGAGCCTCTGCCTCAGATATTGAAAGCAATATCACCAGCAAGATTGAAAAACAATTACTGTCAATTTCTGGCCTCAAAGAATTTAGCTCTAAGTCCCTAACAGGGGTCTCACTTATTAATGTTAAGGTTGCTAGCGATAGTGCTGACGTAGATGGTGTATATCAAGACATACGCGATGCGATCTCCCGCGTGTCTGGCCTACCTAGTGGCATCACTGACTTACCGACCTTAACCGTAAAAAAATCCTACAGTCTCGATTTTATGGTGGTTGGTCTCTCTAGTAATTTGCCTTATGCGCAATTGCGCGAACAAGCCAAGATTCTCGAACTCGAGCTAAGACGGATTGATGGCATCGGTGAAGTGCACCCAATCGATCTACGCAAGCCAGAATTTTTAATCTCACTCGAACCAGCACAGCTAAAAAGATATGGCTTAACCGTTACCCAAGTGGCCGAACTGTTGTCCCAGCGCAATGTGTTAATCAGCGGTGGCCGCTTAGAGCAGCTCAAGAATAATCCAGAACTGATCACCATTGCCGAGCTCAATGACATCGAGAAGATCGGTGATATGTTTGTGTCATTCTCACCAAACATTCAATTAAAAAATGTCAGTGGCGATATAACCCAAACGTATGAAAAAACCAATTCTTATGGCTCAGTTGATGGCCACCAGAGTATTTTATTTGATTTACGCACCAATGAAAGCGCCGATGTTATCAACACATCTGCACGCGTTAGAGCGTTGCTGTCGAGCATGGATGAGCGCTTAGGCGACGAATTTAGCCTTAAAGTCGGTTTTGATTTGGCCAATGAGATCCAAGCGAAATTTGATATTGTTAAAAACAATGGTCTCGTCGGACTATTGTTGGTACTCGCCACGCTGGCCCTGTTCTTGGACCGACGCATTGCTTTTTGGGTCGCCGTCTCAATTCCTGTCTGCCTGCTCGGTACGCTGATATTGCTGCCGATATTTGGTCAAATACTCGATGCCTATACATTATCCGCCTTGATTCTAATCATCGGTATCATCGTCGATGATGCGGTAGTGGTTAGCGATAAGATCATCGCGTTAGTCGAACAAGGACAACCCATTCCACAGGCGGTTAGAAACGGTGTAAAAAGTGTTTTCCCTGCGGTACTGGTGAGCATATTAAGCACCATGATTGCCTTTATTCCCTTGCTTATGCTGCCCGGTAATAGTGGCCAAATGATGTATGTGATCCCGCTAACGGTGATTATCGCGTTGTGCTTCTCATTTGTTGATGCGCTGTTTTTTCTGCCTGCCCATTTAAAGAGTTTACTGCTCAAAAATGCACGTATTGAAAAGAAAAACCTTATCAGCTTGAGCCTTTTTAATCGAGTGATAGAAAGTGCTGTGTCACATCGAAAAACTACCCTGATGGTGTCAGTAATATTGTGTATTGCTTTAGGTGGTGTTTCTTATCAACGTTTAAGTTTTCTGTTTTTCCCAACCGACGGTGCCTACTTACTCGAAGTCAGTGTTGAAACAGATCCTGAATTAACCTTGGATCAAGTGTGGCAGCGCACTCAAAAACTCGAGCACATATTTGCGCAAACGGACGAGGTCGCCTCTTGGTATGGTGAAATTGGTAACCCAAGTAGCAGCTGGGTTATTTCATTGACGCCCGCCAATGATCGCGTGTTTACCGCCGAAAATATCGTTGAACAATGGGAGCAGCAAGTGAAGAGTATCGACGGTTTTTTACAGGTTGAATTTGATATTGATGGCGGCGGGCCACCAGTGGGTCGCCCTGTTGACATCAAAGTTGTTGGTGGCGATGATTTAGGCCGAGAAGCACTGGCCAACGATCTTGTTGCCTGGTTGAAAACACTGCCGGGTGCAACCAGAGTGCGTCGCGACTTGAATGATCCGCAGCCGCGTATAGAAGCGCAGCTGCAATTTAAATGGCTAAATTATTATGGCATTAGTGCGGCGCAAATAGGAGAGCTACTAAAATATGCCGTAGAGGGTGAAAGAGTATCGCGTATTTTTAATGGCAAGGAAGAAGTTTATTTTAGGGTAGTACTCGAAGAAGATGACAAAACAATTGAAGAACTTAATGATCTCAATGTTCGCAGCAAAGACGGCACCTTAATACCACTGCATAAGCTGGTGCGCTGGAAAAACTCATTGGCATCGCCGAAAATAAGTCACTTCAACGGTGAACGAGTGATCAGGGTATCTTCTGGGGTTGATGCCACAGTAACCGATCCCGTCGCCATATTTAACCAGGTAGAGTCTCATTTTTCAGGTGATGCTTACCAAGGGGCTAGGCTTGTTGCTGCGGGGCAAATAGTTGAGACCCAAGAAGCCGTGCAGGGTTTCATGTGGGCCATTTTCATGGCAGTAATAGGCATTAGTGTATTGGCATTGTTACTCTTTGATCGCGTGGCTGAATCATTGATCGTGCTCGCTGTTATTCCGTTTGGCATTGCAGGCGCACTAACCATTTTGTTTGTCCATCAGCAAACATTAAGCTTTTTCTCGATTATTGGCATGATAGCGCTCATCGGTATCATGGTTAACAACAGCGTGGTCCTGATTTGGCACTATCAAACGCAGCTAAGTTGTCTAAAGCCTGATGATATAACGGCGTTCATCATAAAAGGCGCGATAAGCCGTGTACGCCCTATTGTGCTAACAACAATCACCACCGTGGCCGGGTTAATCCCGTTGGCCTATGGACTGGGCGGTTACGATAATTATATGTCGCCGATGGCTTTAGTCGTTGGCTGGGGCTGTGTTATCTCAATGCTTGTCTCGCTTACGGTTATCCCTTGTATCTATGCCTATGTATTGCAATGGAGGGTACATAAAGAGCGACTCGCTGATGTAAGTTAGGTTTAGCGATTTGACTAGGGTTTAAACCACGAGAAATCGTTACTTAGCCCTAGTAATGTGTATGTAAAATCTATATTGTCTAATATGTTCAACCTTTTACTCAGAAATTGGATGGTGAAAGGATGAGCCACGATTAACTAAGGAAGTCACCATTGCATTGTCCGCTCTGTCTTATGGTTTTAGTTCACACATGTAGGCCTTATACGAATGTTTAAATTTAAAAAAATCAACCACAAACTACTCTTCTCTTTCCTCTCTCTTTCCTTATTGCCGCTAATTATTTTTACCCTAATCAGTGTTAACATGTCAAAAGATGCAATTCAGGCGCAAGCGTTTAACCAGCTGGAATCGATAAAAGCGATTAAGAAAAAAGAACTTGAAAATTATATAGTTTCGCTAAAATCTAGCCTTAAAATATTGAAAAGCGATCCTTATGCCGCACAAGCATATTTAGCATTTAGTCATGCAACCAATGATGCAGGTATCAATAGTACGCAATGGCTTAACGCCGAGCGCCAATATGCCAAGCGGTTTAAGACAATCAACGAGGTCAACGCTTGGTACGATTTGTTTTTTATCAACTTACAGGGCGATATTGTTTTTACCGCGGCGAAAGAATCAGATTTAGGGATGAATATCCCAACATCTGTGCTCAACAAAACCAGTATGGGTAAAGCTTTTAACAAGGTTGAGCACACTGCGCTAGATAGTATTGCGGTGAGCGACTTCCTTCCTTATCCGCCATCAAACGATGAACCAGCAGCGTTTATGATGACAAAGCTAACTGATGTCAGTGGTGTTCATATTGGCTATGTAGCGCTACAGTTCCCACTCCATAAAGTCAATGAAATCATGCAACAACGCGATGGTATGGGCCTTAGCGGCGAGACCTACCTGGTGGGGCAAGACAAACGAATGCGTTCAGATTCTTTCTTAGATCCCACAGGACATTCTGTTGTAGCCTCTTTTTCCGGCACAGTTAAACACAATGGTGTCGATACAGAGGCTGTACGCGCCGCTTTTTCAGGCGAAAGTGCCAGTAGAGTTATTATCGACTATAACGGAAATCCAGTACTTTCTTCATTTGACACCTTGGATTTAGGTGGTTTTAAATGGGCGCTAATCGTTGAAATTGATGAAGCGGAAATATTTGAGATATCAAATAAGCTGATCAGTTGGTCTGCTATGTTGTTGGTCATCGCGTCGCTGATCGTCGCAATGATAGGTTTTTTAATCGCTAAGAATATAAGTAAGCCAATCATCAAAGCAGTGATGGTTGCTCAGCAAGTGGCTGCTGGCGATTTAACCACCACGATCAACATTGAACAGCATGATGAACTTGGTCAATTGCAACAGGCGATGCATGAGATGATCATTAAGTTAAAGGGCATGATCGAGCATATCGCTAATTCAGCCGATCAACAAGCCGCCGCCTCGCAAGAGCTTTCGAGTATTACGGAGCTCACGGCAGCCAATGTAGCTAAGCAACATCTGGCCACGGCTCAAGTAGCGAGTGCAATTGATGAGATGACATCCTCAATCAACGACGTCAGCCACAATACCGCACAAGCCTGTAACGCAGCGGATCAATCAACCAACTTAGTCACCACCAGTGTGAGTTCGGTCAATGATACGATAGAACAAATTATCCAACTGTCCGCTGGCATCGACCACTCCAAAGCATTAATTGACCAAGTACAGACTGGCACCGCAGATATCGTAAATATACTAGTGGTCATAAAAGGCATTGCCAATCAAACCAATTTGCTTGCCCTTAATGCCGCCATCGAAGCGGCCAGGGCCGGCGAACAAGGGCGTGGTTTTGCCGTGGTCGCCGATGAAGTGAGAAAACTGGCGCAAAATACTCAGAACTCGACCGTAGAGATCGAAAATATGATCCAATCGTTGGAGGGAAAAGTTAATGCGGCTACTGACTCAATGGAACAAGGCACCACGCTGGCTAAAGATATTGTCAATAAAACCCATGAAGTAACAGGTTCGTTATCGGAAGTTGAGGCGTCGGTGAATAAAATATCAGAGATGAACATACAAATTGCCACCGCCGCGCAGCAGCAAAGCATCATGGCAACCGACATCAGCCAACAAAGCACTGAAATAAATGATATTTCATTGGAAACGGGTGAAAGTGCCAAAGAAATATCGGCAGCAAGCGATGAGCTAGCGACCTTGGCTGCAGAGTTAGCCGAGCAAGTTAAACAATTTAAGGTTTAACTCAGCGAAAATAAAGTATGAGGGTATGAGCCCCCTCGTGCTTGTTTTGTTATTGATAAAGCTAGCGATGTGGTGGCTTATTCAGGGGGTTCTTGATCTTGTTTAGATTTGGCGCCGTCAAATAAACCAACAGCCATCGCCACACCGATAGCAATACCAAGTGAGGTTCCTAGCGCTATGCCTACGCCGATATTGTCCATGGCAATCCCTATCACAACCCAAGCCCTGAGCCAATGCATAAGCCCACTCCAATCATTATCTGACTGCGCTCGCTTATCTCGTTTTGATCCTGTGAATTTTTAGCCAAAACATTTATCCCTCAACTGAAATGGACCACAATTTTATGGCCAATCACAACGCTATGAGCCAGCACACTCCCGATTACTCATCAGTAAAATTACTACCATCGATGCTTAAAATCAAATCGTAATGTCTTTATATGAATTGATTTTTCGTTATTGAAAGCGAGTATGGCGATTCAATTTTTTTATCGCGCCAAAACAAATAGGCCCAGCCATATACATTATCGGTAACAACATAAATGCGATTAATGGCCCAGCTTGCTTGAGGGCCAAGTCATTGACTTGAAAAATAACATAACCATAAACATACGGCGCCAGCATAATACATAAGCCAAGTCCGATGTAATTAGTAATGTGATAGTCAAATTTATTATCAAGCCTGCGCAACACGCATAGCGCAGTCATCGAAAAGAGCACAGATCTAACATCGATGAATGACGCCAGCGTAAAATCCCCACCGAATATCTCGCTCGCTAACGACCAAAATGCAGGCTCAAAAAACAACTGGTGTACCCTGCCATTTAACCAAAAACTCTGGCTAATAATATACTCATCATCAATACCACTGCTCATAAATAAGATAGACATACTCAAGGCAGCTAGCATCAATACTGTCATGAAAATTGCTAGAAATGATAATAGGCGCGGCGTTGTCATCAGATATCTAGTGCACGTTTTTAGGCATTGACCCCAGAACCATATTTTTGCACGCACGACGCCTTTTTCTGTCAGGATGTATCGATTGAACTCCTCTTCTAAATCACCGCAAATATCATCTCTGACGTTGTGAGGGAGAATACCTTGCAGTAACATCGATGCTATTCTCGGTGGCTGTGGCTTGAATTCATTCATTTTAATATTCCCTTAACGTAAATAACGTGGGCACCCTTTCCCACATCTGTTCGAGTCTTGCGCGTGTCTGTTTTAAACACCCTACTCCATCGGCTGTAATGTCAAAATATCGCTTGGCTTTGCCTCCTCTTTCAGGCGTTGCCTCCCCTTTTCTTGAGGTTATTAGCCCTTTTTTTTCGAGGCGTTGGGCCGTGGCATATAACGCGCCGATTGAAACATCTCTATCAATAACAGTTTTTAAATGACGACGTATACTCACGCCATAAGCATCGGCCCCTAAAACCATGACACTTAATAAGACTAGATGTTCAAATTCACCGAGGTAAGATTGTTTGTTAGCCACTGAGATTCACTCCATCACTATAATAACTACATAATAGAATTAATATCAGCTCAATACTAGTATTATCTATTTAATAGAGTAAATAGTCACTTTGCTAGGCGATACTTCTCAAAAATAAAGACAGATCCTGCGAAGGCACCGAAAACTCATCGCCTTGGCAACAACAATACAATTGGCCTTTGTAATTCATGGATAAATAACGAGCACTTAGTTTTATCGGCTCAAAGAAGCAATCGGGAGCCTGAGCATCAAAACCGGTTGCAATAACAGAGCAAGATTTCCCTTGCAGTTTTCGCCCAATATTTTTGTCGATGGTTAGGCAGTCAGAGAGTCGGTCGAAAAACACTTTTAACGGTGCCGACATTGCATACCAATAAACCGGCGAAGAAAAAACAATGTGATCAAATTTAACAAGTTGCTGCATCAGTGGTAAGAAGTCATCATCTTTGTTTTGATGGGCATAATCATAGAACGATATTTGATAGTCAGACAAGTCAAAGACAGTAGCGCTTGTTGCCAACGCAATTGTGTCAGTCAACTTACGCGTATTGCCATCGCTGTTAGCACTGCCCAAAACAATAGCTACATTCAACGTCCATTCCTTTTCGCATCACAGGTCAATGATACTTGAGGATAGTCGTAAAATTCACATCAGCAAAGTACTAGAGTACAACCATGGCCATCACCACAAAAAATGCCTGCTACTTTGCCCATTCGGACAGCCGAATAACAATGGCGTGGCTTGTTTCGAGCGCTAGAAACCTTTGGGCCTTGTATTTTTGTTTAAGAATAGAGTGCACCAGTTCTTTAACCGAGGTGGTCGCTGAGGTTGAACTAAGCACTTCACCGCAAGTACTACAGAAATAATGGCTTATTGGATTATCTGCTGGACATTGCTGGCACTCAATATTCATTGCTTAAGCTCCTACCAATAAGAGGTTACATCATAAATCGTCACGGGTTTAGCGCCTAAAGCACTTCTAAGCCGTGTCAATACGCTGGGGCGACAAGTTCATGAAATTGACTCACATGATGCAAACATTACCAGTTAATTATTCCATCAATAAATCCTTGATAGAGATCCGATGAACTATTAGGGCAACCGCCATAATTATGGATTCCGATCCCGTGAGATCTGTTCTTCAACAGCGGACAACCGCTTTGACCACCAAATGTATCGGCTTGATATAAAAAGCGCCCAGATTGCTTTAACAGGGTGTCCGACATTCGGTACTGGAAGATGCCACTATCTCTATCGGCGGGGTATCCACACACTTCACCTGCGCTTGGATCGTCTAAGCATGGGGTAATAAAGCTGTTGTGGGTTACAGGTTTATCTAGTTTAATCGCCCCCATATCATATCGCACAGAGCCATCCTCAACCCAGCCTCTCGTTGCCGAAAGACCCATCGCATGATATCTGCCATAAGGTTCAGATAGTCCTGATTTGGCGGGTATTACAATAATGGATTCCATCCAACCACCAGCACTTTCGCTATAGACACAGTGCCCGGCTGTATATAACCGGTCGTTAGCGACCAGCCACCCACTACCGACGTAAGTCCTGCCATTTGGCGCTCTCATATAGAGTTTACATATCGCTATGTTTGGTAGCTGCGAAGTGGCAACCACTTTTTGCCTTTGATCGATGCCACATATTGATTCAGCTCTAACATTTTCGGGGGATACTATCCAGTTTTTGTGCGTGATCTCCGACTCATCTACCTCTTCGATCGCGCCTGACGACGCATGAAAAAGAAGTTGCTGCATTTGACTTTCGGTTAGTGCTGGCATGTATCACCTCGTTTTAGGTTCAGTTGAGTTTGTTGAACTCTCTTATGTTCAAGAATTTTATGACGCTGACCAGCTATTGTAGATCTAAACATTAAACGTGCCGCCAGCGCTTAATAGAAGTAGTGATAGCAAGCTTATTTTTATCTCACCTCTTAATGCTAAATCGCAATAATTATAAGCGGACTACACGACATAGGTTTTTCCCTAGCGCAGCAGAAATGGTTCAGAAGCCCGAAAAGATAGGATTTATGAGAAAAGCACGGCTTATTTTACTTAAAAAGGAATTGCAAACAGATTGAAGTCGTTAACGCGAGGGCATTAAGTGACCTTGATTAAGTCCCCTTCATCGCTCATTAGACATGTTCGTATGATAGGGTATCAATAAAAATAGGCCCTAAATTTCTTTAGGCCCTATTTGGGGATAGTAACTGACACTGTCGACTTAGCTATAAAACGCTTCAACAGTTCCTTTGATCGTCATCAAAAGCGGTTGACCACGACGGTCCAGCGCCTTTAGTGACGGTACTTTTACCCAACCTTCACTGATGCAATATTCCTCGACATCGAAACGCTGTTTGCCGTTGAGTCGAATACCAATCTCGTGCTCGAAAACCTCTTCCACATGATGTGGGCTGCGAGGATTACCCGAAAGGCGATCTGGTAAAGGTGGTAGCGATTTAGTGTCGTTCATGTTCGTGACCTATAGTAAATAAAACGTGCGCTATTTTAGACAATATAGGCCTAACGCTCAAGAGCTACAGTAATAAAAATTCACCTTGTGGCCAGATAACGATAAGCCCTCGCTCCCTGACCACTTAACTTCCTTTACCTGGCAGAAAATAATTACACAAAACGTAATGACAACGCGAATGAAAACGATTACCATTGGCGCATAATCTTTTGAAATATATGGAATACTTACGTTGAAAACTAAAATTTTACCTAAAACCCTCATTGCTCTCGCTGTAGCAACGTCACTGGGCTTGCATGCCGAGGAATCGTCAAGCCAAAAAAACGATAATGCGGTCAACAAAAATATCGAACAAATTTCGGTTGTTGGCACCAACCCTCATCGTTATAGCACCACGCCAAGTGATGCATTAACCGGGATTGATCTGTCATTTCTTGAGCTACCACGAATTGTTGATATTATTCCTGAGCAACTTTTGTTAGATCAAAAAATAACTGAACTGGAAGAGGCATTGCGCAATGTTGCCGGTGTGAGCATGTCAGACGGTTTTGGCGGCAGTAACAACGATTTCTTCATTCGCGGCTTTAGACGTAATGCGGTTTACAAGGATGGTCTTAGAACCGCATCGAGTTTTCGAATTAACACCAGCAATCTAGAAAGCATTCGAGTGATTAAAGGCCCTGCTTCAATCACCTATGGACAAGTTGAACCCGGTGGTTTAGTCGATGTCATCACCAAAAAACCGCTCGATACACCCCGTTCATTTGCAGAAGTTCGAGCCGGCTCTTGGGACAACTACTCTGCACAGCTCGACCATTCAATGTTAGTGGGCGATAACGCAGCCGTTAGAGTAAATATGTCTCGCCAAGATTCGGGTTCATTTAGAGACAATTTCGATATTGACCGCAATGTCATTGCCCTCACGGGTCGTTATGACTTTTCGGAAAATACGCGACTCGAAGCGTCTTACGAATATGGCGATGAATTTCGTGACTTTGACCGTGGCACCATTACCGTCCCTACCGCTAACGGTAGAGAAATAGTAAATAACCTACTCGACATTCCTCGCTCTCGCCGCTTTGGTGAAGCATTTGAAGAAATTGATAAAGAGATCGAATTCTCAACCCTAGGTTTAACCCATAATTTCGATAATGGATGGCAGCTAAAGCTCGCGGGGGCATGGGAGAGTGTTACGTCAAACGACCTCCAAGCACGGCCGCGCAAGGCGATTATTCTTGCTGGGGATGCACCAATAGTTAATGGGGTGTTCACCGCGAATCCGGCGCCAAAAGCAATCTTTGAAGCGGGTGATCAAATTTTCTTGGCAAGAAGGACTGACGGTAGTAGAGATAGAAGAACACACGGCACTTACCTCAATGCCAAGCTTACCGGTAGTGTTGAACTCGCAGGCAAGGAGCATCAACTTGCCATTGGTGCCGATAGTCGCAAGGTATCTAGCAGTCGCTACTACGTGACAACACCAACCACTAATGGTGTTCCTACGGCATTTAATGGCGGCGGCCCACTATTTGATATTACCAATCCTGTTTATGGATTACTAAGTGATAGCCTTTCAATTGAAGGAGTCAGCAAACGCGAGGCGGCAAGCGATGATTTAGGCATCTTTGTTAACGACTATATTCAGCTAACAGACCGACTAGGTGTGCTCGTTGGCGCGCGTTTAGATATTTCAGATGTCGATGGCGATGGTCCTGCCGATACTGTCGATGAAGTATCACCGCAATTAGCCCTAAGTTATGCCCTTGCTGACAACTTAGCTGCCTTTGCCAGTTATTCAGAAGCATTCTCACCCAATTCTGCATTTTTAATCGACAGCGCTGGGAATCAGTCTGAATCAGAATTATTTCCAGCCGAGGATTCAAACCAAATAGAATTAGGCTTTAAAGGGCAGTTTTTTGATGACAACCTTAACGTTAGTCTTGCCGCGTATAAAATTGATAAAGAAAATGTGCTCACTTTTGTCAATGACCTACCAGAACTAATCAAAGGACAACAGTCTCAAGGAGCAGAATTGAGCATATTGGGACAACCGATTGACGGCTGGACAATTATGACGGGTTACGCTTACACCGATGCACAGATATTAACCCAAAGCAATGCTGGTAATCGTCCGCGAAATGTTGCTAAACACAATGCAAGCTTATGGACAAGCTACGAATTTCATCAGGGCCAGTGGCAAGGTCTAGGTGGTGGTGCAGGTGTATTCTATATGGGTAATCGATATGGCGACAATGCAAATTCATGGCAATTAGGTAGCCATACCACCGTCGATTTGTCATTGTGGTATACCCTAGTGCCAGCACAACTTGGCGACAGCAAGATCCGTTTCCAGGTAGCAGCTAAGAACATCTTTGATGAAAATTACTTTAGTGCCAGTGGCGGCGATTTACGCGTTAGTATCGGGGCACCTAGAAGTATCATCGCATCGGTTGCGGTCACTTTCTAATAGTCATGACTCAACAAACAAAGACTCGAGCAAGTAGAAAAAAATGGCTCGACTGGCATAGCCTAGTAGGTTTTTCTACTGGGCTATTGCTCTTTTTAATTTGCTGGAGTGGCACCTTTGCCACTATTTCAAACGAAATAGATTGGTTATTATCCGATGGTATGCGCAGCAACACACAGCACACTTCTAGCCAAGACCTTGTAAGTGCCTATCAATTAGTCAAGCAACAACGGCCTAACGTAGACATTCTAGCGGTCACCGCTCCTGATTTTGTTCATGCAAATATTCGGGTGAGTATAAAAACACCAAATCAAGCATCTGAAATTATATTTGTAGACGTCAATGAGATGACTATTGCACCATCAATCTCAAGATTCACCGTCGCTCGATATTTTCGTAGTTTCCATATGTCATTATTTGGTTTTTTAGGCATCGGTAAATACCTCGTTTGCATCTTCGCTATTGGCTTGACCATTTCTTTGGTTAGTGCGTTAAAGTTGTATAAACGTTGGTGGCGCCAGTTTTTTTCTCGGATCAATACCCAGAACCGCCGTGCGTTCTTAGGGGGATTACATCGCTTAGGTGGTCTTTGGTCGCTGTGGTTTGTTGCCATTATCAGTGTCACTTCTTTATGGTACCTTTTTGAAGCGACCAGAGCTGATTTCATCGATGGGCGCTTTTCTTATGTCGATGTTTATGCCAACGCCAGTAAACCATTACCGAAAATAGAGCCTAAGAGCGATATTTACGACATCTCCAGCTACGTTAAGCGTGCACTTAGCGCCATTCCTGAGCTAGATATACGTAGTATCTCACTCGATCGAGGTGGTTATGTCTATATTTTGGGACAAACCGACAGTATTTTGGTGCGCAGTAGGGCCAATAAAGTCTATATTAACCCACATAGCCAAGACATTGTTTATGCACAACGAGCCGCTGATCTTCCCGCCTATTGGTTATGGTCGAACATGGCCGACCCGCTGCACTTTGGCAATTTTTATGGTTGGGTAAGTAAAACTATTTGGGTGATTTTTGGCTTGGTTTTATGCTACCTCTCACTTAGTGGCACTTGGATGTTTATGAAACGCATTGCAGGTAAAAAGGCGATCAAGCATTATCAGGCCATGAAATGGTCATTAATCATGACCATGGCAGTGATGTGGACAACCATCCTGCTCAGCGGGGTAACGGTATATCTGTCGGGACCTACAACAGGCGGTGTCCGCCAACTACCGACGATACCTTGGCCAACGGCAAGCTTTATTATGGTGTGGACCATCGCCACCATCATGTTGCTAACTATTTACGCCGCCTGGTTGCTCAAGCGGTTAAAGCCGATATAATGCCCAAGCACTAACACGTGTATTTTACTTTGAAAGGGGGAGATTATTAGGTTCCCCTTGACGGCAATGCTGCTATTACCGACTCAACAAGACCATAATAGCGGTTACACTTAACACGCTTTGTTGCTTTTGATTTTTCACCACGTAGCTCATCTCGACATCGCCGCGCCCACCACGCTTGCTTGGCGTTAATCTAGTCAGCGTGAGGGTAACGCTCAATTGGTCATCGACAAAGACAGGGGCTAGAAAGTGACAAGACTTCAATTGCTTACCAGCCACAACATGCCAATAACGATACACGTTATCAAAGGCAAGACGTTGCATTATTGCCAGTGTATGAATGCCGCTCGCACATAACCCGCCCAGTGGCGATGCCTTGGCTTTGGCGAGGTCGGTATGAAACTCCATCGGATCGAAACGCTGGCCAAACTCGATGATTTCAGCTTCGCTAACGCCGTAATCTCCGAAAGAGAATTGCTGGCCAACACTCAAATCATCCCAGTATAGTTTGCTCTGTTGTTGCATCGTTAGCCTCTATTTATGGTTGTTGGTCACATAACATCGTGATTGCATTGGATAAAAATAACACCCCTGCCCCAGCGAACAAATAGCAATTGATGCCAAGTTCACAGTCGATTGGCATCAAATGACAAAACAGCCGCAAGTGGATTAAAATCTACTATCCCACTTGGAGAGCGCCTAGGTCGTCTTAAAAGATATAGTTTTTTGCTTTAACATATTGTGACGGGGTGGTGCCCGTCCATTGCTTAAACGCTCTGGTGAAAGAGCGCGGTTCACTAAAGCCCAATGCTTCAGATATCTCATTGACGTTCTTATTACTGGTTAACAACAGCTCAATCGCCACATCGCAGCGAATTTTATCTTTAATTAACGGGTAGCTGGTGCCTTCTACTTTCAAGCGGCGGCGCAAGGTTTGTGAACTCATGGCCAAATTAGCGGCAAGCTCCTCGAGACTAGGACACCTGAGTGAATCGCCGCTGTGATGTAGTAACACGCGCCTAATTGTTGCGCTAACACTTTGCTCACTGCCGGGAATAGTAATTAAATCAGCCGGTGAGTCGCGTAAAAACTGCATCAGATCTTGACGGGTCCTCGCGCCCGGCAACTCAAGATATTTAGCAGCAAAACAGAATTTAACCACAGAGCGATTAAAGTGATGCCGACAAGGGAACAATAGCTTAGCCTGTTGCCAGTGGCCTGGCTTGGCATGGGTAAAACACACCTGATTAAGTGGAATTTTCACATCGATAAGCCAACTTGCGAAACGATGCCAAATGATTAGCCAAAACTCGAGGAAAAAATGGTGCGGATCATTACTACTATCACTAAATACAAACTCAAACTCTGCCTGATCCCCCCGTTTAACCAAACGCATTTGGATGTCTGAAGTGATCAGATTATAAAAGGTAATCCCCTGACTCAACATTTGTTCAAGGCTCTCATAATGAAAGACATGTTGTGCCATGAAAGAAAACGATCCTGTTTTACACGGTGTCTTGGTACAGCCTAAAAATTCGTCGGCCAACTTTTTCCACACTGCTTGCACCACTCGCGTCATCTGCTCGCTGTCCACCCGCTGTTGCTCAGGCGCAAGTTCGATGCCTAATGCTGACAATAACTGATCGGAATCTACGCCTTGCCTGCGCGCGCAGTCGAGCGCGCAATTGAAATAATGTAGGTCAACGTTTGCCATCATGCCCAAACCGATGTTGAAAAAAACACTTTAGCATTAGCCGGCTCCATTTGTAATGATTTGTGAGTTTACGGGTAATATTTTGTCATTTAAATTACATTGTTAATTAGCGATAGTAGGATTATCAATCGAAAGCCACGAGAATCAGCCATGTCAGACAAGTTATTAGTAGAGATTATTGAGCACACCGCGCTAATCACCATCAACAATGCCCCCGCCAATACTTGGGATCCACAAAGCCTAACCCGCTTAGCGCAAGTGGTGAGCGAACTTAACGCCGATAAAAATATTTATGCCTTGGTCTTAACCGGACAAGGGGATAAGTTTTTCTGTGCTGGCGCCGACTTAAAGCTGTTTAGTGATGGTGATAAAGGCAGTGCGCGTAACATTTCGAATATTTTTGGCAAGGCATTCGATGCCTTGAGTAATTTTCGCGGCGTGTCAATCGCAGCGCTCAACGGCTACACCATGGGCGGTGGCCTTGAAGCGGCGCTCGCTTGCGATATCCGCATCGGTGAAGAGCAAATATTCTTGGCCTTACCTGAGGCAAAGGTCGGTTTGTTACCTTGTGGTGGCGGTACCCAACGCTTGTTAAGCTTGATTGGCGAGGGATGGGCCAAGCGAATGATTTTATGTGGCGAGCGAATTAAAGCGCCAAAAGCATTGGAATTAGGCTTGATTGAAGAGCTAGTTGCTACTGGCGAAGCAAAAAACAAAGCGCTAGAGTTAGCGGCCTTAGCGGCGCAGCAAAGCCCATCGAGTGTCGCGGCCTGTAAGTCATTAATCCAAGAATCGCGCTCTATTTGGGACAAAGGTCTATTATTAGAGCGCGAATATTTCGCTGATTTATTCGATACTCAAGATCAATCTGAAGGGGTTAGCGCTTTTCTAGAGAAACGCGTACCCCAATGGAAAAATCGCTAATGGCTTAGCGTAAGCGTCGAGATAAAAGTAACGATAGATTAACCAAATAAAAACTATAAACGAGAAATAACATGGATTTATCATTAACTGAAGATCAGGCCATGATCCAAGATATGGCACGAAAATTTGCGCAAACAGAACTGGCCCCCGTTGCCGAAAAACTCGATAAACACGGTGACCGAGAACTTTTTTTAGCCAATTTAAAAAAGCTCGCCGAACTGGGTTTCATGGGCCTAAATGTCGACGGTGAATATGGCGGCGCAGAGACATCAACGGTGATTTTTAGCTTGGCCATGACCGAAATAGCCCGCGCTTGCGCCTCGACGGCAGTCACTATGTCGGTCACCAATATGGTGGGTGAAGTGATTCAATCGGTGGCAAACGAGCAACAAAAGCAAAAGTATCTGCCTAAACTATGCAGCGGCGAATATGCCGCCGGCGGCTTTTGTTTAACCGAATCAAATGCCGGCTCAGATCCCTCGAGCATGAAGACAAAAGCCGTGCTCGAGGGCGATGAATGGGTCTTAAATGGTGCCAAACAGTTCATTACCAGCGCAGAGTATGCAGGCATATTTGTGGTTTGGGCTGTTACGGATCCTCAGGCGCCACGCGGCAAAGGTATCTCTTGTTTCTTAGTCGAAGCAGATGCACCCGGCCTATCCATTTCCCCCGCTGAAGACAAGATGGGCCAAAAGGCCTCGGTGACCAACGAGGTGGTCTTTACTGATTGCCGCATTCCTAAAGACGCGTTGATGGGTGGATTGAATCAGGGCTTTAAAGTGGCTGTTTCAGAACTTGCAGGCGGGCGTATCGGTGTTGGCTCACTGGCGCTAGGCATCGCACTAGCGGCGATCGATTATGCCCGTGCTTATGTGGTTGAACGTCAGCAATTTGGCAAAAAGATCGCCGATTTTCAAGGTATCCAATGGATGTTGGCCGATGCCTACACCGACTTAGAAGCGGCACGTCTATTATTGATGAGCGCGGCGGATCAGAAAGATCGTCAGCTGCCCTTTGGTAAAGCAGCCTCGATGGCCAAGGTATTTGCCTCAGAGAAAGCGAATCAAGTGTGTTATACCGCCTTGCAATTAATGGGCGGCGTGGGCTATATCAAGGAATACCCGCTCGAACGCTATGCCCGTGATGCCCGCATCACCACGATTTATGAAGGAACGAGCGAGATCCAGCGCGTTATTATCGCTCGTGATCTATTGAAAGAAATCAGTTAACCAAGCACCATAAATTTAAAAATGAAGTCGTTATCGTTACTGGCGGCGCATCAAAACTTGGCCTAGTGATCGGTCAAACATTAGTC